>WNGG01000325.1_pt1 | contig 50846 bp, 44 predicted proteins | sample 5400661 | NCBI WGS metagenome assembly WNGG01 (sample SAMN13153372, study PRJNA577476) | soil metagenome | isolation source: 100 cm soil or saprolite under Garry oak tree replicate 1 | place: USA:California | collected 2016-06-15 | reverse complement strand
CCAACAAGGTTCTCTTGGCTTTAGTATACCTGTTGGATTAAGAACACGGCAAGAGAAAGGAGTGCTGACGGTCGTGGCCGTGACAATGGGCCACGCATGAGTGCTCAAGTGCATACAGGAGGTTCTGTGGAACAACCTGTAGCTGCACTCTGGTTTGATGAAACGTGTTGAAGGGCAAGCATGCTGATCAGCAACATGATCAAGAAAATGACCAGCAATGCCATTCTCTCTCTCTGCTCTCATCAGGCATACTTCCTATGAGCGAGAAGGAACCCCTCTCTGTGGATACTGCAAAAAGAACAGGTGTCTATCACATTATGTCAAAAGAGAAGTGCAATATCTTGATGAAAACAAGAAAAATGGAAAAGTACAAAGAGAAAGCAAAAGAAGGTATCTCATGCAACAAACTGAACAATCCACAAACGCTCCAAGGAATGAGCGGCTCACTCCGCCTCCTGTGTTGACAGTGCGTGGCAAGCCTGTGAGACCCTGGGTGATGCTGGCAGCAGTGCTCATCGGGTTTTTCATGGCCATCCTCGACACAACGATTGTGAATATCGCCATTCCTAGCATTCAAACGAGTCTCAAGGCAGATCTGACCTCTATAAGCTGGGTCTTGAATGCCTACAACCTTGTGTATGCTGTGTTCCTGGTCACGGCGGGACGCTTTGCCGACCAGTATGGACGAAAACGCATGTTCATGATCGGGATGATCCTGTTTAGTCTTGGTTCCCTCGGTTGTGCTCTCGTGCCGGCATTTGAACAGATCAGTGGCACGCCCGCGATGAGCTGGTTGATCGGTTTCCGCGCGCTCCAGGGGAGTGGTGCTGCTGCACTGGTTCCAGCGAGCTTGGCGATTATTCTGGCGGTCTTCCCTCCCGAGAAGCGCGGCGCAGCCCTTGGCGCCTGGGGAGCGCTCGCTGGCCTGGCAGCTGCGATTGGTCCGGTCATCGGTGGCTCCCTGATTCAAACCTTTGGTTGGCCCTGGATCTTCTTTGTCAACCTGCCCATCTGCCTGGTGGGCCTCGTGATGCTGTTGCTCTTTGTGCCTGAGACACGTGATCCGCACGAGGGAAAGCGCATTGATGTGCTTGGAATGCTCACCTTAACGGCGGCGATCTTCTGCCTCGTGCTGGCAATCATCCAAGGAAACGACTGGAACTGGACCTCTACCCCCATCCTGGCACTCTTTGGTGCGGCATTGGCAAGCCTGCTCCTCTTTGTTATTATCGAGGTAAGGCAGCAAGAACCGATTGTGGACTTCAGCCTGTTTAAGGCACGCAGCTTTACCGGCGCGAACATCACCATGTTCCTGGTTGGGATCGCTGTCCAGGGGGCGATACTGATGGTCGTGCTGTACTATATGAATGCCCTGGCCTATAGCCAGCTGAATGCCGCCTATGCACTTTTGCCTCTGCCGCTGGCCTCTTTTGTGGTTTCGGTGCTGGCAGGAAGGGTGAGTGGAAGGTTCAACCCACATATCATGGGCCTCGTGGGCCTGATCCTGCTGGCAGTTGGCTTTGGTTTGCTCTGTCTGCTCAGCACCGATGCATCCTACCTGGACGTGGCCTGGCGTAGCCTGCTTCTCGGTGCTGGTATCGGCATGGTGTTTCAGAGTCAGCCCAGCATTTCACTCTCCAAGGTGCCCCGCTCAAAACTGGGCGTTGGCAGCGGGATCTTCAATACCTTCCGGCAGATTGGCTTCGTGCTGGGAGTTGCGATCTTGATCAGCGTGTTCACAGGGCAACTCCAATCAAATCTGGGGCAGGCTCGTACCCATGCTATGGCACTCGTCCAAGCGGATACGAAGATACCACCACAGATGCGAAGCAGTATTGCATTTCATCTGAACGACGCTCGTTCAACTGGTAGTTCGAGCAGCAATGTTGATGTGTCATCACTTGCTGATACCCTTCCCCCAACTGTACCTGCGCGGGTGAGGGAGTCGGTCAGATCCGAACTCAGGGCGCTTGGAGCCAGCATTGGCTATGAATTCAAGACACAGTTGGTCGATTCGTTCAAGACCACATGGGCTATCGCAGCGCTCTTTGCCATCGCTGGCTTCTTCTCGGCTTTCTTCACCTATGTAGCGCGCCGTCCTGGCTAGCGCTTTACTTCCTGCATGCGGATTCATGAATCATCCCGTTTGGGATGATTCATGAATTCGCATGTCGTTATCACCAGCGTACGCTCGAAGCAAGCAGACAGATTCATTACCTGGGCGCTCTTCCCTCGTTCATCGACGGCTTGTTGATCACGAGAATGATCAGCAAAATGATCAGTCATGCCATTCTATCACATGACCTACAACAGGTATACTCGCCCTATCAAGAGTTTTTTACACACGAACACTACTAAGGAGATACATACATCATATGTTTGACATAGCGATAAACGCTGATGCCCTTCAGCACTTCAAGGAACGTCTGCACGGCGAACTGATCGGCCCGAGCGACGAGGGCTATGAGAGCGCCCGTAGGGTCTGGAATGGGATGATAGACAAGTACCCGGCCCTGATCGTCTGCTGCACCGACGTTTCCGATGTCGTCACGGCTGTCCAGTTCGCACGCTGTCAAGACCTTCCCGTCGCTGTTCGTGGTGGTGGTCATAGCTTCTCTGGCAACGGAACCTGCGATGGGGGCCTCGTCATCGATCTCTCCCGCATGAAACGCGTCCAGGTCGATCCTGTGAAGCGCATCGCCTGGGCCCAGGCAGGCCTCACCATCGGCGAATTTGTGCGCGAGACCCAGGCATTTGGGCTGGCCACCCCCGTCGGTAATGTCTCTGGAACCGGGCTGGCAGGACTCACTCTGGGTGGGGGCATAGGCTGGTTGATGGGCGAATACGGCCTCACGATTGATAACCTGCTGGCCGTTGAGATCGTCACTGCCGATGGGCACGTGCTCACAGCCAGTGCCACCGAGCACGCCGACCTGTTCTGGGGGGTGCGGGGTGGGGGAGGCAACTTTGGCATTGTCACGGACTTCGCGTTCCAACTGCACCCCGTCGGTCCGCTGCTGGTGGGGATGGTCGCTCACCCGCTCGACAGGGCGAGAGCAGTGCTACGCCTGTACCGCGAATTCACCCGCACGGCTCCCGACGAACTGACCACCTCTGCGGGTTTCGTAACCCCGCCGGGTGGGCTGCCCGCAGTTGTTATCGCCTTCTGCTATTGTGGTCCTCTTGAGGAGGGCGAACGGCCCGTCGAGCCGATCAGGACATTTGGCTCACCCATCGTCAACCTGCTTCGCCCCATGCCTTATCTCGACCTCATCTCGTTCGTCGACGCCGCTACCCCGGCCGGGCGGCACTACTACAGTAAAACTCGTTCATTCCAGCAGCTCAGTGATGAGCTGCTCGAGACGCTGATCGAGTCTAGCCGAGGTCGCACCTCACCGCTCTCACCAATGGTGCTTCAGCATGTGCATGGGGCCGTCTGCCGCGTGGGTGCGACCGAGACGGCTTTTGCCCTGCGGGATGAGCACTACGCCTTGCATCTCACGGCAGCATGGGAAGATGGCGAAGCCAGCCAGCATATCGCCTGGCTCCGTGCCTGCTGGACAGCACTGGAGCCGTTTGCGACCAGCGAAGCCTATCTCAACTTTATGGATGATCCGGGTGAAGAGCCGGTGCTAGTGCAAACTGCGTACGGGGCCAACTACGAGCGTTTAGTAGCCCTCAAGAACAGCTATGATCCGACTAATTTCTTCCACATCAACCAGAATATCAAGCCTACGGTGCGGTAAAGGAGAGAACAATCATTGCTGTACAAGTCGTCGTCACGCCTATTGTAGCTATATCGTCTGGAGGAACAATTCTCATGCAAGTTGATCGTACGAATCCAGTTGGCACGTGGCAGATCAAGGTCACCGCGGCATCCCAGGCTTCCAGAGTTGAGAACGGGCAGTTGAAAGGGCAGACCACGGAAGGGTTGGTCGTCTTCGAACCGGATCACACGTTGCTCAGCCTGGTTCCGAGTCCCGGGGCCGGAACCTGGAAAGCGGATAGCTCGAACTCCATCTCCTTCGACTTTACAGAAGTCAGCAAGTATCAGGCTGATGGAACCTTCACAGGGTACGCATTGGTCACGCAGCAAGGCAACTTGAGCGAAGATGGCACCACCTTTAGGTCGTCAGGGCAAGCAGTCATCTATGATGCGGTTGGGACTTACATCACCACCATCCCCACCACGACGCAGGCTACGCGGGTCTCATAGTTCGCAGAAGCATCCATCGAGGAGAAGAGTTTGATCAAAGTTGTGCTTTTTGATAAGGAGTCCAAACCCATCCTTGAAATCATCGACCTGTGTAAGTCCTTCGAGGCGGTTTGTGCCATCGATCACCTGTCACTCTCGGTGCAACCAGGGGAAATCGTTGGCATCCTCGGACCTGGAGGGGCAGGAAAAACGATCCTTTTTGAATTGCTCAGCGGAAAAGCAGCCCCAACAAGTGGCATCATCAAGGTGACCGGGAGAGATGTGTGGCGCAAGAGCAAGCGCGCCCTCTGGCTCGTCGGAGCTGTGCCCACCTCACAGCGAGACCTCAATATTGCGGGCGAGGACTCCACGGCCAGAGAGCACCTCCAGTTTCACACCGAACTGCTGGGAGTGCTGTCCCTGAAATATCCGCAGCGGATCAGCACCACGTTGGAAGTCGTACGCTTGGCGGCATATGAGCACATCCGAGTTCGCGCCTTTTCTGCTGAGATGAAGCGCCGCCTGGCGTTCGCTCGTGCGCTCTTGCACGATCCTCCCCTGGTGGTGGTGGATGAACCCACAGCAGGAGTCGCCATCCACGATCGCCAGATCATCTGGAATCTCCTCCGCTCCCTACGAGAGGCAGGCAAGACCGTGGTTCTCACAACCCCTTCATGGGAGGAGGCACTTGCGGTGTGTGATCGAGTGGCACTCCTCACATACGGGTGGTGACTTGCCCAAAACACCTCACGTAAGCGACGTTGTCGTTTACGGGCCAGGAGAAATGGAACAGCCTGGAGCTGCACCTTGGTTTGATGAACAGAGAAAAGAGGATTCATCATGGAATACACGTATGAGACTCGTCCTTTGCGCGAACGAGTTGGCCTGAGAGTCTGGCCCTTCGACCCAGCAACCACTGTCCCACTAGATCCAGCAACCACTATCACCATCATGAGCGAGGTTGAGGACGCAGGCGTCCCCCACATCTGGCTCCCTTATGGCCCGCCCTGGAACCCAGATCTGTTCATAGTCCTGGCTGCTGCCGCCACGCGCACCACACGCGTGACCCTCGGAACATCCATTATTCCCATCTCTTCACGCCATCCCGTACTCCTGGCAGGGCAGGCATTGAGCTTGAGTGGCTTGGCCCCACATAGGCTGCGGTTGGGGATAGGAACGGGGTCAGCTGAGCTGGCCAAGCGCGTCTACGGGGTAGAGATGGGGTCGCCTCTGACCTACTTGCGCGAGTACATCCAGGTCCTGCAGCCGTTGCTCTGGCAAGGGGAGGTCCATCACCACGGGCACTTCTTCACAACCGAGGTCTCGCTCTCGGCGAGAGGACAGATCCCCGTGTTCATCGCCGCACTCGGACCTCGAGCTTTCCGCTTGGCCGGGGAAATCGCGGATGGTGCGCTCCCCTCTCTGTGTCCCCTTCCCTACTTGCTCACCACCGCCCTGCCGGCTCTCCGCGAAGGTGCTGTCGCCGCCGGTCGTCCTCGGCCACCGTTAGTAGCCTATGTGCCCGTCGCTCTGACGCACGACCGAGCTACCGCCTTACAAGTGGGACGGCAGGCTGGTGCCTTCATGACGACGCTTCCGGACTACCGCAATATGTTCGCCGCAGCAGGTTTCTCCCTGCAGGAGATTGACGGGGTTGCAGACACCTTGGTAGAAAGTCTGCTGGTCTTTGGGGATGCAGACCAGGTCAAGGACCGCTTGCTCGAATTGCTCGCAGCAGGGCTGGATGAACTGACAGTCGATTCGCTGACCGTCTCTGACGCCGCTGAGGAACGAATGCGCCTTGCACGGCTGATAGGACACTTCTGAGGACGAGGTGAGGCCAATCATCTGATTCTGGAGCGCAACGACACCTCGCTCCTCGATAGTTCAGGTGGACGGATCCAGGGGAGAGAAAGCATCGGAACAGGTGGCGATACCGATCTCTCTTGCAGTGTTCTTACCCAACGGGTATACTACACCCGATGGAGCATTGTTGGGTAAGAACCTGTTGAGTGCGCATGCCGTGGCTCATCTCATGAGAGGGGTTTGATGCCGAAAGTCCCCGCCTATACGCTGGCCTGGTCGTCCGCGAAAGCGGCCTACGAACTCTACGAGACGCGCAACCGAGGGGTGCTCAGGATTGTCCCTGACAGCCCAGAATGGTTTACCTGGCTGGGTCAGGTGTCCTCCTTTGCCTTCTCGGGCAAGAGCGGCCACTATACCGCACGCAAGGAGCCGAAACAGCGTGGTGACCGCTACTGGTCGGCCTACCTGGCGACGGGCACACAGCTCACCAAAAAGTATCTGGGTAAGACCCCCGATGTCACTCTGGCACGGCTGGAGCACATGGCAGTGCTGCTCAGTGCTGCCCAGGCTGCCCGTGTGCAACCCAGACAGGAAACGCCATTGCTGCCTGCCGAGAGCGAGGCCCAGACCCCATTTCCCGTCTCTCTGGCAGCAGGTATGGACGGTGAGGTGGAAACCGCGCCGCCTCCTCTGCTTGCCCAGCAGCCCACTCCGCTTCATCCCTTTCTGTTGACCAAGCTGCATGTGCCGCGCCCGCGGACGCACCTGGTGCCACGGTCTCACCTCGTCGGGCGACTCCAGCAGGGAGCAGAACGTGCGCTCACCCTCGTCTCGGCTCCCGCCGGGTTTGGCAAAACCACCTTGCTTGCCCAATGGCTCGCCGAGAGCGGCACGCCTGTCGCCTGGCTCTCGGTGGAAGCGGAGGACAACGATCCCACTCGCTTTCTCTCCTACCTGATTGCCGCCCTGCAAACCCTTGATGCACAGATTGGGACAATGGCGCTCGCGCTGCTGCACACGCCGCAGCCCCCGTCGCCAGAGACTGTACTGGCCGTGCTGACCAATGACCTGACAGACCGTGATGCGGGCGATTTTGCGCTCGTGCTGGATGACTACCATGTCATCACCGCTGACCCTATTCAGCGCGGGATGGCGTATCTCGTGGAGCACCTGCCCTCGCAGCTACACCTTATCCTGGCGACCCGTGCGGACCCCCCATTCCCACTGGCCCGGCTGCGGGCACAAGGACAGCTCTGCGAGGTCCGTACTGCTGACTTACGCTTTGGAGCCGCCGAGGCGAGCGCGTTTCTACAGACCGTCATGGGACTGGACCTGGAGGCTTCGGCCATCGCCACCCTCGAAAGCCGCACCGAAGGCTGGATTGCAGGCCTGCAACTGGCTGCGCTCTCACTCCAAGGCAGAACCGATGTCTCCGCGTTTCTGGCTGCCTTCACCGGCAGCCATCACTATGTGCTCGACTACCTCTCCGAAGAGGTACTCGCACGGCAACCCACGCCGGTGCAGCAATTTCTGTTGCACACTTGTCTCCTGGACCGCCTCAGCGGGCCACTCTGCGATATGGTGATGGGTCAGGAGGGAAGCCAGGCCATGCTAGAAGCCCTCGACCGGGCGAACCTGTTTGTGGCCGCGCTGGACGACGAGCGGGGCTGGTACCGCTACCACCACCTGTTTGCCCAGGTGCTGCGTAGCCATCTGGAGCAAGCAGAGCCGATGTTGGTTCCCGAACTGCACCGTCGTGCCAGCGCCTGGTATGAACAGCACGGATTGATCGTCGAGGCAGTGCAGCATGCACTGGCGGCTCCTGATGTCGAACTCGCCGCCCGCCTGATCGAACCGATTGCCCTCCCCGTTACACTCTATGGCCAGATCTACACGGTGCTTGGGTGGATGAAAGCTCTTCCCGAGGCGCTCATACGCACACGCCCCTTCCTGTGCGTGTACCACGCTTCCTTGCTGACATTCACCAATCAGTTGGAGGCGGCTGAGGTTCGCCTGCAGGAGGCAGAACGGGGTGTTCAGGAGGAGATACCTGCTGAGCAGGCACAGATCATCCTGGGCTACGTGCTCACCATCCGTGGGGACATCGTCCTTTTCTCTGGCGATATTCCGCGTGCTGTCTCCCTTGCACAGCAGGCGCTCGAGTTGTTGCCGGAAGTGGAGGTGATCCCTCGTGCAGGTGCCTTGGCGACCACGATCCGCGCCTACCTGGTGAGTGGGGATGTGACCCCCACCACCCAACACGCGGTCGCAGTAGCGGTTGCATTCATACGCACCTCGGACAACCTGTTTGCAACTGTGAGCAGCATGACCCTGCTGGCAGGGCTGCATGTCCTGCAGGGCAAGCTCCGGGAGGCCGCTGCCACCTATGCACAGGTGGTGCAGGTGATCCCACGACCGGAGGTCTTGCAAACCACGTTCAGCAGCCTCTTCTACTATTTCGGCCTGGGCGACCTGCTGCGCGAGTGGAACGAGCTGGAGGCGGCTGAACAGCACTTGTTGCAAGGCATGGCGCTGGTCAAGGAGACGCTGGCGGTGGAGCCTTTTGTGGCGGTGCTGGGTTACACCGCTCTTGCCCGCCTGCAGCAGGCACGTGGCAACTCCCGTGAAGCCCTCGCAACCCTGGACGCCCTGGCGTACCTGGCTCAGCAGCGGCACTTCCCTCCGCACCTGGTGACCCAGGGGGCCGCAGTGCGGGCGCAGCTCGAGCTGGCGCAGGGCAACGTGGCGGCGGCTATCCGTTGGGCAGATGCAAGCGGCCTGTCAGCAACTGATGAGGACCTGCCGTATCCCCGTGAGGGAGCGTACCTGGCCCTGGCGCGGGTACGTATTGCGCAGGCGCATAACAACCCGGCGGGTTCTTTCCTCCAGGACGCCTTGCAGCTGTTGGATCGGCTGCAAGCGTCAGCCGAGCCCAAAGCACGCCTGGGCAGTGTGTTGGAAATCCTCGTGCTGCATGCACTGGCCCTGGAAGCACAAGGGAATCGAACGAGTGTCCTCTCCACCCTGGAGCGTGCGCTCCTGCTCGCCGAACCGGAAGGCTACATCCGCCTCTTCGTCGATGAGGGTCCGCCGATGCGGGCCCTGCTGCGCCAGGCTCAGGCACGCAGCATTGTACCAGGGTACGTGGCTACCCTTTTGAGAGTCTTTGGTGAGCAGAACGCCTCAGGTCTTCCTCTCGCCTCGGCTCGCCCCAGTGTGCTTGTGGAACCGCTGACCGAGCGCGAGCGCGACGTGCTACGGCTGCTGCTTGAGGGCGCCTCCAACCGCGAGATTGCCCAGCGCCTCGTGCTGAGCGTGAACACGGTGAAACGGCACGTCTATAACCTCTGTGGCAAGCTGGGGGTACAGAGCCGCACGCAGGCTATCAGCCGTGCCAGGGACCTCAACCTCCTGTAGCTCACCGCCCCCCACCCCAGTCCCCACAGGCACCACGACGTGCCGATGAAGAGCAGGACTGAGTAGGAAGAAACAGCGCTGCCTTCTTGTCATTCAAGCACCTTAAGATCCTTCCGAAGGACTTGCAACTGGTGCTGAGTGAAACGATCAGGTGGATGCCTTTGAAGGGTATACGCTAGCGCTTTCACCGTGATCAGGATACTCGTCAAGCGAATGTGTCGTTCATAGGCGGATGGCAAGGGAGCGATCTCCCCATATCCACGCAGGAGCACCGCTTCGAGTCGAGAGGGAAAAAGAGGACCTCCATCAAGGAGGACCTTTTTTCTTCCGCTCTCTTGCGGCAGTCGCCGACCTCGCCTCGGCCCAAGGGGAGGTCGAGGCGATTGTCGACCTGCTTGAGCCAGCCGACCGTCCTGGCTGGTTCCGCTGGCTCTTCCTCCATCACAGCAGACACAAGCTTCGGAATGCATACCATCGATGGTTTTTATACAATGATCATGAGCCACAATGAAAGGTGCGGCCAGGAAGTGCAACAGCTCTCTCACGAGCCGTCTCGTCGAGATGGATCGAGAAATTTTGGTCTCAAACCCGGTAATAAGCTTTTCCTATGGGTTAGTCGTAGCAACAAATTGGTCCATGATGCGCTCTGCCAGGGCAGCAATCGTCAGCGAGGGATTGGCGCAGCCCGTCGAACCCGGTATCAAGGACCCATCGACCACATAGAGGTTTTGATATCCGCACACTCTCCCATCCAGATCACAGGCTTTGCCAAGGACCATTCCACCCAGTGGATGAACGGTCAACCCTGTTTGGACGTTGGAAGTGACCGGAGGAGCTCCTGGCATCATACTCACACGAAGACGTGAGTACGTTTGCATTCCAGCTGCCGTGAGATTGGTAATTGCAGGGTCATTGCTTGGCCATTGCACCCTGACGGTATCCGTCCCTGGATCGTATTGGAAGACCCCTTTCGCAGGAAAGGCACCTGAGGGTGGCATGACCATGGCGAATGTCCCCATACTCCCGTCAGGCGCACCATGGAAGGGGCCACTCTCAACGACAACTGGTCCCAAAGGATTTCCAGAATCTGTTATCTGGGCACTGCCTGGGCCTCCTTGTCCTGGGTTGGTAGGTGGGAAACCAAAGGTGAAAGCCACCAGATCTCCGTTGTTTCCCCATCCTTGACCGACGTGCCCGTTGAGTTGCGGAAGCTGCCCCTTCGCTTTGGCTTTCACCAGTAACTCAGAAGTCTTTATGGAGCCTGCTGCCAAGAAGAGATACTTGCAGGTGAACGTGACATTCTTGAGGACTGTTCCTGAGGTATCGATCTGCTGGCATGAGACACGGTAACCACCCCATGTTGTCTGCTCAATGTCTGTTACCATGTGAAGCGGAAGGATCTCAACACATCCCGTGGCTTGTGCCTGTGCCAAGTAATTCTGATCCAGGCTCTTGTGTGCCCCAGAATTCATCCCATACCAAACCTCTCCAGCGATTGCAGATGGTATCCTGGCTCCACTCATCTCTTGCCGAACTCTCTTCCAGTCGATAGCTGATTGAATCAAACTCGGACTCAATCCAGCTCTTGCAGCCCATGCCAGAAAGACTCGTGTGCAGAGATAGTAGGAGGATGCGAGGATATCCGCAGGAAGCGGCCCAGGTTGAAGAATCGAACGCACTCGTGGGTAGTACACTTCAGCGAACTGATGATAATCAAGAGCAGGAAACTGGCGTGAGAACAACTGCTGTGTTGGTTGGACGAGTGCGGCGTTATTGACTAACGACCCCCTCCGACCCCGACACCTGAGAGCACCGTAATCCCATTTCCACTGTGGCGGTCTAAGACCCCGGTGTATCTAGTAATAGGTACATTTTGATTGATCGGGTCCACTGTTGTAGGACTCAGCCAGGCCGCTCGTCCATCTGGGTGTTCGTAGGTAGCAAAGGTATTCTCTTGTGCGGTAATGGGCCAGCGGAGCCCGCGTTCCAGCACTACGGTTTGATACCCGGCTTGTCCCAATCGTAGCGCGGCTACTGAGCCACCGAAGCCACTGCCAATGACTAGGGCTTCAATAGACTCCTCGTTTGCAGTGGCCTGTGCTACCTGTTGTCTTTGTTGGGAGATGAAGACCCCTGCACCGGCAATACCAGCCACTCCCGCAACAGCACTTTTGAATACGGAACGGCGTGACAAGCGATTTTGATTCTTCATACGACTCTCGTTTCCTTTCCAATTCACATCTCTGAAGGGAGTATACCTGTTGTAAGCCCTCTGAAAGAACGGCAGAACTGATCATTTTACTCATCATGTGGCTGATCACGCACGTTCGCACCGGGTCGTGATTGTCGGCGTTGCGTGCCTTTGAACAAGGTGTGCAGCACCTCCGGGCGTGGGACTGCCTGCTCCACCTGTGCATAGGTGGCGGCGGCCTGCCGGAGCCTCCCTTGCAGGACGTGCAGCCGCGCCAGCAGGCCGATGCTGCTCACGGCTCCAAACGGGTTGTCGGAGGGGCGTATCAACGCAACTGCTGTTGCGAACTCGTGTTCGGTGGCTGCTGTCACATCCCCGCTCACCAGGTAGGCGCGGATCGTGGTCACCAGAGTGCCCACAGGAGGGATGACCTCCGCTTCTGGCAGCAGCTCGCACGCCTGGTGGGCGAGGGAGATCGCGTGCGGAAGATCGCCAGAGAAAAGGGCGATGTCCCCACGGGTGGCGAGCACCCAGCCCTGGATGGTCCGTGCCTGCTCGGCAGGCATCCCCATCTGGGTACCCCTTTCGGCATCCTGGAGGCGTGCCTCGGCTGCCCCCAACTGATTGGTGAATGTCAGCAAGGAAGCGTGGTACACGCACAGGAAAGGGCGTGTGCGTATCAGTGCCTCAGGCAGGGCGTTCAGCCAGCCGAGCACCGTGGAGATCTGCCCTTGCTTCGCAACGGCGAGCGCGATCGGTTCGATCAAGCGGGCTGCCAACTCGACATCGGGAATTGCCAGCGCGTGCTGCACCGCTTCGGCAGGCAGATCATACTGCTCGTACCAGGCGCTGGCGCGGCGATGCAAGACGGGCGGCAACGTAGGCTCTGCTTGCAGCAGGTGGCGGTGCAGGACCTCGGCAAACAGGTGGTGGTAGCGGTACCAGCCCCGCTCGTCGTCCAGCGCAACGACAAATAGGTTCGTCCGGTCGAGCCCTTCCAGCATCGCCTGGCTCCCCTCCTGCTCTGTCACGGCATCACAAAGCGGTCCGCTGAGGCGTTCCAGGAGACAGGTGTGCAACAGAAACTGCTGCACCGAGGCGTCCTGCCGTGCGAGCACCTCTCCATCACGGCTCACCAGGTCATTGGCCACCATGGCCAGCATGGCCTCTGGCGGCGCGGGCTGCGGCGTGTGCAGCAGTGCAAGGGCGATCGTCCCGATATGTGGATCAAGGGTCTGCAGGGCAGCAATCAGGTAGGAGAGAAAGCGGGTGGGGTCGTTGTCCTCCGCTTCCAACGAGAGCCAGGCAACAGGCCTGCCGCTCTGGGCGAGCCATTGGGTGAGCAGCGTCGTTTTGCCGAAGCCCGCCGGCGCTGACACGAGGGTGAGCGGACCTGCTATCCCCTGCTGGAGTCGCTCAACGAGGTAGGAGCGCTGGACCAGCTGCGCACGTGGACGCGGCACATGGAGTTTGGTGGAAAGCAACGGGTCACGGTGCACGCTCGCCCTGGCAGGTGGGACAGGGGTGACGTCTGCTCCCACGGCTGGTGCATCGACCGTTACCCAGGGGGGCAGTCGGTCCTGCACGCGCTCATCGGATGGCATGTGGGCGGATGCTTCACGTAGAGGGGACGATTCAGCAGCCATGAGGAAGGCTGCGATCTCCTCCAGCCGAGCCAGTGTGAGGTCAGTGGTCCGACCCAGGTACTTCTTCTTGCTACCTAACGGTTCTTTCAAAATGAGTATACCTGTTGGGTAGCAAAAGTGCAAGAGAGCAGCACGCTCCTCCTTGCTCTCACACGGTTATGCGACGATTACCGATTTTTCCATGCTAGGCCGGTGGTGGATTCAGGTTGCAGGGGTTCGCGAAGTCCGGCTCTCCCTGGTCGCGCCGTATTATGGAGCAGTTGCCGTGCGCCCCGAGCTGTTGGGTGATGTCCCCGCCGGTGTTGATCAATACGTCGGCCACGTAACCACCACGGTCGCCGTCGCCGGTGACGACGAAGTCCCAGGCATCACTCGTATACGTGTTTCCATCAGAGGCCGTGAATGACTCGGTGTCACCCCGGAGAAAACAGACGACGGTGACATCCTGGTTTGCGCTGAGAGTGTCGATGATTTTGAACCCGGTGCCTGGTCCGCACCGTCTGTTCACGCCTTCCGTGGCGTTGCCCCAGATGGAGCCTGTAACGGGCATAGTTTGTAAACCTTCTTCGTCCTCTTGGCCAACCTCTGTCATCCTCACCTGCTTGATGGTCGCTGCGTAGCCATCGAAGGAGTATACGGTGACCCCATCTTCCAACTCTTCGGTGAAGTAGGCCTGGGCAGCCGGTTCAAGCTCGGCGACGAGCGGCTGGAGCACCTGTTGCTCAGAGATTCTTCCCCATCCATACTCCGCCTCAAGCAGTTTCTTCGCTGGCAGGAGTGCTTCCACAGCTGAAGAGCGCAGGAGTTGAGACAGCACAGGAGGATGCGCAAGCAGAAGTTGCACCAATGCCTGATGAGAGCGTTCCTCCTCTGGACCGTGGCCCAGCGTTTCACGAGGTTGAGCAGTGACGGTGGTCTCGACGTCAACGGTGATGCGAAACGTTCGTCGTACGAGAGAAGGGGTCTGTGTCGCCATAGTAATATCCTTTCTTGCTCCATCTCCCACATGAAAGAGGAGAGGGGTGTTGTCTGATCTCGAGTGTACCGACTGGAAGTATAGTCCGAGTAGAGCTTTTTGATGAAAGTGCCGTTACTGTTTTCGTTCAACCCATTGTGTACAGGACGGATGTACCGACCCAGCGACGACAACAACGATGATGACCCTCTGCGCACATCTCTGATAGGCTAAGTATAGCTGACATGAACCAGGTGAGAGAACAGCATAACTGATCATTTTGTTGATCATTGTATAGATCATGTTGGCAATTCGAGCATGATCAGCAAGATGACGAGTAAAAAGATCAGTCCTGTCATTCTCCCACAGGGCTTATAACAGGTATACTTCCCTCAGTGAAAGGCGTTGGCGATAGCTGAGAGCGCACCTGTATCAGGATTGACAAGTATCCCATGAAGTTCTACAGTACAAGCGCATGAGAAGGTGCAACAATCCCTACGGGAAGGAAAGTGAACTCGGAAGGAGGAAGCGTATGACGCCTCAAGAAAAAACACTCTATCATCAGATTCACCCGCTCAAACTCTGCACAGATAGCTGTGCAGAAGCGGTCTCGCTCTACCTGTTCTGGAAACGAAAGCTCATTGCAGGATTGGTCGTCCTGTTGGTGCCACCAATCATCGTATCAACACTCATCATCAAATGGGTTGATCTGGAGGCGTACAAGCAATCGGCCTTTGGGAGGTACCTTCGCGCCTATATGACCCCGTTCGTGGTCGTGGTGCGTCTACTGGGAACAGTCATCACGCACCTGGGTGCATGGTATCGGCGACCCGTACTCATTCCTCTTGGCCTCATGATCGTCTTACTCGGTTGGCTGCGGGGAATTCTCTGGCCAAAAAGGACCGAAGAACGCGAGGAAGCGGGAATCAGAACCCGCCGGTCGAGCGAATGATTTGCCCGGTGATCCATCCCGCGTCCTCACTTGCCAAAGGGGTGATCAGACGAGCAGCATCCTCGGGCTGTCCCACTCGTCCCATAGGAAAGCGCGGCAGCAGCTCTCGTTTCACTTCCTCGGTCATCCACCCCGTATCGGTGGGACCAGGATCGATGGCATTGACCGTGATCCCGCGTGGAGCGACTTCCACCGCCAGGGTGATGGTGAACGCCTCGATGGCTCCCTTGGTGGCAGCATAGGCTACCTTGCCTGGCATCGCTCCACGCCCTTGTCCAGAGGTCAAATTGATGATCCGTCCGCCCGCAGACCCCGCGAACTGCCGTGCAAACTCAATACTCAGCAGCATCGTTCCTCGCATGTTCACGGCATAATAGGCATCCAATGTCGGAGCATTTAGTTGGTCAAAGGGAGCTGTGGTATCATCATGGGTCGCGTTGTTCACCAGGATCGAAGCAGGTCCCTATTGTGTCTGGACTGCCCGTATGATGCGTTGCGGGGCATCCGCAATCCCAAGATCGATCCTCAGGTGTTCACAGCGGGCGCCCAGAGCTTGCACCTGTCTTTGTAAGTGGGCCGGTTCGTCTTCTTCCGCTCCCCAAGGCATGCGGCGATCATAGGGACTCCAATGCGTGAAAAAGATATCGACCCCTGCTTGTGCCAAGGCGCGACACACGGTAGCGCCAATCCCTCGACGACGGCTCGCACCGGTCACAATCGCGAGTCGACGGGGGTATGTTGAGAGAGCATTTGCTTCTCCTTCCTCGTGGGCTTCTAGCCCCAGCATGCTGTGCTCTGCCTTGCTTTCTGTGTCATGGCTCCTGTCTCCTGTTTCTTTTCGCACTGCCTAGTCTCAACATGCCGTGCCTCGCCAGTGAAGAGTGCGTCTCACACGGCCTCTTCATTCAGAGACGATCACCGTCAACAAATGTTATCTTTCGGAGCGACGATTACCACGGTCTCCGCATTGTCCAGAATCAGCACCAAGTTCGGGCGTGTCTGGAGCCACTGCGTGATGGCCTGAACGAGCCCCCCTTGATCTGCGTGCTCCTGCTCAGGGAGGTTCAGCCCACCCGGATCGCTGCTTGCCGAGATGCTGGGGAGTGCTGCCGTTGGGTCTGGTTGAAGCAAGGTGCGCACTTGCGTCAGAAGATCCTCACCGGCTGGGAAGAACGGGGTGCTTCGGGGAGGTGTGTCCCAGAGGAAGGAGGCGGTCACCGGGGACGAAGCGGGCGTGTTGTGGCCGAGGGAATCGTCGGACTCCTCCCAGGTCAATCCCAGTTCTTGGGCACTCATACCAAACAGTTCGCAGAGCTTGCTGCGAAAGTAGGGTCCGGGCGAGGTGATGCCCCGTTCCCAGCGACTCACATTGCCGGGGGTAGTCCCCAGCTGGTCGGCTACCTCCAGTTGTGACCAGCGGCGGCGGAGTCGCTCTGCAGAGAGCCGCTGCCTGGGGGGAACCTTCACGGTTGTGTTCATAACTGCACCTCTTTCTCCTGATCTCCTTTGGACCGAGAGCATGTTTGTTGCTCAATCGCTCTTCTTACTTTCGGGAACTCGGCTCACCGCCAGCAGCGGCAAGGCCAAGTCGCGTACTTTGATCAGTATTCCATGGAGTGCTGCCTCATCGACGAGGGAGCCACGCAGCACCGTGATATCGTCACCCTCGTAGCTGATGGTTAGCCCTTCGAACCACGTCGACCAGCGTTGATCGAGGCGTCCCTGGACGCGAATTTCGTAAATGGCCATCGCTTCTCCTTCTCAGTGTTGCTCTTCATCGACACATCATCGTGTCTGCACGTAGTATAGCTGGTGAGGAGGGTGAGAGACTGCACACCAAAGTTGTAGCTGTCTGGTGATTTTGGCCGAGGACAGGGGTGGGGAGCGGTGAACTACAAGAGATTGAGCGCTCTAGCACGGATGATGGCCTGCGCACGGCTCTGCACCCCCAACTTGCCACAGAGGTTATAGACGTGCCGTTTGACCGTGTTCACACTCAGCACGAGGCGCTGGGCGATCTCGCGGTTGGAGGCTCCCTCAAGCAACAAGCGCAGCACGTCACGCTCGCGCTCGGTGAGTGGTTTCACAAGCGCACCGGGGCGAGGAGGGGAGAGAGGGAGATTCGAGACGTGCTGCTCCCCAAAGGCGGAGAGCAGGGTAGCCACGTACCCTGGTATGTTGCTGTGTGCCTGAGCGTGGCGCAGCAAGGCCAGCATCGGTTGGCCCTCATCGACGAAGAGGCGGATGTAGCCCTCCGGTTCGGCGAGCACGAGGGCCCGTTCCAGGGTGGAGAGGGCCCCAGTTCGATTCCCTTGTGCTTCCAAGGCCAACGCACGCAACACGAGGATTTGTAGCACGCTGCCCAGACGCGCTTTGGGCTCGGCATCCTGGAGCAACCGATCCAATAAGTACAGGACGTCCTGGAGGAAAGGAGCCGCTGGGGCCTCACGCCCCTGCGCCATGCGCACCCGCGCCAGAGTTAGGTACTCGCCCTCGCGGAGATAGCGCAGGTCGTCATCCTCAGTCGAGAGGCCACTGGCGTCTGCCCAACGGATGGCTGCCGCCACGTTGCCCTGCGCCAGCTCGAGTTGCGCCCGTAGTGCAGTCACCTGGGTCACCAGGTGTGGAGCAAAGTGCCGCCGCTCAGCCAGGTACGCCAAGGTATCCAGGGCCGCCAGGGCTTCACGGGTGTTACCGCGGGCCTGCTCGAGACGGGCCAGAGCAATGTAGCCGAGCATTGCCGCAGCTGGCTCTATCGCCAGTGTCTCGTTGACCAGTGCCATGCCTTGCGCCAAGTGCTGTTCAGCCGCATCCAGGTCGTTCCACTCGCGTAGCAGGTCGCCCAGGCCAAAATAGTAGTAGAGGCCAGTGAACAAGGTGTGCAGCACCTCCGGCCTTGGAACCGCCTGCACCACCTGTGCATAGTCTGCAGCAGCCTGGTGGAGTCTGCCCTGCAGCACATGCAGGCGTGCCAGCCGGGCCATGCTGCCGACGATGGCAAACGGGTTGTCCGAAGTGCGTATGAACGTCTCGGCTGCTGCCACCTCGTGTTCAGTGGCAGCTGTCACATCCCCGCTCAGTTCGTAGGCCTGGGCCGCCATCACCATGGCACCTGCACGGGGGATCAGCTCCGCCTCTGGCAAGAGGACGAGTGCCTGGCGTGCAAAAGAGACAACATGCGGCAGATCGCCAGAGAAACCGGCCATTCTCGCATGAATGGTAGACACCCAGCCTAAGATGGTCCGTCCCTGTTCAGCAGGTAGCTCCTCCCGGACACCCCGTTCGGCGTGTTGCAGGAGTTCCTTGGCCGCCTCCAACTGATTGGTAAGCGCCAGCAATAAGGCGTGATACACACACAGGAAAGGGCGTGCATGCACCAGCGTCTCGGGAAGGGCGTTCATCCACGCGATCCCGGTGGTGACCTGACCATGGGATACAACGGGGAGCGCAATCGGTTCGATTAAGCGGGCAGCGAGTTCGACGTCGGGAGCAGCCAACGCGTGCTGCACCGCTTCGGCAGGCAGATCATGCTGCTCGTACCAGGCACTGGCACGCCGATGCAAGACGGGTGGCAACGTAGGCTCTCTCTGCCGAAGGTGGCGGCGCAACATCTCGGCAAACAGGTGGTGGTAACGGTACCAGCGCCGCTCCTCGTCGAGGGCGACCACAAACAGATTCGCCCGCTCAAGCGCTTCCAACATGTCCTGGCCCCCCTCCTGACCCGTCACCACATTGCAGAGTGGCCCGCTCAGGCGCTCCAGGATACAGGTGTGCAAGAGAAACTGCTGCACCGGCGTTGGTTGGCGTGCGAGTACCTCGTCGGAGAGGTAGTCGAGTACATAGCGATGGCTGCCGGTGAAGGCGGCGAGAAACTCAGAGATATCAGCTCTGCCCTGCAGCGAGAGTGCGGCCAGTTGCAGGCCAGCGATCCAGCCTTCCGTGCGGCTTTCAAGGGTGGCGATGGCCGAAGCCTCCAGTTCTAGCCCCATGACGGTCTGTAGAAACGCGCTCACCTCGGCAGCTCCAAAGCGTAAGTCGGCGGCACGCACCTCAGAGAGCTGCCCTTGGGCTCGCAGTCGTGCGAGTGGCAGTGGTGGATCAGCACGGGTGGCCAGGATGAGGTGCAGCTGCGGGGGCAGATGTTCCAGCAGAAAGGTCATCCCGCGCTGAATGGGGTCGGCGCTGATGACGTGGTAGTCATCCAGCACGAGCGCAAAATCGCCTCCACCACGCTCCACGAGGTCATTCGTCAGCACCGCCAGCACGACTTCCGGCGACGGGGGCTGCGGCGTGTGCAGCACAGCAAGCGTAGTCGCTCCGATCTGTGCATCAAGGATTTGCAAAGCGGCAATCAGGTAGGCGAGAAAGCGCGTGGGGTCGTTGTCCTCTGCTTCTAATGAAAGCCAGGCGACAGGCAGACCGCTCTCGGCGAGCCATTGAGCAAGCAACGTCGTTTTGCCGAATCCGGCGGGAGCCGAGACGAGGGTGAGAGCCCGCTCCACTCCCTGCTGGAGCCGCTCGACGAGGTGAGACCGTGGCACCAGGTGTGTGCGCGGACGTGGAATATGGAGCTTGGTCAACAGGAAGGGATGAAGCGGAGTGGGCTGCTGGGCAAGCAGAGGAGGCGGCGCGGTTTCCACCGCACCGTCCGTCCCTGCTGCCAGAGAGACGGGAAGTGGGGTCTGGGCCTCGCTCTCGGCAGGCTGGAATGGCGTTTTGTGTCTGGGTTGCACACGGGCAGCCTGGGCAGCACTGAGCAGCTCTGCCATGTACTCGAGCCGTGCCAGGGTGATATCGGGGGTCTTGCCCAGATACTTTTTGGTCAGCTGCTCGCCCGTTGCTAGGTAGGCCGACCAGTACCGATCACCACGCTGTTTCGGCTCCTTGCGTGCCGTGTAGTGACCGCACTTGCCCGAGAAGGCAAAGGAGGACACCTGATCCAGCCAGGTAAACCATTCAGGACTGTCAGGGACGATCTGCACCACCCCTCGGTTACGGGTTTCGTAGAGTTCGTAGGTCGCTGTCGTCAGCGACCAGGCGAGCGTATACGTGGGGACTTTCGGCATCTGATCCCCTCCTTGAAATGATCCACGGCCTGCGCACCCAACAAGTTCTTACCCAACAATGCTCCGTCGGTTCTAGTATACCTGTTGGGTAAGAACATGGCAAGAGAGAGCGGCGGGATCACCAGGGCATTGAGAACAGAGCGTATTAGGGCTGCGACAACGGGAATAGCTGCGCTATTGCCTGGGAGCTTTCTCATGGCAGAGTAGCCGCAGACAATTTTGTAGGAATCGGGAAAATCTTGCGGAGAGAAGGTGTCTGCTCTTGACGAAATGTTAGAAACAGATTACGCTACATAACAGAAATACACAAACACAACAATGTTTATGCAAAGGATTGAATGTTCTCATGGAGATACAGGCATTTGCCGGTCTGGTTATTCCTTTTATTCTGGTAGTCTATCTTGGTGTGCTGCTCTTTGTTCGTCCGCCGCGACAGGTGTTGGTGGCTTCGCTGTTGGGTGGACTGGTGCTGGGTGTTCTCAACATGGTGTTTGATGAACTGGCCTATTACGCCTCCTGGTGGCATTATGCCCTCAATGGGCTGATTCTGCACCTGCCACTACCTTTCTATGTCACGCCAATCCTCGTCTATGGTAGTATTGTCTACCTGCTCATCTGGCGTTTCTGGTCTGGACGCGCTCATTGGTTCGCCTTGCTGCTGCTGATGGGTATTCCGCTTTTCCGAGCGACCACCGACATTGTGGGCGCACTGCTGCACTCAAGCTACACTCAATTTGACAGCATCCTGGCTGCACCAGTTACGGTCGTGATGTGGCTGCTGATGTTCTATGGCGGCCTTTTTGTATTTAGTCGTCTGGCACATTTTGAGATAAGGTTGAGGAAGCAACCATCGTAGGATGTGGTGTTTCTGTGTGAAGGTCTATGAGCAATAACGATCATCCAGTAGACCAGGACGATGCAGAAATCGAGATTGTAGATCTCGATGGCTATGCTGAACAACATGAGGTTGATATACCTGGAGCTGTAACTCCGACTCGTGTGTCGCTGAGGAAATCCCTTTCGCGACAGCAGTGCATAGGGCGTCTCACGGTAACGGTTGGAATTGTGCTACTTGCATTATGGATACTGTTGGGGAGTACTGTCTCAAGTGGACTTGTGTCGATACGCAATGGGACAATAGCCATGTTTACGGGGGCCACACCGACACCAACGCCGGGCGCAGATGCTGAATACTTTTACTTTGATGCCAGTCCCTCATGGGGCAAGCTGAGCGTTGATGGTCAAACTATCGTGCATCCTCCGATCATACCGCGTGATAATCCTCTTTATCTGTCTCCTGGCCTGCACCGGTTGATCTGGACGGCAGAACCTTTTGCGTCACAGATTTGCCTGTTAACCGTGCCCATTCCTTCTGGTTATGCGAGTGGTGCCTGTCCTGTCGAGCCAGCGTTTCAGGATGAGTTCGGACCAACCCATCTCAACGTAAAAGCGAACTCCTGGCAAGTTTTTTTCTATCAATCGCTGAAGGCTCTTGCACCTCCCCTGCGTACTGCATTGATTCAGGCTGCTCAGGCCACTCTCGATGAGCAACGATCGAGTGAGACCATCTATCCTGGTGAGCATTACTTGCTTGGTGGAAATACCGTAACAACTGCCAAACAATCTCTACGTGCCACCCTACATTTTCAGCTAGATACACCTGATGAGGCTAATTCGCCCTGTCTACAAGATGGAGGACTCTGTTCATTTACTGTGCGAGGACAAACTCAGAACTGCCTCTGGTTCTGTACGGAACTGTCTCAGTTTGAATATGTAACCGAGGGGTGGAATGCACTGGTGATTATGCATGCCTTATGGGACTATACTACGGTGGATGGCCAGGTGGTTGCACAAGATCAGCCTGCTGCTGAGAAGAGTATAGAGCCGTCAAGAAATCCTGTCATAGGACTACAGATTACATGGGATGGTAGAAACTGGCATGTGTTGCTGATAAATCAGGGAGGAGGTGCTCCTCAGTGCCGGTCAGCATTTAATGCGATGAATGCCTATCCTTCATTTATGGATGCGGTCGGCGTGGGTAGTTATGCTGGTGTGGCTGTCAGTTCCTCTGGAGGAGCAGTGCCTGCACAAGGGTGTCTGTTGATCATACAAGTTGTGACAGATAATCCAGTCACTCCTGCGCCTTCCTCATCCACTACAGCCTACTGCCTCTACCGCTTCGGTGTTCTGCTAGCTGCTAACGATCTGGCGCACCACTACTGGTCCAGCATGCCTTTGGCGGATAAGTATGAACGAGGGTTGGTGCAAAGGTGGGCTGCTTGAATAGAGGCAATGAAGCGGGCAATTGTTATTACAGCTTATATTCCCAGTCCTGCGAAATGGGAGCCAGATTTACGGACAAGGAGGAAAAAGTAGATGCAATGTGTGTTTTGTGGACAAGGAGAAACCGAGCCAGGAACAGCAACCGTGACCCTGGCACCAGAAAATACCATCGTGGTGATTCGGAACGTGCCAGCCGATGTCTGTACCACCTGCGGGGAGGAATATGTCAGTAAAGAGATTATGGGCGAGTTATTGAGGATTGCACGCGAGGCCGCCCGTGCAGGTGTGCAAGTTGATGTCCGTACCTATAAGGTTGCATGATCGATAAATCACAGCACCCCTCATCCTCCCTCACCCCTCTTCTCTCGTATCGCCCTTGCACGCCCCTCCAACTCTATTGCCTCCTTCTCCCGCCCCACTTTCCGCAGGAAACCAGCATAGCTTTCCAGCACTATAGCCGTGTTAGGATGATTGGGTAACAGCTTCTCCATAGTCGTTATTGAGCGTAGGTAGAGCGGTTCCGCTTCCTCGTACTTGCCTTGGTCTTGATAGAGCACTGCCAAGAGGTGCAACGTTCCAGCAGTGTCAAGATGATCGGCCCCCCTCACCTTTTCGTTGATCGCTAAAGCTTGCTGATAGAGCGACTCTGCTTGGCCATACTGAGCCTGCGTGAACAAGTACCATCCAGCCTGATGCAGCAACCACACCACTTCTGGGATATGCAAAATGTATTCGTCAACCAGCAAAGCACAAACCTGAACATGTGGCAGATAGCGGCGGCATTGCGGCCAAGCTGGCACATCAACCTCTTAGAGGAAAAGCTTGATAAAGGACATGTACCACTCTTTGCAAGAACCCCGCCCCTCCCATGACGCCCGCAAGGGGCGTCACTACTATACACGGAGAGGACATCGCTTCGCTCGTCCTCATCATGCCTGCGAGCAAAGCGAGTAAGAACGTATATAGTAGTGACGCCCCTTGCGGGCGTCATGTGGGGTGGGGCGGTGTGGGATAGCACCCGTAAGCTCTTGCCCCACTTCAAACGTGCTATAGATATGGATTGAACCCTTGTATAGCCGGAGAGAAAAAACATATGTTTCATGGATTATCGTTGTTTGTCTTGATTCCCATCTTCATTGCCGGGGCGATTGTGGTGTGGATTGCGGGTACTCAGTTGTCTAATACCACAGATACCCTTGATGATCGTTTTCATCTGGGGCAGGCTCTGGGAGGGCTGATCTTCTTAGCCATTGCCACCAATCTCCCTGAAATTGCAATTACAGCGACGGCTGGTGTCACACATAATTTGGGGCTGGCGATTGGCAACATTCTGGGAGGGATTGCTATTCAGACTCTGGTGCTGGTGCTGTTGGACGCATTTGGACTGGGTGGTAGAGATCCGCTGACCTATCGTGCGGCTTCGCTTGAATTAGTTCTGGAGGGGACGATGCTGGCAGCGATCCTGGTGGTAGCGATTATGGGGACGCAGTTGCCCAAATCGTTGATTTTCGCACGGGTTACGCCGGGGAGTTTATTGATATTGGTGCTGTGGTTAGTGGGCCTGTGGTTGCTTTCCAAGGCTCGTAAAGGATTGCCGTGGCAGGATAGTGGACGGGCACCAGATCGGTCGGAGCCGCCCCCGCCTCAGTCAAAGCAGCAGGATAGTAAGGATAAGAAAAGGAGTACGGGGGGCACGCTGCTCATCTTTGGCATCGCTTCGCTGGTCACGTTGGTGGCAGGTGTGGCACTGGAAGAGAGTAGCAATGCGATTGCTGACAAGATTGGGTTGAGTAATGTGCTGTTCGGAGCAACGTTTCTGGCGGCAGCGACCGCTTTGCCGGAGGTCTCGACCGGTTTTGCTTCAGTGAAGTTGAAGCAGTTTGAACTGGCGGTGAGTGATATCTTTGGAGGTAATGCCTTTCTGCCAGTCCTGTTCTTGCTGGCCGATGTCTTGTCAGGGCAATCGACGCTGACACAGGCGAAGAATAGTGACATCTATTTGGCCTGCCTGGGTGTGTTGCTGACGGCGGTATATATCTATGGGCTGATCTTCCGTCCTCGCTTGCAAGTCTTGAGGATGGGCATTGACTCGTTTATCGTGCTTGTCTTATATATACTTGGTATAGGGGGATTGGTGGCTATCGCTCTGACAACACATTAACAAGGGAGAACATTGTGGATATTTCAAGTGAAGAAATGGTGGCCCATATCAATGCCACTCGTGAAGGTTCGGTCTGGGATATTCTGGATATTCAGCTGGTCTACGCTGACAAAAATAAGGTGGTGGCGACGATGCCGATTGGTCCAAATCATCGACAGCAACTGGGCTATTTACATGGAGGTATTTCGGTAACCCTGGCAGAATCGGTTGCCTCGCTGGGAACGGTGCTCAACATTGATGCCAGTCGGCAGATGGCGTTTGGTCTGGAGATCAATGCCAATCATCTGCGACCCAAACGTGAGGGACAGCTGACGGCAGTGGCGATACCCATTCATAAGGGACGCACAACCCATGTGTGGGAAATTAAGATCAGTGATGAACAGGATAAGCTGGTATGTATCTCGCGCTGTACCATCGCAGTTGTTGATCGTCCACCGGACAATAGCAACCCTTTGATGAAAAAAGTGTAGCTGCAAAAATATACTCCTGTGGGTGCAACTACCGCACCCGCAGGAGTATATTTTTATAAATTTTCAATTTCGACAGGTTCAACAGGGTCGGCCAGGGGGAAGCCGAAGATGCGTGAGTAGAAGTAGAGTTCGGCGTCAAGGGCGCGTTTGATGTTTTCGGCTTTACGGAAACCGTGTCCTTCACCTGTAAAGGACAGGTGTGCCACGGGGAGACCTTTGGCGCGGAGGGCCTGTACCATCATCTCGGCCTGATTGGGTGGCACCACTTTGTCGTCAAGCCCCTGGAAGAAGATGATCGGGCAGGAGAGGCGGTCGGTGAAATGGATGGGCGAACGCTCTACGTAAATATCGCGCCGCTCTGGATAGGGGCCGACAAGTTTACCTTCATAACGCGCTTCAAATTTATGCGTATCTTTGACGAGGGCTTCCATATCGCTGATGCCGTAGTAGCTGGCACCTGCTTTGAAGGTGTCGTAGAAGGTGAGGGCGCAGAGCGTCGTGTAGCCCCCTGCACTACCACCTGTAATCATGAGGCGACGGCCGTCTACCAGACCTTGCTCTGCCAGGTACTTTGCACCGTTGACGCAATCCTGGACATCGACGATGCCCCAGTTACCTGTCAGCCGTTCGCGATAGGCACGTCCGTAGCCCGTGCTGCCGCCATAGTTGACATCGAAGACGGCGATGCCGCGACTGGTCCAATATTGAAGGTCCAGTTTCAGCATGTTGCTGGCAGAGCTAGTAGGGCCACCATGGATCATGACCAGCAGAGGCGGCAGTTCGCCCTCCGGCGCAACATAGTCTGGATTGCTTGGTGGATAGAAGAAGCCGTAAGCAGTACGGTTGTATGCAGTGGGGAACTCGATTGACTCAGGTATGGAAAGATAAGAGGGATCGAGATCGAGATTGTTGGTGCTACGTATCAGTTCAATCTCTCCACTAACTGTATCTAGCTGTACAATGGCCGGTGCTTTTGTGGCTGAGGCACCGCCGAAGACGATATGCTGCGGATCGAGAACCACTGGACACCAGAGGGAGGTATAGGGCGTGCTAATCTCGCTGAATTGACCTGTGCGTGTGTTGAGTTGAGCAAGATGCGTGATGCCTTGCTGGATGTAGCAGCAGATAATGGTATCGCTCGAGGCGAAGGTGTACATAGACATGGCAAAGTTCCACTGGGGCAAGCCAAATTCGGCTTCCATTTGATGGAGCGGCTGTATCTGTCCCTCTTGCCAGCGATAGAGATTCCACCAGCCAGTGCGGTCGGAGACGAAGTGTAGTACCCCATCGGGCGACCATTCCGGTTGAAAGATGGATTCTTCTTTGCCGCCTGCTACACACTGGCTCTGTTCTAGGGTGCCATCAGAGGTAATCTTTCCCACCCACAGTTCGGTGCCATCCCACGGCATGTTGGGATGATTCCAGGTAAGCCATGCCAGTTGGTGGCCATCGGGACTCACCCGTGGCGAGGCATAGAAATCATTGCCGGAGACAAGCACTGTGCTGCCTCTGTCCACATCGCTACCGTCAAGCGCGACACTGACTAGCGTGTTGATCGCCTCCGTGGTCGTGTGATCTTCGCGTACATAGATGATGCGGTTGTGTTGCCGATCAACGCTGCCATCGGCGTAGCGCATGGCAACGGGAGGGGTAAGCGGTTGTGGCTCACTACCGGCTACATGACAGTAGAGGCGTTGGTCGAGAAAATTGGAGAAGTATATGATACCTTCACTGATCATGAAGGCTCCGCCCCCATATTCGTGAACACGGGAGCGTACATTAAACGGTGGCGGTGTTATGTCGGTGATAACGCCATTGGGAGTATGACGGACAAGAGTTGTACGGCCCCCTTCAGATGGGCGGGATTCTATCCAGTAGAGGTCTTGCCAGTCGAGCAAGATTTTACCTAAACCACTAGGTACGGTGACAATCAGGTCGGTGGTAATAGGTGATTTCCAGGAACCGTAAGGGGCTACTATGGGTATATTCATGGGGAAGGTTCTTTCTATTCACTTTTCTCTAGATCCGCTACTACTGCTGCTATGTCCTGGTAAATATAATCAGGCTTGATCGAAGATGTCATGACGTCTTCGCGTGAACTATTACCGGATAGGACGAGCAGAGTATGCGTACCGGCTGCCTTCCCGCCACGAATATCGACATTGAGGCTATCGCCGATCATGACGGTTTCGTCCGGTTGGCTGTTGAGGGTACGCATGGCTTCCTGGAGTAGGGTCGGCTCTGGCTTACCCATCACTTCTGGCGTTACTCCGCTGCCAGCTTCGATAGCAGCAACCATCGTCCCACAGCCAGGTACAAAGCCACCTGCGATGGGTAAAAGAGCGTCACGATTGACAGCGATAAAATGCGCACCGCCACGTATTGCTAGCACAGCGCCTGTAAGTTTCTTATAGTCAAAATGGCGGTCGAGACCGACGAAGACAACGTCAGCCTGATGCGTTTCGAGATCGGCGACACGCAACTGGTGAGCGTGCAGCATATCTTGCAGTGGTTGTTCGCCGACGAGATAGACGAGGGCATGAGGAAAACGGCGAGCGATGTTTTTGACAGCAGCCTGTCCTGCACCTAGTACATGTGATGCATTAGCGGTAATGCCGAGATGGGCGAGTTTTTTTAAGACCTGGGTTTCACTGGCAAATGAGTTGTTGGTCAGAAAAAGATATTTTTTATGGTGGGTTTCCAGCCAGGCAACGAACTCTTTGGCACCAGAGAGTAGTGCGTTGCCGCGGTAGATGACCCCATCCAGATCAATTAGGTAGGTTGTGAATGGTAACATATTGCTCCATTATTTGTGTGTTGTGGGTGACTGGCTGTGCTGCGCACTGCGCCAGTTGGGCGCGATAAATCGGGCCCCCTACGGGATTTTTAGTTGTTGATCAATCGCGAAGGAGTTGTTCGCGAATGGCGACAATTTCGCGACGCAGAGTAGGATTGAGGTTGACGGCGCGATCAATTTTTTCGCAGGCGTGCAGGACGGTGCTGTGGTCACGACCGCCAAAGAGTTGACCGATTTCGAGTAGGGAAACCTGGGTTTCCTGGCGTATGAGATACATGGCGATCTGGCGCGGCATAACGATGTGCTTGTCACGCTGTTTGCCGCACATATCTTGCAGGGAGATGTGGTAGTATTCGGCGACAGCCTGAGCGATTTGCTTGCTGGTCAGGTGCGACTCTCGAGTATCGTTGCCAAGTGAAGACATGGCGGCACGGGCGACCTCCATAGTCAGTTCGGTGCGATGCAGTTGCTGGTAGGCCATCAGGCGATTAAGGCAACCCTCCAGTTCGCGGATATTGGTCTGCACACGACCTGCGATATAGGCGATGATATCGTCGGGTACACGATAGTGCAACAGATCGGCTTTGACACGCAGGATCGCCATACGAGTTTCCAGATCGGGCGGCTGGATGTCGGCGATCAAGCCCCATTCGAAGCGGGAACGCAGCCTTTCTTCGAGGCTGATAATCGCTTTGGGGGGACGGTCACTACAAATAACGATCTGCTTACTCATTTCGTGCAAGCTGTTAAAAGTATGGAAGAACTCTTCCTCGGTTGACTCTTTGCCGGCGATGAATTGAATGTCGTCTACCAGCAGAATATCGACCGAGCGATACTTGGCACGGAACTCTTCAGTGGTGCGATAGCGAATGGCGTTGACGATTTCATTGGTGAACTGTTCGGACGAGACGTAGAGGACAGCCAGGCAGGTCTGGACGCCCTGGTGTCCAATAGCGTGCAAGAGATGGGTTTTACCGAGACCCACGCCACCATAGAGGAAGAGTGGGTTATAGGACTCGCCGGGAGCCTCGGCCACCGCTAAAGAGGCGGCGTGTGCCAGGCGATTGCTGTTACCAACGATAAAGGCATCGAAGGTATAGCGCGGATTGAGGCGGTTATGCATTAACATGTTTGCACGTTGCTCGTTATCCCATTCTTCGGATGAGTCGGCGGGCTGGCGTCCTCCAGGGGTTACGTAGCGCAGGTCATTGTGTGGCGCTGGATGGATCGCTGATTTGGGTGGGATATCGTAGTAGGCGTAGTTAATGTCCGCGTCGTTGTGCGAGAAAGCATCGTGTGTATGCATATCATGACCATTGAGCGTATCTTGTTCGGAGAAAGCGTCGTCGCCGTGGGCAGTGACACTAATAGCCACAGGCTGACCGGTGATATCGGCCAGAATATCTTCGATGGAACGTCGCCATCGCGTGCTGATGATATCACGCGCTAGGCTTCCTGGCACCTGAAGAGTGAAATACATAGCCTGTTCGTGTAGAGAGAGCGAGGCAGCATCAATGTCATCTGCACCAATGGAGGAAGCATCTACCAGCTGGGCAGATTGTAGCCACGCCTTGCTGACCTCGTCGATGGGGGTAGTGTCTAATCGTTCAAGCGTGCTGCGCCAGATTGTTGCTGCGTTCACTGCATGTTCTCCCATGTTTGGCTATTCTTCGACGATAGCTATGCACTCGATCTCGACCAATGCCTGTTTGGGCAGCTCAGCGACCGCTATAGTGGAACGCGCTGGAGCAGGGCTGCCAAAATAGGTAGCATAGACTTCATTCATGGCCTGAAAATCACTCATCCGTGTGAGGAAGACGGTAGTTTTCACGACCTTGGCGAGCGAAGTACCGGCGTTGTCGAGTACGGCCTGGAGGTTCTGCAAAGCGCGGTGGGTCTGTGCCTGAACATCCTCGCCGACCAGTTGGCCGGTGGCAGGGTCGAGTGCGACCTGGCCCGCAGTATAGACAAATTGGCCATAGCGTATGGCTTGGCTATAAGGACCAATAGCGGCTGGAGCCTTGTTGGTGCTAATTTGTGTACGTTGCATAGCTACATTTCCTTGTGTGAAAATAGATATTTTGTAATAACAACGATTATGGCGAATGTTGTCCGCGATTGATAGGAGGAATTTTGGTCTGTCCATCTATGCCAGGGGAAGCACTCTGAGATGGTACGTTGGGCGATGGCCTGCTGCTCTGACGGGAACGCGCAAGTTCTCTGGCGCATTGGCGCAGAGCCTTTTGCATCTCAGCTGCCGATTGAAAGCGGTCTTTTGGTTCCTTTTCCAGGGTCTTCATGACGATCTGCTCAACGTTCGAAGGAACAGTAGGACTAAACTGACGCAGTGGGGGAGGATTGGTTGAGGCATGCTGCATGGCGATGGAGACGGCGGTTGGCCCAACGAATGGTGGACGTCCGGCTAGCATTTCGAACATGACCACTCCCAGAGAATAGAGGTCTGAGGAGGCCGTAAGCGTTTCGCCGCGTGCCTGCTCGGGTGAGAGGTAATCGGCGGTGCCGAGTACGATGCCACTATTGGTCAGTCCTCCTTCTTCCACGACACGCACAATACCAAAATCGGTCAATTTGACCAGGGGGCGTTCGCCACTGGGCATGCTATTACTGGGTCCTCCACTCCATGTCAGCATGATATTTTGTGGCTTGATATCACGGTGAATAAAGCCGCGTGCATGTGCCACTTGCAGAACATCGCAGACCTGGGCGGCAATATCGATAGCTTGGAGCGGCGGCAACCGGCTGCTCTGATGAATAAGTTGTTTAAGGGTGGGGCCATTAATATATTCCATAACCAGGAAGTACTGGCCTCCCTCTTCTACAAAATCAAAGATAGTGACGGCGTTAGGATGGGTCAGCTTGGCAGCAGCGCGTGCCTCGCGACGAAAGCGTTCCACTGCACGCTGATCGTTCTTATCGAGGGTGCGTAAGACTTTGATAGCGACGATACGCTCTACGCGGTGATCCCAGGTTTTATAGACGCTTGCCATGCCACCTGTGGCGATATGTTCGCGAATCTCGTATCGTCCAGCAATGGGCGGTTTGCCTTCAAAATGGTTCAACGTTTTACCTCAGCATTACTTATAACCTGGGAAGATGATAATACAATTCTCTTCTGTTCTATGAGCAGTATACCAACGTCAAGATAGAGAGTCAACTGTGTGTGAGAAAGTGGGAAAAGTATTGCGGAATGATGGCCAAACCTTGTTCACCCAATGAGGTTTGGCCATCATTCCGCAAATTTATGAAAGGAGGAGGCTTACTTCGTCCAGAAGGGACGAGAATCAGCATCAATGCCCCCATTAGTAAGAGGCACAGGATCGCCCTTTACGCTGTATGCACCTGTTTTAGGATCAGTGGTTACATTGGCTATCCAGATATCAAACTCGTTGTTCTCGTAGTAGAGGTAGGCGATCTGTTTGCCGTCAGGTGACCAGATCGGTTGGCTGATATACTGTCCCTTAATGAGGAGGGAAGAATGCTGATATGGCTGTAGAGCACTTTTCTGGAAGCTTGAACTGTTAGGATCCGTGACGATATTGGAAGGTATTGACATAGCGTACAGGCCCATTGTGGATGCATCGATACGACGAATATAGGCCAGGGAGTTGCCATCTGGTGAAAAGGCAGGCATCAAGTTGGCCACGCTCGTAGAAGTAGGAGTAAGGGCGACTGCTGGACTATCCTCACCCACACCCGGATGATACTTACCGGGGTTATTGACGATGGCGTTGGCATCAATCAGATAGATCTGGATGACCTGCTGGGTTTGGCTACTATCGTACATGTAGTGGGTATAAACAACCTGATTATGTCCTGGGCGGTAGGTAGCATCGCGGTCACCCCCATCACCAAAGGTGGCATAGGCTACTTCTTGCGTGGTATTTGGTGAGTGTATGGAAAGGGAGAAAACCTGCATGTCCAGAAGCTGTGAATCTACACCGGGGTTGACAGTTAACTTTTCAAGGTCGCTGAGGAAGAGTAAATGGGTGTTGTCGGTGGCCCAGGCCGGTTGTGCGTACCAGTTATGTGTACTTATGGGAGCAGGATAGGGTGGATTGGATACGTATTTTCCTGATCCATCACGTAGCACCGTCCAGTGTGGACTAGTGTTATTGATGGGCATATAGACCAGCAGGGCTGAGTATTTGTAACGAACGACAAAGGCGACGTTGCGGCCATCCGGTGAGACGGCGGGGTCCCGTATGTCATAGCCTCGGGTCAATTGTCGGACATTTCGTGAGCCGTCGATGACTAGGAGGTTACGGCCCTGTGTGAAGTAAATCTTGCCACTGAAGAGGGCCGAGTTGCTGGCGTTGACCTGAAGATTCTGTCCGGTATTGGTTTTGACGTTTTGGAAATTCTGGTTGGTGGTTGTATTGCTGTTACCCAGACAGCCCTGTACGCTGAGGGCCAGCAAAACAAGTAAGAAGGTGGTGTGCCAGGGAATATATTTTTTCATGATACGTTTCCTATATTATGTGATTGCTCATCTTGGAAAGCTTTTCCAATTTCCAGGCTGTGATACATTGTTTCAACTCTTACGTTTGCATCGCTGCTGGTGACTCGAACACTACGAGAAACATGAGATCGAGTAGGCTACGCGTACCGAGGAGATCGTTGCCTGGATTTTCTATGTGACTTATTGCCTGCCACAGGCTGCCAATATCCATTGATGTTGGTACTGAAGATGCAGTCGTAACGGCAGTAGCAGTTGTCATAGCTACAGGTGACGAGTATGAATTTGTAGTCAGGGTGCCGTCGGTATTGACGCCGGTATCGCATTTGGCGGCATTGCCAAGGGCGAACATGCTGGCGATCAGAGGTTGCACGGTATCGCAGTTGAGAAAGATGACCGATTGGCTGCCAGCACTTTCTTCACCAGGGATGACGTATTGATCGATGGTACGCGAGTAGCGCGTGTCCAAGACAACGCGATTGATCTTGCTTGAGTTGATGGAGCGTGCGAAGTTTACCCAGCTGAGAGAGTCTGGGAGGCTCATATCCGTTTTGACGTAGCCATTGAGGTCTTTTGCCAGCGCAGGTAGCTGACCGAAGATACTAGGATTGTTGAGTTTGGTTTTGAGTTGGTTAAGCACCTGCTGCTGGCGGGCTGAGCGGCCAAAGTCACCATTGAGGTCGGAGTGGCGTGAGCGTACATATTCCAGAGCATACTCGCCATTAAGGTGTTGTGGCCCTGGTGCGATATAGAGGCGTTTGTAGCCTGTATCGGTCGAGCTTTTATTGGTGCCGGTATCGTCGGGATAGAGGTCGTCAGTCACGGGATGCAGGACATCCACATCGACTCCGCCCACTGTATCTATGACCTTGATAAAGCCGTCGAGACCGACCCAGGCGTAGTGATCAATGTAAATGCCGAAATCCTGGTGAATGGTAGCAAGGCTAAGAGCAACGCCGCCGCGCTGGTAGACCTGATCGAGTTTCATGAAGCCGGCATTATTAGCGGCTTTGAGTACGGTGTCACGTGGAATGGAGAGCATGCCGACGCTTTTGGTGTTGGGGTCAATGGTAACAACGATATCGGTCTGTGCCAGATAGCTATGTGTGCCGTCTGGATTGGTAAACTTGATATCGGTATCGCTGCCCAGCAAGAGGATATTGATGCGATTATTCGGTACCGCCCCCCCGTTGTTGCTTGTGCCATTATTCTGCGGATTGTCTTCTGGTAGACGACTGATATTCTGACTCGTACTAGAACTGAGGATACTACCGAAGTTTGCGTAATAGTAATAGGCTCCGCTGCCAATCAGCACCAGAAGCACTACCAGTATGGCCACAGCTACGCGTGTCCAGATAGGAAAACGCCGTTTACGTTGCGGTCGTAATTTCTGTGGACCTGGTACTGGTGGCTGCATAAATGGCATTGGTTGCTGTCCAAACCTCTTAGCTGGCATGGGTAATGGCGGCAGTGCTGTCGGTGGTCGAGGTGGAGGTAACGGTTGGGATGACCCCTGGAAGAAGGCGGGCGGACTCTCCTGATGCCCCTGTGGTGGTACCGGTGGTTGCCAGGAGGGGAAAGGGAGTGGTCCTGAATGAGCAGGTGACTGTCTATGCTGCATATTCCCTGGCTGTGGTGGTGAGCCAGGGAACTGTGGCATTGCCGTAGTCTCCTGCGTTGAGAGAACTGCCCTGGTGTTGGCCTCAGTATCTCTCTCATCCTGATTTTTCTTAAAGGCCCCAATGGGTACAAATTGACGTTTCATCGAAGCTGTTCCTGGTGATTAGAGAGTTGCGTTACCATCATAAGTGTAATCCAATGGGTGACTCAAAGACGATCGTTAGGAGTAAATCGAGCAGACTGCGGATGCCTAAGGGATCATCGTTGCCACTACCATTAAGGCTCAGGCTAGCCATTTGACCAAAGGTTTGCCAGGAATTACCGGCTTTGAACGTGGTCGCTACCTGCAATGCTGAGCCATAGGTTGCGGTTGATTGGGTGGTTGATGATGTTGAGGTTACTGTGGAGTTACCGCTATTGCTGGTCTGCATATTCTGGCATTTGGCATTATTGCCGAGGGCGAACATTTTAGCAATGATTCCTTGAATAGCAGGACAATTGGGCAGGAAAATGTCTTCACCTTTATCCTGTCCATCGCTAGCTACTGCTGCATAGGAATAGGTCGGTGGGCTGAGAATGACACGCTGGATTTTGTTAGGATCAATGGTGCGTGCAAAATTCATGAGCTTGACGACATCGAGTATCTGCATATCGGTTTTAAGATACCCATTCAAGTCCTGAGCGATTGTGGGTAGCTTGCTAATGATATTAGAATTGGTCAGTTTGCTTTTCAACTGACTCAGTACTTGTTGCTGGCGAGCTGAGCGGCCAAAATCACCGACAAGGTCGGCGTGGCGTGAACGCACGTACTCCAGAGCGGTTGGCCCGTCGAAATGTTGTGGGCCAGGAGCGATGTAGAGGCGTTTATAGGCATAGGCATTCTGACTGGTGCCGGTATCGTCGGGATAAATATCGTCGGTGATAGGATGAGTGGCATCAATATCGACACCGCCTGCGGTATTAATGACTTTAATAAAGCCGTCAAGGCCCACCCAGGCGTAGTAGTTAATGGGAATACCGAAATTTTGAAAGATAGTAAGACGACTGAGACCGACGGCGTTATTTTCGTAGCGTTGACCGGTGGCATATGCCTCGTCGAGTTTCATGGCGCCATAATTAGGGACACTCACATAGAGGTCACGTGGGATGGAGAGCATGCCGACATAATTTGTCGATGGGTCGATAGTGACGACGATATCGGTTTGAGCGAGATAGAGACCCTGGAATTTTTCATCGGTATCGCTGCCGAGCAAAAGAATATTCAGGCGACCGCCGCTCAAAACATCACCTGAGGTGGTGCTGCGATTTTGATTGGGGTCTGTCTCTCCCTTGAGGCGTGGTGCTGACTGGTTAACGATGTTTGCGACTGGTGCGGCAAAGTTTGCCTCATAATAAGCTGCACCACTGCCACTCAGGATGAGCAACAAGAGGAGCATAGCGACAGCGACACGTGCCCAGATGGGGAAACGTCGCTTCTTCTTACGTGCTTTATTGGGAGCAGTTGGCGGAGGGGCACTTTGCAAGTTCGTGTTCGTTGTTTGCCAATCGGTCCATGCTGCTTGTGCTGGTGTGGAGGTAGGAGCAAAAGGTTGTAGCGGTTGCACCCCAAAGGCTTGGGGTGGCTGCGAAGGTGAAGGCATCAGCCCGTGCATAGATGAAATGGGGTTGGCTGAAGGATGAGCATATGGCCCAAAGGGTTGCAGCGGCTGTGATGGTATATGATCTGGTGCAGAACTGAGAGGTTGTAGTGTTTGTGAGTTTGTCTGTGAATTGGCAAACATAGCTGGCAATGAATTGATGCCAGATTGATGTGGTGATACCGGTCCGCTAGCAAAAGATGAAGCAAAGTCCATATACAAGTTTGGGCCGGTAATCGGGCCTTGTACCGGTACGCTAGGCTGTTCAACGGTATCTTGATCAACCATAGATATTGGAGCCGGGTTTCCAATATTGTGTGATTGAGCCTGCTGCGCCGTCTGGGCCAATCTCCAGTTTGAAAGGAGCCTTGAGCCTGTTGACCGGTGTGTTACCTGTGGAGGAACCCCTTCTCGAAACGGGACAGATGTGTTAGGGGCATCTGTATTCAGCCACTCATCGGACGAAGCCGACTGCGAGTGACTCTCGTGGCCGTAAGAAGGATTTAACGGCATAAATTGACGCTTCACAGTAATCTACCTACTTCCTGATGCATGATGACACGCGATAACTTCTTCCAGGGGTCTACGCCTTTTTCCGTCATCCCATCCACTACTACCCGTTTAATTGAGGACCCCCTCGCTCTCCGAAAGTTATCTGCATCTGCACTCATGACGGACAAAAGGCAGTGGTATATTTCTTTTAAGTATAACGAAGAAAGAGACGAAAACTCTACTGCTTAAGCTACTGGTAGTCTGCTTATAGGATATTTAGCCTACCATCCTGACGAAATGTGGGTCGATATGCTATGTACACACGTGTTTGTCTATTGCACATCGACGTTATGGCTATGTTAATGATGCGATTTCTCTTCCTGGCGTGCCTGTAGAAAGCTCAAGATTAAAGAGCCAGTGAGGAAGGCCAGTAGGACAATCTCCATAGTGCTGAATGTTTTCTTTTTTCGCATGTTCATGCTCCTCTCGAGTGTGTCAACAGTAAGTTCTATCTTACCCACAGCTCCTCACCATTTCCATATTTTGTTTTGAGATGGAAATGATGTGTAACCCAGGTGAAGAAAGGTGTCAGTTGCGGCATCTTTAGGCGGTTGGTAAAGAACAAGATGGCATGTACCTGTGGCTGCGAGGCATCGGTAATGAGTTGCGGATATTTCAGATACCCACTTGCAATGCGTACCATAGATGTATCTACCAGGTCTGGTGGCGTGTTACGATCAGCCAGGGCCGCGATAAATTGCCCATCGGTGATGATATATTGGTCAGGTGCAATAGCGTTGCGTACATCGTCGGCAACGCGCATTTGTAGGGTCGCATATGTGTCATGACTGCGTTGCGCTACCATTGTATAGTATGAAGGATATTGTGGCAACTCTACAGCTACCGTAGCGAGGATAAGTAGGAGTGCCAATGCGGTCGCACCCCAGCGCATGACCGCCCTCCGCCCCATGATGACCGCAAGGCCCAGGACGACCGCCTCCCCCAGGACGACCGCAAGGGTCGTCCCTACTATACTACGGTCGTTGTCCGTTCCTTGTGTATGGTTGGAGCGACTCTTGTGGTTGTTCTGCATGCTTTCACGTGCATTTTTGAGTTGTATGCTGCTGGCAAGACCTATTACAGCGAGGCAGATGAGTGCGGGGGTGAGGGCCACAAAATGGCGTGAGAAGAGAGGTACTTGCTGCCAGAGGAGATAGAGAGTGGCTAGCGACCAGCCAAGGAGAGGTAGCACGCGCCAGTCGCGGCGCACCAGTCCAACAAGTAGGCCATAGAGAGCGGCAATAACCAGTAGCGGGTTTGCTTGCAGGAAGTTTTCGATCAATACTTTATTGTAAGCCTTGTCGGCAATCAAAGCGGCACCGGCTGTCGTATGAAAAGTGATAACCTGCTGTAAAAGGGTGGAATAGGTACCAGTGAAAGGCAAGAGGATGATCAACGCTGTAATCAGGCAGGCGGTTATATATACGAGGATAGGTAGGAAACTGCGGCGATTGGTATGGGGGTAATGACGCCAGATTTGCCAGAGGCGGGTCAGGAGAAGCAAGCCGATAGGGATAATGCTAGAGAGGCTGTAGAGCTTACAGAGCGTTCCTAAAACGAGAGCGATGGCGGAGACGGCAGCGAGATAGAGGCCAGCGGTTGTATCTGGATTGTCCCACCATAGGTAGGCAGTTCCTACTGCCAGCAAAGAGAAGGCAGCTGCCGGAGCTTCTGCTTGAAGTTTCTGTGATTGTGTGAAATAAAGTGGATCAAAGGTGAGTAGGAGCATGCCGACGATACCGCCGAGGCGTTTGTTAATGGCTTGTCCCAGCAGGAATGCTCCCAAGAAGCCCAGAAGAGAGACCAGAGCAATACCAAAACGAGCGGACCAGAGCGTACTCCCGAAAAGGACGAAGAAGGGGTAGATGGAAAGCAAAAAGAAGGGTGGCTGTGAATAGAAAATCTGCTGATAGAGTGTGTGGCCCGCCGCCATGGAACGCAAGGATTGCCAGTAAACTCCCTCGTCGTAGCCATCACGATCAAAGGGCGCACCCAGATGATAGAGCCGCATGAAGATGGCGATGAGGAGTACGGCAAGCGCCAGGATCCAAAGAAGGAGAATTTGCCAACGTGGTGCCGGTGGGGTTGTATGCTGGTCTATTGATATGTGCTTGTTGGTGGTAATGCTTGTTGACATGTACAGTTTCTCAATTAAAGAACGGAAACATGTAGGGGCGCAATTCAATGCGCCCTCTCTTCACTGTATGGGAGGATGAACAAGCATTCTCCCAGAGAGGGCGCAATTCAATGCGCCCCTACATCTAGTTATCTAGAAGAGACGATGGCCCCTCATTGGTAAAAGGCGACTCACCTTGTATCTCACTATTGAAGGGCAGCGATGCGGAGTCGATACGTGGGCTATCGAGCAGAGGGGTACTGCCACTGTTACCTTCACCGACGAGGGCATAGCCATTGCCGCTTTTACCATTGGTGTGACCGTTACCATTGCCGAGAATGGCCTCGAAATCGCTGAGAACGACGCGAGTGACACGTCTGGCGTCAGCTTCGTCGATCAGTTGCTTGATTTCGTCGGCAATCAGTTCATCACGCTCGATGAGTGCTTCGGCGACGGCGATAAGAGCTTCACTATGTTCTTGCAGAAGGCGTTTGACGGCCTTAAACTGTGATTGTAGGACAGCCTCGGTGCGATCCATCAGCTTCGGTACGGCCCCTCCTCCTGCGGAAGGAACACCGGTGAGGGGATCGATAAAGGCGGCAAAGGAAATGAGTGAGCCATCCATACCATAGGCTCCCACATAAGCGGCAGCCATTTGCGTGGCACTTTGGAGGTCACCGGTGACGCCGGTCATATTCAAATCGAGGAAGAGTTCTTCAGTGGCACGGGCAGCCAGGGAGACTTGAATACGCGCCAGTACATCTTCCTTACTAAGCGTTTTGATGGATTCTTTCGGACGTGGTAGAGCAAAGGCGGCTGCACCCTCTATGTCACTACGCTGGTGGATGGTGACGTAGGCTGGGAAGTAACGCTCCATCAGGTAATAGGAGGCGACGGCATGACCTGCCTCGTGATAGGCAAGGCGACGGCGGTCAATAGGGGTCAGTTCGCTGATCTGGCGCAGACCGAATTCGTGGACATCTTGTGCCTCGATGAGGTCTTTGTAGGTGATGGTGTCACGGTCATCAAAGTGGGCGATGATCACCGCTTCATTGATGACGTGTTTGATGGCGACAGGGGTATAGCTGACAAGGCGTTGTGAGAGAGCAGGTACCGAGATATCTGGCTTATGGGACACTTTATTCAGGTAGTACTCGATCACTTCACCACGGTACTTGTCTGTAGGTGGTGCCACATGAATCTTGCGGTCGAAGCGGCCTGGACGTAAGAGCGCGGGATCAAGGGAGTCGGGGATGTTGGTTGCGCCAACGGTCAACACTGGCTGGGTTTGGACGCGACTATGAGATAAGCCCAGCACACGCAGAATTTTTCTGAACCAGCCCGTTTCGATGTTGGGAGGATCCATCTGCATGAGCAGTTCGTTGAGACCACCGGTGCCACCCATAGCACCAAACATGCCACCACCCATGGCCATTGTGCCACCGCCGCTCTTTGAACGTGACATACCAATAGCATCAAACTCATCCAGGAAGACGACGCAGCCACCATATTCACGAGCGTAGCGACGTGCCTTACTGTACAGGCGTTTAATCATGAGGACGTCCATACCGATGAACATGGCGCGGAAACTGGCGGCACTGGCATAGGCGAAAGGAACGCCTGCCTCAGTACTCATACACTGCGCCAGATAGCTTTTACCAGTGCCGGGAGGGCCGGAGAGGAGCAGGCCGCGTACAGCTGAACCACCCATTGCTTTAAATTCCTCTGCACCTTGCAGCAGCAGAACGATACGCCGGGCTGCCTCAAGCACCTCTGGATTGCCCTTGTAGTCATCAAAGCCCACGCCTGTTTCGCCCGGCATAACCCAATAGAGACGAGGTCGCCCCAGGAACCAGAAGAGGGCAACGAACTGGATCATAATGTACATGACGGCAAACATGATTTGGACGACATACAGGAAAAGCACTCCTGGCGTAGGCGGCGTCAACTGTGGGACGATGTAGATAATACAATACCAGCCCACAAGAACTGCCAGGACGATCAAGAACCAACGCAGCTTGACAAAGCGGCCAAACTGGTCAAGTCCCAGGTCGATTGAGCGATCAAGATTACTCTTTTGGGTATTCGAATTCTTTGACACGAGTGTATATCCCTTCTGCTATGTGCCGAACTAGGTATACTATTGCAGAGGTTGTCGGAAATCGACAATATGAATAAGCAAGATACGTCCCTGCTGTTGCGGGAGCGTGGTAAAGTGTAAGAGCAGTATCGCTTTAACCGCACCTCCTGGGCCGGGAGCAGCCATATCTACCTCCACTAGCGTATCGACGGTGGTGTCTGACTCAGTATACGAATTAGTGATGTTGATAGCCTTCCACACAAGGTGTGTGTTCTTTTCACTGAACTGAGTAACCAGCTGACTAGGGTCCGGTGGCTGGGTCATGATCAGCTCTCCCTCAATCAACTGCATGGTGGTTATATCTCCATCGCGCAAGGCGTAGAGCCAGTTCTTGACATGATCACCAGCATCACCATTTTTTTGCAAACCGTTGAAGCCGCGGAAGGGATCGCTACCAATGCCAAAGGGCCAGGAGCCGGTGACAAAAAAGGTAGCGACTGAGCTACTCACAATCAGCAAAAGCAGCAAAAGAACTGTTACCAGTTTATGGTATCTGATGGCCCGTAAGAGATAGTAAATTCCCTTGAAAAGGGGGCGTAAAATGGCTTTGATCAACAAAGCTGCCGGAGTTTCACCCGTTCTTCTCCGAATACGTGTCGTACGGACAGGTTTCTTCTGTGCGGGTTCCACATCACGGTCAGGCTGTTGCTGAGCAGGTGGTGGACTGACTAGCATGGGTTTGGCTTCTCTACTTTCTCAAGCATAGATGATAGATAGCTGCTGTTATAGCACGTCTACAGTATACAGCTTTTTTCTACTCGAGACGATATCCGCGTTGAAACACAATCAGGGAATAGGACTCACCCCCACAAGCGGGTCACTGCACTTTAGTATCTGATTCCATGATAGTTACTTCATTGATGTTACCATACACTACTCTCGACTTTTTGGCAAGATGTTAGCGACAGAAATATACTTACCGGCTTTGTTTTGATATAATGTACATATGTTTCAATAGATTGGCCCTTCGTCGGTTATGCTGACACAGCAGAGATAGAACAATTTGCTGGCTCAGTGATTAGGGGAGTGCAAGGCATTAGGAGTACTTATGGATAACACAATAGGAAAGCGAGAGGGAACTGGTACGCATATTTGGCTGCGCCATGCCGTGCAGTTTGTAGTAGGTGAACGTACCCATACGATTGAGATGGAGATACCGGTACCAATAGGGGCAAGTACGGAAGAGTGGGAGCAACTGCTGCTTGAGGCAGAGGCACGTATGCAACAGCTTGCCAATCGCGTTGAAGGACGTAGTGGGCAGCGTCAAGTCCCTGTTCAAAATACAGCTTCGTCCTCACTTGGGCCTGTCAGGTCGCCGGGAGCTCCTTCTGTGAAGAAAGCAACAACTCCGCCTGCCGCTCCTGCTATACCGACTCCTGTGCCAACCCCGGCTGCACCCCCGACGCGAGAGGTATCGCAAGCTCCCCCTCCTGAAAGAAAAGAGAGGTCTGCATCTTCATCTCCAACGCCAACGCGCACCAGCATTGGCGCAAGTATGCCAGGGATGACAGCGATACCGGGGGATACTGGCGATAGTCTGAAGTTGCCCCAATTTATTCAGTATATTAAGGATGCGATGGGCCTGACACCGAAGCAGGCTATGGAACTGCTCAACGTCAAGACGCTGAGCGGTCTGAACTATCGCGATGCCATTGAGCAGTTGCAGCAACTGGTCAGTCGTGATGGTGAAACGCGGCAGTTAGCATCGTTGAGTGAGGAAGGCTCAAGTAATCCAGAGAGCAAGAGACAGTCAGCTTCCAACCCTGGAGAGGAGAGTGAGGAAGATGAGGTGGCTCTATCTCCTTCGCCAGCACCGCTTATGCCATCATCTCCTGCCTCTTATGCCAAACATACGGAGATCAATGAGCTTCATCATGCAGTCGTACGTGAAGTTGAGCCTGCCTACTTTGATGAGGAAGATGATCCTGACATCGATAATGTAGAGGAAGGAGAGGTGCCACTGGCACTGTCGGTGCATGACCGAGCCATTGCCGAGAATGTACTGAGCCGTCTGCGGGAGGCGCGAGGCTCTAGTGTCGCCAGTGACAATCGTTTGAAAGTCTTGAAGAATGTGGTCGGCGATCAGTTGAGCAACGAGCAACTTTTACAACTGATTCAGGGTGTGTGGGGTGTGAACGGCCTCAAGAAGTTGAAGAACGACCAGCTCGAGGCGTTGATCTCATGGGCCAAAGAGGACGAATTTATGAATGAGGCAGAGATCGTGCTGGCTGTTTTGCAGGAGGATGAATATGCGCGTAGTGACCGGTGAGGCCAAGGGACGTCGACTGAAGAGCCCTAAAACCATAGGAACCCGTCCGATTATTGAGCGTGTGAAGCAGGCTCTCTTTAATATTCTGTCGGTGCGCGTGGAGGATGCTCGTTTTTTAGACTTGTTCGCGGGTACGGGCAGTGTGGGTATTGAAGCGTTGAGTCGCGGAGCCGCACGTGCCACCTTTATTGAGATGAATCGTAAGGTACTGGCTCTGGTGCGTGAAAACCTGCAAATCACTGGGCTAGCTGATAAGGCAGAGACTTTGCATATGGACGCCTTTAAGTTCTTGCAGACGCAGAACCGCCCGCTCGTATCGCCTAGGGAAACTAACGCAAAGTATGAATATGATATGATTTATGTTGCTCCGCCACAATATGAAGAGATGGCGGCACGCGCCTTGAGTATGCTGGATGGCTCACCTGTGGTGGCTTCGCAAGGATTGGTAATCGTACAGATTCACCCCAAGGAGCGACCTGGTGTGGTAGCAGTGCCGTTGCATCACCTATGCTTGACCGATGAGCGACGCTACGGCAGTACGCTACTTATGTTTTTTGCCAGAAAAGAGGAGCAATTGTCCGATGACAATACAGTTACAGAAGCCTGAGACTGTGGGCTTTGGAATTACATTACAGCAGAGGTGATAGGGCTATGATCAATATGTCAGGAGGTGGCGGCGGACGCTTTGCCTTCCTCGATGCGGGAGAAACGGCACGCCGCTTGAAGATAGATCGTACAACGCTGGATTTGTGGGTACGGGAGGGTCGCATCAAGGCATATCGTGGTGTAGGTAAAGAATCATTTTTCAAAACCGCCGAGGTTGAGTCCCTTTATCAGGAATTGTACCCGGAGGCAGCTCTGGCAGCTGCGGTGGCCGCCGATGAGCGTGATAGTGCTGGTACAGGTGTGGCTCAGCCGCTGCAGTTGACGCCCCGCAAGAAGCCGCAAGACCCTCAGATGCGGGTCTACCTGCGCCTGCAGGCCGATGCCAAGTGGTACGATGTTTCCGAAGAGGAGATCCGTACCTGGTTTATGCAACTCGCTCCCGACGGCTATGAGCGCAATAAGAAGAATGCGGAGCATACGATTAAGAAGTTACAGTATCTGGTGGGGCTGATTGAGGAGGCACAGGGGAAACAAGCTTAGACAAGTGGGCGCAATGATGCGTTGCGCCCACTTGCTTGTCTTCTATATTTATTCTTTTTCCGTGTCAATGTTCAGGAGACCTCGGCGTGCTAGTTTCTTGGCTTGCTCGTACACGTCTTTTTTATCCCCCTCTTTACGAATGCCCAATGTTACTACTATAACCGTCACTTTTTGATCTTCAATGGTGTAAAGAATACGATAACGTTGTCCCACTGCCCGTACACTACGTAAGCCTGTAAGCTCATCCTCCATAGGTTTCCCTTGCTTATCAGGCTCATATTCGAGGCGTCTCAGACAGGTTCTCAATTTTTCCTGTACTCGTTGATCTTTGATGGCTGCTAGCTGCTTTTTGGCGTTACGTGTAAGTCCCACTGTCCAACGTTTCATTCCCAACCAAGCTCCTTCAAAACGTCATCTAGCGGTTCAACTCTACCTTCTTTCATATCCTTGAGTCCTTGCCGAATTGCCGCCATTAACTCTTCGTCCTGGAGAACTTCTATCGTCTCCAGGAGTGAATCAATCGTTTCGTGCAGTTCTTTAAGACTGTTATAAGTGCTAGTTGGTAGAATAGTCAGGAGCGGCTCGCCATGGCTGGTTATGTTCACAGCGTCCAAATCCTCTTCTTCAAATTGCTCTGCCAGGTGAGCGATGTCTTGGATTTCTGAGATCGAATAGGTTTTTTCTGTCATAGATACTATCCTCCTTCTGCAAAGAAGTGTACAAAAAAGCGTACAATACGTCAATCAGATAGGGCACCTACATGGTTCAGGTTCACTATTCGGCATTTTACTCCCATCCCAACTCCTTTTTTACATCCTCCCACGGTCTAACTCTACCTTCTTTCATATCCTTGAGGCCTTGCCGAATTGCCGCCATTAACTCTTCATCCTGCATAACTTCTATTGTCTCCAAGAGCGAATCAATTGGCTCAATGACCTCTTTGTAGAAGTTAGTGGGCAGAATGGTCATCACAGGTTCACCGTCTCGTGTCACGGTCGCTATTGCTGGCTCCTGCTCAAAGAGATCTGGTAAATCCGTAATTACTTCACTAATTTCCTCAAGTGAGTAGATATATTCTCGCATGGGTGGTGTCCCCCTTCAACCAAAAACACTACCGATTAAGTTTGGCTTCAGTGATAGATCGTTCTAGAAGTTCAGCAACACCAAGCGCTTTTGCCCATTGCTCAAGATAGATGAAATCGAGAGCGGTTGCCTGCACTTTGAGAATACCAAGAATACTGTTCCATTGGTCATCAGCAACCTCACCGCCTCCTTTATAAGACTCAAGTTGAGTGAGGATGATATCTTCGGCAGAGGCTACATAAAAGGGGAAGGTGTTCTCTACCAAAATATGACTTTGTACTCTACGTTGGACTTCCAGATCGAAGAGGCGAGGTTTAGGTAAAGATATATTTATCCTTACCATCGATGGCAGATGAATGCTATTGAATGCTGCATGGCGTGCAATGGCGTCTTGCACCGCTTCCTCTTCAATATGATATTCTTGCTCAAGCCGTTTCAACAAAGGACGAACATGAGTCATATCTAGGTTAGCAACAAGGTCTATGTCTAGCGTTGCTTGCTGCATACCATAAATAGCAGTTGCGACCGCACCTTCAAGATGATAGTTAATGCTTAGTTGCTCAAATGTTTCTATCACAGGTGTCATTGCTGCTAGAAGGTCATAAGTATCGAATATTTTTGATGTTTTCTTCTGCAGCTGCCTGCGTAAACCCTTGGCTAATCCTTGACCGTAGTGATGTGTAACGAAGAGTATAGCTGCCTCTTCCTCGCTTATGTCTGGATACATCTCTCGAATGCTTTGTTTCTTCATACTGAGGGTAGTGTAGCTCCAGGAGCGAAGAAAGCCAAATCGCTTCGTTATGGGAGCCTTGCGAATCAGTCCAATGAGAACTTGTTCTGCTTCTGGCCGGGTATCAGGTGACTGTGTTCTCAATAGCATCACCTCCTTTTAGGACAAGTATACTAGATGAGAAGAGATGTGTCTAGAATGCTGTTTCATTTGTGATATCCCCCTTTCAATTCAAAGACTACTGGTTAAGTTTGGTTTCGAGGAGCCTGCCTTGAGCGGTAGCTGAGGGCTTCTCTTGCTGGTTGCTTAGTGCTGTTCTACCGCTAGACGAATGCCTAGAGCGACCAGCACTACTCCGGTGATGCGCTCCATGGCGTGTCGTACTAATGAGCGGCGAAAGAAATTTCCGGCCTTGGATAGTATCACAACATAGATAGTGAGCCAGATGATGCCGATCAGGGCAAAAAGGGCAGCCAGCAAGATCGAAGTCAGGAAGATTGGCTGTCCAGGGCCAATGAATTGTGGTAGGAAGGTTGTGTAGAAGGCACCGATTTTGGGATTGAGCAGGTTGTTGATCAATCCTTGTCGATACACACCGGCTTTGTTTGTCAAAGGAAGTACTGTCGTTTCTTTATGAGTGTCTCGAGAGAAGAGTGCCTGTAGGCCCAACCAAATGAGATAGGCTGCCCCGATGAGTCGCAAGATCGTATAGAGCATCGCCGAGGTACTGAGTACGGTAGCTACTCCCAGTGCCGAGGCTATACCCCAGAGTAGGTGTCCCGAGACGACCCCTAGCGAGGTGAGCCAGCCTGCTACTCGTCCTTTTCCGAACACTACCCGTGCCACCAGGGCCATATCGGGGCCAGGGGTTACCGTGAGTACCGTTACAATACTGATAAATGCCACTAGTCGTGCTTCCATGTTCTCCTCGCTTTCTTGTTATACTCCGAGGTTGGGGATAAAGCTTACTTCTTCACATACTCCGGCAACCACTCCGCTAGATCTCCAACCGAGGCAACGATCAGGTCGGCTCCACGTTCTTGGTAGACGGCTACCTCTTCCTCACTGACAAGCATGACAATCAATATTTCAGGATCGCTGGGCTTCTTGATGCGGCGGTAGTTGATGACGACATCGAAGTCGTCGGCAGTGTCGCCGATGTAGAGACCACCTCGACTGTCCACAGCTTCGATAGCAGCTTGTAAGGCGCGAGGATCGGGCTTGGGATGGAGGTCGGCGGAGATGACGATATCCCACCAGCGTGCGCCACTATGGGCTTCTATGCGCTCTAAGGCACTGTCCACTTCGGGGCCGACGCGCCCGGTGATCATGCCGAGGGAGCGAATGCCTAGCTGGCGTAGACATGCAGGAAAGTCGGGAGAATAGAGCATGTTTTCGTTGTGGACGAAGCCGGGGGCATCATGGAGATAGCGTGGAGGATGGCCAAAGCGTTTGAGCATTTCTGCTGCTCCCCAGTAGTATTCGTGGTAGAGGTCGCCGATCATCTCATAGTCGAGGCGTGCGCTGGCAGGGATGACCTCATCAACCCATTGTTTGCCGCCGTGCCCCTCTAAATTGGCTTTGCGCGAGAGAGCAGCCCATTCCTGGCTGCTGCGTTCCGCTAACGGGGTGCCTTTCCATTCGCGCAGGCGAGCAGTGGACAGGGAGGCTAGCAGGTAGCACATATCCCAGTCGTTGTTGTAGCCACCGGCTTGTTTGAAGGCGTTAACATCTTCGAGGGTAACCAGTTCTTTCCCTTTGTGCTGGCCCCAATCGAGGCCTTGAATGTGGGAGGTGACGTACTCTGCAACGGCAATATCGGCGGCGCGGAAGGAATCGGTAGTTTTAATGAGAACACCATCGACGTCGAAGAAGATAGTGTCGAAGGTGGGGGGAAATTGGAGATTGGGTCGTTTCCAGGGAGTGGAAATATGCATAGAGAGCCTTTCGTGAAAGTTATATAGTATTGGATGTGAATGTAATATCCACATCTATATGGTATCTCATCAGGAAGGAAATGGGAAGTCTTATTCCCTATCTCGTTATCAGCAGTTTGAGGAACTGCCGTACAATCGTCACTCCTATAGTATAGGCTACAATAGAAATGAGCGTTGAGATGTCGATGATGTAGCCGTTGTAGGGCAGAGCCGGTACGAGGTGTTCAAAGGGAGCAACGAGCGGTGTGCTGAGCAGGAAGACCCAGTGGGCAAAGTCGCTGAGCGAAAGGCTGAAGAAGAGGAGCAGAAAGCGTGTGAAGAGCAGCAGCAACAGGAGAGCTAGAGCAAAGGCCAGTAGCTGGTTGATTTTACGAATGAGAGCGGCAAAGAAGTTGCCGATGGCGTAGATGGTTCGCGTGAACCAGGAGGGGCGTTGAGGCTGGTAGGCACTGGGTGGGATAGGTTGGGTGATGCTTACTAAAGCTGGTTCGGTGTTTTCGTTGTATAAGTAATATGGATTGTTATTCTCGCGGCGTTTCATGATCGCTCGCCTCATCCTTTCTATAAGATCTATTTGCTCCACATTATTACACTTGTCATCTCTTCTCATTATATATCATGGTCTATCAATTTCAAGCTTTCCTTTATCGCCTTCATGGCACTGCTTCATGCAGCACTACAGAGTGGGAGTTAGTCGTCCCCTCTTCGACTGCACCCAATTCTCTCAGTGTGGCTATTTGCGCTTCAGTTAAGCCGGTAATCCCCGTGATATTCATCCGCTCGTATATCCTGTTTCTCACCATATGCAAGCGTTCACCCGTTCGTACATTCCACAGGATAATGGTTCTATCCTCACTTCCGCTAACCACCGTACTCCCATCGAGGCTGAAACTCACTGCCCAGACCCGACTTGGATGACTATGCAACGTTCTGAGACACGCTCCGCTGCTCACTTCCCATAAACTCACCGTTCCATCGTGCCCGCCAATAGCAAGCAGAGTCCCATCGGGGCTGAAAGCCACCGACTCGACCCAGTCGATGTGCCCTTGCAGGGTCTTGAGGCACTGCCCTGTGCGCACTTCCCACAGCCTCACCGTTCGGTCATAACAGCCGCTGGCAAGCAGAGTCCCATCGGGGCTGAAAGCTACTGATCGGACCCAATCCGTGTGCCCTTGCAATATCTTGAGGCACTCTCCTGTACTCACTTCCCACAGCCTCACTGTCTGGTCGTGATTGCCACTGGCCAGCAGGGTGCCATCCGGGTTGAAGGCTAGTAATCCCATCCAGTTCGTGTGACCCCGCAGCGTCTGCAAGCACTTTCCTGTGCTCACTTCCCAGATCCTTACGGTCGTATCATAGCTCCCACTGGCCAGGCGAGCGCCATTGGGGCTGAAAGCCCCCGACCGGACAAAATCCGTGTGCCCGTGCAGGGTCTTGAGGGATTCTCCCGTGCTCACCTCCCAGACCCTGACCGTTGTATCATGGCTGCCACTAGCCAGCAGGGTGCCATCCGGGCTGAAGGCCACGGACCCCACCCAGTTTGTGTGCCCGCGTAGGGTCTTGAGGCACTGCCCTGTGCTCACCTCCCAGATCCTTACCGTTCGGTCATGACTACCCGCAGCGAAGTGAGAGCCATCAGGACCGAAGGAGACCGAGGTGATCCAAATATCGTGCCCCTGTAACGTCATGAGGCATTGCCTGCTACTCACCTCCCACAGCCTGACTGTCCAGTCGTCACTGCCACTCACCAGGCGAGCGCCATCGGGGCTGAAAGCCACCGACCAGACCCGACCGGTATGCCCCTGTAAGGTCGCGAAGCAGTGTCCCGTGCTCACCTCCCACAGCCGCACCATACGGTCGTCACTGCCACTGGCCAGGCGAGCGCCATCAGGGCTGAAAGCCACGGATACGACCCGATCGGTATGGCCCTGGAACGTCGTCAGGCACGCACCAGTACTCACCTCCCACAGCCGGACCGTCCCATCGTTACTGCCGCTGGCAAGCGTGGCCCCATTGGAACTGAAGGCCACCGACCAGACCCGATCAGTATGGCCTTGTAACGTCATGAGGCACTCGCCCGTACTCACCTCCCACACTCTCACCATGCGCTCGTCACTGCCACTGGCCAGCCGAGCGCCATCGGGACTGAAAGCCACCGACCAGACCCGACCAGCATGCCCCTGTAGCGTCGTGAGGCACTCGCCCGTGCTCACCTCCCACACTCTGACTGTCCCATCGTCGCTGCTACTCGCCAGGCGAGAGCCATCAGGGCTGAAAGTCACTGATCGTATCCAATTCGTATGCCCATGCAGCATCGTAAGACATTGCCCCGTGCTCACCTGCCAGATTCTCACGATGCGGTCTTCACCCCCACTGGCCAGAAGAGCGCCATCAAGGCTAAAAGCGACCGACCAGACCCACCCCTGGTGACCACTGAGGGCCATGACCTGCCTGTAATCTGCCACCTGCCACACCCGCACTTCCCCATTGACACTGCCCGCTGCTAAGAGCTGGCCATCAGGGCTGAAAGCCACCGAGAAAATAGAACTAAACGTTTCGCTAAACACAGAGTGGTCAAAACTCGCCCCTGCAAAGTTGGCATTCTGTAAGTCTACCCCCATGAAATAAGCTTGCCGCATATGGAGTTCAGAAAAATCATATCCGCGCAATGTGCCTCTCAATTGATACAACAGGTTGATCACATTTCCACCGCCATACCCCTGCTCCCTTCGAGGTGTGTTTCGGAGTATTGCCATTGCTTGCAGGAGCCGTTGCTCAACAGCCTGCTCGCTTTTAAGACGCGTGAGCAGACTCTCGAGAACAGGCTTGAGAATGAGTTGTGACTGAGCATGCCTGATGTACTCTTTGGTCTGTGCCTTCATCAGGCAATGGCTAAGTAAGAGCTTCATTTTGCCAGATGTAATTTCTTGGGCCATCTGCTCGACTACCCGTTCCACCACATACTCCATTACTACTGGGTGCAAGGTAAACATCGCCCCAGTTTCTCCTCGTTCCAGCAGCGAGCGTCGCCTGAGTGCCTCGAGCGCCTCCAAGGTCTTCCTGCGAGGCACAGGAGGCGCACTTTCTTCGACTAAGTCTCCTAACACAACCCATTCTCGTGCAAGAGCCAACCAGTAGAGAATGGCCTTTTCGAAAGTGGAGAGACGCTTAAACTGTTGGTCGAGTAAATCGCGAATATC
>WNGG01001177.1_pt1 | contig 50854 bp, 45 predicted proteins | sample 5400661 | NCBI WGS metagenome assembly WNGG01 (sample SAMN13153372, study PRJNA577476) | soil metagenome | isolation source: 100 cm soil or saprolite under Garry oak tree replicate 1 | place: USA:California | collected 2016-06-15 | reverse complement strand
ACCAGGTCCGCCAGTGCGTCGCACTCCGAGCTGTAATGAAGTGCCTGGCCGGACAGCATCGCCTCATGCAAGGCGAGGGCGACCGCGTCCGCCCACTGCTGCTCCGTGCCGGGACCGGCCCGGCGGAGATCGAGCGCCAGGCGCAGGTCCAGCCGCCGCAGGAACCAATGGCCGGCAGGCAACGGCCGGGCATCCAGCGCCCGGTCGAGCGGCCGTCCGGTCGCGCCGACGAGCATGCCCTCCACCTGCGGCCCGAGGTCAGGCTCGCCGGGCAGGCGGGGAACCGTCGCAGTCAGCCGGCCGATCGACAGCGTCGTCATCCGACCCGCACCTCCCCGACGACGGCGGTGCCGTCCAGCCGACCGCCGGCCACGGGCTGGCCCAGCACGCCGCCGAGGCCGCTGCCGGCTGCCGTGCCCGGAGCGCATTGCGCGCCCGGCCCGACGAACGCGGTCAGCGAAATGCGCAGCCGGCCGGCGAGGCGCATGCCTTGATCGAGCTCAAGGATCTGGTAAGCGGTATGCGCTGGCCGGTGCTGCTCGAGGAGCGAGCCGACCACCTCACGCTGTTCGGCGGTGAGAGGGAACGGGATCAGCACGCAGAAGCGGTGCGCCGTACGCCGGTAGGAGTCCTGGCCGGCGGCCTGTCCCCCCACCATGAACCGGCCCAGCGTGCCGGTGCGGCGCGCCTCCCCGCCCACGCTGGGTGCCTGGGGCCCGTCCGGGAGGAGGCCCAGGATCGTGCCGCCCAGGCCGCGCAGCTGCCACTGCTCGATAATCACGGGCGGGAAACCAAGGTAGATCTCGACGATCCTGGCTAGCATCGCCTTGGTGCCGCGCCGACGGAACAGCGGGTACGCCTCGGCCACAAGAGTGCGCCTGGCCTGATCGCTCCAGCGGCGGTCCAACACCAGGCCAGCGAAGCCGGCCAGCCAGGACAACGCCTCCTGCGGCGTGCTCTGCGGGTCGACCAGTATGGCCCGGGCGGCCGCGCGCAGCTGGAGATCGTGAAGGATGCCTTCCGGCGCACCAAGGAACCGCTGCAGGAAGTCGGCGTCGCCGTCGTCGCGCGACCATGCCCTTGGCAGCGCCTGCAGCAGCGGGTGGCCCGGCCGCTCGATGCGGATGGCCCGCACTCTCGGCGACACCTGGGCGGTGCCGGTCAGGGTCAGCTCCAGCCACAGATAACGGCCGGGCGGCGCCTGTACGGCTGTCTCGTAGGTCTGGTACGGGTCGTCCGGGGCGATCTGCCGCCACGGCTGCTCGCGCCCGTTGGGCCGGCGGAACAGTGGCATCGGCTCGCCCGCGGCGGCGAGCTGGAGCGCCGACGGCAGCGGCGGGGTGGCTTCCGGGCGAGCGACCGGTACACTGCCCCGGTCTGGTGGAGCGGCCGGGAGAGGGTCAGGTACCTCGTCCGCGTCGCTGGTCAGGAACCGGATCGTGACCGCGGTGGCGGGCGGCTGGCAGGCATCGACGAACACGCGCCCCCAGCGAGTGCGGTACTGCCCGCTGTCGAACCGGTAGCTCACCACGGTTCCCTCGCTGACGTGGATGGCCGATGACCCTGCCGTCCAGCCAAGGCCGGCCGCGGTGGTGAAGACGATCCTCCCGTTCGGCGCCACCGCGACCGCGCCGCCGTCGAACCCGGGCGCGGCGAGCGGCTCGAGTTCGGTCCACCCTCCCGCGTCAGGGGTAAAGCGGCGGAAGGAGCGGCCGGGGCTACGCGCGACGATCAGCGTGCCGTCTGGCCCCGTCGCGATAGCGCAGGCGCCGGGCACTTCGGCCGCGATGGTCCCGTCCGGGCGGGCCACGAACGCATCCGGGCCGCCGGGCTGGCGCCAGAGGACAAACGGGCCGGCGCAGATCCGGACCGGTTCCATGGGCGGGTAGCAGCGGGGGGCGACGAGCCGGGGACCGGGCCGGGGACCGCGACGACCGTCGAGGTAGCACAGGCCATCGGGCTGGCGTTGCAGCGCGATGACGCGACCGCAGTCCGGGGCGGCGTCGACCGGACGGCCGCAGCCCATCGCGACCTTGGTGATCAGCCGGGCGCCGGCCAGGTCGATGACGTCCACCAAGCCTGCGCCTGCCTCGCAGATGTAGAGGCGCTGCTGGCGGTCGACGGCCAGGCCCAGCGGGCGCCGCAGGCCGGCCGGGCACGAAGCCGGCGCGGCCGGAGCATCCCAGGCCTGCACCTGCACCAGCCCGGCCGCTGGCCGGGACCGGTACGCCAGGCAGCGCTGGTCGAACGCCAGGCCGCACGGGTCCGGGACGGGAACTGCGGCAGGCGGGCAGCCAGGGACGGCCGGGGCGTCGTCCTGCGCCCAGGTCAGTTCCACGCCGCCGCCGGCCAGCAGCGCGGTGCCCGAATGCGCGCATCGCGCCCACTGGCCGGGCTGGACCAGCAGGCTGTATCCGCGGTCACCGTTCATGAGCACACGTCCGGCGGCAGGGGTACCGGCGTGGTCGCCGGCGGCGGAGGCTGGATGGAAACCCCCGGTGCCAGCGGCGGCCCGGCGACAACGGTGAGGTCGACGATCTTGGGGACCTCCCAGCGCCGCATGGTCACCAGTTCGCTGAGGGTTGCCGAGCCTGGTTCGGCGAGCTGCAGCCCCACCAGGTACTCCACGCCCTCGACCTGCACCGCGACCGCCTCCAGCTCGGCACGGCGCACCGTCCGGCCGAGCGGCCAGCCGCCACCGTCCGGCCCGTACGGAGGCAGCGGGCTGAGGTACTGCCTGACGATCAGCTCCACCCAGCGGCGAACCGCGTCCACCTGGTAGCCATCGCGGACCTGCACCCCCACCGAGACCTCTATCGGTTTGTAGGTCGGCGGGATCACGTACAGCTCGGTCGTCACCAGCCGCCGGTCATCGAGGTAGCGCGCGACCTGGCGCAGCAGCGCATGGTCGGGCAGCGGGGCGGCCGGGTCGCGCAGGTCCTCCGTGGGGAACACGACCACGGAGATCACTCCCGCCGCATTGACATCGGGGGTGTCCGGATGGAGCAGCGGCAGCGGCTCGGCGCGGGCGACGGGTCCGGCCTGCATCGCGAGGTCGTGAAAGTCACCGGTGACCACGGCGCGGTCGCGGCGGTGGACGTCGGCCGGGATCTGGTCCATCGCGTCGGTGAGGGTCGCGGGATCGGTACCGCCGGCGGCAGGCATCGGGTTGGTCACCTTCACCGCGCCGGCGCCGGTGATCGTCGTGATCGACCCGGCCCCCGCGTTGCCCGCGGCGCCGCCGCCGTACCGGTAGCTGAGCACCCGGATCCGCTCGCCGATCTGCGGTGCCCGGCCCGACCCGAAATGCACGATCCCGGAGCCGTAGTCGACGCTGAAGTACAGGTTGTCCGGATTGCCGCGGACGAACGAGTCGACCTCGGTCCAGTCCTTCCAGCCGTCCACGCCCTCCACCTGGAGGCGGACCGTGCCCGGCAGCACCGGCTGCTTGGTCAGGGCGTACTGCTGGTCAGCGTCCCCGGTTCCGGTGCCGAGCAGTTCGGCCGCGGCTACGGTGCGCGCCTGCTCGGCGCCGACGGCATTGAGGCCGACCCAGTTCACCCGGTGGATCGCGTCGTTCTCCCCCTCCGGCCGGCTGACCCGCAGCCAGCCGACCGCCCGGCTGGCCTGCTTCTGGTCCGTCAGCGGCGGCGGGCTGTCGGTGTCGCCCGGGGGCGGCTGGGTCGGGTCGAGCACCGGCAGGGTCTTCGGCAGCCCCAGCTTGACCACGCCGGTGCTCACCATGCCGCGGGTGGTGTCACCGAGGACGTCAAGGGCGGTCAGAGCGGGCTTGTTGCCGCGGGCCTGAGCTGGCCCGTTCCAGATCTGCCACAGCATCGTCGGCGGCGCCGCGCCGAGGTTGGCCGCCGCGTACGGAACGGAGCCGTTCGGCCCTATCCGCTGCAGGTCGAAGCCGGCCGGGACGGCCTCGTCGAAACCGACCCCGACGAACAGCGTGCGTCCCGCGAGCTTGCTGAGGTCGGTCGTAGGCTTGCCGAGCAGCGCGATCCACAGCGACTGGTCCACAGTCGTGCTCACGTCGACCGGGACCGCGTCGGGGGCAAGAGGATCGGCGGGCACCTCGACCGTGTTGTAAAAGGCGGCGGCGGCCGACGGGCTGAGACCCATGCGGGCCAGGGCGTCGTCGCGCCGGTCAGTCTCGGCCCTGGTCAGCGCGCCGACCGCGGTCGAGGGCTGCTTGCCGGCCGCCGCCGAGTCCAGAGGCCACGCGTACACCTCGTCGGAGGTCTCGAACGATACCGACCCGGCCTTCGCCTCGCTGCCCTTGAGGATCTGCACCCCGTCGGCCAGCTCGGTGGTGACGGCGAGGATGACCCGGGCAGTAGTGGCGATCCTGGGCTGGACGCCGAGCAGGCGCAGGAACGCCAGCCGGGTCGTATCCGGGATCTGGTTGAACTGGAAGAGCATTGACTCGCCGAGGTAAGCGAACAGCTCCAGCAGCGCGATACCCGGATCGCTCTCGTTGTGGTCGGTCCACTCGGGCGCGTAGACCGTGACTCGCTTGACCAGCTCGTCGCGCAGCTGCTGGTAGCTGCGGTTGTCGAGGATAGGGCTGATCAACGCCATGGCCGCCCTACCTCAGGTAGAAGGGGTAGACCAGGTTGTCCGGCCGCAGGTCGGCCAGACGGACGTAGGAGACCTCGATCCACACCAACGAAGGATCCTCACCAGCCGTCACCGTGACGTTAGAGACGCGGATGCGGGGCTCCCAGGTGGCCAGCGCGGCCGAGATGTCCTCCCGCATCGCGGTACGGGTGCTCAGCGTGTTCGGCTCCATGAGGTAACGGCGCAGGCCGCAGCCGAACGCCGGCAGCATGATCCGCTCGCCCGGCTCGGTATCCAGGATCGTCTCGACCGACTGGCGGATCAGCTCCATCCCCGACAGGTAGCCCAGCGCCCCGCTGACCGGCCGGACCGGGAACTGCAACCCGGTACCGAGCCACTGCTCCACGACATCGGCCATGCTGCCATGCTGCGCCGGTCACGTCACCCGAGCGTCGCGCCTGGCTGCACTACCCCAGGGGGAGGTAGGAGCTCCCGCATTCCTGGCAGTTCACGACAAGGAGGTCCGGTCGCGACTGGTCAACGTCGTGGGTGAGGTGGTAGCAGGCGTCGAGGAAGAAGAAGTCGGCGATCGACAGGGCCTCGACCGTTTCTGGCGTTACATCCGTCGCGCCGTCCAGGGACCTTAGGGCCACGCCGAGCCGAAGGATGGACCGGAACCCGGCGTTTCCGCGGAAACGGTGCGCATGGTCCGCCGGGGGCGTGGCGTGTTCTGGCGCCCACCGGGCCCAGGCCCGTTCTTCCCGGCCGAGCGCGTCGTCTGCGACGGTATCGAGGTCGCGCAGCACGGCTTCAGAGGCTGATGGCTGAAGGTCGAGCGCACCGGAAGGCAGCGACAGACGCAGGCGCGCGGCCAGCGGAATCCCAGCGAACCTCCGGCCGGGCGGATAAGGATCGGCCAGCGTCGGCACGCGCAGGAAGAGCCCGCCGCGGCCGAATAGCGGCGGCGGGGCCGCATTTAGCGCCAAGGCCAGGGAGGGCAGCCCGAAAGAGGACTCGCGCCGTTCGCAGTGCGGGCAGAGGGCGAACACCCGACCGTGCAGGCGCAGCGCGTCCCAGCACCGGTTCCGAGCGCTCAGTAGCGTGCGGAGCGTCCGGGAATCCCGGCAAATAGCGGCGGCGTCGGCTAGGCCGGGAATCTCACCGTCGATCGTGTCGATCACGCCGAGCACCAGGTAGGGCAGGTCTTCAGCGGTCCCCCGGTCCGGTGCCCGGGCGCCTGGAACGACGTCCTCCACGGTAGGCACGGCCATCTCGATCTGCTGTGGCCGACCGTCGAGGCGGATACCGACTCGCAGCGCCTCGCGCACGCGTTCCGGAGTCAGGTCCTGGCTCACAGCCCGCTCCGCAGGTCGTCGACGGTGGCTGGGCGCAGCAGGTTCCGCTCCAGGACCTTGTTCTGCGTACCGCCGAACAGCTTGATCGCGGCGCTGTTGAGCGGCGTCACCTCGATCCGCTCGGTGTGGCCGTATAGGCCGCTGGTAGTTTCGCCGCGGTCGCGGACGAAGCCGACCAGCACATTGTCGCTCTCCGCCACCTCGGTCCCGCCGAATCCGATAATGAACAGGTCGGTACGGTCGTAGTCCCCGACCACCTTGTAGATGCCCCCGACCTGGGTCTTGCCCTTCTTGACGTCCTCCGGGCCCGGAAGGCGCAACTGGGCGACCTGGGCCAGCCGGTTGGCGATCGTCGTGAGGTGCAGCGGTTTGAGCTCGCCTTTGGCCGCCGCCTCCTGCTCGGCCGGGGTGAGGACTTTGACGCCTTTCTTCTGCCCGAGAAGGCCAGCTATTTCAATATTCTCCTTCGCCCGGATTTTCGGCAGCCTGTCGTCGATTTCTTCCAGGTACAGGAAGCTCTTCTCCTCGCTGCGCTCCTTCCGGGCCGCCAGTTCGTCGCTGATCAGCCGGCTCAGGCGCTCCTCCTGCTCGGGCGCCACGGTACCCGCGTCGTGGCGAAGGTTGCGGGCTTGCCCCAGGCTGGTCCGCATCGCCAGTTCCAGGGTCTTCAACCGGAACAGGCCGCGCTTGTAGCCTGGGTGAGAGTTCACGAACCTTGGGTAGTCGGTGGCTGCCACCTCCGAGTGGCTCGCGATGGACTCGGGGGTCAGGCCGTCGCCGAGCGGCGGCTGAACGCGCAGTGCCTCGCGGAAGGCTTTGACTGCCGCCTCCGCACCAGTGAGTGCGGCGTCGAGGGTGACGGAGGCGTTCGTCTGGGCACCCGCCGGGAACGGCGACGTCTTGACCCGTACCCAGTCCCAGAATCCGGGCGCCGACGGCTGCTTAATGCCTGCCGAGGCGTCGGCGATTGCTCCGCGCAGGTGCAGGAAACGCTCTTCGCGCTCCATCAGTTCCTTCTCATAGAAGAACCGCGCGGTCGAGCCGAGTGGCAGCATTGTCGCGGCGCGCTCCACGCCGAACGCCGAGGGGTTGAGCCGGTAGCGCGCGTTGGCGAACATCTGGTCGAGCTCACCGACCTTCTCGGCGACGAACTTCCAGTCGATGTCGGCTTCGGCGGTGCCTGCCAGCTCACGCTGGGCCTTATCCATCCAGGTACCCATCTTCTGCCACTGCGGCATGTCGTGGATCTGGTCGCTGGTCATCTTCCCCAGCGTCATGCCCTCCTCGATGGTGTGGAAGACGGCGTCCGCCTTCTCCCGGCTGGTCAGCTTGGGCTCGTCACCGATACCGAGCCCCTCGAGCAGGACGGCCTTCGTCGCCTCGGTCAGCTCCTCCTCCGTCTTCTGCTTCGGGGCCTCCGGGCCCTGAGCCCTGAGCATCAAGGTGAGGAACTCGGCGCGCTCCTCATCGAGCTGCGGCAGGCCACCGTAGCTCGCTTTCGCCTTCTCGTACCCGAGGAGGAACGCCAGCAGCAACTGCGACTCCTTCTCCTTGGCCTTGGCCCGGTGAGCGTCGACGACCTGCCGCGCAGCTTTTCTGGCCGCCTCGGGGTCAGCGGCGCCGACATCGGTGAGCTGCTGGGCATCGCGCTCGGAGATCTCCAGTGCGCCGACGATGATCCGGTACTCGTCCAGCAGCTTGCGCAGCTTCTGGGTGACCTCGACGACCTCGTCCGGCATGAAGGCGAACTTACGGTCCAGCCAGTCATAGACACCCAGAGCGTCCAGGATCGGATCGGCGAGGAACATGATCGCCATCCCCACGATCATTCCCCACGGGCCGCCCTCCATCATCGCCGAACCCGCGGCCATCAGCCCGAGCGACAGGGAGTTGCGGATTACCGAGTAAGCGATGGCCGCGTTGCGCTCCTCGGTGGTGCCGTAGTCGCGCAGCGCCGTCTGGGTGATGTCGAGCGCGGCCAGCACGATGAACTCACCCGGCGCGACGTGGGCGGCGCCCATCATCCGCACGCCGATGGTCATCCCGTAGACGTTCTGGACCGTTCCCGCACCCATCTCGAACAGGCTGGCCTCGTTCCTGGCGTACCGTTCCTCCAGTTCGACCTCACCCGTGATGTGCTGGTAAACCATCACCGCGCCCATGCCCCGGCCCAGCTTCTCGGCCGCGGAACGCACCCCGCGCTCGAAGGGCGTAGGCGGCTTGGGCACCTCGATCCTGGTCTCGACCAGCTTGCCGTTGGGGAGCCGCTGCTTGATCGCGTGCACATCGCCGCCGGTGGTAGCCGCCCTTATCGCGACCTCCACCTCCTTGTCGAGAAACGACATCTCGTCGCGCAGGACCTTCCGCTCATCGGCCGCCTCATCGCCCTGCTGGTTGGCCTGGGCTAGGTGGCGGCGTACCACGTTGCGTTTGGCCTCGAGCGCGCTCAGGTAACGGGCCCGGAGTTCCGGCGGCGGCGTCGCGCCCTTGAACTGCTCCAATTGCGCCTGCAGCTCGCGGACCTCGCCGATGACACGCAATTCAGCGCGGGCATCGGCGGGTATGTCGCCACCGAGCAGCACCACCGCGACATCGGTGAAGCTGCCGAGCTTGCCCACGACCGGCCGGTCGAACCCGGCCAGCTCGGCGCGTAGCGCCCGCGCCTGCGCCGCGGCGGGCTCCTGGGCGCCCGCGGCTGATCCCGGGCCCTTGATCGCGTCACCCTCCGGGGCGAGTTCATCGTTGACCTTGCGGATGTATTCCTCGGATCGTTGCTTAATGGCGGTGATCTTCTCGCGGGCGTCGGCGGCCTCCTGCCTGAGCCGCTTCTTCTCCTCCTTATCGCTCTTCTTGCGCAGTAGCCTGGCCTTGCCCTCCAGATCGGCAACCCGCTGCATGAGCTCCTCGATGGCCGCGTGCGCCCGCCGCAGCAACGGATCCGCCGGCGAAGCGCCGGCGTACCGGCGTCCGCCCGCCAGCCCGGCTACCCGGCGGCCGGCGGGGGTCATCGCCTCGATCAGCTTGACGTCCTGGCCGCTGACCGCCGGGACGAGCGCGAACCCTACGCTCTGCAGGACAACCGCCAGCGCCGGGTCGACCTTCGCCGCGTTCACCGACACCGTCACCACATCGGCCGGAAGCCTACCCGCGGTGTTCTTAACCCCGGCGAGATCGGCCAGGACGTCAGCCAGGTCGCCCAGCTTGCTCACCCGGGCCTGCGGCAGCGTGATGCCCTCCTTCGTGTCCGCGGAGGCTCCCAGGAACCCCTTCTGGAGGTGATGGCTGATGTCCCAGACCCGCAGGTCGGCGGTGTGCCCGAGCCGGGCCATTTCGTGCTTCAGCTTCGCCTTGATGGCCTTGATGTCGCTGACCCGCATATCGGGCAGGATGAGCGCCAGTATCTTGCTGTCGATGATCAGGACATAGGTAGTGGCGTAGCGGTCGATCTGCTCGTCTTCAAGCTCGCCGCCTTTGCGGAGCTTGTCCGCCATATCCGCGATGTCCTTGTTGACGATCGCGGACCGGGTGGGGGTGCGCAGCACGCCGGTGGTCTGGCCGGGATCGAACTCCACCGACGCCGGGTCGATCTTGTCGATCGGGGCGGACGCCACGTACATCTCGCCACCCGGCCCGGGGACCTGAAGGTCGACGTTGATCGGCTGGCGCTTGGCCATCCGCAGCTGCACCTGCTCGTCGGCGTAGAGCTTCCACTGGGCCTCGCGAGCGGCCTCCTCGGGGATGTCATGGTCCTTCTCCCAGTCCGGGCGCTCCTTTTCCAGCTGCTCCCTGAGCTCCTTCTCCAGGAAGGCACGCTGGCTCCTGGCGATCTCCTCGCTGAAGGTCTTCCAGTCCAGGCCGGGGTCGGCCGCCTGGGCGATGTTGATGTGCAGGTTCTCGATCTCGAACTCGGCGGCGACCCTCGACATCAGCGCGGTGTGGTCACCGTGCCCGTGCGTGAGGAGGACGTCGACGAGCCTCCGGCCGCGGATCGACGTCTTCGCCCGGGAGACGGTCGCGTCGGCGATCGGCCCGGCACCACCGCCGGCCGTTCCAGCGTCGATGAGGATGACCCCAAGCGGCGTTTCGGCTATCGTCGTGGATCCCGCGCCCACTGCCAGTTTGGTGAACGTGCCGGTGATCCCGAACCCCTCGGCCCGGGCAACGATCTCGATCGGCCCCGCGGACGTATAGGCCCTGCCCAGGCCCGCAGACGCAGGCGGCGGGCCGGCCGCAGGCGAGACGGCTGGCTTGGGCGGGGCCGGCCAGCCGCGAACACGCATCGACTGGTCGTCGCGTTCTCTTCCCGGCGGGAGAGTGGCAGCCGCCGCGGTCTCGAAAAGCTCCGAATCCGGAACGGCATAGAGCGTGATCGTGTCGATCACCGTGACCGGGTACTCGAACCGTAGCGAGGTGACGGATGCCGGCTTGCCCGGCTTCAAGGACGGGGCGGCCACGTCAACTCGTGCCTTGATCACCGGCGGCGGGGCTTGGTTTTCGAACTCGACCGCGAAGTTAGGAGACTCCACCCCGCCGGGAGATGGCGTCGGTCCTGGATCGTGCGGCCCCTTGCCGTCCGGACTGCGGGCGATGGGGTCCGCAATACCCGGCGGATGCGACCTCTGCTGCACCACATGGGTCAGCTCGTGAGCAAGGAGCCGCTGTCCCGGCACGGTCGCTGGCGCATACTGGCCAGGGCCGAAAACGATATGCTGCCCGACGGTAAAGGCCCGGGCCCCTACTGCCCGTGCCGACTTGGCCGCACGCTGATCGGTGTGAAGGCGTACCGCCCCGAAGTCAAGCCCACCCTGCGCCGGCGATGAAGGCGCAGCCATCACCCGTTCGGCTGCGCTGTCCGCCTGCTCCTCGGGTCGCCCGCCTGCCGACGTCGTCGCGATCATGTCGGCCAGGCTCCGGGCCGGCCGGTCACGAACACCGAATCGCCTCTGCATGGTCTGCTGAGTCTCGCCGTCGAGCGACTCCCCCGCAGTCGCGAGCACGTCGTGAACGAATGGGAGTGCCTGATGCAGGGACGGCGACGCCCCCGCCTGGCCCGGCTTGCGAGCAGGCGGCTGCATGGCACTCATGAACCTGTCCCGCTCTTCGGTTGCTCTAGGGCGGCCATCCTCATGACCGTGGGCAGAGCGGGTCGCCGGGCTTGGTCTCGGCAGGTGGCGGCGTCGGGGCGGCGGCCTTCGCCGGGTCAGCCGCGTCGACCAGATCGACGACGAGCGTGGGATCCTTCTTGAAGTCGGGGCTGGCGGCCAGGGCGGCGGCGGCAACGGGAACGCCGCCGGGTGGCGGTGCGACGCCCAGGATGTCGTCGAGGGCCGGTCCCGCGTTCGCGTCGGCCTCCAGGTCGGCGAGCAGGTTGGCATGGGCCCCGCCGAAGAAGGTACTCAGCGCGGTGAACTGCGCGTTCAGGCGCGGGAAGCAGAATCGCAGGGCGAGCATCCACCACAGCTGGAAGACGAACACGACGATCGGCAGGAACATCAGGAAGAGGAACAACGCCACGATGAAGAACAGTTCGAAGGCGAACGTGCACACTCCTCCGCCGTCGCCCATCGATCCCTGGCCGGGCTTCGGGATGCCGTCGAACGGGTTGAACTTCATCTGCGAACCCGGCGGCGTGCTGATCGCCAGGCCGCCCGGGCCGGCCGGCTGCCCGGCTCGCGCAGCCAGGGCACGGAAGTCCGGCGCGGAGATCGACACCCGGCGGTTCTTCGTCCCCTCCGGGTCATAGGGTGCCGCGAGCCGGAACGGCTCGGTTGGGGCGGACCACCAGACCTTCGGCGGGCAGTGTTCCTGCCCGGCTGCTGGCGGCTGCGTGACCGAGCAGTCGAGCTCGTAGATGGCGTGATCGTCGAGCTTGGGCACGAGGCGGCGGTTCGCGGGCAGATCCGGGTCGAGCCAGTGATCGGCCGAGTACGTCGGTACGAGGCCGAACCACAGCGAGCGGGTGTTGGCCGCCGCGCAGGTGTCGGTCCGGTCCGGCAGCCGCCACATGGGGAACATCTGCTCGGCCTCGGTGGACGTCCGGTCGGCCAGGGCCGCCCAGCGGCCATCGCCGGTGGCCGAGTCGACCAGCCAGGACTGGCTGTCGACGTGGGCGGTAACCGCCTGTAGCAGATCGGCATGATCCTCGGTGAACCGCTCCCGCGCGGCCTGATCAGCCCACCACAGGTCATCGACGTCGGGGGTTACGGCCGCTGGCCTGGCCGCCAGATTCACGCCCGCATGCTGCTGCTTCAGCAGATCCAGCATCAGGTCCCGGGCCAGCCGCCGCACCGGGGACCTTTCCCCTGACACCACCAGGCGACGCCGGCGCATGGCGAAGCCAACGGTGACCTCCCGGTGCGGGCCGGCCCTCGGCAGCCCCGGCTCGTCGCAGAACAACTCCGCCACGACGAGGTAGAACCGGTCGTGGCTGGGCTGGTACAGCTTGCGAAGCCCCGTCCTGACCATCCGGTAGCTAGCGAACCGCGCCCGGCCGGGTCCGCGTTGGGGGAACGCCACGGGCACCGGGAAGGACCACCGGTCATCGTGGGTGAAGGCGAGCGAGTCCCGCGGATCATTCGTCACCTGCTGCGCGAAGCGCGGCGAGTCGTACATCTGGATCGCCGGCCGCAGCGCGCGGGGATCGCGCAGCCCGGCATGCTTGCGCTCCCTGACGTACCAGGGCGAACGGAAGGCGAAGGCGTGAGACGTCACAGCAGGTTCCCGACGCCGGGGGTGTACGCCGGCGAGATCACGAACGAATCCGCGATTACCGTCTGGGCTTTCACCACGCCGCTGAACGTCGACATCGGCGCGGTCACGTTGACCATCGGGGCGGTCACGTCGAGCGAGAGGTTCGCGTTGATCTTGATGCTGGTCACGGTGAGCGTGATTGAGCAGCCCATGGCGTGGGTGACCGTGATCTCCTGGGCGGCGTCGTCAAGCACCACCTTGTGCCCGGACTGCATCGTGATCGACACCTTCGGCGGTGTCGAATCGTCGAACTCCAGCCGGCTGCGGCTGCGGCTCTGCAGTACCCGCAGGTTGTTGGCGGTATCGGGTGCATCAGGCAGGTCTTCCCGGCCGTTCCAGGCCGCACCGAGGATATAGGGGCGGCGCAGGTTGCCTGCCTCGAAGCCGACTACGACCTGGCTGCCCACCTCCGGCAGGATTTCCAGGCCCTGATTGTCGTCAGCGTAGGGAGTGCACAGTGTCGCCCAGGCCCGCACGTCACGGTCACCGTCAGTGCCCAGCCAGGGCAATCTCACCTCGACGCGGCCGAGGTGGTGATCATCGACGAGATTGGTGACGAACGCCGGGTAGAGGCCGAAGTAGCCAGGTGCTGATCCGTCAGGAGGCGCGGTGAGTCCCATCACGCCGCCCCGTTGACCGTCGCCCGGTCGGCCTCGAAATGCGTGCGCAGCCCGGCTGTGTGATCGAAGGTGTGCCGCACGCGGGTCGTGTAGTAGCCGTCACCTTCGAAGGGATCACCCACCAAGTTCAGGCTCAGCCGGCTGCCCACGACCATATCCGGTGAACCCCGGGTCACCCCGCGGACCGTGACGAACCGCCTGCTGCGGCGGAGCATCTCCGCGCGGGCCCAGGCCTGCGCCTCATCCGAGGTGAGGGAAACCTCGCGCACTCGGTAGGTGATGCTGGCCCCGAGCGCCTGCTGGAGGATGTCCGGCCCGGTCCGGCCGCCGGTGATCTCGGTGTTGATGACGTCGGCTCCGGCGCGCTCGTCGATCAGTGCCTTGGCCGAGGCGTCGTACCCGGTGATCGCGACCTCGGTGCGCTGGTGGGCCAGGTCGGCGGACAGCCTCGCCGACAGCAGGTCGCCGCCCTTCACCAAGGTCAGGCTGGTCCCGGTCCGGTTCGGGCGGGAGGCGAAGTGCAGGGTCTTTCCGGTGCACCACAGCTCGGCCTGGACCAGCCGGGCGCGGTCCCGCAAGAAGGCAAGATCGCTCTGGTTGAGTTGCTGTACCACGTCGTAAGTCGGCCCGTCGACGGCCGTATCGCTCTGCAACCCATGGTCATTCGCGATGGCGTCGGCGATATCGGCGTCGGTCACGTTCGTGTAGCTGCGCATCCGGCGGGTCATCCGCAGCCTCATCAGGGCGTCTTCGGCCAGTACCACCACCCGCGGCGGCTCGCTGTCACCGAAGACCACCTCAATCGCGGAGATCAGGCCGTCGAATACCGTCCGCTGCGCCTCGTCCGGCCCGACGCTGACCTGAACCGGCTTGCCGAAGTCGATCTCACTGCCATCGAGGTGCAGCATCTTGTCCGGAGGCCCGGGGGCGCCGGCCCCGACCGCGACGAAATGCGCCAGCATCGTGCGCAGCCCTTCGACACCCTCGTCGATCTCCAGCCGCAGGCAGTCGCGGCCGAGGTCATGGGCGACGTCGCCGTCGACGGTAAACACCGGCGAGACGGTGGCCAGCGCGGGCTCAGTCATCGAAGGCCTCCGCGCACACTCGCCGCCGCAGCCATTTGGCGCGAGCCCGTGCCTCGGCCGCTCGCTGCTCCTGCACCCACTCCGGCTCCCGCCGGACATCCGGCCCGGGACCGCCCCGGCCGTCGGCCGGAACCACCTCGGTATGCAGTTCGCCGACGTGCACAGACATCGGGCCCGCCTCCCTCCGCGGTGCCGACGGCACCAGGCGCCGGAAATAACGACATGGTGACCCGCCGATCGTCACCCAGGCGTTGCCGTCGCGCGGGCACCGATGACGAACTGGCCTCCGGCGCCGTTACCCGGGATGGCGCTGAGGTCGGCGCGCCGGGACAGCGGGATGCCCCGCCCGTAGCTGACCGCCCGGTTATCTACCTGCGTGACGGCCGCCGACAGCGCGCCCGCGCCAGCCTGGGCCGCCGCCCCTTGAGGCGCCTGGGGCACCTGGAACGACGCGCGCGCCGAGCCGGTAGCGGCGTCGATCTGCGCGTTGACAGCCTGGCTGTAGCTAGCCTCGACACCGCCGCCGGCGGCCAGCGCGAAACCGGCGGCCATGGACGCCGAGACACCCGCGAACGCGCCGGCGGACGCGGAGGCACTAGCGGCCGCGACGACGTCGACATTGGCACCGGCCGTGAAGGCCGCCACGGCATCGGCGGAGGCCCCGGCCGCCGCCGTGGCGGACAGCCCAGCCGAGGCCGCGGCACCGGCCGTCACGCCTGCGCCGGAGGCGAGGCTGGCCGACGCTCCGGCGGCGAATCCGGCCGAGACGCCGACCCCGGCCGAGACGGATGCGCTCGCGGCCAGCTGCACCTGCGTCCCGGCGGCGAGCGAGAGCGGGCTGGTGAGCCCGTTCATCGCCGAGCGCCAGGAGGAAGGGTCCTGGTCCAGCCGGGTGAGCAGCTGCTGGATGCTCTCCCCGGCCTGCGCCAGCGCCGCCTGCACCGGATCGGACGTACCGCCCGACCCGGGATCTGCCCCGGTCGGCGGGCTTCCCGGCGGTACCGAGGCCTTGGCGATCCGGGCGCCGGCCCCCTGCTTCATCGCCTCGAAGGCGAGATTCTGCTCGGTGATCGTGACGCTGACCTTCGCGCGGAGCGCCATCCCGTCGTAGTTGAAGTAGTCGAGGTCCTCGGTCAGCTGCGTGATGATGCCGGCGAAGTTCAGCGTCCCCCACAAGAACAGGACCCGGGGCGGTGGGCCGGCGGGCTTGTTCGGGTTGGGCTCGACGAACTGGCGGATCTGCCCGGTAAGCACCCGGACGTCCAGTGGCTTGCCGTTCTTGTCACCCTCGGCGGTGTCGAACTCCAGGTCCATGGTGAGGGTGGCCGGCCGCTGCGACGGGTTCTGGCGGTGCTGCGTCTGGGCCGTGCTGGCCCCGGCGTCGACGTTATTCTGCCGCTGGATCCGCAGCGAGGTCGGGTTGAACTGCACGATGATCGGTTTACCGTCGGGCTTGACATTTGGCGGCTTGTCCTTGCCCGCCGGCTGGCCATCCTTGAGCTTGTACAGCATGGCCTTGGTCAGCGGAGGGGTCACGGCTTCGCCTCCAGTTGCAGGCCCTCATGGGCAATGTGCAGTTCCTCGATGGCTATCTCGCCGGTCTTGGCGTTGAGCGCCGGGCCGGTCAGCTTCACGGGAAGTCCCCGGGTGAAGCTCCAGTGCGCGACCTTCTGGGTGTTATGCGGGTTGCTGACCCGGATGTGCCCGTCACACCGCAGGACCGGCAAGGCTCCGGAGACCATGGCCGTCAGCCAGTCCCAGAACGCGGTGTCCATGTACTTACCGCCCTCCGGCACCATGATCCCGCGCTTGAGCACCAGTGGCTGCAGCTTCACCCGGCCGACCCGGCGGATTACGCCGCTGTTGAAACCGCCCTCGAGGTACTCCTTGACGTCTGCCTCGAGCTCCAGGCCGCCGCATTCGGCGAAGGCGCCGTTGCCCAGCAATTGTGGTGGCTTCCCGGCGGCGCCGAGGGTGAGCAGCACCTCGAACCGGAACGATTGCACGAGCTCGGGTTCAGCCACCGCTGGCCTCCATGCTGATGGTCCCGTCGGCATCCTGGGTTATCCGCAGCACCAGGTATTCCAACGGGCTGGCCGGGGCGATCCCGACCTCGGCGATCAGCTGGCCGAGTGCCTGCGACTGAGGCGGGTTCAGCTGGTCGTCGCACTGGACGAAAAACGAGTCGGCTTCGGTGTTCCCGGCGAGCGCGCCGGCCCGGAACAACCCGCGCAGGAACTCGGTGACCGTGTGAGTGAGCCTGTCTCGCAGGTCCGCGGTGTTGGGTTCGAAGACGAGCCACTGCGCCTGGCGGTCCAGGGTCAGCGCGATCATCGTCATCAGCCGGCGCACGCTCAGCTGCCGGTAGTCCGGGTCGGAGCTGAGGGTCCGGGCCGCCGTCAGCCGGAAACCGTCGCGCTCCTGGCGGTAGACGTTGATCCCGAGCAGGTGGAGCCGATCGTGCTCGCTATCGGTGATCGAGTCGGTCGCGACGACCGCGCCGGCCGCGATCTCGTTGGCCGGGCCCCACGCTACCGTCAACCGCTGTTCCCGGGCCGCGATCACGCCCGCGGCAAAGGCACTCGGGGGCACCTGTACCGCCTGCCCGGCCGATCCGGACGCCGGCTGCACCTGGCGCACGCCGAGCCAGGGGTGGTACGCCGCGGCGTAGCTGCTGTCGAAGTGCGCGCGCCAGCGCACGATCTCCCCTAGGGCCAGGCCCGGGGGGACGTCAAGCAGCGCCACGAACCGGCGATGCTGGGCAGCCACCGCCACCAGCCGAGACTGCATGTCGACGATGATCTGCAGCTGTCCCCGATCACCGGGATCAAGGCGTGCCGCCAGCACGTTCGGCTCGCCGTACCTGACCTGTCCGCCGCCGGACGAAGGGTCGGGGCAGCGCTCGAAGCAGGCACTCGGCGCGTCTGGCTCCGGCTCCGCCGCAGGGGCGGTGGACGGCCAGGCCCAGAGCAGGTCGGGCACGCACAGCAGGCCGATCTCGTCTTGCCGGGCCATCAGGTCGGCTCCCTGGTGCGGCTGTTCGTCCAGCGGGTCGGTGTCAAGCGGGTCGTCGTCGAAGAAACTCCGGCTGTCGATCTGATCCCAGCGGTCCGTGCCCGGGCGGATCGGCGTGGCGGAAAGCGATGGCAGCAGCGGGCTGGGCGGCGTCAGCCGGCCGGTGAGCGCGACGGCGAAACGAACCAAGCTTGACTCGTGATCACCGGGCCCGCACTCGATGGCATCGGTGATGTCGCCGATGACGTCACCGATGAAGCGGGGATGACGCGGGTCCAGGCCCAGGCCGTCGATCCGCTCGGAGCGGGCGAAGTCCGGATCCCGGTCGGCGACGCTGAGCACCGCGGTTACCACGTCGACATCGAGCGGCCCGGCCACGATCGCGCCGACCGGCGGGTCGACCGTGATCAGGGGCTGGCCGGCGGTATCGCGGCCGAGGCCCGCCACCCAGTGGAACTCGCCCGCGGCCGCCGGGCCGCTGCCCCGCAGCCGCAGCAGGGAGCCGACAGGCACCTCCGCGCCTGCCGGCACCAGGAGCGCGGCTGCCAGGTCAGGATCGCGTTGCCCGACGAACGATTGCGGCGTCTGGAAGTCCAGCTGGATGTCCAGCCTGGCCCCCCAGGATCCCTCGTTCGCCGCCGTCAGCTGCAGCGCGCCGAGCTGGTAGGACGCGCAGGCTGCCACGGCCGCGGCCAGGTCCGAGCCGACCGGGGTGACCCGCACGACATAGGCCCGGCTCCCGCCCTGGGCGAAGAAGGCGGCGACCGCGTAGGGCAGCATCCGGTCCGGGCCGCCGCCGGGCCGCTCGAACCCGCCGAACGTCCGCTGGTAATCCGACCAGCTCTGGATCAGGACGCCGGTGTTCACGGGCCCGCGAAGCGCTATGCCCACGAACCCGCAGACATCCAGCCTGACCGGCTGAAACGGGGGTTCGGCGCGCTGCACGGACGGGTAGACACCGGGCGCACCCAGACGCAGGCCGGGGACGGTCACGCCGACTGGAAGTCGATGCTCTCCGCGACCAGGTGGAGTTCCTCCATGGCGACCTCCCCACCCCCCTTGCCGGCCAGCGTGGGTCCCACCCACTTCTTCGGCTGGGCGGCCTGAAGCACCCACCGGCATACCGGTGACCGGGCCTCATCGAGCAGCGTGATGGTTACCGTCTGCTTGTTGACGGTTCCTTCGCGGGTGGCCTTGAGCCAGGCGAACAGGCTCAGGTCACCGATGACACCTCGTTTGAGCGTGACGTCGTCCGTGGTGTTCGTGTTCGGGACCTTGCGGACGTGGTTTTCCTTGTCGTTGCCGGCCCGGTACTCGGAATACTTCACCTCGTTTCCTAGCCCGCTGACGTCGGAGAAGCCGCCGGTGATCTGGTCTTCACCGCCGGAATCGCCCAGCTTGACCATGAAGTTGAATGCCCCGTACGGGTCTGGACGCGTAGCCATCGCCTACCTCCACGCACTCGAATGTCTGTCAGCCCTGCTGCGCGTCGGCGGTCCACTGGCCGATGCGGAAGATCACGAACTCGGCCGGGTAGGTGGGCGCGACGCCGATGAGGCAGATCAGCCGCCCGTTGTCCAGGTCGTTCTGGGTCATCGTGGTCCGGTCGCACCGGACGAAGAACGCTTCCTCGGGCTTGGTCCCCATCAACGCGCCGGAACGCCAGGTAACCAGCAGGAAGTCCTCGATGGTCTGCCGCACGGAGGCCCAGAGCCGCTCGTTGTTCGGCTCGAACACCACCCATTGGGTCGATTTGTCGATCGAGTGCTCCAGGTAGATGAAGAGCCGGCGCACGTTCACGTAGCGCCACTCCGGATCGGAGCTCATCGTCCGCGCCCCCCATACCCGGTAGCTGCGTCCGGGGAAGAACCGCAGCGCGTTGATGCCCTCCGGGTTGAGCACGGCCTGCTGGTCGAAGGTGACGTTCTTCACGAACTGCGTGATGCCCTGGACCACCTCGTTGGCCGGTGCCTTGTGGACGCCCCGCTCGATGTCGCTGCGGGCGTAGATGCCCGCCGTGGCCCCGGACGGAGGCAGGTCCAGCGTGGCGGGCGGCGCGCCGGGGTCCCGCTTCGCGGTCGGGTCGATGATCCGAATCCACGGGTAGTACAGTGCCGCGTACTCGGTGTCGAACTGGCTGCGGAACGCCCGGACCTGGGAGACGGAACTGCCCGTCGGCGGGTCGACGATCCCGATCCGGTACCGCAACTGCTCGCAGTGGCCGATCAGGTTACTGGTGGCTTCCTTCTGGCTGGCCGGATCAAGCCGCACCGTGTCGGGGGCAGCGACGATCGCGATGTCGTCGACCTCGCCCAGCGCCTCCAGCCCGGTGGCCGCGACCGTGGCGTCGTCGGGCGAGGATGGCAGGCCGAGCAGCGCGTCCGGCGTCAGCGGATCGCCCTCGGTCCCGCCGTTGAGGAACGTGGGGTTGATCAGCGACAGCAGCGCCGTGAGCAGGGCCGCGTCGGTCAGCGCCGGCTGGCCCGCCGGAACTGAGGTATCCAGCCAGATAAGGCAGAACTCGTCGGTCGGGTTCACCGGGTCCATCACCCGGGTGACGGACCGGGAGTGGGCCGCGTTGAGTTCCATCCCCGCGTAGACGTCGATGCGCGTCCCCATCGTCACCGTGACGTTGAGCGTGATGTGGAAGGCACCCTTCGTGGGATCCACCGCCTGGAACGCCCCGTTCGGACCGAGATAGCCGAGCCGGCCGGTCGCGCTGTCCCTGGTGACGATCTTGATGTTGGCCACGTTCGGCGGTGTCTTGTCCGGCGGCGGGCTGTTCGGGTCGTTGCCGATCTCGACCGCGGCGCCTGCCGATACCCCTCTCAGCACGCCGTCGATCAGCACGTTCTTGCTGCGCCGGAACCCCGCGCTGACCTGTATCTCGTTCCCGGCCTGCCCCGGCCAGCGGGCCCGCCAGACCGGCCCGGCCCCGCCTGCGCCCAGCGACAGCGTGGCGAAGTTCTTGGTCAGATCGATGGCTGGGGCGTTGCCAGTGGTCATGGTGAACGAGAAAACCCTGGAGACGTAGAGGCGCCGGCCGCCGTTGTTGAAGAACGCCCTGGCGGCGTGGGCCAGGTAGTTGGTCGTATCATCGAGCGTTCCGACCTGGTCCAGCTGGCCGAATGCCCTCTCGAACTCGGTGAAGCTGGTAACCAGCGTCGGGGTGGGCACCATCACGACGGGCGGCTGGGCCAGCTTATAGGGCACCGGGCCGTAGGCGGTAAGGCCGGCCAGGCCGAACGTGCTGGTAGGCACGCCCTCTATGGACCGCGCCCGGAAACTTGTCTCCTCGACGTACACACCTGGAGTCAGGTACTCAGGCATTAAGGACCTCCTCGGTCACGGCTCAATCGGGGAACGGGATGTCGGTGCCGGTGCTGAGCAGGCTCCCGACCTGCACCGTCCAGTGCGGGCGCGGCGCGGTTCCGCCGGCATAGCCGACCGGGACGGCCCGGCCGCGCAGCAGGTCGTTGTCGAGATCGCCGGCGGCGGGCGGCGCCGATGAGCGCGGCACCGGCTCCACGACGAGATCGGCGAGGTGATCCGCCGGATCGGGCGGCGGCGCCGTGGCGGCGGGCCGCCCGACGACGTCGATGTCCACCGGGAACTGCCCGCCGACCGGCGGCACCGTCCCCGCGCTGCTCACCGGCAGCACGAATTCACCATGCTCGTCCCCGTGCGCCCAGCCGACTGGGACGTTTCCCGGCCCGACCGCGGTGACGCGCGGCCAGCGCAACGGGTTGCCCGGCGACAGGGCGCCCCCGGCGGCGCCGCGCAGCACCCGGCCCTGGATCGCGGTGGTCCCGCGGGGTAGCAGGTAGGCCGGGCCGGGTGCCAGCCAGATGCGGAGCAGGCGCGAGTCCACCGGAACGTAGGGGCCGACCGGCGGACTCTGGTCGGCCGCCTCGACGTCGGCCTGCGACCACAGGGTGATCGACACCCGGCGGGGCACGTAGCGCCGGGCTCCATCATCGATCCGCAGCGTGATCACGGCCGGCAGCCGCGGCCCACGTCGAAGCTTGTACCGCGCGGTGCCGGATCGCTCGAGGTCCTGGCATGGCCAGCTGGGATCCAGGGCCTGCCGCCCGCGGCGGGAAAGAGCCGGCCCGGCGAGCTCACGGCCGACCCGTACCGGCGTAGCGGCGAGCCGGTTGGTGATCGCGTCGCGTATCTCGACAGCGAGCGCGAGGCGGTGCGTCACCCCGGCCGGCCCGATCGCGGTCTGGATGATCATGGCACCACGCCGTTGGCTAGCGTGCGGGCCATCGTGGCCACGCCTTCGACCGCGGGCTCGGGCCGTCCGCTGATCCGGATCACCTTGGCGACGTACGGCAGGGATAGCCGGTACTGGGTCGTGAGGGCCTGGAATGCCTCACTCATCGAGTCGAGCGCCAGGTCGTCGGGGACGACCTGGATGGCGTCGCCAGGCTCCCACTGGCCAATCGGGTCGAGGGCCGGGCCGGTGAGGATGGGCTGGCTCTCCAGTACCTGGGCGGCGAGCCCGAGCCAGGCCAGCTCGCTCTCGACCACCGTGTCCCAGGCCGCGAGGAGAAAGTGCATGCGGACCGGCAGCCGCGGGATGCCGTCCACGCTGGCGACCGCGGACCAGCCGGGCCTGGTCTCGGGGTCTACGCAGACCCGGTAGCAGTAGAGGGAGACGGCCGGATACCGGATCACCGCGGTCGGGCTGCTGTTGACCTTGTCGAAATCCGCGGTGCCGGCCAGCACCGCGGTGGGCTTGCGATCACCGGGCGGGATGATCTGGCCGAACCTCAGGTTGAGGAGGCCGACCAGGCTCTTCCCGGCGGCGGCGAGTGCGAGATATCCAGCCACGCCGTAATGGTCGGCGCCCAGGCGTCACCGCACCGTCGCCCAGGGGCGTCGCGTGCCGGGCCCGAGATGCTCCGGCGACACTGCGGTGACAGCCGTCGCCAAGACTCTTGCTGCGCTCACAGGAAGGGAGCAGCGGCTATGAATCAGACCCCTGCGCAAGGGCAAGCGGACGAGGCGCGCGACGAAAAGCCTGCCGGACCGCGTCACGGCGAGGGCGAGTGCAAACCGCATCTGATCGACTGCATGAAGTGCAAGGCCGACGGCATCGCCAAGCAAGCCGCGTACAACGCCGCGACGACACCGGATCTCGAGGCAGCCCAGGCGGCCTACAACAGCACCCGCAAGGATTACCGGAGCAAGCGCCGTGACGTCGCACTGCAGGTGCAGGACATGCGGCATCAGATCAAGCATCTCGTCGAGCGTGTTCGGTGCTCGATCAAGCAGGAAAAGGTGGTCGAGTGCCTCAATGCGGCGTGGGGCCGCATTGCGCGGGATCTGGATACCTGCGCAGGTCCCGGAGGATGCTGCGCCGACGCTATCGATTGTGACTTCGACGTAACCGGTGCTGACGACTGGGATTGCGATCCCGACCGGCCGCATGAGGACTACCTCCCTGATGAGGAGTACCAGGAGCTCGTCAACACCATCACGCAGTACCAAGCCCGGGTGGACAAGGCCAAGCAGTGTTTCAACAACCTGCTCGGTGAACCTGCCGCGCTGGTCCAGCGCGTGCAGGATGTCAAGGCCGAGATCGACAAGATCAACGCCGCCCTCGCCGCGGATCCGGCGGTTACCGACCTGAAGATGGTGTACGCGCAGGCCCTGGTGGCGCGGCGGCACATCCGGCTGATCTGGCACGGCTTCGACGAGGCCAAGGACTTCGTCGAATGTCTCTGCCGCGCTCTCACCTGCTGGAGCACGGGCGCCAACGCGATCTCACTGCTAACCGGGAAGCAGGCCTTCGAGGACTGCAAGCGGGCGGCGTCGAAGAAACGCTGCGACGACCTGCAGACGAACACCGTCGAGGAGATCCTCGCGCTTTATGACAAGATCTGCCCCCGCTCGGACTGCACGGACGAGGACTCGGCGGACCCGGACGGCAAGGGGCGCCACCAACACCATCACGATCACGACTGCGGCCACGATCACGACTATGGCCGCGACCACGATGATGATGACGACGACGATGACGAGGGTGATGGCAGGCCCCGACGGCCGTCCGGCTACCCCGAGCACGAGGGACGTGGGGGCGCCGACCGCGAACGCCACCGGTACGGGCGCTAAGGCCGCCAGGGCGTGGGCCAGGCATCACCTGTAGGGCTCGAGTAGCGGGCGAGTGAGGAATCCGACCTCCAGCGCTGTGCTCCGCAGCGCGAAGGTTGGCGCTCAGTTATTGTCTGCATAGCCGACCCCCTGCCGAGGTTCACGCTTCCTCCGGTGCGATGATGAAAGTATTGGCATTTGCCAGGCTGTCCACGATCCTAATTCCGGCCGCTCACTGCTGGGCCGTGGGACCGTACGCCACCGGCTCGCGGCCCGGGGACCCACAACTCGCTGCCTGTCGCCAGCCATCCTTCCACTCATTCGAGAACTGCTTGGTCGCCTCCTGGCCTCGCGGCTCGCTCTGCACCTCGAAGCGCCCGAAAACTTTGAGGTTGGGCCCGTCGAAGGAGCGATGACGGCATCCGTGAACTGCTTCCAGGCGGCCGACTTGCCGCACATCAGCCGTCGACAGCTTGCGCAGCGCCCTGGCTCCGAGCCGATCCATCAGAGGCTTCACGCTGTCCCGGTAGAGCTGGACCGTCCGCACCGCCTGAAGGGCCAGCTAGTTAGACTGATCGTCGCTGGACGTCGGCCTGCATCGCCCGGCGCCTGCCTCCGTTGGCTCCGTGCGTGAATGATCATCTTGGGTGGTGAAGGGCAAGGCGGGACGCCAGGTTCTGCGAACTACCACATCAGATCCGTCGCCACCATCCGGTCAGCAGCTAGGTGGCAGGGCCTGATGCTTGAGCACTTCGGGCACCACGACCAGGCGACGGCCATGACCGCGGGCCGGTCTGAAGGTGCCGGTGTCTTGCCCGCTGGCGAACTGGCAGCGGAGGCTGTAGTCATTCCGCGTCAGGTCGATCCGAATGAAAGCCATCCATATCTGCAAAGAGACATCGTACGCAAATTGAAGGACAGCATTCCGGGTTTTACCTCCCGCTCTTTCCAAGCCATTGTATGGAAGTATGGCTTGCGCAATGATAAGAAATATGTCTGGGAGGCCAAGAATTACACGGGAATATTTCAATGGTCGGGCGATACGCTCGCTTTCATTAAACGACTGAGTCCGGCTGATATCGAAAACGCCCGCAGGGAGTACTCGCAGCACCTGCGAAACAGGAAGTCGACATAGTGACTAATTGTTCCGTTGCCGACTTTCCAACAGCCTCATCAAATACCGCTAGGACTCTACATCTTCCTCGGCCGTAAACCGTCGCCACGCTTGATGAGAGAACATTAGGACTGGGCCATTAGCGCTTCTGGAGTCACGAACCGCTATGACATCATCAAGATCTGCAACTTCTACGCAGTTACCCGTATTACCAGAATAGCTACTCTTTCGCCATTGAGCGCGGGATAGGTCGTGCTCCATGCTGTCTCCCGCCTCCTCTCACTTCAGCCCGCGGGCAACATCCATGATGAGCGAGACCGAAGCATCAGGCGGCAGGGCCAGAGCCCGCAGGTGCTCGAAGATGACCGTGTAGCGAGCCACGTCGGCCTCACTCTCCATGAACAGGTCTCCACTGCCGTTCTCAACATAAACGACGTCAGGAGCACCGGGGTCATCGAACTGGAGGATGACGAACGCCCCAGCCATGCCCGGATGCGCGCCGACACCGTAAGGAACGGCCTGGAGCGTAACCTGCGGCAGCTCAGCGGCCTCGGCCAGGTGCTCGAGCTGGATCCTCATGACCTCTTCACCACCGACCAGCCGGTGAAACGCCGCCTCGTCCACGATGGCCCACAGCCTCAGCGCTGGATCACGAGTGAGCACAGCCTGACGACTCATCCGGGCCTCGACCAGACGCTGGATCTCATCCTTGCTGGCATTCGGCGAGCCGCGGCTAAGCGCCGCTCGAGCGTACTCCTCCGTCTGCAGCAACCCAGGGATGAACAGCGACTCGTAGTTGAGCAGTGAACGGGCCTCGCCCTCGAAACTGATGTACGTGGGATACGGCTCGGGCAACTCAGACGGGAAAGACTGGAGCCAGTTCTGCTCGCCCGACTGCCGAGCCAGCGCACCCAGCTCAACCCGAAGCTCGTCAGGTACAGCGTAGAGATCGAGAAGCGCAGTCAGCGTACGGCCCTGCGGCCTGGCCTTGGCCGTCTCGATGCGATAAAGCGTGGCCTCGTTGACACCAGTGCGCCCAGCTACATCTTCCCTCGTCAGCCCAGCCTCGGCGCGCAGCCGACGCAGTTCGGCCGCGAGACGCCGCAGACGCAAGGTAGGCGTTGGCCTTCTAGCCGGCATGCCGACGATCTTAGCGAGGACCGCAAGCTCGGCGAAGACCCCATTTGCATACCTTGCATTCGCTCACTAGTCGAGTGCAGACTAGGCGTTGCATCAACCATAGCCCGCCCAAGCGATACCGGGTGGCCGGAACAACTAACGGCGGACAGGAGACAACCATGCCCGGAGACCTCGTGATACTGCCGATCGACGCGGACACCCTACGAGCGACCTTCCCTCACTGGGCGATCTTCGAGGCAGAAGACTGGTGGTTCGCGCTGCGCCGCAGCAACTACCAGGAGACCTACGCGGGCCCGAGATCCCTGGTACGCCACACGCTGCGCGCCAGCACCGAAGCAGAACTAGCCGAACGGCTCGCGCTCCAGGACTACCTGGACTCCCTGTCCGAGGCCGAACTAGCCCAGGTATACCACCGGGCCGACCCCGTCCCCGCCGCAACGGAAGCAACTCCTGATGCCGTCTCCCCCTTAGCCCCCGACCGGCAAGCAGCCGATACCCGGCACGAGGGTAATCCCGGTCAGCCGGGACCCCAGGCCTGCTAGGCGATCGTCATTAGCGGCAGGGCCGACGTCGTCCACCGGACCCGGCGGGGTCCTGAGCCTTGCTCCGACGCCGGCCCCGCTCCCGAAGGAGGCAGCACCATGGCGGCTACCTGGCCCTTAGACGACAGCCTGACCCTGGGAGCCTTGCCAACCGCGGTCGCGTCGGCCCGGATGCACGCCCGGGCCATGGTGACCGAATGGGCCCTGGACGACCTAGCCGAGGACATCTCCCACGTCGTAAGCGAGCTCGTCACCAACGCCGTACACGCCTCAACCGGCGCGGACGGCCGGCCGAAATACACCGACCCGAGCGCCGGCCTCCCCGTCGTGCACCTGCGCCTGCAATCCGACCACCGGCGAGTGATCGTCGAAGTCTGGGACCTCAGCACCGCCCTGCCCGTGGCCAAGCAGCCCGACCCAGATGCCGAAGGCGGCCGCGGCCTGCTTCTCGTCGAAGCGCTGACCGAACGCTGGGGCTGGCAGCACATCCCGAACTGGCCCGGCAAGGTCGTATGGGCCGAACTCGCCAGCAAGACCCAGCCAGACCCGCAGCCGACTTAACCGTCCTCCACCCCAGCCGCACCGCCGCGCACCGTAGCCAACCTGACCGCCAGCTACCCCTGACGTCTCCACCTCAATGAAGCCGAACGGGTGCCGGATCCCGCATCCCAGCCACCGCAAGCGCCCGTAACCGAAACGGCTTCGCCCGCCCGCCAAGAACCGGCACGGACCATCACTTTGCGCACCCAATTTTAGATACCCGTTTCCCCTGGTCACCGCTACCTTCCTTGCCTCCTTGTACCCCTCTCCCCCAGTCGCTACCAGCGATCTTGAACCGCCTATTGCTCACCATGGTTCATATAGCCGCAGACCATTGCATTCATCGAAATGATCATGGTCAGTCCCGCGGCCAGCAGACCCGGTGAGAAGGAGGCACCATTTGGCCGTGGTCGTCACCGTCGCCAAGGGCTACGACCTCGGCTACATCTGGAAAACCCAAACCGAGCACAACGCCGGGCACACCACCGGCGGCTACTACCTCAACGCCGCCCGGGCCGGGGAACCACCCGGCCGGTGGTGGGGACCCGGAGCCCAAGCCCTCGGCCTCACCCCCGGCCAGATCGTCCAGCGCGCACCCTATGACGCGATCTACCGGCAGACCGACCCCCGCACCGGGACCAGACTCGGCCGGCCCCGCGGCCGGTACCCGACGTTCGCGATCACCTGGCCCGGCTGAAAGCCGCCGAGCCGCATGCCACCGCCGAACGGATCATCGAGCTCGAGCGTGAAGCCGCCCAGGCGACCCGGCAGCCCGCCGCCTACATCGACGTCACGATCTCCTTCTCCAAGTCCATCTCGGTGCTGCACGCCTCGATCCGGGAGAACGAGCGCCGCGCCCGCCTCATCGCAGACCAGCAGGCCGCCGCATATTGGGTCAGTCGGGAACAGCGTTTCCAGAAGATCTTGCACCGGGCCAACCGGGCCGCACTCGAATACCTCCAGGCCTGGGCCGGAGTCACCCGCACCGGCTACCACGGCACCCGGATCGACGGCCGCGAACCAGGCCGGTTCGAACAAGCCGGGCTGATCGTCACGTCCTGACTGCAGGGCACCAGCCGGGACGGCGATCCCCAGGATCACATCCACAACCAGATCGCCCGGATCACCCGCACGGTCAGCGACGGCAAGTGGCGCGCCCACGACACTGCCAGCCTGCGCGCCGTCCTCGGCGCCCTGCAGGCCATCGCCGCCACCGCGGTGGAGTGCGAGCTGACGCGCGAGTTCGGCGTGCAGTGGATTCCGCGCGCCGACGGGCGCGGCAACGAGATCCGCGGCGTCACGCAGGCGCAGATGAACGCCTACTCCACCCGCACCGTCCAGGTGCACGAGAAGGAACGCGAGCTCGCGCGGGCGTGGGAGCGCAGGCATGGCCGCGCGCCGACCTCACGCGAGCTCCTGCACATCTCCAACGACGCCACGCTGCAATCACGCAAGGGCAAGGACGCAGGCGCGATCGACTGGGATGCGCTGGCCACGCGTGGGACGCCACGCTCGGCGGCGAACTAGCCGACATCGCGCCGACGGTGTCGAACGCGCGCGGCCCGGACGTACACGAGCATGAGCATCACGGAGGCCGCGCCGACCGGACCGCCCACGCGCGAGGCCCAGGAACGAGCGCTAGCCAAGGCCCTCGTCCTGGTGTCGGACCAGCACCCCGCCTGGACCCGGCACGACCTACTCAAGCACCTCGCCCTGGCGCTCCCCCCAGAGACCCGCCAGATGAGCCCGGAAGAAGCTCAGGAACTGCTGCTCGGCCTGGCCGAGGAGGCCCTGTCCGGGCGGACCGGCGAGGTGGTGTGCCTGGAGGCACCCGAATGGCCGCCGCTCCCCCAGCGGCCAGCGGTCGTCAGGGAACGGCAGTTCGTACGGTTCGGTGGTTTCGGGTGGTTCTTTCTCACCCTGCCGCGGGCCGGGGACTAGGGGCGTGGCGGCCGGGCGGCGGGTTCGGGATGGTGCCCGGCGGGGCCTCGTCACTGGCCGGCCTCGAGGCCGGCTGCCCGGTCCGCCTGGCCTGGGGACAGGCTGCGGCTGCCGGGCTCGGGCTGGCCGCGGCGGGCGGCGCGGCCTCAGCTGTGTGGAATATCCGGGCGGCCAAGGTCCGCCCCAGGTCACAGCAGAGAAGGCGCAGATCATAAAAGCGCTGGAAACCTTGGTGACTGCCGCCAGCGGCGACGAACTGGACGGACCCACAACTGCCCCATCCCCCGATCCGGGCTCTCGACAGCAGGAGGCAACAGGGCAAGCCAGCCGTTCTCCGGGCATCAGTTAAGGCCAGAGCTGGTTTCGGCCAGCTGAGGAGGGCTCCCGGCGGATTCGGCCCGCGCTCGCGGCTCCGGGGCGTTAGGTGCGCGCGGCATTGCATCCGCGAGCGACTGGCCGCCGATCCGTGCGTCCCCATGGACCTGCGTCCCCATGGACCTGCTGCAGATCGAGAGCATCGAGTCCTGGGAGGTTCTATTCGGCGAGCCGGCCGCTTATGACAGCCCAGTCCCCGCCGGGGATGCCACCCGGCCCAGGCGCGCCCCGCGGCCTCGTTCCGAGATGAGGAAGATGCCCAGCCCGACGGCAATCGACACCACCGTGATCGCCCCCACGGCCAGGTCCCACCCGGTCCTCGTGAAGATGGGTGCCCAGGGTGCCCAGAACAGCAGCACGACGGCTGCCGCGTCAGCGGCAACGCCTAGGACCCCGCACAGGGCCAGCGCGGCCCACGGAGTGCGCTGGACTTCCTTGAATTTCTCGGGGAACGAATGCCGGACAAAGAACACGTCGGCGAAGAGCAGCACCATCGACGTGCACCACACCACCGTCACTGCGGCGAGCAGGACCAGGTAAACCTTGGTGGCGTAGTTCGAGGTGGCCGACTGGATCGGGAAATAGATGATCGCGGTCGCGATCGAGGCAATCACGGTCTGGGCGAGGACGGCGTTGGCGGGAACCTTGTTCCGGTTCACCCGCCCGAACTGGTGAGGAAGGCGCCGCTCCAGGCCCGACACGAACATCAGGCGCGCGAACGAGTAGTTATACACGACCGTGTCGGACACAAAGATGAGCACGAGAATGAAGCCCACCACCGAGCCCAGCGTGTGACTGATCGCGATCTGCACGGTCTGGACTATGCCGTAGGTGGCGTTGTTCTGGGCCACCGGGACGACCAGCATGTTGGACCAGGTAGCCCACAGATAGGCGACGATCACGACCAGGCAACCCCAGAACAAGTATCGCTTGATGGAACGCTCGCTTTTGATCTCGGCACCCATGTTCATGGGCACCTCGATGCCCAGCAGGGCGAGGACCACGGTCGAGAAGAACGTCCATTGGCCCCATCCGGTCAGGGAAGAAGCATGGAAGGCGAAGGAGTTGGCCGCGTGGTGCCCGCCGGCCAGCCAGACGAAGCCGGAGATCCCGATCAGGAGAAGGCAGAAGGAGTACAGCAGGAATTGTACATTCACGTAACTCTGAGTCAGCCGGAAGCGCAGCGTCCCGAGAAGGCACGAGAACCACAGCACGGCTAGCACGATGAGCCCCTGCTGCCACGGCTTGGTGAACAAGCTGGAATTAACCGACTGCGAAAGCGACACGACAAGTGAGCCCGACAGGATCATGACCAGAACACCCGGCCACCACGCGACGAACCCGGCGAAGAATCCCCAGAACGGGCCCAGGGCCTTGTGGGTCCACACGTACAGCGAGCCCTCCTCGGGGAACATGCGTCCCAGCTGCGCGGTGACAAAGGCTCCCGGGATAAGGAACGTCAGGAACCCAAGGCCCCAGAACACGAATGCTGCGGACCCGGCAAACTGCACCGTTGATGCGTTCGGTATGAACAGGACGAGGGCTACGAAGATGACCACGAGGTCGAAGGAGTTCAGCACCCTGGCGACCAAGGTGGGAGCCACCTTCTCGGAGATCATGTCCCGTTCGGAGATCGTGGCCCGGTCGCCGGTCATGTCTGCGGCCATGGAACACCTCCCATGAACACCCACTGGCGGCGTGCTCAACCTGGCCCAGCTCCGCCTTCACGTGGCACGAAATGCAAGGCTCGACAGGCGGGGGCAGGCGGTGACACATGCCTTGTTACATTGATAGCTTGCCACCTAGCCCGGCGGCGCGCCATAGCTGCGTTGCAGGTCAGCAGCGGGGCCGGGTCTTGTCTGGGTCATAGAACGGGAACCTGACCACCTGGGCCGGGATCCGCTTGCGGTGCCCGTCCAGCTTCCCGACCTCGACCTCTGTCCCGATCTCGGAGTACTCGATCGCCATCCGGCACAGCGCGATGCTCTCGCGCAGGATCGGTGACCGCGTGCCGCTGGTGATCACGCCGACCTGGGAGCGCCCGAGGTGCACGCAGTCGCCGTGTCCCGCGGTCTCGTTGCCGTCCAGTTCCAGGCCGACCAGGGTGCGCTGGGGGCGGCCTTGCGGCGCAGCAGGGCCTCGCGGCCGACGAAGTCGACCTCCTTGGTCTTCAGCGGGACAGTTAACCCGATACCGGCCTCGAACGGGTCGACCTGGTCGCAGAACTCGTCCCCGGCGAATATCAGGCCGAACTCGATCCTGAGCAGGTCCAGCGCGTCCAGCCCGAGCGGCGCCAGGTCACAGGCCGATCCCGCCTCCCACAGCGCCACGGCATCGTGCGGATGGCACCACAGCTCGTAGCCGAGCTCGCCGGTGTAGCCGGTGCGCGAGACGATCAGCGGCGGGCCGTCGAACCCGCCGATCCGGTCGCGCTGAGGGACCTGCGGCGCAGGCTCGGCCCGGCCCCGCTGAAGGCGCTGTTCGAGGTGGTCGCGGGGCCCGCTGGCCCCAGCCGCGCACCCCCGGGGTCCGCTTCGGCGGCCGAAGCCGACCAGGGCGATGGAGGAGACGATGATGCCCGCGGCGATGGCGACGGCAGCCTCGGCTGTCATCCAGGCCATGCTGGCGTATTCCAGCCAGAATCCCCGGCGGCCGGGCTCGCTCAGATGCTGGCGCGGTCAGCGGGGACTCCCTTGGACGGGGTTTGCCGGGTGCCGCCGGCAGGGCAGGCTCGTTGTTCCCCATCCTCCCGGAAAGCGCGATCATGTGCCGGGCAAGATCAGTGTCAGGGGCGAGCGGAGCGAGTCAGGGTCTCGTTTGATGCTGTACGTGTCAACAGCCTCGCCCGATCCTTGACATGGCTTCCTTTCCCGGCCGCAGGAGAGTTGACTAGGCAGTGACTAACCGTAAAGAAGGAGCGCTGCCGTGCCCGGCGTACGTCGGGTCATCGTCGGCACGAGCGGCTCACCGGGCAGCCTCCGGGCACTGCGTTACGCGGAGGACCTGGCGCGCGCCCATAATGCCACCCTGATACCCGTTCTTAGCTGGGTGCCGCCGGGCGGTGATCTCGCCGACCGGCGTCACCCCAGCGGCTACCTGCGCCGCATCTGGAAGGACGACGCATGCCGGGGCTGGCTGGGTCCTGGTCAATCTAGCCTGCTGCCCCGGCGACCTGCTGGTCGTGGGTGCGGGCCGCCGTGGTCCGCTGGCCCGGCTGGTCTCCGGCAAGGTGAGCCGTTACTGCCTGGCCCACGCCGGGTGCCCAGTCGTCGCCGTTCCGCCGCCTGCGCTCGCCCGGGAAGTCAGGCATGGCCCGCTCGGGTGGGCGTTGTGGCACCGGACCCTCACCGCGGACCGGGTCCTCCGGGACCAGGGCAAGGCAGCCACATAGGAGCCGGCAGGCCCGAAGGCTCATCACTGCAGCCTTTGCCGGTGACCGTCTAGTGGTTCGTCAAGTGTCCGCAAGGGGATCGCCTGCCGGAGCACCGCCGCCCGGGACGCGTGGCCTGCAGGAACGCCGTCTCGTAAGACCAGTCCGCTCAATAGTCCGGTGACCGGGGGCTAAACGTTACGCTGCCGGGGTGAGTGAACTTATCGGCTACGCCAGGTGCTCCACCGTCCTGCAGGACCTCACCGCCCAGCGCCAGGCCCTGGCCGCGCTAGGCGTCCCGGACGACCGGATCTATCTCGACAAGGGCTTGACCGGCACCAGCCGCGCCCGCCCCGGCCTGGACCAGGCTCTGGCCGCCGTCCGCACCAGCGACACCCTGGTCGTGCCCAAGCTCGACCGGCTCGCCCGTTCCGTCCCCGACGCCCGCCACATCGGCGACTCCCTCGTCGCCCGCGGCATCAAGCTCTCCCTCGGCGGCACCATCTACGACCCCGCCGACCCCCTCGGCAAGATGTTCTTCAACATCCTGGCCACCTTCGCCGAACGCGACCGCCGGGCCAGGCTGAGGCTGCGGCCGATGATCTCCTTCATGATCTCGGTGGTGCCGCCGAAGCCCGGCGAGCAGCTCGCCGACTATGGCCCTGGCTCGCCAGGCAGCGCCGGCTCCGCGACCTCATTACCGAGCTGGAGAACCTCAGCCAGGAAAGGCGGGGGGCCGCGATCACGGCGCCGGTGCTGGCCGGGATCAGCCGAGATCGCCGAGGGCGGCACGAACTTTGCGCAGGCTGGCCGTGACGTGGCCGGCGGTGGCGGCTGAGACGTCGCCGAGGCCGAACCCGATCTTGGCCAGGGCATCGCTGGCTCGTTCGGCCATCTGGTCACCTTCCGACGTCAGCCGGCCAGGATGGTACGGCGATCAGTCGGATGCGGGACCCGGCGCACCAGACCGGCCTTCTCCATCTGGTCGATGGCCATGGTCACCGTGGTGGGATGAACCAGCAGGACCTTGCTGAGCTGGCCGAGCGGCCTGCTCTGTCCGCGCGATATCCGCAAGGTTATGAGGATCAGGTATCCGGTGCGGGACAGCTGGCATTCCTTCAGCACCCGGTCCAGTTCATCAGTTACGAGGATCGTCGTCCGGAGCAGCGAGGCCATCGCGGCGAATTGCTCAGGCCTGGGCTCCTTGTGCTCCCGCCACTGCAGCCGCATCCACTCGACCGAGTCGGACTGCTCGGTAGCCGGCATGAGACCTCCTGACCGGCCGTCCCACGGCTCCCGCGGGCGGGCCGGGCGAGCGGAAAACTCTGGTGCTGGATTATCTGTCATCCGAGTATCCCAGACCGCGGCGCTGGGTGCCGGAGGCGGCGATGAAAGCGGACGCGGGCGCTTGGCCGTTCCGGCCGACCCGCGGTCGTGAGGACGGCCGCGGCAGCCTGGCCCCAGCTCAAACGTTCGCACTGCTGGATGTCGTGGGGTGGCTCCTCCTGGCTCTCGCATTGCTGGGTGCGGGCTGGCCGACGGCCTCAGCCCATGCTGCTTCCGCCGTTCACGCTCAGGATCTGGCCGGTGACGAAGCCCGCGTCCTCGCTGGCCAGGTAGGCGACCATGGAGGCCACGTCGTCAACGCGGCCGGGGCGGCTCATCGGGATCATTTCGGTCGCCCGGTCCATGACGTGGCGCAGCCGACCTGGCACCGTCCCGGCGCTGAGCGCTTCGCCGAGCTCGGGGGTCAGCACATAGGAAGGCGCCACGGTGTTGACCGTGATGCCGGCGGTGGCGAACTCGCGCGCCAGCCCGGTGGTCATGCCGTGCACCCCGCCTTTGGCCGCGTTGTACATGGCGTGATCGGTCAGGCCGTTGCGTACCGACTCGGCGCCGATGTTGACTATCCGCCCATAGCCGCGCTCCACCATGTGGGGCAGCACCGCCAGGGTGCAGCGGATCGTGGTCCAGAGATTGTTGTCGATCGTGGCGCGCAGGGTTTCCTCGGTGTGCTCCAGAGTCGGCCTGATCACCCCGCCACCCGCGTTGTTGACCAGGATGTCCACTCCGCCGAGGGCACCAGTCGCGGCGCGCAGCAGCATGTCGGCCTGCCCCGGCCGGGACAGGTCGCCGGCGAAGCCGGCCGGATCGTGACCCGCCGCCCGGAACTCCTCCAGCGCGCCTTTCAGCTCGCCTTCGCCCAGGGCAGCGATCAGCACCCGGGCACCGTCGGCGAGCAGTCGCCGGGCGATGCCCTTGCCGATCCCGGTAGCGCCCCCGGTGACCACCGCCGATCGCTCCTGCAGCGGCCCTGTCCGGCCCGTCGGCGTCACAAGATGATCGCCAGGTCGCCGGCCGGGCGCAACTCGGTCATGTCCAGCACCGAACGCTTGGACCGGATACGCAGCTCACCGCCGACCGCTATGAACCGGTAGTGATAGCGCCCCACGTAATAGGACGCCTTCCCGTTGCGAAACCGCCAGACCGTGAAGGCCGCCGTGACCGGCAGCTCGGCATCGGTCCCTGATCCTTCGGCGGTACCCACTACCACGTTGCTGACCTGGTGGTTCGTCCGGGAGTGCGGATACTCCCGGTGGGCCTTGCGGCTGTTGAGCCGTTCCACCCGCAGCCGCATGCGCAGCTGGTCGTCGTCGATCAGCACCAGGTCGCGGGCTGGATCGCCGTCTGGGTCGTCGTTGCACGGCACCACGTACCGGGTGCCTTCCTCCGCCCAGAGCAGGAGCCAGGTGTCCAGATCCCAGTCGTCGAGCAGCCGTGCCTCCCGGTAGAGGAAGTCCTCTATCTGGGCGCGGGTCACCGAACCCAGATCGAGGCTGGCTGCGCAACTGCCGCCGTCCGGCTCGCCCGCCGGCAGCGCAGCGGCCCCGGCCGCGTTGTGCCCGGTCCTGATCATCGGACCTCCTTGTAGGCCGCGTCGCCCATCTGCCGCTGCCATTGCCGCCAGAACGCGCGCATCTGCGCCTCGTCGTTCGCCTGCGGGGCCCGGTCCATGCCTCGGGAGATGTCGTTCCACTCCACGCCGCCGCTACTGAAGCCCTGCTGGCAGGATTCCAGTGCCTCCAGGTCGTCCGGGGTGGCGAAGCCGGCCGGGCCGAGGAAGGTGAGGAAGCTGTCGAGCCGGCGCTGCCGCAGGGCAGGCAGCTCGTCGCGGGGCGCCATCTCCCACGCGGTGACGTCCATCCGTTCCGGCGCAGATGGCATGAAGGTCCGCACCGTGACGGCCATGATGTCGTTCACCACGAGATTGGGGTAGATCAGCAGGTTACGGTTGACGTCGGCCATCCGGCTGGCGCGCTCGCGGCCGTACTTGCCGACCAGCCCGGCCCGCAACGCGGCGATCTCCTGACGGGCATGCTCACCGAACAGCGGCTCCCACTTGGCGATTGGCCGGCCCCAAGGCGCGGCGTACTCCAGCACGGCGTGCCCGTTGCCCAGGTCCCTCGCGGTGCCCTGGACGCCGCCCTTGAGGTCGGTGCCGAGTGCGACAAGATACTTGAAGTAGGTGTCGTGGGTAGAGACCGCGTGGTAGCCGTCGATGCTGTTTTCCGCGAGCAGCTTCCAGTTGGCCTGAATGCAGTACTCGTTGGTGCCCTTGACGATCTCCATCTCTCCGCCGCCGGAGTCGATCACCAGGTCGAGGTACTCCCGGGCGCCGGCGAGGTAGGTCACCAGGTCGGTGACGTTCTCGTCGAAGCTGGCGAACACGAACCCGCGGTAGTTCTCCATCCGGGCCACCGGCCTGAGCCCCAGCTGAGAGAAATCCAGCTTCGCACCATAGGCGTCCCGGTCCGGCACGCCGGTGAGCCTGCCCTCCGAGTCGAAGGTCCAGGCGTGATAGAAGCACTGGAAGACCTTGGCGTTGCCGGACTTGTGCCGGCACACCACGGCCCCGCGATGGGTACAGGTGTTGTGGAAAACGTGCACGTTGCCCGACTTGGCGCCGCGCACCATGAAGAGCGGCCTGCCTCCGACCGGCCGCCGCACGTAGTCCCCCGGGGCGGCGACCTCTGATTCGTGGCCGACGTAGAGCCAGGAGTGGCCGAAGATCCGCTCCAGTTCTTCGCGGAAGATCTCGGGCGACGTCATCGTGTCGCGGTGCACCCGGAAACGGTGGTGTGCGGCGTCGTCGTCCACCAGCGGAAACCGGGTAGGCGCCGCCATTGGCGGGGGAAGGTTGCTGGCCAGGGTCATCGTCGTCTCCGATAGGGTCACGCCCGGGCACTGCCCGGCCGGGCGAGGAACCTGCCCACGAGGTGGTTGAAATCGTCAGCCCGCTCGATCTGCGTCCAGTGACCGCACCGGGCGAACACCGCGAGGTCCGCATCGGGCAGCAGCCGGACCATGTTCCAGGCGACCTCCACCGGCACCACCTTGTCCTGGAGGCCGTGCACCAGCAGCGTTCGGGTAGGGACCGCCTTGACCTGTTCTTCGGTGATGCCCAGCTCGCTTCCGGCATGCTGGGGGCTGAAGAACATGTCCCGGTAGGCTGCGAAGGCGCCCGGCGCGACACTGGCCTCATACCGGGTCCTGACCAGATCAGCCGTGATGATCGCCGGATCCACCGCAAAGTAGCGGAGCAGCAACTGGCGCATGTTCTCCTCGGACGGCTCGTATTCGCGCAGTGCCCTGAGCCCGTCGGTGACCGTCATGCCGACGCCGGGAGCACCCATGAGCACCATCCGGTGCAGCCGGTCCGGGCGCTGCGCCGCCATGCCCAGCCCGATCCGCCCGCCCAGTGAGTTGCCCACCAGAGACGTCTGCTGGATGCCCAGCGCGTCCAGGAACGACCAGACGTGGTCGATCCAGGTCTGGAGCGAGTAGTAGGTATCCCGCGGCCGCTCGGTATAGCCGAAGCCGACGAGATCCGGAGCGATGACCCGGTAGTTCCGGGCCAGCGCCGGGATGGTGAGACGCCAGTTCGCCCAGGCCGACACGCCGGGCCCGGACCCGTGCAGCAGCAGCACCGGCGGGCCGGAACCCGCCTCGTGGTAGTGCGTGCTGATACCCGCGGCGTCGATGGTTCGCCCGGTGGCTTCGCTGCTGATCGTTGCGGTCACTGGCCGGCCCTTCCGTCGAAGATCGCGAAACACTTGTTGGAGTTGAAGACATCGGTGACCACAAGGGCTGACCAGGCCAGCCGCATCCCGAGTTCGTGCATCGCGCCGGCCAGGCAGAACCAGTTGAGCATTTCGTGCTGGCCTGCGGCGACGATCTCCTGGCCGGTGACCGCGGTCCAGGTGCCGTAGTCGCCGCGCACGAACGCGTCGTACAGCCGCCGGTCCGCCGCCGTGTCCGGGCGCAGATGCCAGTCTTTGTCGTTGAGGAACGCATGCGACCAGCTGGACGAGGCGGCCAGCGCGACCCGCTTGCCGGTCTTGCTCATCGCCCTGGCCACCGCCGCGCCGAGGGCGAAGCAGCGGGCCGGCGACGGGCCGGCCGGGTCCAGCCGCTCGTCGTGGATGTCGGCGAAGCGGACCAGCCCGCCGCGGCGGGCGATGGCGTGCTGGCCGTAGCAGTTCACTGTGATCGGCAGGATCTTGTACGGGAACTTCCGGCCGGCGTTGTCGTAGTCGAGGAACAGCTGGGTGTTCGCGATCGCGTGCGGGAAGTGGCCGCCGCGCCGCTTGGAGTAGGAGTAGGCGACGTCGAAGCCGGCATCGAGCAGGTCGTCTGCGAGCTGGCGGGCAGAGTGAGCATCGCCGTGCAGGGTGAAGGTCATGTCATCCGGCAGGCCCCACGCGTTGGGTGCCCCGCGTTCGTTCATGACGGCGAAGGGATCGACCTCGGTGTCGCCGTACGCCAGCACGCAGAACGGCGGCACCACCTCCTCGCGGAAGTTCTCGTACTGGTCGTCACCCCAGACGACCAGGACGTCGGGCTGGAACGCGTCCAGGGCCGTGCGGCACCGGGCCAGGTGCCCCCTCAGCTCCTCGCGGTGCGCCGCAGCCGCCGCGGTTCCCCCGTCGTCGGCCCACTCGCTGCGCATCAGCGCGGGCCAGTTCGCCGGGTCCTTCTCCGCCGCGGGGATGCCCGGATCCCGCAGTGTCCAGCGCAGCAGATCGGCCATGTGCTCGTCGGTGACCGACAACAGGGGATAGTGCGTCAGCCCCAGCCCAAGGATCTCCGCCATCTCCGCACTCCCTCGTGCTCGTCCTCAACTGGCTACGCGATCGCCAGAAGGCCGTGCGCGTTCGTGATGCCGACGGCCGCGCGCAGCCGGGCGGGAAGCCGCGGGTTGGCTTCGCCGATCACCGCGCCGGCCGGCGACTCGCGGGCCGCGAACGGGTAGTCGGTGCCGAGCAGCACGTGGTCGGCGCCGTACCGGTGCACCGCGAGCAGCAGGCTCTCCACGTCGTAGGTCAGTGAGTCGCTGTACAGCGACCGCGCCAGCGCGCTGGGCAGTCTTTCCGGCGGCGTATCCGGGTTCTTGATCAGCTCGCCTTTGTCCAGCCTGGGCAGTAGCCATGGCAATGTGCCGCCGGCGTGCGCCAGGCACAGCCGGGCTCCGGGGCGGCGCCGCTGCAGCGCGCCGCTGGCCAGCAGTCCCGCCGCCGCCACTCCGGTTTCGGTGGGCAGGCCGGCCCCGAACGCCACCCCGAGCGTCGCGAGCCGGGGATCCAGCGAAGTATCCGCCGGGTGCACCAGGACCAGCGCGCCGAGCTCGGCGGCGGCGTCGAAGAACGGGTCGAAGCAGGTATCGCCGAGTTCGGTGTCACCGACGCGGGTCCCGATCTCCACGCCGAGAAATCCCAGCTGCCGCACGCAGCGCCGCAGCTCCGCGACGGCCAGGCCGGGATCCTGCAAGGGCACCGCACCGAGAGCCCGGAACCGGTCCGGCTGCTGCGCCACCAGTCCGGCCAGGAAGTCGTTCTGCGCGCGGGCGAGCACCGCCACGCCGTCGGCGGGTGCGTCATGGCAGAAGGTGACCGGGACCGGCGAGACCACCTGCAGCGCCACCCCCTCGGCGTCCATGTCGGCCAGCCGCCTGCCAGCGGACCAGCAGCGGCTGTCGATGTTCCGGTACGGCCGGCCGCCCACCAGGATGCGCGCATCCGTCTCGCTGCTCTGCTCCACGGAAGGCCAGTGCGCCCAGGGCGCTATGGCTGCGAGATCCGGCAAAGACGGCGCGATGGCATGGGTGTGCAGATCGATGAGCCCCACGCGGGCCGGACCCGGCGCGGTGACGGCCGCGGATGGCACCGCGGTGTCAGGTCTGGGGACGGCAGCCACCACGCGCACCTCCTCGCAGCCGGAATCTGCAGCGACCCGCCACAAATCTACTAACAGATTTAAGATATGTCAATGGTATGACCATTCCTATCTGGTAGAATCTCTGCGTTTATGCACGTCACGTGCCTGATGTGGCGCGTTCGTTCAGCCTAGACTTGTATCTATATCTCTGATCATTGCTAAGCTGATGCCTGGTCGTAGCGGAAGGCGACGGCGCCAGGCGGCGGGCAAGGGGGTTGGGTGAGACCAAGCACTCCGGCAGCCGATCAGGCGCCGGGCTCGCGCGCGCAGCATATCGCGGCGGAGATGGAGGCGGAGATCCTCTCTGGCCGGATTCCGGCCGGAACGCGGCTCGGGCTGCGGACTGATCTCATCCGCCGCTTCGGAGTCAGTCCCCCGGTCATGAACGAGGCACTCCGCATCCTGCGCGAGCGGGACCTCGTGACCGTGAAGCCAGGCCCCAATGGCGGGGTGATCGTGGACAACCCGCCACCGCAGTTGCGCCTGGGCGGCATCGACGTGTGGCACCAGGGCCTGGCGATCGAGCCCGAGCAGCTGTTCGACGCCAGGTCACACCTTGACACGCTGCTCACCACGGTGGCGGTCCAGCGAGCCACGCCGGAAGATATCCGGGCCATGGAGTGGGCGCTGGACGAGATGCGCGGGGCGCGGGACGACGCACGCGCCTTCCTGGACGCGAACATGCGGCTGCACCTGACTATCGCGCGCGCGTCCCGGGTCGAACTGCTCGCCAGCCTGTACGAGTCGATCGTTTCGGTGCTCAGCAGCACCATGACAAAGGCGATCTTCGTACCGGACCGGGATCAGCTGCTCGAGCATAATCTCCAGGTCCATGCGGACCTGATCATCGCCATACGGGACCGGGACACCACCGCGCTGCCGAAGCTGCTGACGCTGCACCACCAGGACACGGTGCGGGTGACCTGAGGAGACCACGGCGAGATCGCCGCCGCGGCTCAGGCCTGCCTGAGCCTGATCTGCTCCGTGGCCTACTGGCCGTCCAAGGTCGCGCAGGCGCCTGAGGCGATACCCAGGTCGTCCAGTTCGTCAACCGGGGCCTGCGCGGCCTCGAGCCAGCTTGCGGGTAGCCTCCGAGGTCAGGCGGGATCGTTGGCCTCGTCCAGGTAGATGGTCTTGAGCAGCTGGAAGGGCTGGAGGCCTTCGGGGCCCAGTTCGCGGCCCATCCCGCTGGCCTTGATGCCGCCGAACGGCGCGAAGGGGTCGTTGACGTACCCGTTGACGCCGATCGTGCCCGAGCGGACCTTCCTGGCGAACGAGGCGCCACGCTCGGGATCAGCGGTCCAGACCGATCCGCCCAGCCCGTATTCGCTGTCGTTGGCGATCGCGATGGCCTCGTGCTCGTCGGCATACGGGATCACGGCGAGCACCGGCCCGAAGATCTCCTCCTGCGCGATCGTCGCCTTGGGGTCTACGCCGGCGAAGATCGTCGGCTCGACGAACCATCCCCTGTCGAATCCCTCCGGGCGCCTGCCCCCGGTCGTGATGCGGGCGCCGTCGGCCTGGCCCTTGGCGATATAGGACTCGACGCGGTGCCGCTGCCGCTCCGAGACCAGCGGGCCGATCTTGGTGGCCGGGTCGAGTGGGTCGCCGATGGTCAGCGACTGCGCGAGGGCTGTGATGGTCTCGACGACGGCGTCGTACCGGCTCCGCGGGGCCAGGACGCGGGTACTTAGCCAGCAGATCTGCCCGTTGTTGAGCAGGGTGGAGCCGAAGAACGGCTCGAGGCTGGCCGTCAGGTCGGCGTCGTCGAGGATGATCGCCGCTGACTTGCCGCCCAGTTCCAGCGTCACCGGCCGCAGCAGCCGGCCGCAGGTCTCAGCGATGAGGCGGCCGGCCGCGGTGGAACCGGTGAACGACACCTTGTCCACTCCCGGGTGCGCGACCAGGTAGGCGCCGGCTTCCCGGCCGGCCGGGACGACGTTGAGCACCCCCGGTGGCAGCCCGGCCTCCAGCGCGGCCTCCGCCATGAGGAATGCGTCCAGCACGGTCTCCGGCGCCGGCTTGAGCACCACGGTGTCGCCGGCCGCGAGCGCCGGGGCGAGCTTAAGGAACGAGATGGCCTGGGGGACGTTCCAGGGCACGATCGCCCCGACCACGCCGATCGGCTCGCGCCGGATCAGCGACTTCTTACCCAGCATCCCGGCGCGCACTTCCTCCTGGCCCGCCGCGACCAGGCCGGCGTAGTAACGCAGCAGCAGCGCCGGGAAGCCTGCCTCGAAGTTCTGCGCCAGCCACAGCGGCATGCCGTTCTGGACCGACACCCGGCGTGCGGTCTCCGCGCCCCGCGCCTCCAGCGCGACCGCGAACCGTTCCAGCACGTCGCCCCGCCGTGCCGGTGACCAGGTGGCCCAGCCCTCAGGGTCGTCGAACGCCTTCCTGGCCGCGCCGACCGCGGCGTCGATGTCCCGTTCAGTGGCAGCTGGCACGCTGCCGAGATGCTCCTCGGTGGCCGCTTCGGTGACGCGGATCCGTTCGGCCGACGCCGGGGCAGCCCACTGCCCGTCGATGTAGAGGTGGCCGTACTCGATGGTGGTCATGTTCGTTCCTTCGCTCGCGGGCCTGGGTCAGCTGTGGACCAGGACGACTTTGACGGCCTCGCCGCGGGCCTGGGTGGTGAACTCGGCCTGGCGGAGCAGCGCGACGAACGTGTCGCCCGCGCGGCCCGCGCCGATGACAACAACGCGGGGCATCGGTCACGCCAGTTCCACGCGCATCGGGAGCCGGCGCAGGCCGCCGACGAAGTTGGTCTGCACGACCTTACGGCCGCCGGTGATCTCGAGGGAGACGAGCCGGGGCAGCAATTCTTCCAGCATCACGCGCAGTTCCTGCTTGGCCAGGTGCTGGCCGATGCACATGTGCGGGCCGTAGCCGAAGGCGATCTGCCGGTTGGGCCTGCGGTCGAGGCGGAACTCGCCGGGCGCCTCGAAGACGTCGGCGTCGTGGTTCGCGGACTGATAGAGCAGCATCAGCCGGTCACCCTCGGCGATCTGCTGCCCGCGCAGCAGGTAGTCCTGGCTGGCCTGCCGGACGAAGTGCTTGACCGGCGAGACCCAGCGCAACCCCTCGTTGACGAGGTCGGGGATGAGCGAAGGATCGGCCTTGACCCGGGCGAGCTGGCCGGGATGCTTGGCCAGCGCCTCGAGGATGCCGGCCAGCGTGCTGGAGGTGGTGTCGTGTCCGGCGGTGGCTATCGCGATGAACCAGCCATACGCGACCTCCTTGGGGTACAGCTCACCGTCGGGGCGGCGCGCGTTGGCGATGATCGAGGCGAGGTCGTCGCGCGGCCCGGCCCGGCGAGCCTCGACGAGGACGTCGAAGTAAGCGTAGAAGTCCCTGATCGCCGCCGACCACTGCTGCGCCGCGGCCTCCGGGCTGAGCGGCGTGACGTCGGCACGCTGCGCCTCGGGGTCGGTGGTGCCGAAGAATTCCTGGGTGAGGGCCATCATGCGCGGCTCGTCTTCGGCGGGAACCCCGAACAGGGTCATGATCACGTGCAACGGGTAGGAGAGGGCGAAGTCCCCGACGATGTCCAGGTCGTTCGTGCCCAGATGCAGCCGTCCGGCGATCGCCTCCCGGGCAAGCTCCCGGATGCGGTCCTCCCACGTCTTCAAGGAGGCAGGCCGGAACCACTCGGCCGCGATATTCCTGACCATCGTGTGCTCGGGCGGGTCGAGGTACGTCACGGTCTCGAGGATCCGCAGGCTCCCGCCCGTCAGCGACCTGGTGAACGCATCACCGGCCTGGTTCTGCAGGATCGGGTTGTGCGAGCCGGGCTTTGTCCCGCCGCCGCTGGGGAAGACCGCGGGCTGCTTCTCGATCTCCATGACATCGGCGTGCTTGGCGACGAGCCAGAGCGGGTCGTAGCCCTCGACGTGGACCTTCGCCAGCGGCGCGTTCTCGCGGAGCCACTGGTACGCCGCGAAGAGCGGCTCGTCTTCACGATGCCCTTCGGGCAGCACCACATGGCGGGCGATGTGGTCCGGGACGCTGACGCCCAGAGTCGACTCGGTGACGCTCATGCGAGGCTCCCAGCATGGTCGCGGAAGAGGGTCTGCCCTGGTCAGCTGGCTGCTGCGGGGCGGTCACGAACCATCATGTCAGTCAGGTCACGCTGTCACATCTCCCAAAGGGGAGACTTTCTTACCCCTGCCGGGCTTCTAGCCCCTTCGGGTGAGTGCGGGGAGGCTGGGTCCGTGGGCAGGAACTCCGGCGCCTGCCCCAGCCGGCCCATCAGCTCCTGGATACCCAATGGGTGACGGCGAGCAGCCCGGCATGCACCCGCGGATTGCCGCGCGTGTCGCGCACCAGGATCGTCGAGCGCATGTGGACGACCTGATTCTCCAGTAGCTCGCGGACACGGCGATAAGGGGCGGTGTTTCCGGCGGCCAGGATCGCCGCAGCCTCCGCGGGGCCCGTCCGGGTGCAGGCCGAATGCGGGACCCAGCGCCCGCGGTCAACCCAGGACAGCAGCACCCGGTCGTAGCCCGGCTCGGCCGTCTGGGACGGGATCACCTCGGCCAGCTCGTTGACGGTTACCGCAGTCCGGCATCGCCGCAGTGCCCGCGCGAGCAGCTGCGCAGCCTGCCAGCCGCGCAGCGCCTCCCAGGCCATTAGGTCCAGCTGCGCAGCCGCCAGTTCGGTCACAGCGGTCGACGCAGCCTCGGCGAGACAAGGCCGTGCATGCATAGCCGCACGGACGGCTGCCGACGCCTCGTCCAGCGCCCGGGCCACCTGCCCAGGGTCTGTCCCGCCGAAACGCAGCCGCGGCGCTCACCCCGGCACTACGTCGCGCACGTACAGCCCGGGCGCGGGGCTCAGTACCGGGTACCGCTCGCTGCCGAGTTCCCCGGGCGGGGACTTCCGTTCGCCGGCCCGCGCCGTTACCCAGTCGGCCCACGCCTCCCACCAGCTGCCCTGCTGCCTCTCGGCTCCGGCCAGCCACTGCTCGGGGTCAGCACCGGGCGGGCCGCCGGTCCAGTAGTGCGCCTTGGGGTTGCCCGGTGGGTTCACCAAGCTGGCGATGTGCCCGGAATAGCTGAGCACGAACGTCGACGGGCCGCTGAGCAGTTGCGTGGTCCGGTAACAGCCCTTCCATGGTGTCAGGTGATCGGTGACCGCTCCGGTGACGAAGGCCGGCACCATGATGTCCTGCAGGTGCAGCGGGGTTCCCAGCAGGCTGAGCTCTGTCGGCCGGGCAAGGAGATTGTCCCGGAAGATGTCCAGGAACTGGTTGTGCAGCGCGCCGGGGAGATTGGTGCCGTCGGCGTTCCAGGCCAGGATGTCGAAGGCCGGCGGTTTGTCGCCCATCAGGTAGTTGTTCACCCAGTAGTTGAAGACGAGGTCGTCAGGGCGCATCCAGGTGAAGGCGCTGCCCATCTGCCGGCTGGTGATGATCCCCTCGCGCCTCGACCGGCGGCCGGCGAACGCGATCAGACCCCGCCCCGAAAACGCGGTGATCGGGGCGCGCAGCCCGAAGTCCAGCAAGGTCACGGCGTACGACACGCTGTGGACGCGGTCGTCGCTCATGGCAGCCAGGTGGTTGAGCAGCGTCGTGGCGATGATGCCGCCGGCGCAAAAGCCCATCAGGTTGACATCCGGGCTGCCGGTGACCTCGCGGACGGTGTCGATGGCGGCCAGCACCCTCTCGGCGTAGGTGTCCAGGTCCCAGCTGCCCTGCTCGGCCGTCGGGTTCCGCCAGCTGAGGAGGAACATCTGCAGGCCGCGGCCGGCGGCGTACTCGACGAAACTGCGCCCGGGCCGCAGGTCCAGGAAGTAGAACCGCCCGATGGGCGGTGGGACGACCAGCACCGGGCGCTCGAACACCGTTTTGGCGCTCGGGGCGTACTGGAGGACCTCCGCGACCGCGTCGCGGGCGACGACGGCGCCAGGGGTCACCGCCAGATCCCGGCCCACCTCGAACGCGTCGGGTTCGATCATCGACGGCATCCCGCCGTTGTGCCGCACGTCGTGGACGAAGTTGCGGAGTCCGCGGACGATGCTCATGCCGCCGGTGTCGAACGCGCGCTTGATGGCGGCCGGGTTGCTCACCAGGAAATTGGTCGGCGCGGCGGCGCTGGTCACAATCTTCGCCGCGAAACGGGCCTGCTCCGCTCGGGTGTCGCTGCGTCCGTCGCCCATCGCGGCGACGATCCTGTCCAGCGCCTCAGCGGAGGCGAGATAGCTCTGCTGGAGCATCCGGAGTACCGGGTTCGATGTCCAGGCAGGATCGGCGAAACGTCGATCGCCCCTGGCCGGAGCCACGTCGGACAGCCCCCATGCGATGCGGGTGAGTTCCAGGCCCAGCCGGCCGGCCTCCCCGGTGACCGTCGTGCCCTGGCTCAAGGCTGTGGCCAGTCCGCCGACCGTCTCCTGGAGCGACGGGATCCCCACCGCCTCGCCCCCGTCAACCGATTCGGCCGCCTTGGTGGCCGTCACCGTCGCCTCCGCACTGCTCACGGGTTACTCCTTGGCCTCGGGGAACCTATGTAGAACTACCCAACTCCGCCACCAACCAGACACACGCACTAGCTCGCATGTCCAGGACCTTGATGGGGGCACGCTGCTCATCTGCGGCCGTTCTGTGCGTTTGTTGCTTGCATGCCGAGGTACCGGCAAACCGCCTCAGCGCGATTGGCGGCTCCGAGCTTCCGGAGAATGTGCTTGACGTGTGACTTGACGGTGCCTTCCGAAATGATCAGGCGCGCGGCGATGCCGGCGTTGGTCTGGCCGGTTGCCATGAGCCGCAGGACGTCGATCTCGCGTCGGGTCAACCCTGAGTCGGCAGGCGAGTGGTCGGCCACGAGCGTCGCAGCGGCGCTCCGTGCCATAGTCACGGTTTCCCGGTCGATCCGGGTGACCTCCACCTCCGCGTCGACCAGTTCGTCCGTCACCTTGGTGATGTCGAAGGTCAGCCGTCCGACCTCCGCCCGAAGAGTAAGGAGCCGTTCGGACAGCACGGTGCGCTGGAATGCGTATCCGACACCCTGTGCGAACATCCAGAGCACGTCGCGGCTGAACTCGTCCACGTGCCGGCGCCGCATGTAGCAGTCGGCGTGCAGGAACCCGATCACCCGTCGTTCAGGCATGATCGGCGCCGCGACGTAGGAACGGGCTAGCGTCGCCGCAGCCAGCGTCGGGTGCACTCTCGGATCAGCTTGCGCGTCGGGGACAAGGAGGGGGCCTCGCCGACGGACCATCTCCGTCTCGAGAATCATGTGGTTGAGCAACTGGGGTCCGTCGCGGCCCACCCGCAGGATCTCCTGCGCCCACCCGGGGTCACCTTCGACATAGACGGCCTCCGGAACCCACGCGGACCCGTGGACGCGCGAGATCATGGCCCGGTCGAAGCCGAGACGACACGCCTCTTCCGGAACTCGATCGATCAGCTGCGAGACGCAGCGGATCTCATGGAGCCGCCCGAGCCCATTGTGCACGCTCGCAAAGGCCGCAATGCGCTGGGCGAGCCTGGCCTCGCGAAGCCGCCCCTGGGTTTCCTTGAGCTCGAGGAGAAGGCCGACCGTGTCGGCGCTGCCCCACGCGAGGGGTGCGTCCTGCCCATCCTCCCAGACAGCCTGGGTGACGCGCGACGCGGCTGTCAGGGCAGCCTCCGCGGATGGAAAGTCGACGATCGGCAGGGCCCGCGGATTGCCCTGTGGTCCGCACAGATCGCTCACCCGGTCGATCACCGCCAGGACCTCACGCATGTTGGCGCTGGGAATCGGAGGACCGTGACCGAGCCACGGCTGCTCGCCATCCCAGGTGCGTGCGGTCTCGGACCGCGGCATAACGGCTTGCCCGATCGTGTCTGCGTGTTCAGGCTGCGCGATGCCCGGCGACGCGGTGTTGCGCGCAGCCCCGGAGCTACCCGTCCTGGCCACCAGCCGGCAGGCGCTGCCGGCGCCGGGCGAGTTGCCGTTCGCGGAGCGGGCGTCGGCTGCTGTGCGGGAATTCGCGATCATCGCGGACAACCAGCCGCGGTTTATGTCGCCCCGAGCTTCTTCTTGATGTCTGCGCGCAGGATGTGCTTCTGGACCTTGCCGGTAGCCGTCATGGGCAGGGCTGACACGATCTCGAGGCGCTCCGGCAGCTTCTGCGTCGCGAGCTTCTGCGCGCGGAGATAGTCCGTGATGTCCTTGAGCGTGAGCGCCGCGGACGGTTCCGTCAGGACGACGAACGCACACGCCTTCTCGCCCAGCCGCTCGTCCGGCATGCCCACCACGGCCACGTCCGCGATGGCCGGGTGCCGCACCAGGTGGTCCTCGATCTCGCGGGCGCTGATGTTCATCCCGCCCCGGATGATGATGTCCTTGAGGCGTCCCGTCACCCGCACGTACCCGTCCTGGTCCATCCGGCCGAGGTCTCCGGACCGGGAGAACCCCTCGGGCGTGAACAGTGCGGCCGTCTGCTCGTCGTCGTTGAAGTACTCGATCATGTGGCTGGGCCCCCGGTAGGCAATGTCGCCCTCCTCGCCACGCGGCACCTCGAGACCGTCCTCGCCGACGATCTTCACTTCGGCGCCTTCGAGGGCCGAACCGTCCGACGTGACCGCCCGGTCCGCCGGGTCGTCCACCTTGCACATGGTGGTGAGGAGGTTCTCCGAGCGGCCGTAGAGGCTGAGGGTCCGGCAACCGGGGAAGATCTCACGGGAGCGTTCGACGACGGCCCTCGGGATCGGCGACCCCGCGCAAACCCAGAGGCGTATGCTACTCGCGTCGTGCTTGGCAGGGTCGTACGTCGCCATCAGCATCTGCAGGAACGGCGTCGCGGTCACGGCAGCGGTGCATCGGTACTGCTCGATCCTGCGCAGCCCCTCCTCCGGGTTCCACGCCTCCATCAGGTAGGACTTCGCGCCGGCGATCAGGGGCATGATCACGCTGGTAACCAGGCCTGTTGTGTGGGATATAGGCGAGGGCCCGAACTGCACGTCCTGCTCGGTGTATGCCAGACCCTTGATGATCGCGTTCGAGCTCGCGCGATAGGTGTTGAAGGTGTGGAAGCATCCCTTGGGCCTGGAGGTCGTGCCCGAGGTGTACACGATGAGGAAGCCGTCATCGGGCGATGAGTCGGGGCCGGCCTCCTCCTCCAGGGCCGCCAGGTCCCCGTCGGCCACCAGGCTGTCCAGTGAAGGAGTCTCGGAGACGTCCCCTCCTGCAGGGGTGCGAGCGGCGTACACCGTTCTCAGGTCCGGGGCTTCGGAGCGGAGCTTGCCGAACATTTCCAGATGCCCGAACCCGCGGAACTCGTGGCAGGTCACCGCGGCCACCGCGCCGGAGTGCCGCAGCACGTAGGCGACCTCGTCCTCGCGGTAGATCGGCATGATGGGGACCAGGATCGCGCCGATCCTGGACAGCGCCGCGGCGATCACGGGGAATTCGGTCCAGTTGGGAAGCTGCACGGCAACCCGGTCTCCCGGCCGCAAACCCTCTCGCCGCAGGCCCACGGCCAGCCGCAGGGCCTTGTCACGGAAGCCGGCGTACGTCAGCGACGTGGTGCTGTCGAAGACGAAGACCTGGTCACCACGGCGAGCGGCCTGCTCCGCGACCAGCGCGTTGAAGCTGGCCGGCTGCCAGTAACCCGCGGCATAGAACCCGGCGATCCGCTCCCCGCTGTACCGGTCGCGGACGGTCTTGATCGGTGCATTCATGGGGACCCCTCTCGCGTCTCCGAACCCACTCATTGAATGCTAGAATGGTAAGACCATTTTAGCAAGGGGTTGCGTCAATCTGGGAGGATCCTCTTGGCCATCCAGGAGTATTCCTTCCCCACGCAGGTCGCTGCGTCGCCGCGGTCTAGCCCGCCGCGCACCACCTCCCTCGGGGCGACGTCGGCCAGCCAGGCATGGAAGCTCTTCCGGCAGGCGTCCGGGCGCGGCACTGCCGGTGCGCGGTAGCAGAGCTGATAAATTAGGTAAGACCAAAACAGGGATGTGAGGCGAGATGCAGGAACCACTGGTCTCGAAGAGCGGGCCGAACCGGCAGCCAGTGCGGCTGACGCCGATGCCTGTTCCCAAGGCCTCCGACGTCCTCGCGGACGACCTGCGCGAGCGGATCCTCCTGGGCGAGTTTCCCGAGGGCACCGCGCTGCCCACCGAGCGCGACCTCGTGGCGCAGACCCGGATGAGCCGAGCGACGGTTCGGGAGGCGCTGCGCATCCTCGAGGTCCAGGGCTTGATCCGCATCAAGACCGGCCGGGCAGGCGGGGCCTTCGTGCAGAAACCGGACGATGAGTCGGTGGCCGACTCCGTCGCCCTGGTCATCCGTGGCCGGCGCATCCGCATGGCTGCCCTGCTCGAGACGCGCGAGGCGATAGAGCCCGCCTGCGCGCAGCTGGCGGCAAAGTACCGCACCGACGCCGACCTCGAGCGGCTCGACAAGGCCAACGAGGCCATGTCCGTCGACGGACCACTCGCGGATTTTCTGCAGGCCAACGTGAACTGGCACGTCGCAGTCGCCATTGCGAGCCACAACGAACTGCTGACCGGGTTCATGCTGGCGTTGTCGCGAGCCATCTATTCCTCCACCGACACCAAGGGTTTCATCGACAGTGACGTCCGGCGGACGACGATCCGCGCCCACTGGGGCATCACCGAAGCCATCCGCGGCCAGGACCCGGACGCTGCCCTGCGTCGGATGAACAAGCACGTCCACGCGTACGCCGAGGCAGTGCAGGAGGTGGAGGAGCGCACCGCGATCGAGGTTGCAAATGGCTGAGCTCTCGTCCGGGACTTCACCGAACGGGCCGGGCTATCGCAGCCGCCGTGTACCGTCTCGCCGACGCTGGGCAGGCCGCCGACGAACCCGGCGGGCTCGTGCCCGGATTCCCGCAGCTTCCCGGTCGACCGATGTGTCCCGGATCTAGCTCAAGCGATCGGTCACCCAACTACGAGACCTCGGGCGTCACCTCCACCCGTGCCCGGATCGGCTCCTTCGCGGTCTCGATCAGCTGACGCCGGAGGTACCGCAGCATGTAGAAGGTGTAGATCCCGAACCAGATCAGCCACCACGGGAATGCGATCCAGAAGTTCCACAGGCCATTCAATGCGAG
>WNGG01000323.1_pt1 | contig 50883 bp, 50 predicted proteins | sample 5400661 | NCBI WGS metagenome assembly WNGG01 (sample SAMN13153372, study PRJNA577476) | soil metagenome | isolation source: 100 cm soil or saprolite under Garry oak tree replicate 1 | place: USA:California | collected 2016-06-15 | reverse complement strand
CCGGGGGCTGGTCGCAGCCGGGGGCGGCGCAGTGCCGGTCCCGGGCGATGATCGCGCGGCGCAGGTGCGGCGGGATGGTGTCGGTGACGGCGCCGACGTCCAGGGGCAGGCTGACCGCGGCGGCCGGGGGCGGCAGGGTGCCGGTGCGCAGCCAGGACGCCAGCCCGGTGGGGCCGGACAGCAGCGCGACCGCGTGGTCGAGGATGAGCCGCCGGGCGGCGGCCCGGTCCAGTTCCCCGCCGCCGCCGCCGGGCCGGCCGGCGCCGTGCGGCCCGCCGCACCCGGCCCGGTCGTGGCGGCCGGGGCGGGTCCGGGCCGGGTCGGTCTCGGCCCACCACGCCGGGCCGCCGGCCCGGGCGAGCCGGGCGGCCAGGGCGTCGAGGAGGTCGTGGTCGACGCGGCCGGTCACGATCGGGGCGACGGCGGCGTCGCAGTCATCGCCCGGCCCGGCCGCCGGGCCGCCGGGCCACCCGCCGGGCCGGGCGCCGCGGTGCTGGCCGGCGCCGTGGAGCAGGTCGTCCAGGCTCAGGTGCAGCTGCAGCTGGACCGGCTGCCCGGCCCGCTCGGGCAGGCACCGGGCCGCCAGCAGCCGCCGGCACGCCTCTTCCAGCGCGTCGTGGTCGCGCTGGCCGCGGCTGCGGGTGTCCTCGGGCCCGGCCCTCGTGCCGAGCGAGTCCAGCACCGCGCGCAGCGCGGCGGCGGCGCGGGGGGTCAGGTCGGCGTGCAGCCGCCCGGCCCCGCCCAGCGTGGTGCCCAGCCGCAGCGACCGGTCCTCGAACCCGTCGCCGCGGTCCCGGTCCGGGCGGGCGGTCCGGGCCCGGATCTCCTCGGCCAGCCCGGCCAGCCCGTCCAGGTCCGCGCCGCCCCGCGCGGCGGCCAGCAAGATCACGTCCGCGTCGCCGCGCGCCTCGGCGGGGAACTGGTCGGTCCACTCGCAGATCTGCCTGGCCCACGACACCGACACCTCCCCTCGCGCCAGCGCCCCGGCGACCGCCGGGTGCTCGGCCAGGCGGCGCGCCGAGGCGACCGCCGCGTTCGCCGCGGGCCGGGTGACCCGGGTCTGCCAGGTCAGCCAGGTCCGCGGCGATCCCTGCCCGTCGGCCTCGTACCCGCGCCGGGCGGCGAACGCGGCCAGCACCGCCGCCCGCGCGGCGGTGTGCACCGACTGGGCGGCCTCCAGGCCGCGCAGGCACTCCGCCAGCACCGGCACCGGGACCGGGACCGTCTCCGCCCGGGCCAGCCAGCCCAGCCCGGCCAGCACCATGCCGACCGCCTCCCCCGCCGACGACGGCCCGCCACCAGCCGACCCGGCCGCGGGCTCGGGCGGCCGGAGCGGGGGCGGGAGCGGGGGCGGGAGCGGGGGCGAGCCGGCGGACCGGCGCGATGACCGGCGGCTCGCCGGGGAACGGCCGGCGGGCGAGCCCGGCCCTGACGGCGGGACGGTCCCCGGCACTGCGCCAGGGCCAGCCGGTCCGGCCAGCGGCGGCAGCCACTGACCCGACGCCCCGATGCCGGGCACGCCCGGCACGCCCGGCACGCCGGGCAGGTCAGGATCGCGGGCGGGCTGCGGACAGGGACCGGGCACAGGACCACCTCCTCACGGCACGGATGCGAACTGCGGACGCTGGAACGGACCGCTGGAAAGGGACCGCTGGCGTCAGGGTGGAGGGCCGATCAACCGGGAAAGGGTCTTCCGTGACACGGGAGTCCTACTTGCTCGAATCTAAGTCTTATCGTGATCCCGGCAATGCCATCTCTCTCGAACTTGTAATCGAAGCTTAGCACGGGTCACTGACATCTCCCGCTCGCCGCGCCGAGCCGATCTCTGCCCGCTGTCGCGGTGATTGTTCCTATCGGCCCGCGCGCCTCAGCACGGCCTTTCGCCTCGGCGCCCCCAGGCCGCCGCCTCAGGCCGACCCGTCAGGCTTGACGAGATGGAAGTACTCGCGGGGCCTGCTTTCGCCGCTGTGTATCACCGCGTTGGGAACGCCGCTTCCTGGCATGGCGGCGTCGAACGCTTCCCTGGACTGCCATCGGGAAAAGCCCACGACCCGCTCGCCGGCTCGGTCGAGCCACGGGCCTATCTCGATGAGCCCGGGCGTCCCGGCCATTGACTCGGCCATTCCGGTCATGCTCGCGTAGATGTCATCGAGCTTGCCCGGCTCCGGATAGTGCACGGCCATGAAGATATAGGTCAAGAGTGCCTCCGGTGCGTGGCTGGCCAGACCACCATATTTAACCGCGCGCTCACCGCTCCCGCTGTCACCATCAGGCGACGAAGATCTTCTGCCGGTGCCAGTCCAGGTACTGGCGGAGCGGCAGCTGGGCGCCGGCCGGAAGAAGCAGGGCTTCATACAGCGGCGGGCGGCCGAAATAATGCCTGGCGGCGAGATCGCTCGCCACAGCACTCGCGAGCGAGCGCGCGACATGGATGCGCAAGCCGCCGTTGACCGTGAGCAGGCCGGTGTCGAAGGCGATGTCGTGTGCCGGGCATGCGGCCAGTCCGTTCCGGAAGTCCAAGCGCTCGACCGGCGTGCTGTCCTTCCACGGCTTAATGTGGCCGGCCAGCAGCATGCGCTTGGCGCCGAATCCCGCGGGAGCCAGCCCGCAGAACACACACCTGCTGCCGCAGTTGCGCAACACGTTCACCGCGAACATGTGCTGGCCGACCCGGGCAGCGGCAAGCAGGATCCGCTCGGTCTCCTTGGCTGACCAGTCGCTCGCGGAGGGCTCCTCCAGCCGTTGCCGCAGGTCCGCTTCGAGCACCGACGTATCGATCTCGTCCTGGCCCAGCAGCACAAGGTCGTCGCCGTCTTCCAGTTCGAGGAAGTCGGGCAGCCTGCCGGAGCCGATACCCTCGGCCCGGGCCGCCCCGAGCAGCATCCGGTATACGGCGGTGAAGCGGGCCGGGTTGTCGCGGAGCACCGCGCCGGCCAGCACGTCCCACCGGCCACCATGCGAACGGGAGCCGTCCAGGTTGGCCATCTTCGCCAGCACGCTGGACGGCGGGCGGGAGAACAGGCGGGCCAGGGACGGCACCGGCTCGGGCGCGAGGTGCGCGGTCGACCCGCCGAAACTACGATGGTTCACGACGAACGAGGCGGCGAGGCAGAGCAGCGTTTCTACCGGCAGGAACGTGACCTGCCGGCCGGCGGTCACGGGCCGGCGGCGAAGCAGGGAGGCGAACTGCTCGCGGGCCTGGCCGACCGTCAGCTCCAAGTAGTTGGAGAGATCGGCCACAGCCAGAGGCTACTCCCTGGCCGGCCGACCGCGCCCCGGCCAGGATGCCGTGCCGGGTGCGGGTAGCCTGGCCCGAGTCGATGCGAAGGCCGAATCGATACGAGGGCCTGACGGGAGCCTTGCTGGATGAACGAGACTGACCAGGTCGGCGGCGCCCCGGCCGCGGACCCTGGCGAGCCGCCCGCCCGCCCCGGACCGTGGGCGCGGAAGCGGTCCGCGCGGCCGAGGCGGTCCTCGATCCTGCTGTACGGCGGGGCGCTGCTTGGCGGCATCGCGTTCGCGACCGTGTTCGCCTTCGCGGTGACCAGGCTGCATGCCAGGAACGAGCCGGCGCACTTCCGGCCGACCGGGATCCCGGCCAGCGTGAGCACCTCGCTGGCGGACATGATGCAGCTCTCGCCGGTTCCGCCGGTGACGGCGCCCGGCTTCACGCTGACCGACCAGTCGGGCCGGCAGGTCTCACTGGCCAGTTTCCGCGGCAGCACGGTCGTGCTCACGTTCATGGACTCGCACTGCACAGACATCTGCCCGCTCGTGTCCCGTGAGTTCATCGACGCGCACCGGGAACTGGGATCGACCGCGCGGCGGGTAGTGTTCGTCGCGGTCAACGTGAACCCCTACCACCGGCGGGTCTCCGAGGTCGCCTCCTACTCCAGCGCTCAGCACCTCGACTCGATCGGGTCGTGGTACTTCCTGACCGGGTCGCTGAAGAGCCTGCACGCGGTGTGGGACCACTACCAGATCCAGGTCGAGGCACCCAGCCGGAACGCCGACGTGATCCACACGTCGCTGGTCTACTTCATCGACCCGTCCGGCCATGAGCGCTACGTGACTTCGCCGATGGTGGACCACACCAAGAAGGGCCTGGCGTTCCTTCCGCCCGGCCAGCTCGCGGCGTGGGCGCGGGGCACCGCCCTGGTCGCCCGCGCGGTCACCCGCTGAGGGCCTGGTCAGACCGTGTACGCCAGGCTGGTCGCGAGCTGACGGGCCAGCGCCTCGTCGCCGCCGAGCTCGATCCTGCCCAGCGCGGTCTCCGGGTCTTCGCGGCCGCCGGCCAGCCGCATGAACAGGGAGGATGACAGGGTCAGCGTCGCCGTCGGCTCGCCTGCCATGGCGTCAACAACTCGCGCCCGCCCGTCTACTACGACAGCCAGGTCGCGCTCGACGGGCCCGCTGAGCCTGATCAGGACCGAGCTGCCGTCCGGCGCGCGGCCGCGCTTGCCGACGATGTAGCCGAGGGCCAGGACCACCTCGTCGAGCGCCTGCCAGGCCGCGTCCCCGGCCTCGTTGCCCGGACGGCCGGCCGCGGTCCTGATGTCCTGCTCGTGCATCCAGCAGTCGAAGATCCTGATCAGCATGAAGCGCGCGTAGGTCGCGTTGCCCGCAGGAGTCCACGACGAGGCGTTGAACTCCTCCGCCGACATGGCCCGCAGGCTGGCCAGCCGCTCGGCGGTCACGGCGCGGAAGTCGGCCAGCAGGTCAGGGTGCGGACTGTCGCGCAGCGCGGTGATCCAGGCCTCATTCACCCGGCCGATGTCGTTGCGCACGTGCGCGCCCAGGTCGGACGGGACGTCAGGGAGCGCGGCGCCGGCCAGGGACCGCTCGGTCCCGATCAGGTGGGCGAGCACGTCGTGCACGTCCCAGCCCGGCAGGACAGGCCGGGACCACTCCTCGTCGGTCAGGCCGGCCAGCAGGCCGGCGATGTCCGACCACTCGCGGCCGAGAAGCCCGACGACGCGGTCTTTCTCGGCGATCCGATCCTTGTTGGGGATGCCCGGCTCGGTCACGTGCTGCTCCCCTCGGCGGTCGCGGGCGCGGCGAAGTCCGCGACCGTACCCCGGTTGATCTCTTCCAGGCTGAAGAAGCGCCGGTTGACCGTCAGGCCGGTGCGAGCGCGGACCTCGCGGATCCAGACCGACGTCTGGTAGGCGTACGGGCACATCATGTCGAGGTGGAAGTCGACGAAATCCGGCCGCCCAACCCGGGGTGCACTCATGCCGGCACCGTAACCGCCCGCGGCCCCGGCAGACAACCAGCGGTGCGCGGCGGTGTGCGGGGTGCGGCGGGTGGTCAGATGAAGTCGGCGAGGTCGCGGAGAAGTGCCGACTTGGACTTGGCGCCGATCACTTGCTTGACGACCTCACCGTCGGAGAACAGGTTGATCGTCGGGACCATCATGACCCCATGCGCGCGCATCGTCTCGGGATTCTCGTCGATGTTGAGCTTGACGACGTCGACCTTGCCCGCGTACTCCGCGGCGATCGCGTCGAGCACCGGGCCAACCTGGCGGCATGGACCGCACCACGGCGCCCAGTACTCCACGATGACCGGCCTGGGGCTGGCCAGGACATCGGCCGCGAAGCTCTGGTCGCTGACGGACTTGGCTGCGCTCATCGAGCTTGTTCCTCTCAAATCGCCATGAAAACCGGTCAGCTCGCGGCCCGTCCGCAGGCGAGCTCGGGCTCGGGCTCCGGCAGGTGCAGCGCCACGCAGTCGTCGCGGCTGCCGTGCGCGCAGACCCGCGCGAGCCGGCGCAGCCGGCACGCGAGCGCGCTGAGCTCGGCGATCTGCGCGCTGACCGCGGCGAGCTTCGCCTCGGCCGCCCGCGTGATGTCCTCGGTGGACCTGGCCTCGGCCGGGCCGAGCAGTTCGCCGATCTCGGTCAGCGTGAAGCCGAGCAGCCTGGCCCGGCGGATGAAGGCCAGCCGCCACTGGTCCGCCGCCGAGTACTCGCGGAACCTCGAGCCGCGGCGCTCCGGCAGCGCGAGCAGGCCCTTGCGCTGGTAGAAGCGGATCGTCTCGACGCTGACGCCCTCAGCGGCGGCGAACTTGCCGATGGTCAAACTAGCCATAACGTGAAGCTAGCAACCGTACCGAGGTACGGAGTCAAGCCGGGCGGGCTGCCGGGCGCCGCGCGGCGCCCGGGCAGCGAGCCAACTCCAGCCGGACGGTGACCGTCAGTAGCAGAGCGCGCCGACCATCGGCCGGCCGGGCCGACCCGGGCCGGCCGGATGAATTGGCCTGGCCGCCGCGGAAAACGGTTAATTCTCCAGACCCGGGGCCGGGTCTCTGGCCTATGATGTGGTAATTCGGGCAGTTACCGCGCGAGCTGGGCACGCGGCAACGCGGCGGATCTACGACGGTGAGCGAGCAGACGATGACACAGCCGAGTGACGTCGTCGCAGCGACTCCGCCTGCCGATGGCCCGGTCACGACGGGTAACGGCTTGTCGGCCACCTTAAGGGACCGCGGCTGGTCTGCCTTCCACCCGTCCTCGACCACGGTCGACGCCGGCTTCTTCACGTGGGAGCTCGAATCGGGCGAGGTCATGTGCGACGCGGTGACCTACCGGATGCACGGCCTGCCAGAAGACCCCTCCGCGACCATGGACACGTTCCTGACTAGGGTGCCCGAGTCCGACCTGCCGCAACTGCTGGAGGCGATCCAGCAGATGGTCGCCTCCAGCGGCACCTACCAGCTCGAGTACCGGGTCAAGAGCGCCGACGGCAGCCTGCGCACCATGGAGACCCGCGGCCGGGTGCTGCCGGGACCCGATGGGCGGCCAGCCCGGATGATGGGCATGGTCGTGGACATCACGGCGTCGCGCGCCAGGCGGGAGGCCGAGCAGCGGCGGCTGCGCGAGGTCGCCGACCGGGCCAGGCGGATGCACGAGTTCACCGCGGCGCTGGCATCGGCGCTCACCGTCAACGCGATCATCGACGCGGCCCGGGCCGGCATCGGCGCCTACGGCGCGGACAGCCTCATCCTGGTGGCCGAGCGCGACGGCCAGCTCAAGGTGGCGGCGTCCTGCGGCCTGGACGAGGACAGCGTGGACGCGCTCGGCGGCCTGACGTCGCGCCGGCCGGCACCGATGTCGGTCGCGATCCAGTGGAGCGCACCGGTCTACATCAGCTCACCGGAGATCCTGGCCGAGGACTTCCCGCACCTGGTCGACCGGCTGCGCGACTGCACCGCCCAGGCATGGGTCGCGCTGCCGGTCCGGGACTCCCGCGAGCAGGTCGGGGCCTGCCTGTTCGGTTTCGGTGAGGCGCACGAGTTCCACGCGGAGGAGAAGGCGCAGCTCTTCGCGGCCTCCGCGCTGCTTGCCCTGTCCCTGGAGCGGGCGCGCATGCACGAGTTCCAGGGCGCGCTCGCGGCCGAACTTCAGCGAGGCGTCCTGCCGCGCGGTCAGCTGACCGCTTCCGGGCTCACGATCGCGACCAGGTATCAGGCCGCCACGTCCGGGGTGGAGATCGGCGGGGACTTCTACGACGTCGTGCAGCTCGCCGACGGCCGCGCCGCGCTGGTCATCGGCGACGTGGAAGGGCACAACCTGATCGCCGCCTCGCTGATGGGCCGGCTGCGGACCACGGTGCATGCCTACGCCCGCGAGGGCCACGGCCCGGCCGAGGTGATGGCCCGCGCCAACCAGTGGCTGGTCGACCTGAACGAGAACGACCCGAACCTGGCGCTGTTCGCGACGTGCTGCTTCGTGGTCGTCAACCCGGGCATGCGGGAGCTGGCGATCTGCCGGGCCGGCCACCCGCCCGCGCTGCTGCTGCCGGCGGGCGGGCGGCCCAAGGTGCTCGACTGCGACGCCGGGCTGCCGCTCGGCGTGGACGCGGACGCGGTCTACTCGACCACGCAGCTGCCGGTCGAGCCCGGCTCGGTCCTGGTGCTCACGACCGACGGCCTGATGGTCGCGGACAGCGCGGACGAGTACAACCTGAGCTCGCTGCTTGCCGTGCTGCGCCTGGGCACCACCGACGACCTCGAGGTGCTCGCCGACGACCTGCTGAGCCTGCCCCGCCGGCAGACGCGGCACGGCGACGATGTCGCCCTGCTGCTCGCCCGGGTGGACGGCGGCGCCGACCGCGACACCGACGCCTGACCGGCCCGCCGCGATGACCGGCCCTGGCGGACGAAACTTCCTGGTGACCGGCGCGAACGCCGGAATCGGCTACGCGACGGCGCAGGACCTGGCCGCCCGCGGCGGCCGGGTCTGGCTGGCGTGCCGGTCGCGGGCCAAGGGCGAGGCGGCCGTCGCCGCGATCTCCGCCGCGTCCGGCAGCGGCCAGGTCCGGCTGCTGCACCTGGACCTGGCCGACCTGGCCAGCGTCCGGCAGTGCGCGAGCGAGTTCGCCGCGCTCAGCGAGCCGCTGCACGTGCTGATCAACAACGCGGGCGTGGGCGGCGCCCGCGGCCGTACCGCGGACGGCTTCGAGATCCACTTCGGCATCAACCACCTCGGGCACTTCGCGCTGACGCAGGCCCTGGCGCCGCTGCTGCTGGACAGCGCCCCGGCCAGGATCGTGACCGTTGCCAGCGACTCGCACTACCAGGCGAAGGGCATCGACTTCGAGGGATTGCGTAATCGCACGAAGGGCATCACCGGAGTGCCCGAGTACGCGGTCTCCAAGCTCTGCAACGTGCTCTTCGCGGCCGAGCTCGGCCGCCGGCTGGACGGCACCGGCGTGACCGCCTACTCGCTGCACCCTGGCGTGGTCGCGTCGCAGATCTGGCGCCGGGTGCCATGGCCGGCCAGGCAGCTGGTGACCCGGCGGATGCTGACGATCGAGCAGGGCGCGCGGACCTCGCTGTACTGCGCGACCTCGCCCGTGGTGGCCGGCGAGTCCGGCAAGTACTACGACGACTGCCGCCAGACCGAGCCGAGCAAGCTCGTCACGCCCGAGCTCGCAGCGCGGCTCTGGGAATACAGCGAGAAGTCGATCTCGCTGTAGGGCGACGCGGGCGCGCCCGCGCTAGCGCCAGTGCTGGAGCGGTACCGGGCCACCGCCGAGGATCGTCCTGATCGCGAACGTGCTGTGCGCCTCGACCACCGACGGGATCGCCAGGATCTCCCCGAGCAGCAACTGCTCGTAACTCGCCAGGTCGGGAACGGCCGCCTCGACCAGGAAGTCGCCGAGGCCGGAGACCAGGTAGCAGGCGACGACCGCCGGGATCGCCAGCAGCCGCTGCTCGATCCGCGACGACGTCTCCTGCGAGTGGCCCTCGACCCGCAGGCCGATGAAGATGGTGAGCCCAAGGCCCGCCCGCACCCGGCTGACCTCGGCGTGGTAGCCGGCGATGATCCCGCCGGCCTCCAGCGCCTTGACCCGCCGCAGGCAGGCCGAGGGCGACAGGCTGACCGCGTCGGCCAGGTCCACGTTGGCGATCCGGCCGTCGCGCTGCAGCCTCGTGACGATGGCACGATCAACGCTGTCCGGTTGATGCTCTGGCATAAAGCCGAGTCTACGGTGCCTTCGGCGCAAGTTCGTTGCGTGCCGAGGCGGTTCTGGCGGCATATTTGCCATCGCGTTCGAGGCCATTTCTGGCAGATTTCAAGCCATGACCAGGCGCTACGCAAACCAGGCGGACTCCCCCAACCTGACGACTGCGCGGGGCGCGGCACTGTACATCGGCGCCCTGCTCGGTCCCGGCCTGCTGCTGCTGCCCGGGCTCGCCGCGGCCGAGGCAGGACCGGCCTCGATCGTGGCCTGGCTGGCACTGCTCGGGCTGTCCGGGCTGTTCGCCGCCGTGTTCTCCGCCCTCGGCCGGCGCTTCCCGCAGGCCGGCGGCGTGATCGGGTACGTCGCCGCCGGGCTCGGCCCGCGGGCGGGCCAGGCAGCCGGGTGGTCCTTCCTGATCGGCGTGGTCGGCGGAGCCCCGATCGTCTGCCTGATCGGAGCGGGCTACGTGACGGGATTGACCGGCGGCGGCCACACGGCCAGGGCCGCGATCGCGGCGGCGCTGCTGCTGGCCGTGCTCGCGCTGGCGGCCGTCGGGCTGCGCGCGAGCACCGGCGCCCAGCTTGTGCTCGTCGGCCTGCTCGTCACGCTGGTGACGGTCGCCGTGGCCGGATCGGCCGGATCGGCCGGCATCGCGCACTGGACCCCGTTCGCGCCGCACGGCTGGCCGTCCGTCGGGCGCGCGGCGACCACCCTGATGCTGTCCTTCGTCGGCTGGGAGGCCGTCGCGCCGCTGACCACCCGCTTCGCGAATCCGCAGCGGCAGCTGCCGCCGGTGATCGCGATCGCGCTGGCGGTCACCACCGCCCTGTACCTCGGCCTGGCCGTCGCGACGATCGGCGTGCTCGGGCCCGGCGCCGCGACATCGGTCCCGCTGGCCGACCTGCTCGGCCGGGCGGTCGGCTCCGCGGGCCCGGGCGTCGCGGCGGTCGCGGCGGTCATCCTGACGATCGGCACGGTGAACGCGTACGTCACCGGCGCCGCGACCATGGCGCGGCAGCTTCTGGCCGACGATACCGCCGACGGCGGACGGCCGGCGCGGGCGGCGCCCGGTTTCCTCGCGGCGATCGCGGCGGCCGGCGTGCTGCTGATCACGCTGTACGGGCTCCGGCTGGCGAGCGTCGCCGCGCTGGTGACCGTGCCGACCGCGCTGTTCCTGGCCGTCTATCTCGCCAGCATGGTCTCGGCCGCCCGCGTGCTGCACGGGCCGGCTCGCCGCGCCGCCGTCCCCGCGGCGCTGGCCGTCTCGGTCATGCTGGCCTACTGCGGCTGGGCCCTCGCGCTCCCGGCAACCATCGCACTGGCGTTCGGCTGGCGGCTGCCGAAGGGCCCAGCCACCGTGATCGCTGGCACCGTGACCGCTGGCACCGTGACCGCTGGCACCGCGACCGCTGGCACCGCGACCGCTGGCACCGTGCCGGGATGCCCGCGCGCCTACGACGGCGGGTCCGACGGCGCCGGGTCGCTGTCCGCTATACCCCGAATGTCGGGCTCAGCTGACGGCGAGTCGACTGCCGAGGCGACTTCCCACGGATTCCAGACACTGCGGCGCTCGGATTGCGCGTTCTGTGGTGACCCAATCCGTGGGGAGTGCAAGTGCACTCAGCTGCGCTTGGCGACGATCACCTCGTCGTGCACGGTAACCGGCTGCCCGTCGGGGTCACGCGCGCGGCGAGGGCGAGCCTCGCTGACGAGGATCGTCCACCGCGAGGGGTCGAGGCGCTCCGCCACCTCGGCGGCGGTGAAGAACAGCTCGGGCAGCGGCGGACGGGGTGCTGTGGTGTTCAGGTCCCCGGGGCTATGCCCGACGATCAGCAGCGTCCCGCCTTTCGACACCCCGGTCCCGATCCGACCGAAGAAGGCGGCTCTGGGCTCGGCGGGAAGCTGCATGAACTGCGCCGAGACCAGGTCGTAGCGCTGCGGCGGCGGTTCCCAGGAGAGCAGGTCCGCCTGCTGCCAGGTGATCCGCTCCGCCAGTTCGCTGCTCAGCTCCCTGGCATGGGCGGCGCCGCGGTCGAGAGCGACCGTTGAGATATCCACGGCGGTTACCCGCCAGCCGCGCCCGGCCAGCCAGGTGGCGTCAGCCCCCTCCCCGCAGCCGGCATCTAGCGCCGTGCCGACCGGCAGGCCGGCTGCTTCGGCCAGCAACTGCGGATTGGGGTGACCGCTCCACAGCGACCCGCTGGCCTGGTATCGCTGATCCCAGAACGCCTGGCTGAACAGGTCATCACCCGGCGGGGGCCTGTCCCTCGGGTCCGTGCCGGCGGTGGTGCTCGTGCTCGGTCATGGGTCCTCCGGCGGCATCATTTCGCGGCGGCCCCGCAGTTGACAAATCCGCAGAACGGCTCGATGGTCATCGCCTTCGCAACCGACGGAGTTGAACCCAGCGCCTCAGCGGGACGTGTGATCGAAGACGCATGAACTAGCAACGGGCGCGTGCGAGTGTTCCGCGTGCCCGGAGAGAGGTGTGAGATGCGCAAGATCAGCTTGCTGCTTGGCATGGTGGGTGGCGCGGCCCTGGTGAGCGTGGCGGCCGTGCAGGGCGTCGCCGCCTCTCCGGTTCCCGGCCCGCCGACGGTCCTGAAGTTCGACACGATGACGCCGGTCACCGGGCCTTACGTGGGTCCGGCGAACCCGATCAGGGGCGTGCCAGGCGGCGGGCTGCCTTGGGTGCTCACGGCAGCGAACGGGTCACTCAAGCGTGACGGCCATCTCCTGGTGAACGTGAGCGGGCTGGTTCTCGCCGAGCAGTCGCCCGTGCCTACCGCGCTGCAGGGCACGAACCCGTTCGCTGACTTCCGTGCCGTCGTCAGCTGCCAGAGCATCGGCGCCGACGGCACGGCCACGGTCGCCAACGTCAGCACCGGCGACTTCAAGGCCGACGCGGCCGGCGATTCGAACATCAACGCCAGGGTCGACCTCCCCCATCCCTGCATAGCGCCGGTCATCTTCGTTACCGGTCCCACCGGGGTCGGGGTCTGGTTCGCAGCGACCGGAGCCTGAGCCAGATCGATCGCTGACAGGACGCCAGCGCGTGGTGCTCTCTCACCGGCGCGCTGGCTCCTGCCTGGCGCGCGGCTACCGCCGAGACGCCTGCGGGCCCGGCTGCAGCACCCCGTCGATGGTCAGCTCGACTCGCTCGTTGTAAAAGCACATCAAGCCTGCGATTCCCTCGGCCGATGGAATCGGGTTCAGGTAGCTCCAGACGATGTCTTCGTGAGTCTCGTCCCCCACCTGAGCCGACCAATACGACGCCTGGCCCTTGAATGGGCAGGTCGTCTGCCGGTCAGAGGGCCGCAGCAGGTCGGCGCGCACGTCGTCGCGCGGAATGTAGTACCGGGCAGGCAGTCCTGTCTCGTGCAGGACGACTGCCCGGTCGGACTTGGCCAGCCTCTGGCCATCCAGGGTCACCTCGAGGTGGACATCGGCCGGCGTGATCGTGATCTGGTGTCCCGAAGCCATACAGGTGCCAACCGCCAGGCAGCCCGGCCGATTCCCGGCACGGCGCCTTCGGTCGCGTCGGCGGTGCTGTTAGGCGGCGGCGTGCGCTCCGGCCAAGGCAGCCGCGATCGCGCAGCCAGGACGATGTTTGCTGCCATGAGGAGGACACGGAGCCGAGCACTCCGGGCAGCACCCGCTGGACTTGAAGGGGGTGAGACCCGCCCACTGGTGCTTTTCCAGCAGACGGCGAAGCTCGGCGTTCTCGGCCCGCAAGGCAGCCTCTGTTTCTCCCATGGCGCCTCCATTTCAGTTCGCCGCTGCGGAACGCCGCACAGCAGCACCTGTGGCGCTATCAGGCTCGGCCGCCGGTTGGCCGGTGCCGATCGCGCGCGGTCCTGGCCGGTCGGTCGTTCTCGCCGGCAGTCTCACCGTCGAGGGGTGCGAGGGCGGCGGAGAGTTGCTGGCGGGAGGTGATGGCGAGCTTCTGGTAGGCGTGCGTGAGGTGTCCTTCGACGGTCCGGGCGGTGATGAACAGGTCTTGGGCGATGTCGCGGTTGGAGAGACCGGCGGCGGCGAGCTGGGCGACGCGACGCTCGCTGGGCGTCAGCGAGTCCAGCCCGCTGACGGCGAGCCGTCGGGGTCGCCCGCCCGCGGCGACGAGTTCGGCCCGGGTCCGCTCAGTCAGCGCAAGCGCTCCGCAGCGGTGGGCGAGGTCGAGCGCGCGCCGGAGGATCTCACGGCTCTCCGCCCGCTGTCCGGCCCGCCTGTGGGCCGCTCCCAGGTCGGCCAGTGCGCGGGCCCGTTCCAGTCGCGCGCCTGAGCTCTCGAGCACGCGTCCCGCCTGGCGCAGCAGCTCGATGCCGCGCCGTCCGCCCTCTGCGAGGCCGGCCGCGCGCAGCGCTATCCCGAGCGTGCGCGGGCCGTTGTAGACCCTGGCGAGGGCGACCTCCTCGGCCGCGAGGGATCTCGCTTCTGCTCTTGCGCCGAGCGCGAGTTGCGCGAGGGCGGCGTCGGAGCGCCACGGCGCGACCGACGGGGTGGGGGCGCGCAGACGAGCGAAAAGGTCGCCTGCTGCTAGAAGGTCGCCGAGGGCCGCCGCCGGGCGAAGCTCGGCCAGCCGAAGCCGGCCGCGGGCCGCGAGCACCCATCCTGCGTGCAGCATCGCCGGGAACTGCTCGGCGAGACGGTAGCGTTCCTGCGCCGCCTCGGCCGCCTCGAACTCCCCGCGCTCGGCGAGCGTCGCCAGCAGCACGGCGAGAGCGAGGGCGGCGTGGATGCCGGGCGGGCGCGGCCCGGTCTCGAGCGCGACGCGCGCGTCCGCCTCGGCGTCCGCGAGGTTGCCGACGTGCAGGTGAACAAGGGCGCGGTAACACGAGAGCCCGAGCACGTGCGGCAGCGAACCGAGTCGGCGGGCGTCCGCTAGGGCTTCGTCGAACCGCCGCAGAGCCTCGTCGTAGCGTTCTGCGAACGTGAGCGCGATGCAGGCGTGGTAGAAGAACGGGGGTCGGTCGACCGCCTCCGGCAGCAGCTTCGGCGCTCCGTCAAGCGCGCGGAGCGCGAGGCGCGCGACGGTCTCCGCGGGCTCGTTCGCATTCACGGCCGCGATCGCCAGCATGCCGAAGACGCTCGACGGGACGTCGGGCTCTTCCTCGGCCTGCCGGCGGAGGCGGGCGATGCGCTTGGCGGCATCGTCCGCGGTCTGCGCGTCGAGCTGGGCCGCGCCGAGGGCGGCGCCCTCGAGCGTGAGCGCCGCCAGTCGGTCGGTGCTACCGAGGCGGGCGCGCGTCCGGTCGAGCACCTCAAGCGACTCGCGGTTGCGGCCCTCGATCTGCAGCATGCGTCCCAGCGCGAGAGTGACCGAGACCTGTGCGGTCGCTCCCGCCGCGGTATTGAGTGCCTCCTCGAGATGAGCCGCCGCCCGCGGGTCTCCCGCGTACGACTCGGCGAAGCCGAGCTCGAGCAGGACATCGGGGCGAAGCCGCTTGGACGGCGGTTCCGCCAGCGCCCGCCGCAGATAGGCAACGGCTGAGTCTGGAGCGCCGCTCGCGATCGCGGTCCTGGCGGCTGGCCCGAGCGAATCGACGACCCAGTCGTCCCCGGCCGGGTCCGTCGCCAGAAGGTGGGCCGCGATGCGGTACGGAGACGCGGCTTCGTTCGCGAGGCAGCGTGCCGCCGCCGCGTGCAGGCCGGCGCGCTCGCCTGGCGACAGATCTGCCTCGACCGCTGCCCGGACGATGGGGTGGACGAAGCGCAGCGGCCGGCCCTCCTCCAGGATCCCGGCGGCGGCGAGCTCGTCGGCGGCGGTCGCGGCGGCGCCGGAGTTCACGTCGGCGAGGCCTGCTGCGAGCCGCAGGTCCGCCTCGCCCAGCACGGCCGCCGCTCGTGCCAGGTTGCGAGCGGCGGCGGGCAGGCGACTCAGCCGCTGCACGACCGAGTGCGAGACCGCGCGCGGCGCGACGGCCGCCACGCGGGACGAGGTTGCTGCGGTCGGCTCGAGGCCCTGGTCGGCAATCGCACGGACGAGCTCCCGGACGAGGAAAGGAACGCCGCCGGTCACCTCGTGGCAGGCTCTCGCGAAGGCCGGCTCCACTTCGGTGCCGAGCCCCAGCCGCACAAGCTGGGCCACCGCGGGTTCGCTCAGCGGAGCGAGTACGAGGACTTCGGCCGACGGTTCGGCGAACGCCGCAAGCAGCGGTGACCGGTCAGCCGAGCGGGCGGGCCGCGTCGCGGCCATGACCGCGATCGGCAGTTCCACAAGTCGTCGTCCGAGGTAGTGCAGAAAGCGCAGCGAGGCCTGGTCGGCCCAGTGGACATCGTCGATGCAGAGCAGGAGCGGCGAGCGGCTCCCGAGGTTCGCGCACAGCCAGTAGAGCCCGTGCAGGATCGCGAACGAGGGGTCGAGCAGCGCGTCGGCGGCGTCATCACGCGCCGCCGCGATGCCGAACAGCGTCGCCGCGCGGCCGGCCGCGCCGGCGAGGAGCTCGGCCCGTTCCGGCGGCGACGCCGCGACGAGCGGCGCCTCGAACAGCTGGCGGACCAGGCCATACGCGAAGTCTCGCTCTAGTTCTGAGCCGCGCGCGCTGAGCGTCGTGAGGCCAAGCTCGCGACCATGCCGTCCTGCCGCCAAGACCAGGCGCGTCTTGCCGATGCCCGCCGGGCCCTCGAGCAGAAGCAGCGAGCCACTCCCCGCGATCGCCTCACGCAGGCGCTGATCGATCCGGGCGAGAGCGGCGTCTCGCTCCAGAAGCGCTTGCCCACCATCAACTTCGGCCACCTGCGCTGATCGTATCGCCGCCAAAAGTCCTCGGTCCAGCAAGCCAAAGGCAGGTGGTCTCCCACGTCGCTACGTCGATCCGGCCGCGCGATCCTCGCAGCAGAACGCCTTACCGGTTCGGCGTCTGCGCCTCGGCGCATCGATGAAGCAAGGGCCACGGAGATGACGAACATGACCGCACCACCGAGTCCGCCGTCGCTGGTCGAGCCGTACTTCGGCGGCTGGAACGCACGCGACCCAGAGGCCGTCGTCGCAGCCTTCGCCCACGGCGGCACCTACACCGACCCCACGGTCACCGGGCCGGCGCTCACCGGCACCGCCATCGCCGAACACGCACGAGCACTTCTCACCGCATTTCCTGACCTGAACCGTGAGCTCCTGGGCGGACAGCCGGCCGACGGCGACCGGGTGATCACGCAGTGGCTGATGCGCGGCACCAACACCGGCACGTGGAACGGGCAGCCGCCGACCGGCCTGCCGGTCGCCCTGCGGGGCGTCGATGTGATCACCATCAGGGCCGGCAAGATCAGTTCGGTCGAGGGGTACTTCGACCGGCAGGGGCTGGCCGAGCAGCTCGGATTCGAGATGCGGCCGCTGCCGCCGGTGGCCGGCCCGTTCCAGTTCGGCTACGCCGTCCGGGCATCGGCGGGCAGCTGCACAGTCCCGGGCGTGTTCAGCCTGACGTGGATCGACGCACGGTCTGAGGTGGAAGCCGACGAGGTCAAGCTGACCGCCGCCGCGGTGGCGCTGGAACTGGCCCAGGAGCCGGGATTCCTCAGCTGGGTGGGCATGGAGATCGGCAGCCGGCTGTACACCGTCACCGCGTGGGAGAGCGGGGACGCCGTCCGGCAGGTGATGCGTAACAGAACTCACCTGGCTGCCGTCAAGCGATTCCTCACCGAGGACTTCTGCGCCGCCGGTAGCACCGGCGTGTGGAGCGCCCACCACCTCAATGCGGTGTCGGTGCGCTGCCCGTCCTGCGCCCGCCTGACCGACCGGGCCAAGGCCAGCGGCTCCTGTGACTGCGGCCGGCCACTGCCGCCGATGCCGGAATGCTGGTGACAATCCGCTGCGGCAACACAACCGGCGGTACGACCGCCTGGACGGCTCGTCAAGACGGCAGGCGACGTTGGTCGAACCCCGTCATGCTCCGGAGCGTGCGGCCGTAGCCAAATGCTCGCCTTCTTCCTCACCGCCGTAGGCCAGGAAGTCATCGACCATCCGGTGGAACAAGGTGGCGAGCAGGTGCAGGTCGTGCGGCTCCCACTGCGCCAGTGCTGCCTGCATGGACCTGTGGGCCACTTCGCGAATACGGTCCGCCGCCTCCCTGCCCGAAGGGGTGAGCTGGATGAGGTGGGCACGGCGGTCGTCCGGATCCGCGACACTGTCGACGTAGCCGGCCTGCTGCAGCCGCTGCACCTGCCGGGTGATATGCGGCGCTTCCACTTGAAGCCGGCCTGCCAGCTCGCCGGGCCGGATCGCGTCGGACTCAGCGAGCTGCCCCAGGATGACCATCGCGGCGCGGTCCAGCGGCACCCCGGCCGCAGCCCTGATCCGGTCATGCTGCCGGGTCCGGGTGAGCAGGTACGCGATCCGCGTGAGCGCCCGGTTTAGTTCGATCACATCATCGGAGATCGAGGCGGCCGCGGCGGCCGCGGGTTCCGGCTGGCTCGTGGGCATGGTCATCACGCTAGCGTTAATTACCTAAGTTAAGCAACTTGACCGCCGCCGCGAGGTCATGTTAAGTTCCCAAGAACTTACCTAAGTTAAGTAACTTACTCGCCGGCTCCGGAAGCCAGGAGCGCTTCCCCGTCTCCCACCCGAAGGAACTCTCATGACAAGCACCACGGCCCTGGTGGCCCGCCGAACCGAGACCTCCCGACCAGCCGGCCTCGGCGGCAGGCGTGGAAACCCGGCTCTGACCCTCCTGACGGTCGCGCTGGGCGTGATGATGGTGGCGCTGGACGGCACGATCGTCGCGGTGGCCAACCCTGCCATCCAGTCCCATCTGCATGCCTCCCTCGCCGGCATCCAGTGGATCACCAACGCCTACCTGCTGGCGCTGGCGGTCAGCCTGATCACCATCGGCAAGCTGGGTGACCGGTTCGGGCACAAAAAGGTATTCCTCACCGGCGTGACGGCTTCGCGGCCAGCTCGGCGGCCATCGGGCTGTCCGGGAGCATCGCCGGCAGCATTACCCTGGTCATCGCGTTCCGCGCGCTGCAGGGCGTGTTCGGGGCCATGCTGCAGCCGACAGCCCTGGCCCTGCTACGCCGGACGTTCCCGGTCAGCAAGCTGAACGGGGCCATCGGCGTGTGGGGCGCGGTCATCGGCGCGTCCACGGCCGCCGGGCCGATCGTGGGCGGGCTGCTGGTCCAGCACATCGGCTGGGAAGCCTGCTTCTACGTCAACGTCCCGGTCGGCGCCGCCGCGCTGGTCATGAGCCTGCTCGTGCTGCGCGAAACCCCCGTCTCGCCGGACGCCGCCTCGTTCGACATCCCCGGCATCGCCGCCCTGTCCGGTGCGCTGTTCCTGCTGATCTGGGGGCTGATCAAGGGCCCGGACTACGGCTGGGCGTCCGCCCGCACCCTGACCTTCCTCGGCGCTGCCGCGCTGCTCGGGCTGCTGTTCGTCATCCGCGAGTCCCGTGCCCGCCAGCCGCTGCTGCCCCTTAAGCTGTTCCGCTCGGCTTCGCTGTCGGCCGGGGTGGTGCTGGTCATCCTGCTGATGTTCGCCCTGTTCGGCGCCATGTTCTTCATGACCTTCTACCTGGAAAACGTGCACGGCCTCGACCCCATCGCCGCCGGCGTGCATCTGCTGCCCATGACCGCCATGCTCATCGTCGGCTCCTCCCTCGCCGGCGCGCTCATCAGCAGGATCGGCCCGAGTCTTCCCGTCGTGGCCGGCATGGTCATGGCCGCCATCGCCCTGTTCGGCCTGTCCCGGCTGGGCGCCACTGGCAGCGCCAATGACACCATCGCCTGGTTCGTGCTGCTGGGCCTGGGCCTGAGCCCGGTGATGGTGGGCGCCACCGACGTCATCGTCGGCAACGCTCCGGCAGAGCTGGCCGGCGTGGCCGGCGGGCTGCAGTCCACCGCCATGCAGCTCGGCGGCACGCTCGGCACCGCCGTGCTCGGCGCGGTCATGTCCGCGAAGATCAGCAGCATGCTGCCGGCCAGCTGGCACGCCGCCCACCTGCCTGCTCTCACCACCACCCAGCTGGCCGAGGTCAAGAGCGCGGTCTCAGTCGGCCTGGCGCCAGTGACCCGCGGAACCCCGCCCCAGCTCGCCAGCGCCATCACCCACATCAGCCACGCCACGTTCGCCGCCGGAATGCACAACGCCTTCCTGGTCGCCGCCGCCGTCGCACTCGCCGGGGCGGCTATCGCCCTGATCACCAAGCGGGGTAACCGCACCGCGGGAGCGCACGCCGGAATCTGACCCCAGCCGCCGCGATCATCCGCTCTAACACCGCAAACCGAAAGGAAACTCCCATGAAGTCGCTGCTCTCCTCCAGGCAGGTGCTCTCGTCCCTGTTCCTGTTCAACCTCCTCGTCGCCGTGGCCGCCGGCTTCGCGCTCCATGGCACGCAGGCGCTCCTGGCCAGCGCCGGAATGGGTGTCGTCGCGCTCGGGGCAGGCGCCGGTCTCTTCCTGCGCCGCCCGAAGCGGGCCTAACGGACCCTCGTCGCCTCCCGGCCCACGACACCAGCCAGCTCCTCGAGCCAGAAAGCGAGCATTCCCATGACGACAATGAAATCCGTGCAGACCGGCGCCCCCGGAACGATCGAGGTTGTCGATGTCGAGCGATGTCGAGCGCCCGGCTCCCGGCCCGCGGGATGTGCTGGTTCGGGTGCGGCACATTCAAGGTCTCCAGGGATCCAGAGTTCGCTGCGAAAGTTGTCGATATTATCGGTCTGTATCTCGCCCCGCCGACGGGTGCAGTGGTGCTCAGCTTCGACGAGAAGACCCAGGTCCAGGCGCTCTCAAAGGACCCAGCCGATGCTCCCGCTCGACTTGAAGGGGTCGTTTCTGGCATCCGCAGCTCATGCCCGGCCCGCCCAGACGTAGCGGCGGTCCCGGTCCGACTCCCCGCGATAGACTCGCTCGTCGCGCTATGCGACCGACAGACCACGGCACTGGTTTACACCGATTCCGGCCTGCGCAGGCAACTACTGGTCTACCCCGACCGGCAGCCAGGGCGACTCCGCTGGCACGTCAACGTCGATGACCCACAGCTGGGCTCGACCGGAACAGCCTGGTTCTCGACCCGCTACGCTCCGTCCCGCCCTCCGGCCCTCGCCGGCGAGCCGGCGGTTCTCGACACCCGGCCCAGCCAGGGCTATTGCCGAGGATACGACTGGCCCGTGGGCAACGGGCCAGTGGACCCGGTGCTGGTCCAGGACGCGGGGGTCGTTCGAACGTGACGGCATCACCGCCAGCCCGTACGCAGGCTCCCCAGCTGGACTGGTACAGGCGGTGATCCTCGCCCGCGTCACCGGCGACAATGAACTAGAAGCCCTCGCGCTTGACAAGCTGCACCGCGATCGCGACGACACCATCAACGGGTTCGGTGGCACGCTCGCCCAAGCCGTCGCGTACTGGGCCAACCAGATGGTGGAGGGATCACCTGTAGGCATCCCCGACCTGCTTGAACTCAACAAACGCCGTACCTGCTGAAGCAAGCAGGCGGTGCGGCCGGCCGAGGGCGAGGCTCACCGGGTCATGGAGGCGGCGTGGGTCGTGGGCGGAGCCTAGTCTGGCAACTGGTCCGCCCACCCACAGGTCGCCCTGGCCATCGGGCGTCACCGCGATCACGCTCGGCCGCCTGAGGAATCAGCCCTGGTTGATGAGCACCGGTTCGTCCAGCGCGGCGAGCCCGTGCGCCGCCAGGAAGGTGGCCGCCGGACCCGGCGCACTTCCGGTGGCGACGTCCTCGACCGCACCCGCGTTGTCCCAGCTGCGGCCCTCACGCTTGTCCGGATCGAAAACGTAGACGAACTTCGCGCCCACGCTCGCCAGCCGATCCTCGAAGTCCCTGACCGCGATCCGCGCGCGATCCAGGCCATTAGCCACTGGCACGATCAGATACGGCAAGCCGGTGGAAACGACCTGCATGGGCAACTCGTGCAGATCGGCTTCACTGAGCCCGAGCGCTCCCGCGAAACCTGCAGCGTCTTGCTGCCTGGGAACCCGATCAGGCCAGCCCTCGCCGCACGGTTCGACGTCATCGCTGTCGACCTCCCGGGCTTCGGCGCGTCCGCGCCGCTGCCCGGCCGGCACCGAGCCGAGCCCAGCCGGGCTGGCCGCCGCCGTCGCCTGCCTGCTGAACGACCTGGGAATCGACCGGCCTCATGTGGTAGGGAACTCCCTCGGCGGCTGGGTGGCCGTGGAACTGGCCAAGATACGTCCCGTCCGGTCGCTGACCCTGCCGTCACCCGCCGGCCTGTGGCGAGGAGACACCCCGTTGTACTGCATGGTGAGCCTGCGGCTGTCCCGCTGGCTGGCCGCGCATGCCGGGCCAGCGCTGTCCAGGATCGTCGCCACCCGCCCCGGGCGCGCTGTCGTGCTCGGCCAGATGCTCGACCATCCCACACGGCTCCCGGCCGCGCAGGCCCGCTCAGCAGTGCAGGCGCTAGGAACCTGCCCGGGCTTCGACGCCACGCTGGAGGCCACCGCCCGCCGGCGCATCCGCGGCGCCCAGCAGGTCACGGCCCCCGTCACCGTGGCATTCGGCTCCCGCGATCACGTGCTGCTCAAGCACCAGTCACGCCATCTCGGCGAACTACCACCAACCACTCGATCCGCCGCGCTCCCCGGATGCGGCCACCTTCCCATGAGCGACGACCCCGCCCGGGTCACTGACGTGATCATCACGTCCACCTCCCGCGCATCCGCCGCCCCGGCCCCGCCTCACCCCGGCCGGCAATGATCAGTGAAGACACCGCTGCGCCAGATGTCGCGCGAAGACAGAACCGTCACCGTCAGCCCGCAGCGCAGGCGGAGGGGCCGGTCGTGAGACCGGCCCCTCCGTTCCTTCCGGCTATCCGATGGCGGGGCTACTTGTTGGTGATGGTGAACCTCTCGACGCCGCACGGCGATGAGCTGCCGGCATTGTCGGGGTCACCGCTGTAGGTGACCTGCCACTGCCAGGTCCCCTCAGCACTGGCGACGAAGCCGCCGGTGTTGGTCGTGTTGTAAGTACCGCCGCCCGAGACGGGTACGGTCTGAGTGAAGTCGGCCGGGCCCGCGCACGTCGCGTTACTCGGGCTGTACAGGTCGAAGGTGATCGTGCCGCCCGCGTTCCCCGTGACGCCGCTGAGGGTGGCGTCGTCGTTCGGTATCAGGTGCTGGGCGGTGGTGATACTCGAGGAGTTCGCGTTCACGACCAGTTTCTCGCTGGTGCAGTCGCTGGTAGCGCCGTTGTTGTTGGCGTCGCCGCTATAGACGGCCTGCCAGAAGAAGGTGCCGGCGTGGTCGAAGGTGAGCGCGTTGGAGTCGGGCACACCTCCGTTGGTCACCGTCACGGTCCCTGCGCCTCTCGCATTCTGGGTGCAGGAACTGTCGGAGTAGACCGTGTAGGTCACCGTGCCGCCCGCGTCGCCGGTGGCCCCGGCCAGCGTCGCCGAGTCATGGACCGGATCGCCGATGTGCACCGGGTTGGCCGACAGCGTGGTGCTGATCGTCGGCTTGGTCTTGACGACCAGTTTCTCACTGGTGCAGGCGCTGGTAGCACCGTTGTTGTTGGCGTCGCCGCTGTAGACGGCCTGCCAGAAGAAGGTGCCGGCGGTGTTGAAGGTGACGTCATTGGAGTCGGGCACGACCCCGTTGGCCACCGTCTTGGTCCCGGCGTCGACCGGATTCTGGGTGCAGGTGTTGTCGGAGTAGACCGTGTAGGTCACCGTGCCGCCCGCGTTGGCAGTGGCCCCGGCCAGCGTCGCCGAGTCATGGACCGAATCACCGACGTTCACCGTGCTGGCCGACAAGGTCGTGCTGATCGTCGGGCTCGCGTTCGCATGGTTGGTGTATGTGCAGTCGACCAACCCTGTCGGGGCCATCGTGATCGACGCGGTCGCTGACCCGAGGTCCGGCGTCACGGTGGTGCCGCTGCCGGTCGCCGTGCACGCCAGGTTCTTCAGCGTCCAGCCGGACGGAAGAGTGGACTCCTTCACAGTGTAGTTGCCGGGCAGGACCGTGTCCGGGCCGTAGGTCTGGGTCCCGCCGTTGGACAGATTGAACGTCGACGGGCTGAGGCCACCCGTCGTGGTGTAGCCGAAGTTGCCGTCGCCGTTCTCGGTTACCTTGTGGATCTTGATCGTGCCGCAGTTGCTGATGTTGACGTTCACGGGCGCGACGAAGTCCTTGACCTCGGCCCCGAACGATGCCGAGGCCCGGCTCTTCAAGAACGCGCTGCCGAGGGCCTCGCACGTTCCCGTCGGGAAGACTCCGGCGGCGGTGAGGTTGATCGCCGCTTCACCGAAGGTCAGTGCGGCGAGGCTCCTCGGTGCGTTGGGGGCGATCGGGTCCGAGACAGCGTCGAGGTTGTTGACGGCGCCGATTGAGTCAGTGCTGTTCAGGTTCACGTGGTTGCCCCAGCACGGCAGGCTGTTGCTGGAGAAGCACTGGCTGGTCGGGCCGCTGGTCAGCCAGGTCAGCAGGCCCAGGGCGGGCCGACCGCCGCCGTTGCTGAAGTCGAAGATGACTAGCAGGTCGCCCGCGGTCCGGTTGATGGTGTGGGTACCCGGGCTGCCGAGGCCGGGCGTGGGCGCCTGGTTGATCTCGAAGTCCATGTTCGCGGAGCCAAGGGCGTTGGTCCGCTCCCACGCCAGATACAGGAAGTTGCTGCCGCCAGCGAACTCCGATGCCTCGTAGAAGCGCGTGAGGTCGCTCTTGTTGGGCGGTATCGAGCCGCTCACCACCGTGACGGCGGGGTTGTCCTCCTTGGTGCCCTGCCCGAACGAGTTGTCAGTCGACCCGCTGGACAGGTCGATGCCTGCGTTGAGGCCCGCGACATTCTGCCAGTCGGTCGTCCCGAACGTCGTCGGGCTGGTCGCCAGGTTGCCGTCGCCGCCGGCGAAGGTGCTGCCGGCCAGGGGCACCGAACAAGACTGCGTGGTTCCTGTGGCGGCGAAGTCACACCCGCTCGGGTTGTCCGCGAAGCTCGCCGCCGGAATGGCCAGGCCTACGGCCACGGCGGTCGCGGCGACAAGCACGTGCCACTTTCGCCTGGCCAGAAGAGTTCGACGTGAGCCACGGCCGGACGGCGCTGAGCCGTCGCCGTGGGTACTCTGTACACTCATGGTCCCTCCCTGGGACTTGTTCCCTCGCAACGGGCCGTTTGTACCGCGGGTATCCGGCGGAATGCTCCCGCCGGCAGGGTTGCCCGTCGCACGTGGACACCGCTAAGCGGCGGCCACCGCTCACAGCTGACAGTTGGTACTGCCACACGCCCTGGCCAGGTGACCGGGTCGGTCGGCGCAGGACGGAAGCGACAGAATTCGGCATGACGGCGGGTCACGCGCAGCGCTTGCGATCCCGAGCAACGGCGTGACGCAGGTAGCGATACCAGTCGTCACGCCACTCCAGTGCTCGCCCAGGGCACCACTGGGGTGAAGATCTCGCCCCGCGCCCGTCCGTGAACTCCCGAACATCCGCGGGCCGCCACGCTGCAAACCCATCAAACCCCCCCGGGCTCTAAATGTCCTGATCAAGTATGAAATAGATATCGTAATCGTACTGTGATCAGGCGTAGATGAATACGTTACTCCAATTGATCGCAGGCCGGAAGAGTCAACCGGATTCCGGACCAAGGTGGCGGCCGCGAGGGCCACACGGCGATCGGCGGGCGGGCACTGTGTCTGGTGGGCGTCGGCGGGGTGATGGGGTAGGTGCGATGCGAGGGTGGCGGCTTTGCGGCGTCCGCCATTTCCGGGGTCACATGTCGAGTACCAGGTCGCCGCGAGGCTGGGAGCAGCAGATCAGCGCGCTGCCGTCGGCGGGGTCATCGACCGGGTCTGGGGCGTAGCTGACCGTTCCTGACAGCAGGCCTGTCTCGCAGGTGTGGCACACGCCGGTGCGGCATGACCAGCGCACCGGCACGTCGCAGGCTTCGGCCAGTTCGAGCAGGCTGGCGTGGCCCCGATCCCAGCGGACCGTCAGGCCGCTGCGTGCGAACGCGACCTGCGGGCCGTCGCCCGGCTCACCCGGCGGCAGGTGCGGCGGCCGGGCCGCAGCGGGCGCGATTCCTGGCGTTTGCGATGGTGCGGCGCCGAAGATCTCGGTGTGCACGCGGCTGCCGTCGACGCCCAGGCCGACCAGGGCGGCAGAGACTTCTGCCATGAATGCGGCCGGGCCGCAGATGTAGGCATCGGCGGCGCGCGGAAGGTCCAGCGCGGCCAGCATGGTGGACGACAGTCGCCCGGCCGTCTGAAAGTCGCGCCCCTGGACGTCGCCGGGGCCGGGTCGGCTATAGCAGACGTGCCGGTGCCCGTTGGCCAGCGGTGCCAGAAGCGCCCGCGATTCCGCGGCGAACGGCTCCTCGGACCGGCTGCGGGCACTGTGCAACCACCAGATATCGCGGCCGGACCTAGCGGCAGCCAGGGCATGAAGCATGGCCAAGACCGGAGTCGCCCCCACGCCCGCGCTGATCAGCAGCGCCGGTGCCGCCCCTGGCCGGAGGATGAACGTGCCGCGCGGTGCGGCCACCTCCAGCAAGTCGCCTTCCCGCACCCGAACGTGGACGAACTGGCTGCCCACGCCGTGCGGCTCGCGCTTGACACTGATGCGGTAAGAGTCAGCACCCGGGGCTCCCGACAGCGAGTAGCTGCGCAGCAGCGGCTGCGCGCCAGGGCTTGCGGGCAGCCGCAGGGTCAGGAACTGCCCCGGCAGGGCGGGCGGCACGGCGGCTCCCCCGGGATCGGCCAGGTGCACCGAGACCACCGAGTCGCTTTCGCGTGCGACCTTGGTCACGGCCAGCGAGCGGAAACCCGGCCAGGCCGGCGGCGGGCTTACCGCAGCCAGGCCGGCGTTGCCTGTGGCGGGGCCGGCCGTCTCGGGCTGGCCGAGCATCGCCTGGAACGAGGTCTTCCAGCCGCCAGGCAGCGCTGGGATCCGCAGCGCGCGCAGCAACTGCTGGCGGGGATGACCGGGCAGGTAGAGCAGGGCGTCGGCCTCGGTTACGGTCATGACCTCCGGCCCGGAGGCCACCTGCACGATGTCGTCCCCAGCCTGCACGGCGCCCTCGCGCAGCACCCGGAAGTAGAATCCGGGCCGGTGGTGGGAGACCAGCAGCGCGGGAATCCGCGGGTCACCCATCCGGATGCCGACCCGGTAGCAGGTGACCCGCGGCTGGGTCACCTCGAACACCGCCGCACCGATGCGGTACTGGTCGCCGATGCACACCCGGTCATCAGCCAGGCCGTCCACGGTGAAGTTCTCCCCGAACTGGCCGTAGGAGAAGTCGTCACGGCCCAGCTGTTCCTGCCAGTACCGGTAAGACCCGATCTGGTACACAAACACCGCGCGGTGCTCCCCGCCGTGCCCTGCTAGATCGCCCTGCCCGTCACCGTCGATATTCAGCCGCCCCACCAGCCGGGGACCCTCGACCGGCCGTTTCCACACCGCCGTATGCACCGTCTGGCCGTGCCACGCTACATCCTGCGGCATGCCCACATTCACCGACAGCAAGCTGCCGACCCGCCGGTCCGTGATCATCAGCTGCGCTCCTCACCAGGCGGTTGGCACACCCGACCCACCGGTCATTGCGGCCCCGGCTACTGACCCGTCGCGTTCGCGTCGGGGTACTCGTCGTGGCGGCGTACCCAGAGCTCGGGCGGGTCCCCTTCGTTGCGGCCGAGCGGGGCGCTGTCGAGTAGGCCGTAGTAGCCCATCATGAACTCGAGCCCGCGGGCGGTCGTCGAGTAGGTCAGGTAGACGGTCCCGTCCTCCAGCGCGTAGGAGCTCATCATCGGCGCCTCGGACAGATATGCCGCGGGCTCGGTCCCGCACTCCTGCGCGAGCCGGGCGGCCACCGCGGGGACGCCGCCGGCCAGGAACTCGCGCGTCGCCTCCTCCGGGCGCGAGATCTCGAGGTCGAGGTTGTAGCCGCTTCCGTGTGAGGAGGCCCACGGGAAGCTCCATCCCATCCGCCGCTTGTACGCCTGGAGCTTGTCCAGCGGCGCCCGCGAGATGCAGGTGAACGTCACGTCGGGGCGTTCAGGTGGGATACCGCGCCGTTGAAGGTGTCCGCCGCGGAGCAGCAGACCGGGCAGCCCGCCGTGTACGTCGGGCCGAACATGAAGTGATAGACGATCAGCTGCGAGCGCCCGTCAAAAAGCTCCCGCAGCGTCTTCGGCCCCTCGTCGGTGCCGAAGCTGTATTCCTTCTCGATCGGCACCCAGGGCAGCTCGCGCCGCTCGGCCGCGAGCTGGTCGCCGCGGCGCGTCAGCTCCTTTTCCTTCGCAAGCAGTTCGCCGCGAGCAGCCAGCCACTCCTCGCGCGTTGCGACCTTGTGCTTCGTCATCCGGTAACCCCTTTCCTTCCGGTATCTGCGGATCATCTCCTCCACAAGGCCGGTCTACTCGATCTCAGTCGCCGATGCGACGAGAGGCGACGACGATCCGGCGTCGGTAGTGCCAGACCTGCGGGGTCATTGTCGCCTCCAGCAGGTCACCATGCGATAGGACTATGACATGGAGACGTGGGACACCATCCGGGCGCGCCGCAACGTGCGCCAGTACGCCGACGAGCCGATCGCCCGCGAGAACCTCGAGCGCATCCTTGAGGCCGGACGGCGCGCACCATCGTCGGGAAACTGGCAGCCGTGGAACTTCGTGGTCGTGACCGGCCGCGAGCCGCTGATCGAGCTGGCGAAGGTCTGGGATCGGGGCGGGAGGCACATCGCCCGGTCGGCGGCGACGATCGCGCTGGTGGCCAAGGAGCCGGAGGACGGGCGGCACCGCGACTGGCTGATGTACGACCTCGGCCAGGCAACCGCGAACATCATGCTGGCGGCGGCCGACCTCGGCATCGGCTCTGGCCACTCGGCCGTCATGGACCAAGAGCAGGCACAGCAGGTCCTGGGATTCCCCGACGGCTACCTGGCCGTCTACCTGATCGGTCTGGGCTACCCGGCCGACCGGCCGCTCCGGCCGCTCACCAGGCCTAACCGCCGGCCCTTCGACGAGGTCGTGCACTGGAATCGCTGGTAGCGCACGCGCTCGCCGCCCCCCCGGCGATCGCCCGCGCGCACTGCAGGGCCTCGGTGTGTGTCGTGTCCACCTGCAGGTCGTAGACCACTCTCTGGTGGACCACTTCTGCCTGGGACGCGGCCATACCCGTGACCCGATCACCTCGTGCTATCTCGCGGCCTGCGGCGACCTCAGTCTCGCACCGGACGCCGACCCACAGCACCTGCAGTGTGTCAAGACCCTTCTTCCACCGCTGCTGAGACGCCGCACCGCCGAGGAAGGCCTCATCGACGATGATCCGGGCGCCGGCATGGGCCATTGCAGCGACCCCTTCTATCCACGCCGCCTCCAGCGTCCGAAACTCCGGCCCGACGACGACCTCACCGTCCGGAGCGAACTCGATCCCCGCAGCCGAGGTCCGCATGGACACGGGCATTGCCTGGATGAGCGTGTCGACCCCGAAGACCAACCATGGATCCGGCAAGACCGCCTGCAGACACCGGGCGATTCCGGACTTCCCCGAGCTGGAGCCGCCATTGAGAACGATCACCTGAGTCGTCATCACGCCACAGTAGAGGCACACCGACAACATCCGAAAACGCATTTTCCGGCGGTCTCCGGTCGGCCCTTCGCAAGCCGGCGAACCTTCCCGGTCACAGCACTCTCATGGCACAGGCTGTGACCCTGCCCCAGGACGGATGAGCCGGCGAACTCGCACAGCACAACCAGGATGTCGTCCGGCACGAGCAACGATCAGACCCTGTGGATGGCCCTCGGAGGGGTGACGTGAACGGGCGCACCTTCCCGAGGAAGATCCGCTGTGAACGCACCCCAGCTCGTCGCGCTGGTCCGAGCCGGCGCAAGATTCGAGAACCGCAAACTCGTCGAGCGACCCGACTAGTCAGGAGGTGAAGCTCAAGTCGCGTGACACGCTGATCCACACGTGTTGGCTATTTCTCGCCAATGAGTCATGAGTGACGGCACGGGATCGCTCACCGGGCCGACCAGTCCCGCAGTCTAGATCCGTTTGATTGTCGCGAACCAGGCCGGTGCGCCGTCGTCGTGGTATCTCGTCTGAACCCGGTCCGGTTCGATGGCGGCGACATTCCATCCATTGCTGGGGTTGAACGCCGCTCTCAGCTCTTCCTGACTGATGGGGTGCGGGCCAGTACCGGGACCGGCGATCGCCAGTGCCGTCTCGGCCACGTCAACGCCCAGGACCGGCAATCCCAGCGAGGCGAGGTGAAGAGCGTTCTCGCCGGTCCCGCAGCCCGCATCGAGCACCGCTCCGGCGAATCCGCCTTCGGATGCCAAACGCACGACCGCTGGCTGCGGCTGGCCAGTATCCCAAGGGGCAGGGCCGTCGTGGTACGACGCATCCCAGGGCAGTCCCGCCAGCCGTTCGTGACTGGTTGGGTGCCGGCCACTGAACGGATCGTCAGCGAGAGTTCCTGATCGCTCCGGCAACTTCGTCCCCTTCCTGCAACTGATCTTGCCACCTCATCGTGGCACGCCAATCCACAGGTCTTGACTATTCCCGTCCGGCCCCTGACACGCTCCGTGATTGACCCCCGCCCGAAGCCTGGCGCAGGTAGGGCTCGTTCGGCGCGCTCCTTGCCAAGTCGGCCGCATTCTGGCCGCCGGGCAGAGCTAGACGGGCCATCGCATCTCAGGGGAGCGGGGCGCCATCGGCATCGACGGCCGTACAGCGCACCAGTGCCTGTACATCGCCCCGCCGACCTCGGCACGAGCGTTTCCTCGGCTGGCCACGTCGCGCCCGAATCAGGAGGAACTGCGCTTGCTGATACGGCCATCGGTCGCGCTACAGACATGGTTGCGGAGGTGCGGGCAGCGAGCTGGTGGCCGATTGTCGGGCAGCAGCTGAACCCGACAGTGGTGCAACATGAGGCTGCGGGACGTAGCGGCAGGTTGCGCAGGCACCACCAGCGCCAGCAGTAAAGCATACGAGCGACCCACCTCAGGACGCCATGATGGACCACACGATCAGCCCCCTCACCTCCGAGCAGTGGCCCGCGCTCGAAGACCTCTTCGGCCAAGCCGGAGCCTCGAACGGATGCTGGTGCATGTACTGGCGCATCGGCCCCCGCTACCGCGACAGGCCACGAGAGGACAACAAGCACGACCTCAAACAGCTCGCGGCATCCGGGCAGCCGCCCGGCCTGCTCGCCTTCGACGGCGACATCCCCGTCGGATGGTGCGAGCTTCACTCGCGGTGTCAGGCCATCGCCTGGCTGCCTGCCATGGGCCACGAGCTGGCCCTGGCCGGGGGGCTGCTTGCGGCACAGCCGGCCCGAAGCGCTCTTTCAGCGGCCATCCAGCGACCCGCAAGGTTATAGCCGCACTGTCTAGTCATGATGTCCTCCGCCAGGGATGGTGCGGGTGAGGCGCGGCTGCTTGTCGTCGATGACGAGGAAACGATCCTGGAACTGCTATCGGGATCGCTGCGGTTCGCCGGGTTCGAGGTGATGACCGCGGCCAGCGGGGCGGAAGCGCTGCGGGCCGCGTCGGTGTCAAGACCGGACCTGGTCCTGCTGGACGTGATGATGCCGGACGGCGACGGGTTCGATGTTCTGCGCATGATGCGGTCCTCCGGAGCGGACGTTCCGGTCATCTTCCTGACCGCACGCGACGCCGTCGGCGAGCGCGTCGCCGGCCTGGCCCTGGGCGGAGACGACTACGTCACCAAGCCGTTCAGCCTGGACGAGGTGCTGGAACGAATCCGGGCCGTGCTGAGGCGCGCCGGCCGGGCGGCCCCGGCCACCCGGCTGCGTGTCTCCCGCCTGGAGCTCGACGACGACAGCCACGAAGTCAGGCGGGACGGCACACTGATCGCCCTGACGCCCACGGAGTTCAGGTTGCTGCGGTTCCTGATGCGGAACGCCGGCCGCGTTCTCAGCAGGGGCCAGATACTCGATCATGTCTGGGACCACAATCCCGCCGGCGACGGCAATGTGGTGGAACCTTGCGTCAGCTACCTGCGACGCAAGGTCGACCAAGGCGAGCCGCGCCTGATCCACACCATCCGGGGTATCGGCTATGTCCTGCGGATTCCGCCTCCGTGAGGCGGTGGCGGTCCCGGCTGCGCAGATCTCTCGCGGACGCCTCGCTGCGCGCCAGGGTCATGGCCGCCGCCGCGATCCTCGTTGCCCTGACCTGCCTGATCACAGGCTTCGTCGGCACGGCGCTGCTGCGCAGTTACCTATACAGCCGGGCAGACGCGCAGCTGCGGGACTGCGCCGCGGTCGCCAGCCGTGTTCTGGAGCGATCACACCTGCCCGTCCGGCACGGCGGCCACCGGCAGACCCTGCCCTCGCAGTTCCTGGTCGAGGTGCTCAGCGCCGACGGTCGGGTTCAGCGCGCCGAAACGCCGCTGCGCGATGCCGGCGGCCCACGGCTGTCCGCCGCGCAGCTCAGGCATGGAAGGATCCCGTTTACCGCGCCGGCGTCCGACGCGGCAGCGCACTCCTGGCGTGTCCTGGTGAAGCCGCTGTCCGGCGGACGGCACGCGATCATCGCATTCAGCCTCGACAACCTCAACAGCACCGTCACTCGCCTGGAGGTCGCGGATGCGCTGGCCGGGGCGATCGCCATCGCTGTGCTGGCGGGTATCGGGCTGCCGCTCGTGCGCGCCAGCCTGGCGCCGCTGGCCCGGATCGAGACGACGGCCGCGGCGATCGCTGGCGGTGACCTTTCGCGGCGCATCGACCATCCATCACGCGACACCGAGGTTGGCCGCATGGCTGATGCTCTCGACACGATGCTGGGCCGGATAGAGGCCGCGTACCAGGCGCGCGCGGAAGGCGAGCGACGTGCCCTCCGGTCCGAAGACCGGATGCGGCAGTTCGTCGCCGACGCGAGCCATGAGCTGCGCACGCCGCTGACGTCGGTCAGGGGGCTGGCCGAGTTCGGCCTGGAGCAGGGCCAAGCGGCCTGCCCCGAGGAGCTGCTGCGGCTGATGAGGCTCGGAACCGACGTGACCGTCACCCAGCCACCAACGGCCGGCTCCGGCGGCGGAACCCGCTTCAACTTCCCGGGCGGCCCGCCTGGCCAGCAGAAAACAGGCACCAGCTTCAGCCGGGACATCCTCGCCGGCCGGGCGATGGGAACGATCAAATCCTCATCGGTCACCACCGTGTCGGGCCTGAAAGACGTCGCAAGCGCGACCGGCGCGCTTGTCCTCAATGACCTGAAGCTCTCCGGCACGGTCCCCGCAGGAGGCAGCCAGCCCGGCGCGCAGGGTGGCACGGGAGCCGGGTCGATCAACAGTAGCTCGTTCACCGTCACCGGCGTCGATCCATCCCATGACTCGCTAGGGCCGCTCAGTTCCGGCGCGATCACCGTGGGACACAACCTCACGGCGGGCGAGTCGAACTCGAATGTCACCGTCGTGAACTCCGACTACGCCAAGGCACAGAACCTCAACGTCGGATCGACGATCACAGTCGCCGGCAAGGCGTTGAGCGTCATCGGCATCGTCCAGCCCGCGCAAGGCGAAAGCTCCGTCGACGTCTACATCCCGCTGGCCCGCGCGCAGGCCCTGGCGAACATGCCCGGCGAAGTGAACACCATCTACGTGTCCGCTGCCAGCGCCTCCGACATCGGCGCCGTCTCCGCCGAGATCTCCCGCGCCCTGCCCACCGCGACGGTGACCACCTCCAGCAACCTGGCCAGCGAGGTGACCGGGTCGCTGGCCAGCGCCTCCACCCTGGCCAACAGCCTCGGCACCTGGCTGGCCGTCGCCGTGCTCGCCGCTGCGTTCGGGCTGGCGAGCATCCTCACGATCGTCGCGGTCTCCCGGCGGGTCCGCGAGTTCGGCACCCTCAAGGCGATGGGCTGGCACAGCCGCAGAATCATCCGCCAGATCATGGGCGAAGCACTCGTCACCGGCATCGTCGGCGGCGCAGCAGGCGTGGGCATCGGCTACGGTGCCGCCGCCATGCTCGAGACGCTGGCGCCACCGCTGACCGCGACCACGACTGCCGGTTCCGGCGGGCCAGGCGGTCCCGGCGGGCCTGGCGGTCGTTTCGGGCAGGCAGCCGCCTCCGCCGCCCATACCGTCTCCGCCCACCTGATCGCACCCGTCACGGCCGACGCCGTCGCCCTGGCCGTCGCGCTCGCCATCGCCGGCGCCGTGATCGCCGGGTCGCTCGGCGGCTGGCGGGCCGCCCGGCTGCGCCCCGCAGCGGCGCTGGCACGAGTTGCGTAATGACCGAAGGGATAACCCATGTACCGGGCTCACTGATGTCACCAAGAACTACCCGAAGGGCCGCGGAGTCGTCCACGCGCTGCACGGCGTGAACATGGTCGTCGGCAACGGCGACTGGGTCGCCATCCAGGGGCCGACCGGCCACGGCAAGAGCACCCTGCTGCAAATCCTCGGCGCCCTCGACCGCCCGACCTCAGGCACCGTGGACCTGGACGGCCAGAACCTGGCGGCCATGCGAGAAACCCAGCTCACCAAGGTGCGCGACCTCGATCGGCTTCATCTTCCAGACCTTCAACCTCATCCCCACCTTTGTCCGCCCAGGAAAACGTCGAGACCGCGCTCGTCCCGCTCGGCGTCGACACCGCGCAACGGAAAGACCGCGCCAGGCAGGCACTGGCCGAGGTCGGGCTGGGCGACCGGGCCCGGCACCTGCCTCCGAGCTCTCCGGCGGCCAGCAGCAGCGGGTGGCGATCGCGCGGGCCCTGGTCAAGGAACCGCGAGTTCTCCTCGCCGACGAGCCCACCGGCAACCTCGATGAAGGCACCCGCGACGACATCATGAAGCTCCTGGGGTATCTCTGGTACGAGCGTGGGCTAACCCTCGTGATCGTCACCCACGACACCTCCGTGGCACGCAGGGCCCGGCAGACCGCCATCATGCGCAACGGCCAGATCACCGTCTAGGACTCCCCCGCCCGGCACGCGATGGGATAACCATCGCCGGCAGCGGAATACCGCAGCAAGGGTGCCAGCTCGCCGTGCCGCGACTCGCCAGCGCGGCGCGGCGAGCTGCCCGTAGGGCATTGGAGGCAGGCCCCAACCCCGACCTGTGGTTAGCCGGACCCAGGTTGGTGGCCAGCACGGTTTCTCCCCGGCCGCCACGTGCCTAACGTCGCCGGCAGCGCAGCCAGGGAGGCCCGGGATGAAAGGAGAGGTCGGGTGGATCGGATCGTGCGGGCCCGGGGGGTTCGGAAGGTCTACCGCAGCGGCCGCGAGGTGGATGCCCTCAAGGGCGTCGACATGGACATCTCCAGGGGGAACTGCTGGCCATCGTGGGACCGTCGGGGTCGGGCAAGACGACGCTGCTGAACTGCCTGTCCGGCCTGGAGGTGATCGACGGCGGCGAGATCCTCGTGGAGGGGGCCAACCTGGCAGGACTCGGGGACAACGAGCGGACCGGGTACCGGGCAGGCATATGGGGTTCGTGTTCCAGGCCTTCAACCTCCTCCCGGTGCTCAGCGCGGTCGAGAACGTCGAGCTTCCCCTGCTGCTGGGGGTGGGCGGCAGGCTGGCCAGGGCCAGGGCGCTGGACACGCTCCACCTGGTGGGGCTGGCCGAGCGGAGCGACCACCGGCCCGACCAGTTGTCCGGCGGTGAACAGCAGCGTGTCGCCGTGGCCCGCGCGCTGATGCACCGCCCCGCGATCGTGTGGGCGGATGAGCCCACCGGGAACCTCGATTCCGAATCCAGCGCGGCGGTGATGGCGCTCATCAGGCGGCTCAACGGTGACGGCCAGACCATCGTCGTGGTGACCCATGACCCGCAGATCGCGGCAGCAGCCGGCCGAACCGTCCGGATGCGCGACGGCCGGATCGAGGACGGGGGTAACGGCAGGGGAAGCACCCCGGCCGAGGGCGAAGCCCTGCCGGTGGCCGCGCCTAACGCTGAGGGGACGCCCCGATGAGCCCCGCGGTGCTGTCGCTGGCCGGGTTGTTCGTCCTGGCATACGGCGCTGTGACAATCTTCGTTCTGCGCCACCGGGTGCTCGGGCGGCTGGCCCTGCGGGAGGCTGTTCGGCGCAAGGGCCAGAGCCTGCTAATCGTGGCCGGCCTGATGGTGGGGACCGCCGCAATCACCGCGGCGCTGGTCGCCGCGGACTCGGCCGGCGACTCTTCGCTCGACATCGCGTTCCACAACTGGGGGTACGTCGACCTCACGGTGACCGGCGGAGACCGGTTCTTTCCGAAGACCGTGTCCGACCAGCTCGCCGCCTCACCGGCCGTGGCGCGGGTGACCGACGGGGGTTCACCAGGGATCGACCTGGCCGGGTCGGTCGCGGACCTCGACACCCGGCAGGGCGCCTCCGCAATCACGCTGGTGGGCTTCGACCCGGGTGCGCAGGAACCATTCGGCGCTTATCTGCTGACCACCGGGCGGCGAACATTCGGGCAGGACCTCGCGCCTGGCGAGGTGCTGCTCTCGCGGGTGCTTGCCAGCAGGCTCGACGCCAAGACGGGTGACCACATTCAGGTCGGTGTGAACACCGGGCCGGCCGGTGCGCCACCGGTGGACCTACGCGTCGCCGGGGTCGCCCGGGCGGAGGGGCCCGGGGGCTACACGCTGAGCTCGGCGGTGTTCGCGCCGCTGGTCACCGCGCAGCGGATCGCTGGTACCGACCTGATCAACGTGGTTCGGATCTCTGCCCCGGGTGGTATCCGCGACAGCGTGGCCGCCGGACACTGAGCCGCGCCCGTTATCGAACGTGCCGTCAGCGCACTCGGATCGGAGGTTCCACTGGAGGTGCGCGAAGCCAAGGCCCGCGATGTCGGCAGCGCCGAGGCGAACGCGCTGCTGTTCCGGGCCATGCCCATCGGGATGAGCACACTCGTGGTGGCGGCCGGTGCCGCTCTCATGGTCAACCTCACCTGGATGCTGGCGCAGGAGCGCCGGTCACGGCTGGGTCTGCTGCGAGCGCTCGGCCTCAAGCGCGGCCAGCTGGTGGGCCTCGCGGTCACCGAAGGGGCCCTGTACAGCCTGGCCGCCGGGGTCGTGGGGACGGCCATCGGCGCCGCCGCCGGCCAGCTCGTGTCCGCCCGGTTCGGCGACGTCTTCGCGGCGTACGCCGGATCGAATTTCGACCTCGCGTGCTCCTTCTCGCTGAAGGCCCCGGCACTGGTGGCTGCCTTCGCCTCCGGCACCGTCCTCACCCTGGCCGTGATCTTCCTCGCCTCCCGGAGGACCTCCCGGATGACCATCGTCGCGGCCATCCGTGACCTGCCCGAAACCCCCCGCCGGGAAGAAGCGCCGTCCGTGGGTGCGCAGAGCCGGGCTCGGGATCTTCGCAGCCATCGGCCTGGTGGCCCTTGTCCAGCCCTACCTGCCCCGACTGGCCGGCGGGATTGTCCTCATCCTCGTGCTCTCGTCGATGGCCCGTCCGCGGCTGTCGCCGCGCGCGCACGCCACGCTCACCGGGCTGACCCTCGCCGGGTGGTCCCTGGCCATGATCGGCACGTCGAAACCCGACCCCGACCCCCGCGCCTTCATCGCGATGTTCGCGGTGATCGTGGCGATGCTCACCCTGTTCGCGGTGCTCCACGTGATCAACCGCCCGGACTACGAGCGCTTCGGGAACGGCTACGACGTGCGGATCCAGTCGACCGGCTCGATCGCCGTGCGGCTCCCGGCCGCCGTGCAGGCCGACATCACCCGATCGGTCACCCTGCCAACGCGCGGCTACTTCGGGCCGGTGACCGGCGGCGACGTTTCGTAGAGCTCTGAGCGTACGCTCGTCCCCATGGTCCAGGTGCAACCCGGCGTCGCCGGCAGCCCGCCGGTGCGGCTGACTGGACGCGATCGCCGATTCGGCACCGACCGTGCCGTGTGGGCGGCGATGGCCCGCGACCCGTCGCTGGTCGTCTCGAGCCTCGGCGCCCCTGGGCAGAAGATCACCCATCAGGGGCAAGACGGCCCCGTCACCTTCACCATCGTCGGGTCTCAGTCACCTGGCCTGCTGCCCGGGGTGTTCGGGACCGAGCGAGCCCTGGGCGCGTTCCGGGCCGCCCCGCTGGGAGCCACCGTGCTGCTGGACATCCAGAACCCCGCCGAGGCCGGTACGGTGGCCGGACCGTCGAGCGGTCCCTGTTCGCGCAGGGGGTGGACGCCGAGGCGGTCCAGGCGCTGCTCAACAAGGCATACCGGGCCGACCAGTCGCTCCTTTCCGTCATCGACGTGGTGATGCGGATGGGCCTGGTCGTGGGCATCCTGGGCCTGGGGATCGTGGCCTTGCGCGTGGTGACCGAGCGGCGGCATGTGATCGGAATCCTGCGGGCCATCGGGTACAAGCGCCGGGCAGTGATCCTCGCACTGCTGACCGAGTCCGCCGTTACCGCCACCATCGGGGCGGGGGTCGGCATCATCGCGGGGGTAGCGATGGGTTACCTGTTCTACCGCCAGGGCAATTCGCATTCCGGGTTCGGCCTCGACCTGGCCAGCATCGGGGGTGTCCTGGCGCTCATCTACCTGGCAGTGCTGCTGGTGACCGTGGGTCCGGCGTGGCGAGCGTCGCGACTCCCCCCAGCGGAGGCCGTGCGGCATACGGAGTAAGTGCGCCGCCCGCCGGCAGTCGCCCGGCAGCAGGCACCAACTAGTCGGGAGCACTCGCGGGCGTGCCGGAAGGCGCAGCGGCCTTAGCCCGATCCCGGCCAGCATCGACGGTGTCTGCGCGCCAGGCCCTTGGCCCGGCCGCGGTGCCGTGGAAGCTGGCGGCACGGTGACGGGCTGGGAGACGCACGCCGCTGCCCGGCTGGCTGGGCTGGTGCCGCGGCCGCCGGTGGTGCCTGGGCCGCCGGGGTGCTGCGCGCGCCGACGTCGGGCCAACCCCTCACGCGGGCGGGCGCCGGTGCGTGGGCAGCGCACGTCCCGGGCTCACAGCCGTGCATGACAGGATGCGGCGAATGGTTCGGCAGGATGAAAATCACCACACTGGCGAGCGCGGCAGCGCCAGCAGCCGTCCCGAGCGCCGGATACCACCGGTGCCCTGGACCGACGGCCAGCCACCGCCCGCCGCCGGGGGCACGGTGGCGCGCCGCGCCGGCAGCGCGGTGCGTGACCATCAGCATGCCTCCCCCTCGGGATCAAGACCGCGGGCGCCGCTCTGACAACACCACAGCCAGCTAACCGGAAACGTGAAACAAGAGGGCAAGCGCAGCGTAGCAACCCAGATAGTCCACCTTTGCGGTAGACACCTCGAAGTGGCCGGACGGGAGCCGCCGTGCGTGGAGGCGGGCCGGCCCGCAGGATCGCGCGGTGCGCCGCCAACTCCGAGAACGGCGCGCCGCTCTCGTCCAACCCGCGCCGGTGCACCACCAACGTCGGCATACCTCGGACGAACGCGTGTGACATGTTCGACACCGTTGATGCGGAACGGAGGTAACCCCGCGCGGCCGGCGCCGCGTCTACTTAGCAGTGCCCCGGCCAGGCGGTGCATGAACGTTCTGCCTGGCGGGGCCGCCAAGTCCGTGCGTGCGGCTCCGGTGACAGTTGCGCGAGTATCCAGGCCCGCCTTCGTTCAGTGCGCGCCGAGCGGCCCGCACGATTGGTGCGGCACGTCGATCCGAGGGAAGGTCCGATGACGCATCCACACGAGAGCCTGGGGCGGGAGGCCAATGCAGCCTTTGGCCGCGGAGACCTCAATGCCCTGCAGAATTACTTCGCCGAGGACATCCGCTGGCACGTCCACGGCAGAGGACCTCTGGCTGGTCATCACGAAGGTATCGCTCAGGTGATGGGGCTATTGAGCAAGATCTCCGAGCTCTCCGGGGGCACGGCCCGGCTTGAGCTGCATGACATCCTGGCCAACGACAACCACACCGTCACGCTGGCTACAATTCGCGCAGAGCGGGCGGGCAAGCACTATCAGGACAATCTCGTACAGGTCGCTCACGTCCAGAACGGCAAAGTGACCGAGATCTGGACTCATCCAGCCGACCCCTACGCGGCCGCGGAGTTCTGGTCGTAGCAAGAGGGCGCTGACCAGAGCGGCCCTCCATGTGAGGACGGCCGCTGGCCGAGATCTTCGGCGTCGGCCAACCATGCGACCCGCATGGCCGCGGTCACCCAGATCCGCAACCGGCACAGCGACGGCCGCGCCTACTACGACAAGAAGATCACCGAGGTCGATGGTGCGTTAAGGGGTCAGCCGATCGGGTCGGCGGGCTGTGCTGGGTGGTGCAGTTTGGCCGCACGTAGTCCGAGGTAGCGCTGTTCGGGCAGGCTGTCGTGTGGGAGTCCAGCTTCGCCGCCCTCGACCCGGCCATGGCTGCCCAGCTGGCCCAGATGTGGGAGGCTTACCTCGGCGGAAGGGCAGATGGTGGGACCTCGTCGGGGTGTCAGGCGGTCTCAAGGATGGCCCGGAGGCTGCGGAGATCCTTGTGGTTGGCGCGCCTCACGGCGATGGTCATGAGGGGCGCTGCGACCTTGGAGAATCCAGCTGGCTCCCCGCGGTTCCGCAGCGTCATCAGGGTTGAGCGGTTATCTATTGCCTGCCAAGTGTAGGTGGTTTCCATGGGAATGGTCCCTGCGCTGTACGCATGACGAGCCGCTCAGCTGGGATGAAGTCGGTTATCTCGTAGGTATAGGCGAGATGCCGGCCGAGAAAGTCTGCCGTGAACGCTACCCGTGATCCAGCTCGCAGCGGCGGGTCGGTTTCCCACGTGATCGACGTGATGTTCCCGCACCAGGTCGGCGTGTTCGACGGGTCGGCGGCATAGGCTGCGACGACGTCGGCGGGCCGGGTGATCACGATCTCGGTTAGCACGTCAACGGCCACGGCGTCCTCCGGTCTCGTCAGTTGTCTTGCTTCCGTGTTGCCGGTGCAGGGTGGTGAGCCGCTCACCCGGCTGCTCTTCCGGGTAGGCGGCCGGGCCCTCGCCTGCGACAGCGGCGGTCAGACGGGCGAGGAAGCGTGACCAGCCGTCGTCGTGCAGGAGGCCCAGGTCTCCTGCCAGGCCAGTGTGAACCAGCCGAAGCCGGGTCTGGCGGGCATCCTCGCTGGGTGTGAGTGTCACCTCCACACGCGAGGTGCCTGGTGGCAGCGCGAAGCCCGGGTCGGTCCAGCCCCAGGTGAATACCAGGCGCCCGGGCCGCTCCACGATGACGTACTGTCCCTCGCAGAACTGCCCGGGTGTGATCTCGAAACGGAAGCGGCATCCGGCCCGCGGCTGAAGACCGGCCGAGACGCCTATCCGGCACACAAGCCCTCCTCGCCGGAGTTTGCGAGCTCCGCCTACAGACTGGCAAGCCTGCTGCCCCAGAACTGGTCCAGCATCGCCCGCAGCTCCGCGAGGCGATCTGCGCGCGCGCGGTAAAGGCGGCGGGTCCCCTCAGCCCGGACACTGACCAGATCGGCCTCTCTCAGCACCTTGAGATGCTGTGACGCTGCCGGCCGGGAGAGCTTGCAGCTTCTCGCAAGGTCACTCGGCCTGCGCTCGGCGTCCCAGGTCAGCTCCAGCATCTGCCGGCGCCGTGGGTCAGCAAGGGCACGCAGGGCGGCCTCCCCATCGAAATGAGCCATCGTGGCCACGGTGCTTGCATATTAAGGCAACATGCAACTTCAGCCGCCTGGGAGACATCGCCGAACGACCGTCCTGATACCGGTGAGCAGCTGGAAACGGGCAGGGAGCGCAACAATGCGACCATGCTGTTTGCGTCCTGAACCCGCACGAGCAGGAAACCGATGACCTGGACCGCCGCCTGGGCGCGTGCTGCGCGGCCCTGCCAGCTGATGCGGGACCGAATCCGCTCCGTGCTGCGGGCCCTGTTGGTCGCGCCGCCCAGACCCTATGCCTCAGCCCGCAATTTGGGTCTCGCGGGCGGAGGGTTGCGGGGGGACGTGAGCCGGGCCGAGCCTCCGGACGCCTGCGTTTGGTTCGCCAGGCGGTACGGCCGTGAACCGGAAGGTGCCTGGTTTGCGCCCGGCCGGGTCAATCTGATCGGCGGCCCGGATTACAACGAGGTGTTCGTGCTGCCATTCGCCCTCGGCACCGGGGTGTCCGCAGCCGCCTCTCGGCGGCCTGATGGGCAAATCGCGCTGGTGTCCCGACAAGCTGGCGGCGATCCGGTCCTGCTGTCCATCGACACGCTAGAACCCGGATCGGTGGGCGGGTGGGCTGCCTATGCGGCCGGGGTGGCCTGGGCGCTCCGCCAGGCGGGCTACCTGGCCGGTGGCGCTGACGTGGCGATAGACGCCGACCTGCCCCCGGGTGCTGGGCTCTCGTCCTCGGCGGCGCTGGCGTGCTCGGTGGCGCTCGCGCTGACCGAGCTTTACGAACGGTCTGTGCCGAGGCCTGAGCTGGCGGGCCTGGCCCGGCGGGCCGAGAACGACTTCGCTGGCGTGCCGACGGGGGTCATGGACCAGTTGGCTGTATTGCTCTGCCGCGCAGGCCACGCGCTGCTGCTCGATTGCCGCACGGGCACGGGGACGGCGGTCCCGCTTGACCCTGCCGCTGCCGGTCTGGAACTGCTGGTCCTCGACACCCGCGCCCCGCGTGCTCTCGCCGATGGCCGCTACGCGGCACGCCGCCGGGCCTGCCAGGATGCCGCCGCCATGCTGGGCGTGCGGTCGCTGCGAGAGATTGCCGACGGCCCCGAGGCACTGGCGAGGCTGACCGAGCCGTTCCTTCAGCGTGCGGCCAGGCACGTCATCTCGGAGAACCGCCGCGTCCTGGCGGCCGCCGAACTGCTCCGTGCCGGCCAACTGGCCGGCATAGGCAGGCTGCTGACAGCCTCGCACCTGTCGCTACGCGACGAGTTCGAGGTGTCCTGGCCGCAGGCTGACGAGGCGGTCGAGGCCGCCATCGACGCCGGCGCGCTCGGTGCCCGCATGACCGGCGGTGGCTTCGGCGGCTCGGTCATTGCGCTCGTGCCCGCTGACCGCGCAGGTCAGGTCGGCCAGGCGGTAACCGAGCGGTTCGCCCGGCGCCGTTGGCCGGCGCCGGGCTACCTGGCCGCCGTGCCGTCCGGCGGCGCCTGCCGCATACGCTGAACCCGCAGGACGAACTGACCGCGGACATGCGAGGAACTCGCCTGGCGCACCGGCCCCAGGAAGCGCCCCGTCCCCTCGGGCGCCGGGCACCGCACCCGAGCTCCACCGAGACCTCAGCTGGCGGATCTTTGGAACTTAAGAGAGCCGTGCCCTCTCAGCCGGGTAGGTATGAGCTCAATCAGGGCTGGCTGTTCGGTGGCTTGTACCGCGACGGCTCGGCTGATCCCGGGTATGACGACGGCCGCTTCAGCCGGGTGACCCTGCCCCACACCGTTGTCCCGCTGTCATGGGGCGGCTGGGACCACGCCGCCTGGGAGAAGATCTGGATCTACCGGCGCCACCTGGACGGCTCACAGCTGGCCGCAGGCCGCGTGTTCGCAGACTTCGACGGCATCATGGTCAATGCCACAGCGGTGGTGAACGGCACACTCGTCGGCAGTCATCAAGGCGGGTATCTTCCCTGGTCCGTCGAGCTGACCGGCTACCTGGTGCCCGGGGACAATGTGCTGGCGGTGATCGTGGATTCGCGGTGCCTGCCCGTGCCGCCACACGGGGCACGCCCTGGTGCGAGGGCGGTGGACTACCTGCAGCCGGGCGGCATATACCGGGACGCCGCGCTGCGGGTGCTGCCGGAAATCTTCCTGTCCGACGTGTTCGCCAGGCCAGCCGACGTGCTCAGCGCCAGCCGGAATGTCGACGTTCAGTGCACGGTCGATGCGGCCTCGGTGCCGCCCGGCCCGGCGACTATCACCGCAGAGTTGCTCGACGGGCCGCGGAGGCTCGCCACCGCGAACACGTCGCTGGAGGTCAGCACGGCTGACGTCGCTTCCAGGGCGGCGGTCACCACGCTGAACCTCAGCGGCATCGGGGACGTGACGCTATGGTCACCGAGCACCCCGAAGCTCTACACCGTCAGGGCCACTGTGTCGGCCCCGGCACCCGGCCACGCCGCCCCGGCCACTCATGCCGTCTGCGTCAGAACCGGCTTCCGCCAGGCCAGGTTCGAGCGCGGCGGCTTTTACCTTAACGGCGAGCGGCTGCAGATCTTCGGCCTCAACCGCCACCAGCTGTTCCCCTACACCGGCATGGCCATGGCGGCAGGGCTGCAGCGCCGGGATGCCGAGATCCTCAAGCACGACCTGAACTGCAACATGGTGCGCTGCTCGCACTACCCGCCATCGCCGCACTTCCTCGACGCCTGCGACGAGCTCGGCCTGATGGTCTGGGAGGAGCCGCCGGGCTGGCAGTATGTCGGGGACGCGGCCTGGCAGGATCTGGCGGTGCAGAACGTGCGCGACATGGTGACCCGCGACCGCAACCGGCCGTCGGTGATTGTCTGGGCCACCCGGCTGAACGAGACCGCCAACTACCCGGGCCTGTACGCCCGGACCCGCAAGCTCGCCGACGACCTGGACGGTTCACGGCAGACGACCGGCGCGATGAGCATCCGTTCCACCACCGGCTGGGCAGAGGACGTGTTCGGCTACGACGACTATCACTCATCCAAGGGCAGCGCCAGGCTGCTGCCACCGCTGCCCGGCATTCCTTACCTGGTCAGCGAGGCCGTGGGGGCGCTGGCCGGCCCGCCGGCCTACCGGTGGACCGACACCGCGGCAGTGCTCGCCGCGCAGGCACTCATGCACGCCCAGGTGCACAACATCGCACGATCAGACACCCGCTACGCCGGGCTGCTCGGCTGGGCTGGCATCGACTACGCCTCGCTCAACGGCGGCAACCGCGTCTGGAAGTCGATGAAGACTCCGGGCGTCCTCGACACCTTCCGCGTCCCCAAACCCGGCGCCGCGTTTTACCGCTCCCAGGTAAGCCCGCAGGCACGGCCGGTTGTCCTGCCGATCTTCTTCTGGGACTTCGGCCCCAGCTCGCCGCCGGACGGCCCCGGTCCCAACGCGACGATCGCCACCAACTGTGACCGTCTCGAGATCTACGTCGGCGGCAAACACTTCGCAACCGGGACCCCGGACGCCAAGCTGCTGGGCAGCCTCGCCCACCCACCGGTCTTCGCAGATCTCACCGTCAACGGATCCGGCCTTCCGGACCTGCGCATCGACGGCTACGCCGGCGAGCGGCCGGCGGTGTCAGTCCGCATGTCCGCAAACCCCGCCCGCGACCGTATCGCGCTGACCGCAGATCACCCGACGATCCAGGCGGACGGCACAGATACCACCCGGGTTACCTTCCGCGCGGTGGACGCCTACGGCAACCAGCGACCCCACATCACAGGCGACGTCAGCCTGGCACTGACAGGGCCTGCCCTGCTGGTCGGCGACAATCCGTTCCCATTCGGGACCTACGGTGCCGTAGGCGGCGCCTTCCTCCGCTCCATCCCCGGCCAGGCCGGCACGGTTACCATCACCGCCAGCCACACCCTGCTGGGCCACAGCACGATCCGCATCAGAGTGGTCCCGCCCGCCCACAACCGGCGATTCGCCGCATGAGCCGCCGCCAGGTCACCGCGACGCCAGGGCTCGGAGCTGACCAGGTCTAACCCGGCCAACCCGTACTTGGCGCAGCCACAGCCGCACACGGGCTGAGCATTCCCGGCGCGGAGTGCATGCGGGTGGTGTGGTATCCAGACTCTCCAGGCGCTCGCCCTCTGGCCGTCGATCGGCCGTTCCCATCAGCCAGGTTGCGTGTGGACTGTCTGCCGCCTGATCATCCGTTTCCGTCTCGCTATGTGGGCCAGGCTCGATCTGCCGGCACTCCGTCAAAGCCACGCCGGACGGTCGACATGTCGCGCCGGGGATGGGCCAGGATCGGATCCGGGGAACTCGAAGATGGGTTGCCGTGACCGCCTCTGCCCCAAATAATGGAGCAGGCAGGTGAGAGGCGAGCGATGAGTGCGGTAGCGAGGAAAGCCATCCAAGCGGGGACCCAGGCGAATGTCTGGCTGTACCGGCGCACGAACGGCCGGGTCGGCGGCCGGGGGATTGGGCGGCTCCCGCTGCTGCTGCTGACCGTGACCGGCCGCAGCAGCGGAACACCGCGCACCGTCCCGATCGCCTACTTCGACCACAACGATGACTACCTCGTCGTGGGAACGGGGATGGGCGGCTCCAAGCGAGCCCCGCAATGGTTTCTGAACCTCAAAGCGGCAGGCAAGGGCCGCATCCGGATCCGCGGGCGGGAGCACGACGTTGACGCGCACCTGACCAGCGGCCCCGAGCGAGACGAGTTGTGGGCGCAGATCGCCCCGCGCGCCCCGCACTTCGCCAGGTTCCAGGCACGGACTGGCCGCACGCTCCCGATCGTGGTCTTGACCACGCGCTCCTCGTAGTGCAAGCCAGCGGCGACGGGCGCCTGCCGGCTGCCCGCCCATGCCGAATTGAGCATGTTGCTGGAGCATGACGTATTGGGGTTCTGCTGTCCCGGGCGGACTACGAAGCTCTGGAGGAGACGGCGCACCTGCTCCGGGTCCCCGCCAACGCAAGGCGGCTGATCGAGAGCCTCCAGCAGGCCCGCTCCGGTCAGCGCGCAGAGCACGACCTGGCCCAGTGAGACTCGTTTTCACACCTCATGGCTGGGAGGACTGCACCTACTGGCTTTCGGCCGACCGGGCCGCTCTCAGGCGGATTAACCGGCTGATTGATGACGCGTTGCGTGAAGCTGCCGCCGGGATCGGCAAGCCTGAGCCACTCCGCCACATGCTCGCGGGCGCGTGGTCGCGGCAGATCAGCGAGGAACACCGGCTGGTCTACTAAGGTCGACGGCGAGGACCTGGTGATCCTGCAAGCCCGACTCCACTACAAGTAAATGGCGCTGCTTTGCCGCTGTGCTCTCCTGTCAGACCCGCCGGCGTACAGCTGGGGCGCGTCCCCGGTGACCGCGGCATCCGCGATGAGACCTGGCTGACTCCGGCGGTCACGCGACCAGCCTGGCACCCCACGCGCATGATCAGGGTTAGACTGCCGGCTTGACGTGATGCTCGTTCGCGCCTTCCTCCCATCGGGGGCGGCGGATGGTGACTGACCGGGACGTGGAAGAAGCCCTGGCGCGCAGCTTCCTGGGGAGGCTGCCGCCGGAAGTCGTCGCGAGGCTGCGGTCAGAGGGGGAACGTGCCGACTACCCGGCGGCCCCACGATCTACCGGGCTGGTTCGGCCCCGAGGGCGATGCTGGTTGTGCGCGGTTTGATCCGTGTCTACATGACCTCCCGGAGGGCAGGCAGGTCACCGTTCGGTACGCGTGGGCCGCTGACGTGCTGGGAGGGATCGCGGCCCCGGCTGATGATCTGCTCCACCGGCGTGGTCATCGGGACGCTCTCACACTGCTCCCGCAAGACCGTGACGCAGCGCCACCACCTGCCGCTGGCGGGCAGGTAGCCGCAACAGCGCAGCCATGATCCCCGGATCGACGGACGTGCCGGCATTCAGCGCCACCAGGTCCTGCGCCACCTCCCGGTCACCGACACTCACGAGTAACCAGGCACTCATCTTTCGCCTCGCGGTAAAACTCCGCGTAGTCCAAACGCCGCGAACCCACGCCCCTCCTACGCACAACCACCCCGCGCCGGCTACCTGAACCGGCCGACGCACCCGACCTCCGAGTCCCGGCGAGCGGGGTAACCCATAGCGACCTACCCACCTCAGTAGCCAGGCCGACATTGCTCTGTCCGCGCACGCCAGCTCCACCAAACCGCTGCCGGGCGCGCTGGCCGCCCTGTCCCAGCGGCAGCGGCTGGCCGTCGTGCTCGTGCGTGGCAACGGGTGCACGCTGCGCGAGGTGTCGGAGCTGACTGGCATCAGGCAGACAACCGCGCAGAACCACGCGGAGCGGGGCCTTGCCCGGCTGCGCCAGGCTGGGAGTAAACGATGAGAACTGACCTGAACGAGCAGATCCGCGAGCTGATCGACGGCGGTACGCGCCTGGTCTCGTTCGCCGAGATCATGGCCCGCCAGCCGGTGACAAGGCCGCGTCCGGCAAAGGTGCCAGTCAAGCACCATCCCCGCCGGGCCGCCGCAGTCGCCGCCAGTGCTGCCGCCGCTGGCATTGCGGCCACAATCACCGTCGCCCTGCTCGGCGGCGCGGTCGGCCGGGAACGATCCGGCCATGCTGGCACCGTGCTCACCGCGGCCAGGGTGCACCAGGTCGCGGCCGCGTCCGGGACCGCGCTGGCGCACTCCGGTCATGTGCGGATTACTTACTCGGATGTCTCCTCGCTTGACCCGAGCGGCCGTAGCGCGGGGACGGACGACATCACGTTCTCCGGCAAGGACTGGAATTACGTCAGGGACCAGACTGCGCCGCCGAACGGGCGGACGATCAACCGGGTGGTCGGCGGCCAGGCGTACTACTACCTCACGGGAAAGGCCGGCCTGCGCTGATACCGCGAGACCAACCCGCGCGAGCTCGCCACGGTGACCTCAGTGACTGCCCCGGACCCGCGCAAGCTGCTGCGCGTCCTGGACCCGGCCGCGCGGTTCGTGCGGGTCGGCCACCAGGTCATCGGCGGGATCCGAGTTGAGCAGCTGCGTGCCACCCGGCTCGGCCACCTACCCGGGCTGACGGCGCTGCCGGGCGATGCCGGGCCGATCGGACGAGTGACATCCCTGGACGTCTGGGTCCACAGCCACGGGGTCATCCGCCAGATGCACCTCACGTCACAGATGCACGTCACGACGAATAGCAGGGAGAAGTTCGTCGTGGTGAAGAACGGCACCGTGAAGGTGAAGACGCTGGGCCCGCCCGTGCCGGTACGCCACGGCGTCGAGCGGGCATCGGCATGGATTAGCTTCCTGAACATCGGCGAGCCACAGAAGGTCACGGGGCCAGCGCACGCCATCCCGGTCTACAGCCACGGGTAACAGACCAGTCCGAGGCGCACGCAGGCCGGGCTGGATGCCGATGCCGGTTCCGGGCATGGGCTGGTTCTCGACCTGCGAGGACCCGCACGGGAACGAGTTCATGCTCTGGCAGACCGACACGTCGGCCCCCGCTCCGTCAGGAGAACCGGTGCAGTTGAACCCGCGGCCTGCTTGCTCGCGGCCTCTCGCTCCGCTAAGAGAACACTCGGCCTGGCTCGCGCTCACAACCGATCAGGGCGGGTTCCTGGCCGCATACGCGAATCGCAGGTTCGGGCGTGTCGCTGTGCCGCAGCCCTCCGATCGCCGGACCCCGCCTGGCCGCAGCGCGTGCCGGCCCGTTCAGCCAGAAAATCCCGCAGGCGGCGCGGCGACGATGTAGTGGAAGCGGATCGGTCCTGCCGGCCCGCTCAGCTTGACGAGGCGGAAATGCCAGGTCGCCTGCGGCATCGGGCACCACTCCTCGCCCTGGGTGCAGATGTCGAAGGCGCCATGCCGCCGGCAGGACAGCGACGGGTCGTTGCGGCTCGCCCTACTCCAGATCTTCAAGACGGCAGTGTTCGGGCTGCGCGCGTCGACAAATGCGCGCACTCCGTGCCGAACGATGAGCTGGTTGCGCAGGATCACGCCGCTCGGCTCGCGGAAGGTGAACGTCCTCGTTGCCCGCCCTGACGGTTCGCGCCGGACCTCGCCGCGCTAGCATCCTGTTTCTGTGCATCAGGCACCCCGCTGAGCCGACTGCGCTGAGAGTATCACCCGGATAACAGGCCTCCTACTCCTTTGAAGGCCGGGAACTAGCGACTCCTCGGCGACAACGAGCGTCGTCACCCCTGCGCCAGAGCACCCAACCGAACGCGGCAAGGTAGTGCGTTTCCCGCGCAAGGCTGGAGATTCAGATCGATCGCGCACGCCTTAGCTGCTTGTACCAGGCCGCAACGAGAACACAGAACACGCCGAATGCCAACCACAGGCACCAGGTTGATGCACCGAAGTACACGAGGGCGGCGGAAAGGAGGACCGGGCTCCATGCGATCGCCAGGAGTATGACGGGTACAGAGCCAGCCCGAGCGCCGTCAAACTTCAGCCGCTGCCTGCCCCTGTTGGAGGATAGAAGGATGTACATAGCAACCGCGTAGGCGAGAAACGCGAGGAGGACAGCGACAGCCCAGCCGTGATATGCCCTCGCCTGCTGATCGACGATACGGCGCATGACATCGACGACGATGAACGCGGCCAGCACGGAAGCGAGCGACGTAGCTAAGCGATGCCGGGCAATACGCAACATGTCACTTAGTCTGCCCGAACCAGGCTGGCCCGCTCAGCGCTCAGCCACCACCTTCCGCCGGACAAACTGGCGAAGTTTCCCGGCCGGTCTTGCCATGCCGGATTCTCTAGCAGCCATGCACCTGGAGTGTCGCGGCGTTGTCTGATCCAATGGAGCCGAAGGGCCGAGGCGGAGGGAGCCGCAAATGACGGTGGCGGGGGCGTGGAATGTGGAGAATCTGTTCCGGCCGGACGGTGATTTCGGCCCGCGCGATGCGGACACCTACCAGGCGAAGATCCAAGGCTTGGCCGATATCATCAGCCGGGCCGATGCCGATGTCCTGGCAGTCGAAGAGGTCGGCGACCCAGCGGCCCTGGACGACGTGGCGGCCCTGCTGGAGGGCGAATGGCGGACAGTGACCTCCGCCATCTTCGAGCCGGCACATCCGATCCGTGTCGGGTTCTTGTCCAGGTTGCCGTTCGAAGTCATCGCCGACGTCGCAACGTTCCCCATGCTGGTGCAGCCGGTCCAGGCCGATGACACGGGCGCCACGATCCAGAAGATGGGCCGCGGCGCACTGGCGGTCCGCATCCGCGAAGACTCAGGCCGGGACCTGGTGATGGCTGCCTGCCACCTGAAATCCAAGCTACTGTCTTTCCCCGGCCCGGGTGGCACGTCCCGCTTCGCCCCGCATGACGAGGGCGAGCGCGCACGAGTGGCCGGCTACGCCCTGGACCGCCGCACCGCGGAGGCCGTCACCGTCCGTGCCTTGGCCGACGACCTGCTCGCCGGAGATGGGACCACGCGCCAAGTGATGGTGGTCGGTGACCTCAACGACGAACCACAGGCCGCAACCACCCAGATCCTGCTCGGCCCACCCGGCTCCGAACTGGGCACGCCCGGCGCCGACCGTCCCGACACAGGCGACGCCGCCCGGTTGTGGAACCTCGCCCCCCGCCTCCCCGAGGAGGAACGGTACTCGCGGATTTACCACGGCCGTCGCGAGCTGATCGATCACCTCCTGGTCAGCCAGGCGCTTCTTGGCCGTACCGCGGAGGTACACACCCTGCACCCAGGAACGCTGCCTTCGATTACCGACGACCCGGCGGCCCGCCGTAATGCACCCGCCTCCGACCACGCCCTGATCTACACCCGCCTGAGCAACTGAGGGCGGCTGCAGGCCGGCTGATGTCACGACCGGGCGAAGACGCGGCGCGGATCTACCCGATGCACACTCGGCATGTCACGGGAAGCGACTCGGGGCCGTCCGGCGGAGCCGGGCAAGGCCCGCCTGGCAGGGCGGGTCCGGTCACTGCTTGGGGATGTCCTTGCCCGGGTCGATGAACGGCTTGCGGACGGTCACGCCGCGGCGGCGCCCGGCGGGGGTCTGGACGTCGAATTCCTGGCCGAGCGGCTCGGCGAGCC
>WNGG01000781.1_pt1 | contig 50968 bp, 41 predicted proteins | sample 5400661 | NCBI WGS metagenome assembly WNGG01 (sample SAMN13153372, study PRJNA577476) | soil metagenome | isolation source: 100 cm soil or saprolite under Garry oak tree replicate 1 | place: USA:California | collected 2016-06-15 | reverse complement strand
GGGCGGTGCTGCCCGACGTGCTCCAGCTGTTCGTCGCGGGCGCCGGGGGCCAGCGCGGCATGGAGCTCGAGCGGATGGCGTTCTGCCTGCGCAAGCGGGCCGAACACGAGGCCGGGGTGTACTTCGCCAGCCTGTCCGCGCGGACCATCGTGTACAAGGGCATGCTGTCCGCGCCGCAGCTCGGGCCGTTCTACCCGGACCTGTCCGACCCGAGGTACGGCTCGACGCTGGCGCTGGTGCACTCCAGGTTCTCCACCAACACGTTCCCGTCCTGGCCGCTGGCTCACCCGTACCGGTACGTGGCCCACAACGGGGAGATCAACACCGTCCGGGGCAACCGCAACTGGATGCGCGCCCGCGAGGCGATGCTGGCCAGCGACCTGATCCCGCGGTCGGCGGACGGACTGGGGATCGAGCGGCTCTTCCCGATCCTCAACGAGGAAGGCAGCGACTCGGCCAGCTTCGACGAGTGCCTCGAGCTGCTGCACATGGGCGGCCGGTCGCTGCCGCACGCGGTGCTGATGATGATCCCGGAGCCGTGGGAGAACCACGAGGAGATGACCCGGGAGCGGCATGCCTTCTACCAGTTCCACGCCGCGCTGATGGAGCCGTGGGACGGCCCGGCGCTGATCGCCTTCACCGACGGCTCGGTGATCGGCGCCGTGCTCGACCGCAACGGCCTGCGGCCCGGGCGCTACTGGGTGACCAGCGACGGCCTGGTCGTGCTGGCCAGCGAGGTCGGCGTGCTCGACATCGACCCGGCCACGGTGATCAGGAAGGGGCGGCTGCAGCCCGGCCGCGTCTTCCTGGCCGACACGGTGGCCGGGCGCATCGTCGAGGACGAGGAGGTCAAGGCGGCCCTCGCCGCCGAGCACCCGTACCAGGACTGGCTGCACGCCGGGCTCATCCACCTCGACGACCTGCCCGACCGGCCCGACGGGGTGGCGGACCACGACGGCGAGGACCTGGTGACGCGGCAGCGGATCCACGGGTACACGGAGGAGGAACTGCGGGTCATCCTGACCCCGATGGCCCGGGCCGGCACGGAGCCGATCGGGTCGATGGGGACCGACACGCCGGTCGCCGTGCTGTCCGCCCGGCCGCGGCTGGTATTCGACTACTTCGCCCAGCTGTTCGCCCAGGTGACCAACCCGCCGCTGGACGCGATCAGGGAAGAGCTCGTCACCTCGCTCGGCACGATCACCGGTCCCGAGCAGAACCTGCTCGAGCCGGTCCCGGCCTCCTGCCGCCAGATCGTGCTGCCCTTCCCGGTGATCGGCGACAACGACCTGGCCAAGATCGTCCACATCAACGACGAGGGCAACCTGCCCGGCCTGGCCTCGTACGTGGTCGACGGCCGCTACGACTCGCGCGGCGGCGGCGAGGGCCTGCGCGCCCGGCTGGCCGTTATCTGCGCCGATGTCTCCGCGGCGATCGCCTCCGGCGCCCGCCTCATCATCCTCTCCGACCGGATGAGCAGCTCGCACTCGCTGGTCCCGATCCCCTCGCTGCTGCTGACCGGGGCGGTGCACCACCACCTGATCCGGGAGAAATCACGGACCCAGGTGGGCCTGATCGTCGAGGCGGCGGATGTCCGCGAGTGCCATCACGTGGCGCTGCTGGTCGGGTACGGCGCCGCGGCCGTCAGCCCCTACCTGGCCATCGCCACCGTCAGGGACCTGGTCCGCCGGGGTGCGCTGACCGGGATCACCGAGAAGAAGGCCGAGGCCAACCTGCTCAAGGCGCTCGGCAAGGGCCTGCTGAAGATCATGTCCAAGATGGGCGTGTCCACCGTCGCCTCCTACACCGGCGCGCAGATCTTCGAGGCCATCGGCCTGGGCCGGGAGGTGATCGAGACCTGCTTCGCCGGCACCACCTCGCGGCTGTCCGGCGTGGGCTTCGACCAGCTCGCCGAGGAGACCCGCCGGCGGACCGGGTACGCGCTGCACGCCGGCGCCGGGATGGAGTTCCGGCGGCTGGACACCGGCGGCGAGTACCAGTGGCGGCGCGACGGCGAGCCGCACCTGTTCAGCCCGGAGGCGGTGTTCAAGCTGCAGCACGCCACCCGCAGCCGCCGGTACGAGATCTTCAAGGAGTACACCACGCTGGTCGACGACCAGTCGCGGCGGCTGATGACGCTGCGCGGGCTGCTCCGCATCCGCGGCGTCGACCCGGAAGGCGACGCACCGGAACGAGACGATCAAACCCGGCCCGTTCGGGTTGATGATGTGGAGCCGGTGAGCAGCATCGTGCGGCGGTTCGCCACCGGCGCCATGTCCTACGGCTCGATCTCGGCCGAGGCCCACCAGACCCTCGCGATCGCGATGAACCGGCTGGGCGGCCGGTCGAACACGGGCGAGGGCGGCGAGGACCCGGACCGGTTCATCCCGGACGCCAACGGCGACCTGCGCCGCTCCGCGGTCAAGCAGGTTGCCAGCGGGCGGTTCGGTGTCACCAGCGAATACCTGGTGAACGCCGACGACCTGCAGATCAAGATGGCGCAGGGGGCCAAGCCGGGGGAGGGCGGCCAGCTGCCCGGGAACAAGGTGTACCCGTGGATCGCCAAGACGCGGTACTCCACGCCAGGCGTCGGCCTGATCTCGCCGCCGCCGCACCACGACATCTACTCGATCGAGGACCTGGCCCAGCTGATCCATGACCTGAAGAACGCCAACCCGGCCGCCCGGGTGCACGTCAAGCTGGTATCCGAGGTCGGGGTGGGCACGGTGGCGGCCGGGGTGTCCAAGGCGCACGCCGACGTGGTGCTGATCAGCGGGCACGACGGCGGCACCGGCGCGGCGCCGCTGACCTCGCTCAAGCACGCCGGCGCGCCATGGGAGCTCGGCCTGGCCGAGACCCAGCAGACGCTGCTCCGCAACAAGCTGCGGGACCGGATCGTGGTGCAGGCCGACGGCCAGCTCAAGACCGGCCGGGACGTGATCATCGCCGCGCTGCTCGGCGCGGAGGAGTTCGGCTTCGCCAGCGCGCCGCTGGTCGTGTCCGGCTGCGTCATGATGCGCGTCTGCCACCTGGACACCTGCCCGGTCGGCGTGGCCACCCAGAACCCGGTGCTGCGCGCCAGGTTCACCGGCAGGCCTGAGTTCGTGGTGAACTTCTTCGAGTTCATCGCCGAGGAGGTCAGGGAATACCTGGCCCGGCTCGGGTTCCGCAGCCTGGAGGAAATCATCGGCCGGGTGGACCTGCTCGACACCGTGCTGGCGGTGGAGCACTGGAAGGCCTCAGGGCTCGACCTATCCCCAGTCCTTTACGTACCCCAGCTGCCCGAGGGCGCCGCCCTTAGCTGTGTAAAGAGCCAGGACCACGGCCTGGACAAGGCGCTGGACAACACGCTTATCCAGCTCGCCGAGGGCGCGCTCGCCGACGGCCGCCCGGTCCGGCTCGACCTGCCGATCAGGAACGTCAACCGGACGGTCGGCACCATGCTCGGCTACGAGGTGACCCGGCGCTGGGGCGGCGAGGGGCTGCCCGAGAACACGATCGACATCTCCTTCCGCGGCTCGGCCGGCCAGTCGTTCGGCGCCTTCCTGCCGCGCGGCGTCACGCTGCGCCTCGACGGGGACGCCAACGACTACCTGGGCAAGGGGCTGTCCGGCGGGCGGCTCATCGTCCGCCCGCCCGCCGGCGCCGCGTTCACCGCCGAGGATCAGGTCATCGCGGGCAACGTGATCGGCTACGGCGCGACCGGCGGCGAGATCTTCCTGCGCGGCACCGTGGGCGAGCGGTTCTGCGTGCGGAACTCGGGCGCGCTCGCGGTCGCCGAGGGCACCGGCGACCACGGCTGCGAGTACATGACCGGCGGACGGGTGGTGGTCCTCGGCCCGGTCGGCCGGAACTTCGCGGCCGGCATGTCCGGCGGCACCGCCTACGTGCTCGACCTCCCCGAGATCCGGGTGAACATGGAGATGGTCGACCTGGACCAGGTGGAGGAGGACGACGCCAAGTTCCTGCGCGAGGTGGTGGAGCGCCATCACGCCGAGACCGGCTCCGCGGTGGCGGCCCGGCTGCTCGCGGCCTGGGATCCCGGCCGGTTCACCAAGGTCATGCCGAAGGACTACAAGCGGGTACTGACCGCCGCGTCGGCGGCCGAGCGTGAGGGCCGCGACGTGAACGAGGCCGTCATGGCCGCGGCGCACGGTTAAGGGGGACGTACCGATGGCTGACCCGAAGGGTTTCCTGTCCACGCCCCGCGAGACCCCGGTCCGGCGGCCGGTCGACCTGCGGCTGCGGGACTGGCGCGAGGTGTACGAGCCGTTCCCGGCCAGCCGCCTGGAGCGGCAGGCGGGCCGGTGCATGGACTGCGGCATCCCGTTCTGCCACAACGGCTGCCCGCTGGGGAACCTGATCCCCGAGTGGAACGACCTGGTGCGGCGGCACGACTGGCGGGACGCCGCCGACCGGCTGCACGCGACCAACAACTTCCCCGAGTTCACCGGGCGGCTGTGCCCTGCGCCGTGCGAGGCTGCCTGCGTGCTCGGGATCAACGCGGACCCGGTCACCATCAAGCAGGTCGAGGTGGAGATCATCGACCGGGCGTTCGCCTCCGGCTGGGTCGCGCCGATGCCCCCGGACGTGCGGACCGGGCACACCGTCGCGGTGATCGGCTCCGGCCCGGCCGGGCTCGCCGCCGCCCAGCAGCTGACCAGGGCCGGGCACGCGGTGACGGTCTTCGAGCGCGACGACGCGCCGGGCGGCCTGCTGCGCTACGGCATCCCGGAGTTCAAGCTGGAGAAGCGGCACCTGGACCGGCGGCTCGACCAGATGCGGGCCGAGGGCACCGCGTTCCGCTGCGGCGTCGAGGCCGGCACCGGCATCACGGCGGGCGAACTGCGGTCGGCTCACGACGCGGTCGTGCTGGCCGGCGGCGCCCGGGTGCCGCGCGACCTGCCGCTGCCCGGGCGCGAGCTGGACGGGATCCACCAGGCCATGGAGTACCTGCCGCTGTCCAACCGCGCGGTAGCCGCCGCCCCGGCCGGCCCGGCCGACCCGGCCATCAGCGCGCGCGGGCGGCACGTGGTCATCATCGGCGGCGGCGACACCGGCGCGGACTGCCTGGGTACCGCGCACCGGCAGGGCGCGGCCTCGGTGACCCAGCTCGAGATCCTGCCCCGGCCGCCCCAGGGCAGGCCGGACCATCAGCCGTGGCCGACGTACCCGATGATCTACCGCGTGTCGAGCGCGCACGAGGAAGGCGGCGAGCGCGCCTACGCGGTGACCACGCTGAGGTTCCTCGGCGACGAGGCCGGCCGGGTGCGGGCGCTGCAGTTGGCCGAAGCGGCCGGGTTCGACCCGGTTCCCGGCACCGAGCGCGAGCTGCCCTGCGACCTGGTGCTGCTGGCCATGGGCTTCACCGGGGCCGAACGGCCCGGGTTGCTCGCCGACCTCGGGGTCGACTTCGACCAGCGGGGCAACGTCGCCAGGGACGGCTCGTACGCGACCTCGGTGCCGGGTGTCTTCGCGGCCGGGGACATGGGCCGCGGCCAGTCGCTGATCGTCTGGGCCATCGCCGAGGGGCGCAGCGCCGCCGCGGCCGTGGACCGCTACCTCGGCGGGAACGCCGGGTTGCCGGCCCCGATCCCGCCGGCCGCCCGCCCGCTGACCTGACCATCACAGGTGGGGAACGGCCCAGGTGAAGCGCGCGCTGGGCGTCTACCCTGAAATCCGGAGAGGCCTGGGAAATTTAGGGTCCGAGGGGTGGAGACGGCAATGACAGAAGGCCCGCATGGCCACGACTCGCCGGCAGGCAAGCACCACATAGCCAGGCCGGGCGGGGCGGCGAACGGACCGTCCGCGCCGCGTGCGCCGTTCCAGCCGCTCGCCTCCTCGGCTCCGCCGACCAGGCCCATGCCGATGTTCACGCCGGCCACGTGGACCGTGCTGGTGGCCTCGGATCGCGACTACTTCGACAAGATGAGGGTGATAAGAGACCTCGACTGGTCGTCCATCGAGTTTCCGGCTGACGTCACCGAGCAGCGGATTCCGCTCGCCGGGCCGCAGATGCGCATCGGCCGGCGAAGCGCGGCCCGCGACCTGGAACCGGAGATCGACCTGGCCGGCCCGTCCCCTGACCCGGGCATCAGCCGGCTGCACGCGCTCCTGCTCGCCCGGCCGGACGGCTCCTGGGCCGTGCTCGACCCGGGCTCGGCCAACGGCACGCTCCTCAACGGCCGCAGGATCGCCGCCGGCGATGTGGTCCCCTTGCGCGAAGGTGACCGGATTAACCTCGGCGTTTGGACCGCGATCACAATTCACCGCGGGTAATGGGACGACGCAGCCCCCGCCCTCTGGTAAGAACTAATCCAGACGGCATCGAATTACCGGTGCGACAGAAACGGTTATGGCGGTCGGGCCCATGTCAACGAGCGTCGGCGTTTCGCCGGTTACGCGGACCTCCGCGCCGGCGGGAGGCGGCGCCCGGTGGAGGTCTCGCCTGAACGCGGCGACCACTCCCGCGCGGCTCCGGCTGCTGCTTGCCCTCCTGGTCCTGCTCAGCCTGGCGTGGGGCGTGCTCGCCGCGCTGACCGCCGACCAGCACGCGTCGGCCGCCGCCGACGTGGTCGCGGTCAGCGAGCCGCTGAGCCTGGACGCGGAGCAGATCTACACCAGCCTGTCGGACGCCGACGCCACCGCGGCCAACGCGTTCCTGGCCGGCGGCCTGGAGCCCGCCGCGGCCCGGCAGCGCTACCAGGCCGACATCACCCAGGCGGCGATCCGGATCGAGGCGGCCAGCGCGCTGGTCGGGTCCTCCGCCGCCCGGACCCAGCTGCCCGGTCACCTGGCGAAGCAGGCATCGGCGGCCGGCGCGGCCGTCGGCGACGACCTGGCCATCTTGTCCGGCCAGCTGCCCGCCTACACCGACGAGGTGGGCACGGCCCGGGCCGACAACCGGCTCGGCCTGCCGCTCGGCGCGGCCTACCTCCGGGAGGCCTCGAAGCTGCTGCGCGGCACGGTGCTGCCTGCGGCCAGCGACATCTACACCCGGGAGAGCGCGCTGCTGACCTCGGCCAGCGGGCAGGCCACCGGGCTGCCGCTCATCGTGGTCGCGGTGGCGGCCGGCCTGGGCCTGGGGTACGTGCTGTCCCGCGCATCACGGTGGCTGGCCCGGCACACCCACCGGGTGGTGAACTACGGGCTGCTGCTGGCCGCGCTGGCCGGGCTGGTCTCGCTGGTCTGGCTGGCCGGGGCGTTCGTGATCGGCCGGGCTGACCTGCTGCACGCCCAGCAGCAGGGCTCCGCGCCGGCCCAGGCGTTCGCCCGGGCGGAGGTGGCGGCGCTGCAGGCGCACGCGGACGAGAGCCTCACCTTGATCGACAACAGCGGCGACGACGCCTACCAGCAGGACTTCCTGGCCCAGCAGAAGCTCCTCGGACCGGGACCAGGCACGCTGCTGGCCGCGGTGCAGGCCTCGGCCAGCAACGGCGGCCCGGGCGCCGCCGCCGCGGCGCAGGCCCGGGCCTGGTACCAGGCGCACGCGGCCCTGCGGGCGCAGGACGACGCCGGAAGCCACGCCATCGCCGTGCAGTCCGCGCAGACCGGCGCCGCCGCTACCAGCTTCGCGCGGCTGTCCAAGACCCTCAGCGACGGGATCGGCAACCGCCAGGCCGTCTTCGCCTCCAGCGCCCGCGGCGGCCGGGACGCGTTCACCGGCCTGGCCCCCGGCATGATCGTGGCGGCGCTGGTGATGGTGGCAGGCTGCGCCTGGGGCCTGAGCCGCCGGCTCGCGGAGTACCGGTGAACGCGCGGCCGCGCCCCTGGCGGCGGGTGCTCCTGGTGGCGCTCGCGGTGTCCGGGCTGGCGCTGGGGACCGCGGCCGCCGCCGCGCCCGGGCAGCCGCCTGCCGCCCGCGCGGCCCGGGCGGCCCGGGCGCCCGCCGCCGCGGCGACATGCGACCCGAAGGCGAGCAGCCTGCGCCCGTCCGGGGCGCCGCAGGTGACGTCCGGCTCGTTCATGGCGAAGATCCGCGCCCGCGGCGTCCTCATCGCCGGGGTGGACCAGAGCACCTACCACTTCGGCTTCCTCAACCCGCTCAACGGGCAGATCGAGGGCTTCGACATCGACATGATCCAGGCGGTGGCCAAGGCCATCTTCGGCGACACGCATAACAGGGTCAGGTTCAAGGCGATCTCGGACGCGCAGCGGATCCGCGACGTCACCTCGGGCGCCGTGGACATCGTGGCGCACACGATGACGATCACCTGTGACCGGCTGAGCATGGTCGACTTCTCCAGCGTGTACTTCGACGCGGCCCAGCGGGTGCTGGTGCTGAAGGACTCCCACGTGACGAGCCTGGCCGGCCTGCGCGGCCAGCAGGTCTGCGCGACTAACGGGTCCGACTCGCTCGACCGGATCGGGGCGGCCGGGGCCGTCCCGTTCGCCGTGCCGTACTGGACCGACTGCCTGGTGCTGCTGCAGCAGGGCGCCGTCGCCGCGATCTCCACCGACGACTCGATCCTGGACGGGCTCGCCGCGCAGGACCCGTGGACCAAGCTGGTCGGGCCGCGGCTGACCGACGAGCCCTACGGCCTGGCCATCTCCAAGCAGCACCCGGAATTCGTCCGGTTCGTGAACGCGGTCCTGCAGCAGTTGCGGACGAACGGCCAGTGGGCCAACAGCTACGCGCACTGGATCGGCGGCAAGGCGTCCGCCCCGCCGGCGCAGTACGCGGGCTGACCGATGACGGGCTGACGAGGGGAGCGCGGTGGCAATGAGTAAGTGCACGAGCTGCGGCGGGACGATCGAGGACGGATACTGCAACGTCTGCGGCCTCGCCGCCGCCCCGGCCCCCGCCGCGTCCCAGGCCTCGGGCGCGTCCCAGGCCTCGGGCGGCTCGGCGGCCACGGGGTCGGGATCGGGGTCGGCGGGGTCGGGGACGGCGGGCAGCCGCCGGGCCCCGGGCACCCGGGGTTCCCGGCGGACCAGCGGCCGGTCGGCGCGGGGCCGGCTCGGCGCGGGGCTGGTCGAGATCCCGCCGGTGCCCTACCGCGACCCGTCCAGTGCCGTGCTCGCCGACCCGCAGGTCCCGGAGAACCGGCGCTTTTGCGCTGGCTGTGATCAGCCCGTCGGGCGCGGCCGGGACGGGCGTCCCGGGCTGCCCGAGGGATTCTGCCGCAACTGCGGCACCAGGTTCTCCTTCAGCCCGAAGCTGGCGCCAGGCGAGCTGGTGTCGGGGCAGTACGAAGTGCTCGGCTGCCTCGCCTTCGGCGGGCTCGGCTGGATCTACCTCGCCCGCGACCGCAACGTCAGCGACCGCTGGGTGGTGCTCAAGGGCCTGCTGAACACCGGCGACGCGGACGCCATGGCCGCCGCGGTCGCCGAGCGCCAGTTCCTCGCCCAGGTCGAACACCCGAACATCGTCCGCATCTACAACTTCGTCCAGCACGCAGACCGGCGGACGGGGGAGTCGGCCGGGTACATCGTGATGGAGTACGTGGGCGGCAAGTCGCTCAAGCAGATCCTGCAGGACGCGCGGCAGGCCGGCGGCTCTGTGCCGCTCGAGCACGCGATCGCGTACGCCATCGAGGTGCTGCCCGCACTGGGCTACCTGCACGACCGCGGCCTGGTGTACTGCGACTTCAAGCCGGACAACGTCATCCAGACCGAGGAGCAGCTCAAGCTCATCGACATGGGCGGCGTGCGCCGCATCGACAGCGACGAGCCCATCTACGGCACCGTCGGCTACCAGGCGCCCGAGATCGGGACCGACGGGCCGTCGGTGTCGTCGGACCTGTTCACGGTGGCCCGGGCGCTGGCCGTGCTCACCTTCGAGTTCAAGGGCTACCAGAGCACGTCCAAGTTCACCTTCCCGGACGGGGTGCCGCTGCTCGAGCAGCAGGAGTCGTTCGCCCGGCTGCTGCGCCGGGCCACCGACGCCGACCCGGACCGGCGCTTCGGCTCGGCCGGGGAGATGGCCGAACAGCTCACCGGCGTGCTGCGCGAGGTGCTCGCGACCGCCGACGGCACGCCCCGGCAGGCCTTCTCCACCGTGTTCAGCCCCGAGCTCCAGGCAATCGGGACGGAGCTGGCCTGGGACGGCGGCGCTGCCCCGGGCCCCGCCGCGGCCGGGGGGACCCAGCCGGCCATGCCCCCCGCGGCGGAGATCATCGCGGGGATGCCGACGCCGCAGGTAGACCGGACCGATCCGGCGGCGGGCTACCTGGCCACGCTGGCCGGGCTTGATTCCGGCCCGCGCGCGGCCGCGCTGGCCGGCGCCGTCTCGGGCGACGCGACCGTGCCCGCCGAGGTAGCCACGTCCGCCGAGACGCGCCTGGCGCTGGCACGCGCCCAGCTCGACGTCGGCGACTACGACGGAGCCGGGGCCACGCTGGCCGAACTGGCCGCCGAGGACCCGTCCGACTGGCGGATCGCCTGGACCGACGGCCTGCGCCGGCTGGCGCTCAGCGACGCCGCCACCGCCGGCGGCGCGTTCAGCGCGGTCTACGACGAGCTGCCCGGTGAGCTGGCCCCCAAGCTCGCGCTGGCCTTCGCGGCCGAGGCCGCCAGGGACGCCGCGTCGGCCCGCCACTATTTCAAGGTGGTCTGGACGGTGGACCGGTCGTGCATCAGCGCGGCGTTCGGCCTGGCCCGGGCCTGCCTGGCGGCGGGTGACCGGCCCGCCGCGATCGCGGCGCTCGCGGCGGTGCCTGAGACGTCCAGCCATCACGCGGCGGCGCAGATCGCCGCGGTCCGGATCCTGGTGTCGTCCGGGGTGACCGGTGATGACCTGCGGCAGGCCGACGGCCGCCTGGGCCGGCTGGCCCTGGACGAGGCGCGCCGCCAGCAGCTCGCCGTGGAGATCCTGCGCGCCGCCCTGGGCTGGGCCAGCTCCGGGCAGGTCCCGAAGGCCCTGGCGTCCGGCCAGGCGCCGAATTCCGGTTCCGGACGGCACGCCTCAGCTGACGGCCTCATCCTGGGCTGCGAACCGAACGAGCGCTCGCTGCGCTTCGGCCTGGAACGCGGCTACCGGGCGCTGGCCCGGCTGACGTCGGACCGCGACCGCCGGATCGAACTGGTCGACATGGCCAACGCGATCCGGCCGAAGACCTGGTCATGACCGTGCCGACGATGACCAGGGACCAGGCCGCGGCCGCGGCGGCGGCGGCCGTGGCCGAACGCGACGCGATCCAGGCCAACCTGCTCGAGCTGGACTCCAGCTTCGGCAAGCAGCTGCTCGCCGGGGCCGAGCTCACCGGGGACACCAGACGGCGCTGGGACGCCGCGGCGGCCACGCTGGCCACCCTGTGGCAGGTCTACTCGGCTTACTCGGCCGTGGTCGACCAGGCCGCAGAGGCGGTCGCCAGGCACCTCGGACCGCGCGAGCTCGCTGCCATCTCCGGGCTGCTCGGCGGTCGTTCGGTCCAGCTGGCCTCGGGTCCCGCCCCGCTGGCCGGCCGTGACCTGGCCGATCCCGGCCGTGAGGACCTGACCATGGCCACGGCGGTGGCCCGGATGCGCGGCGCCTTCACCGCCGTGACCGAGGTGGTGTCCGCCGCCGAGCACGTCTGGACCGAGGTGGCGGGCCGCCTGGACGCGGCAGGCGCCGAGCTAGCCCGGGTGACGCCGCCGGCGGCCACGCTCGGGGACGAGGCGCTGACCGGCGAGCTGGCCGCCGCCCAGGGCACGCTGACCCGGCTGCGGGACACCCTGAACTCCGACCCGCTGGCCCTGTGGCGGGGTGGCGGCACGGTCGATACCGCGGCCGCGGACCGCCTCGCCGAGCAGGTCGCCGCGGCCGCGGCCCGGGTCGGCGAGCTGGTCCGGCTGCGGGACGAAGCCCGCCAGCGCATCGCCGGGGTGACGGCGGCCACGGCGACGGCTCGTTCGGCCCAGCAGGACGCCGCCGCCGCCTGGCGGCAGGCCGCGGCGAAGATCGCCGCCGGGGCCCTGCCGCCCGAGCCCGCCGACCCGGCCGACCTGTCCGCCCGGCTGGCCGGGCTCGACGCGCTGCAGGCCGCCGGCCGGTGGACGCGCCTGGCGTCCGAGCTGGACCTGCTCGACCGCGAGCTGGCCACCGCGGCGGCTGGCTTCAAGGAGGCCGAACGGGCCGTGGTGGCGGCCATGGCCAAACGTGACGAGCTGCGCGGGCTGCTCGGCGCGTACAAGGCCAAGGCCGCCCGGCTCGGCGCGGTCGAAGACGCCGGCCTGGCCGAACGGTACGACCGGGCTCGTGACCTGCTCTGGACGGCGCCCTGTGACCTGGCCGCGGCCGAGGCCGCGGTGGCCGGCTACCAGCAGGCCGTGCTGGGAGTGCGGCCCCTGTGACCCGTTCTCAGCCGGGCGGCCGGCCGGACTCGCCGACATGGCCAGCGCAAATCCGGCCCCGGACGCTGACATGATGGACCGCGCCCTGGATGATGGCCTGATGCACGATGGCAACACGGGAGTTACCTGCCCCGCCTGCGGTGTCCCGGCCGGCGCCGCGGACAGCTTCTGCGAGTCCTGCGGGACCGAGCTCGCCCCGCCCGTCACCAGCGCCGGCCCGCCCGGGTACGCCGCGCAGTGCCCGGTGTGCTCGCTCGACGAAACCGCCCGGCCCGGCCCGATCAGCGCCGAGGGCTACTGCGAGTCGTGCGGCCGCAAGGTGCCCTCCGGCCGCGACCACGTAGAGCTCAACCTCGAGCTGCTGGCCGGGGTGACCGACCGCGGGCTGCGGCATCCGCGCAACGAGGACGCGATGGCCCTGGCCACCACCGAGACGTCGGCCGGGCCGGTGGCGATCGCCGTGGTCTGCGACGGGGTGTCCTCCTCGCCGAACCCGGACGACGCCTCGCTGACCGGGGCGCAGGCGGCGGTGCGGATGCTGCTCAGCTCGATCAGGCGCGGCGACGACCCGGACGAGGCGTCCATCGCGGCGGTGCGCCAGGCCCACGAGGCCATGGCCATCCTGGGCTCGCCGTCCCGGGCGCCGTCGGCCACCTACGTTTCCGCGATCGTCGACCCGGATGCGGTGACGATCTGCTGGCTCGGCGACAGCCGCGCCTACTGGCTGGCCACCGAGTCGGAGCCTGCCCGGCTGACCAGGGACGACTCGCTCGCCGAGGAGCTGGTCGCGCAGGGTGAGATGACCGAGGCGCAGGCGATGGCCTCGCCGCAGGCGCACGTGATCACCCGCTGGCTCGGCGCGGACGTGGCGGTGCCGCAGCCGCACGTCGCGCGGTTCGAGCCGCCTGGGCGCGGGATCGTGCTCGTCTGCTCCGACGGGCTGTGGAACTACCAGCCCGAGGCGGCAGGCCTGGCGGCTCTCACCCTCCCGACCGCGTTCCACGACCCGTCCAGCGCGGCCGACGCGCTGCTGAAGTTCGCCCTGGACGCGGGCGGCATGGACAACATCACCATCGTGCTGGTCCCGTTCCCGCTCGTGCGGCCCGCGCCGTTACCAAGGAGAAGAATCCGCCATGACCGACTCCGGCTTCACCGTCGACGTCGACCAGAACCAGTACCTGCCCGAGGACGGCCGCGACGTGAGCGCGGTGGTCACCGTGACGTCCGGGGCGGACGTCGCCGTCGCGGCTCCGGGCGGCGGCGCGGGCAGTGCCGAGATCATCATCATCGACTGCTCGGGATCCATGGATTATCCGCCGACCAAGATGTCCCAGGCCCGGGCGGCCACCGCCGCCGCGATCGACGTGGTCCGTGACGGCGTGGGGTTCGCGGTGGTCGCGGGCACGAGCACCGCCTGGCCGGTGTTCCCGCCGGACGGGAGCATGGCGGTCGCGAGCGCGGCGTCACGAGCCGCGGCCAAGCAGGCGGTGGCCGCCCTGCGGGCCAACGGCGGCACCGCCATCGGCAAATGGCTGGGGCTGGCCCGGCAGATCTTCGCCGGCTACCCGGCCCAGCTTCGGCACGCCATCTTGCTCACCGACGGCAAGAACCAGCACGAGACGCCCGAACAGCTCGCCGCCGAGCTCAGCCAGTGCGAGGGCGTCTTCAACTGCGACTGCCGCGGCGTGGGCACCGACTGGGAGGTCAGGGAGGTGCGCACGATCTCGACCGCGCTGCTGGGCACGGTGGACATCGTGCCCGACCCAGCCGGGCTGGCCGCCGACTTCACCGCCATGATGGAAAACGCGATGGGCAAGCAGGTCGCCGACGTGTCCCTGCGGGTATGGACGCCGCAGAGCGCCACGCTCAAGTTCGTCAAGCAGGTCGCGCCCGCGGTCGAGGACCTGACCGGCAGGCGCGCCCAGACGGGCCCGCAGGCGGGCGACTACCCGACCGGCGCGTGGGGACCGGGGGAGAGCCGGGATTACCACGTGGGCGTCGAGGTCAACCCGGCCGGCGTCGGCCAGGAGATGCTGGCCGCGCGGATCAGCCTGGTCGCCGGGGCCGAGGTCCTCGGTCAGGGCCTGGTCCGCGCGATCTGGACCGACGACGAGGCGCTCTCCACCAAGATCAACCAGCGGGTGGCGCACTACACTGGCCAGGCCGAACTCGCCGACGCTATCCAGGAGGGCCTGGAGGCCCGCAAGCAGGGCGACGAGGAGACCGCGACGGCCAAACTCGGCCGGGCGGTGGCGCTGGCGCACCAGTCAGGCAACGAGGACACCGCCAGGCTGCTGGCCAAGGTGGTAGACGTGGTCGATGTGGAGTCAGGCACGGTCCGGCTGAAGAAGGCGGTCGAGGACGCCGACGAGATGGCCCTCGACACCCGGTCGACCAAGACGGTCCGGGTGAAGAAATAGCGAGCGGGAAGGAGGCGGCGATGGCGGTATGTCCCAGCGGCCACGACTCGGCCAGCGATGACTTCTGCGACGTCTGCGGCATGCGCATCGGCGGTCCCCCGGCCAGCGCGTCCGTCTCCGGTGCCCCGGCTTCCGGCGGCGCGCCCTCCGGTGCCGCGGGCCCGCCGCCCGCGGCCGGCGCCGCCGAACCCTGCCCTCGCTGCGGCACCCCGAGGACCGGCCAGTTCTGCGAAGCCTGCGGCTTCAATTTCGCCGCCCCCCGGTTCACCCCCGCCGCCCCGCCGCCGTCCGCCCCAACTGGCTACAGCACCGCCCAGCCCGCCTCCGGCGGCTACAGTTCCGCCCAGCCCGCCTCCGGCGGTTACAGTTCCGCCCAGCCGTCTCTGTCCGCCATCCCCCCGACTTCCGCGGTTTCCCCGTCAGCCCCGTCAGCCGCCTCGGTCCCGTCCTCGCCGTCGATGTCCTCGTTCCCGTACCCGCAGGCCACCTGGACCGCGGTGGTGGGCGCGGACCGCTCCTACTACGAGCGGGTGCAGGCGGTCACCGGGCCGGAAGGCGCGGCCGTCGCGTTCCCGTCCTACTGCGCCGAACGGCGTTTCCAGCTCGTCGGAAACCAGATGCGGATCGGGCGGCGCAGCGTGTCACGCGGCCTGGCCCCGGAGATCGACCTGACCGGGCCGCCCGCCGATCCGGGCATCAGCCGGCTGCACGCGGTGCTGATCTCCACGCCGGACGGCAACTGGGCCGTGCTCGATCCCGGCTCGGCCAACGGCACGCTGGTCAACGGCACCGAGATCGGGGTCGGGGACCAGGTGCCCCTGCACGACGGCGACCGGATCAACCTCGGCGCCTGGACCGCGATCACCGTGCACCGGGGGTGATCACCGTGCACCGGGGGTAAGGAAATTCTCTACCCGATGTAGGGCATTGGCGTATAACGACGGGCGACCCCAGGCACTAACGTATGCACATGATCACTAACCCGTCGTCGCGGGACCATGCCGAGGTCGACCTCGGCCCTGCCGCCGGCGTCAGCGACAGGGGCCTACGGCATCACCGTAACGAGGACGCGATGGCCCTGGCCGCCGAGCAGGCGCCAGACGGTCCCGCGGTGGTGGCCGTGGTCTGCGATGGCGTCTCTTCCTCGGCCCGTCCCGACGAAGCCTCCCAGGTGGCCGCGCAGGCCGCGCTGCCCGTGCTGGTGGCCGCGGTGCGGGCGGGCGGTGAGCAGGGGCCCGGGGGTGACACCTCAGCGACCACGTTCGTGTCCGCGGTGGCGAGCGGCTACGAGGTGACCTTGTGCTGGCTGGGCGACAGCCGTGCGTACTGGCTGGGCCAGTCGGCGTCCGAATCCCGGCCGCTCACGCACGATGACTCCGTGGCCGGGGGCATGATCGCGGCCGGCCTGGTGGACGAGGCCGCGGCGATGGCCTCGCCGCACGCGCACGTGCTGACCCGCTGGCTGGGCGGTGAGGAAGCGGACCTGGCCGACGATCCGGACCGCGCGCCGCACGTCGAGCGGTTTACCCCGCCCGGAGCCGGGGCGCTGCTCATATGCTCCGACGGCCTGTGGAATTACCTGTCCGAGGCCGCGGATCTCGCCGGGCTCGCGCTGCCCAAGGTGCTGACCGACCCGCTCGGCGCCGCCGCCGACATGGTGAAGTTCGCGATCGAGGCCGGCGGCGCCGACAACATCACCGTCGTCCTGATCCCCTATCTCCCCCCCGAGACCCCCTGATCCTCCCGGGCGTCCCGGCGCGACGGGACGTCAGACAGTGATCAGCGCCCCACTTCCGGCCACGATGAGTACGGGTAAGTTAACGCGAGGTAATCCGACAATGACAATCGCCTGACTCTTCTTTGCCGGTCTCGACAGAGACTTCCCTGGTAGAGACGCTGTTTCCGTGGGAAATGACCTAATCCTCGTGCTGGTGGTCATCACGGCTCTCGCCTTTGACTTCACCAACGGATTCCACGACACGGGCAACGCCATGGCTACCTCTATCGCGACCGGGGCGCTTCCCCCGCGGGTCGCCGTCGCCTTGTCAGGCCTGCTCAACCTGGTCGGGGCGTTCCTCTCGCTGGCCGTCGCGGCCACGATCGCCAGCGGCCTGGTCGACACCAAAGTAATCACGCTGACCGTGGTCGCGGCCGGCCTGGCAGGCGGGATCATCTGGAACCTGCTCACCTGGCTCTTCGGCATCCCGTCGAGTTCGTCGCACGCTCTCATCGGGGGCGTGATCGGCTCGACGCTGGCCGCCGCGGGCGGCCACGCGGTGCTGTGGCACGGCCTGGTCTCGAAGGTCGTCCTGCCGGCCGTCCTCTCGCCGGTCATCGCCGCCCTCGTCGCGGCGGTCGGCACCTGGCTGCTCTACCGGATCAGCCGGAGCCTTACGTCCGCGGCCCGCAACCACGGCTTCCGGATCGGGCAGATCGGGTCGGCGTGCATGGTGTCGCTGGCGCACGGCACCAACGACGCGCAGAAGACGATGGGGGTCATCACGCTGGCCCTGATCGCCAACGGCACGCTGCACGCCAAGGCGACCGCCCCGTTCTGGGTCATCCTCACCTGCGCGCTGGCCATCAGCATCGGCACCTACCTGGGCGGCTGGCGGGTGATCCGGACCCTGGGCAAGGGCCTGGTGGAGATCGAGTCACCGCAGGGCATGGCGGCCGAGTCCTCGTCGGCCGCGATCATCCTGCTGTCGGCCAGCTTCGGCTACTCCCTGTCGACCACGCACGTCGCCACCGGGTCGATCATCGGTACCGGGCTCGGCAAGAAGGGCGCCGAGGTCCGCTGGAACGTGGCCGGCCGGATGGCCTCCGCGTGGGTGTTCACCCTGCCCTCCGCCGCGGTCGTCGGCGCCGCCGCGTACGGGCTCGCCCACGCCATCGGCGGCAGCGCAGGCGTGATCATCGACCTGGTGCTGCTGGCCGCGATCGCCGCGGTCATCTACTGGCGGTCCCGTGCCACCAAGGTGGACCACAGCAACGTGAACGACGAATGGACCGGAGGGGTCGCTCCGGCCGAACCCGAGCCCGCGGCAGCGGTCTGAGCGACAGGGAAGCAGAGATGTCCTGGATCAACCTTTCGGCCCTGTGGAAGATCGTCGTGTTCGGCCTGCTGGCCGGGGCCGGCCTGCCCGCGCTGTTCGCCATCGGGCTGCGCGCCCTGTCCATGCCGGGCAGCCGCGTGCAGGCCGCAGGCGCCGATTCCGACCACATCGTCGGCGGCAACATGCTGGGCATGCTCATCGCCGCGATCTGTTTCCTGGCTATCCTGGCCGCCATCGGCTGGGGTATCTACGAGGTCTACCAGATCGGGCATCCGGCCCCCGCCAAGCACTGACCCGCCGGACGAGCGGCTACCTCATCGAGAGGGTTCACGAACATGGCGCTACCACCCTTCCTCAGCTCGATCATCGGATGGCTGCGGGCCGGTTATCCGGACGGCGTGCCCGAGGTCGATTACGTCCCGCTCTTCGCCCTGCTGGGCAGCCAGCTGAGCGAGAGCGACGTGAAGGCGATCGCGGAGGAGCTGGAGAACGAGAGCAAGCCGGAATCGGCGGAGGCGATCCGGCGCGCCATCGCCGCGGTCACCGACCATCAGGCGAGTGACGCCGACGTGGCCCGGGTGCGAGCCCGCCTGGCCGCGGGCGGCTGGCCCCTGGCCAAGCTCGAGCACTTCGACCCGGCGAACTGGCCTTAGCCGCGCCCGGCCGATCGAGTCGGCCGCGCCCTGCAAGGCGTAGCCGACTGGGCGTTTTCGCGGTTGATCCGGGCGTGGCCCCGGCAGTCTAAGTACTTGGGGCCGACGAACTCGTCGAGCCTCGCCACCGCCCCGCGCCGGGCCACGGATATGGCGTTCCGCCGGGAGAAGCGCCAGGCCACCCCGAGCTGATCCAAGACCTCGCCGCACAGCCGGAGAATGTCCGTAGACTCGTTTGTGAACAGATATCGCGGATACTCGTACCAGTGGTCGCCGTCCGCGAGACGGGCTCGTACCCGGTTAATCCCGCGATAACCGTCCGAGTGGAATAGTCCACGGGCAAAGCGGCCGGGATTCGCCGTCACAATGGTGCGCTGCCATGGTTGCAGCTCGATTTTGCGCATGTGCTTCCGGCCCGGGCCGTGCTGCGGGAAGAGACACGGCCAGTGCCGGGAGCTGCTCGCCACCTCGGTGCAGCCGACCTTCTGCTGAGTGCTGACCTTGCTGCCCGGCCGGACGGTGCTCATGGCTCGCTCACAGTCCTGCCTGAGCCCAGGCCAGGCGTCCGCGCACATGATGCGCAGTTTCCATACCTTCTTGTCTCTCGCGCCGGCCCAGCTTATGCAGCCATCTCCCAGGTAAAGGCCGAGAAGGTACGCGTAATCGGCTTGCGGTTCGGGGAGCGTCGGGTTGGCGGCGCACCTGGGACAGACGGCACGGGGGTTGGCGCTGCCTTCCGGATGCTCACGCCAATCGCGCAACGTTGCCCGTGAGATTCCGGTCGACAGGCTTATGCTGCGCAGGCTGATCCCGCGTCCTATGAGAGCCACCGCATGACGCCGTACGTCAGCGCTGTACATAATCGCAGTATGGCAGGCGGCACTGACAATTCTGAGTTAGCGAATTTGCATTCCGCAGTGCCCGAGTGGGTGCCCCGAGTGGGATTCGAACCCACACTTAACGGTTTTTGAGGCCGCTCGCTCTTCCGTTGGCGTATCGGGGCGCAGCTCGCCCCCGGGGGAGCGGCACGATGACAATCTACCTGGTGACGGTAGGCTCGTGGGCATGAGTCAGAACCCGCTGCGTGTCGTCATCGCCGAGGATGAGGCACTGATCCGCCTCGACCTCAAGGAGATGCTGGAAGAGGAGGGCTATTCGGTCGTCGCGGAGGCGGGCGACGGCGAGTCAGCCGTCGAGCATGTCACGACGCTGCGACCGGATCTGGCCATCCTCGATATCAAGATGCCGGTCCTCGACGGGATCTCGGCCGCCGAGCGGATCGCCGCCGAGCGGATCGCCCCGGTGGTGATCCTGACCGCCTTCTCCCAGCGCGAACTGGTGGAGCGGGCCCGCGACGCGGGCGCGATGGCCTACCTGGTCAAGCCGTTCACCAAGGCCGACCTGGTGCCGGCCATCGAGATGGCGGTCAGCCGGTTCGCCGAGATCCGCGCGCTCGACACCGAGATCGGCACCCTGCGCGAGCGGCTCGAGGTCCGCAAGCTGCTCGACCGGGCCAAGGGCCTGCTCCAGTCCGAGCACGGGCTGACCGAGCCGGAGGCCTTCCGCTGGATCCAGAAGACCTCGATGGATCGCCGTCTCACCATGCGCAAGGTGGCCGAGGCAGTCATCGAGGGCAGCATGCGCGTTCCCGCGGAAACGCCGCAGCCCCAGCCCTGAACACAAGAGCCCTGAGCCCAGGGGAAAGCGAGAACCCGGGGAGCCGTTGGTGCCGTGCCCGCCTTCCCCGGCCGACACGTTGTCTACTTGGACCCCCCGGGCCCGCCGTCTCCACGTTAGCGACCCGCCGCCCCGGGAGGCAAAAGCAGGCTCAGGCCCCGGGCGCTGAGTTTCAGCTGCCCGGCTCGCGCAGCAGATCGGCGCCGTCGGCCTCGCGTCCGGGTACCTGGTCCCTGATCAGGCAGGTGAGCCGGGACGTGCACACCCGGCGGCCGGCCGTGTCGGTAATCACGATGTCGTAGGTGGCGAGCGTCCGGCCGCCGTGCGCCAGGGTGGCGACCGCGGTGACCTCCCCGTCCCAGGCGCCGCGGTGGTGCGTCGCGCTGATCTCGATGCCGACCACCACCTGGCCCAGGCCGGCGTGCAGGGCCGCGGCCAGCGACCCGATGGTCTCCGCGAGCACGCAGGATGCGCCGCCGTGCAGCAGGCCGTACGGCTGGACATTGCCGGCCACCGGCATCGTCGCCACGACCTCGGTCCCGGATGCCGACAGGATCTTGATGCCCATGCGGTTTGCCAGGGTTCCCTCGGCGGTCGTCACCGCCGCGACCCTGTCCAGCATCTCCTGGTCCATCCGTACCTCCGCTCGCTCGGTCCACGTCAAGGGTGCCATGTGCCCGCCCGGCGTCCCACAAGGGCACCCGAAGCCGACGCACCCGCACGCCGCAGCCATCCCAAGATCACCTGACAGCCTCAGATTCCACATTTATGTGCGATTAGGGGTGACTTGGGCCTTGTTAACGCTCACAATTCAAGTTGGAACCCGTTTAGGAAGGGAGCGCATCATGCGCGAGATCGGAAGACAGAGACGTCTCCGTCGGTCAGCCACCATCGGGCTGGCCGCCATGGTGGCAATCGCCGTCGGCGGGATCAGCTTGGTCACTACGACCAGCGCATCCGCATCATCCTCGAACGCCAACTGCAACAGCAGCCCCACAATTACGGTGGAACCCTTCGGCTCACCTGTGGCTGACGTCCCGTACAGCACCACGCCGGAGCAGACGTTCCGCTACACGCTGACCAACTGCCACGGCATGCAGATCAGGCTCCTCACCTACGGAGCCATCACCCAGTCGATCACCGTCCCGGACCGGCACAGGCACATGGCTGACGTCGCCCTCGGTTTCGCGACCCTGAGCGACTACGTGAACTTCGTCAGCCCGCCGCCGACGTCGCCGAACTTCGGCGGACCCTACTTCGGCGAGACCATCGGCCGGTACGGCAACCGCATCGCGAAGGGCACGTTCCATCTCAACAACACGACCTATACGCTGCCCATCAACAACGGGGCCAACAGCCTGCACGGCGGCTTCGTCGGCTTCGGCAACCACATCTGGCACGCGACCGGGACCGCGAAGACCAACAGCAGCGTGTCCGTGACGCTGAAGCTGGTCAGCCCGAACGGCGACGAGGGCAGCGGCCTGATCCCTGGCACCAAGGTGTACGAGCCCAACTGCTCCATCCCGGCGAACCCCGCGTCGAAGTGCACCGGCTACCCGGCCCAGCTCACCGTGTGGGTCACCTTCACGCTGGACAACCACAACCGGTACTGGCTTACCTACAAGGCACACAACGACGACAGCAAGCTGTCGACGGTCCTCAACCTGACCAACCACAGCTACTTCAACCTGGCCGGCGAGGCCTCGGGCAGCGCCCTGAACCAGGACGTCCAGATCAACGCCAACGCCTTCACCCCCACCGACTCCGGCCTGATCCCGACCGGCCAGCTCGCCCCGGTGGCGGGGACCCCGTTCGACTTCAGGCACCTGAAGCCGATCTTCCCGTCGATCTCTGACTGCACCGCCGGAGTCACCTCGCTGTCCTGCGTGCAGCTCACGACCGCGCACGGCTTCGACCACAACTGGGTCCTGAACTCGACAGGCCCGCACTTCGCCGGCCTCAACCTGGCCGCCCGCGCGCTCGACCCGCGCAGCGGCCGGCTGCTGACCGTCTGGACCGACCAGCCGGGCGTGCAGTTCTACACCAGCAACTTCCTCGACGGTCACCTGGTCGGCATCAGCGGCCACACCTACCGCCAGGGCCAGGCGTACACCTTCGAGACCCAGCACTTCCCGGACTCGCCCAACCACGCCAACTTCCCATCCACCGTGCTGGGGGCGGGCCAGACCTTCAACTCGACCACGATCTTCGCGTTCTCCTCGTAACACCTCTGTAAACCGCTCAGACCCGGGGTCTCCGTCCGCCACGCGCCACAAGCAGGTGGCGGACGGGGGCACCGCAAGCCCGTCCGGACCATAGGATCGGTACGTGGCGACACAAGCGACGAGCCAGGACCGGCTGCTGCTGCTAGACGGTCATTCGCTGGCCTACCGGGCATTCTTCGCGCTTCCGATCGAGAACTTCTCCACCACCACGGGGCAGCCGACGAACGCGGTCTACGGGTTCACCGCGATGCTGATCAACGTGCTCCGCGACGAGAAGCCCACCCATCTCGCGGTGGCCTTCGACCGGGGCGAGCCGACGTTCAGGCACGAGCAGTACGTCGAGTACAAGGCCAACCGCCGCGAGACGCCTGACGACTTCCGCAGCCAGCTCAGCCTGATCTTCGAGGTGCTCGACGCGCTCGGCGTCAGGCGGCTGTCCGCGGCCGGCTACGAAGCCGACGACCTCATCGCCACGCTGGCCACGCAGGCCGCGGCGCAGGACATGGACGTCCTCATCGTCACCGGTGACCGCGACGTGCTCCAGCTGGTCTCCGACCGGGTGACGGTGCTGATGACCAGGCGGGGCATCACCGAGATGACCCGCTTCACGCCGGAGACGGTGGCCGGGAAGTACGGGCTCTCCCCGGCGCAGTACCCGGACTTCGCGGCCCTGCGCGGCGATCCGAGCGACAACCTGCCCGGTATCCCCGGGGTGGGGGAGAAGACCGCGACCAAGTGGATCGCGGAGTTCGGCTCGCTGCAGGCCCTGGTCGACCGGGTGGACGAGGTCAAGGGCAAGGCCGGCGACGCGCTGCGCGAGCATCTGGGCAGCGTGCTGCGCAACCGCCAGCTCACCGCGCTGCTCACCGACATGCCCGCCGAGACCGTCGGCGCGGTGCCCGGCGACCTGCTGCCGGTGGCCTGGGACCGGGAGAAGATCCACCAGCTCTTCGACACGCTCCAGTTCAAGGTCCTCCGCGAGCGCCTCTACCAGACCCTCCCGCACGGCCTCATCGGCGCGACCGGCTCGGACCCCGGCAGCCCGCTCGGCGGCGCCGCCGCGGAACGGCCGGAGAAAGCGGCCTTCGAGGTGGTGACCGAGCTGATCGGACCTGATCAGGCCGAGGGCTGGCTGGCCGCCCATTCTTCTACCGAACGGGCCGGGCTCACGCTCGCCGGAACCTGGGGGCGCGGCACGGGCAACGTGACCGGCCTGGCGATCGCCGCCCCGGACGGCCACGGCGCCCACCTGGACCCGGCCCAGCTCACCGAGGCCGACGAGCGGGCCCTGGCGGCCTGGCTGGCCGACCCGGAGCACCCGAAGGTGCTGCACGACGCCAAGGGCCCGATGCACGCGCTCGCGGCCCGCGGCCTGCCGCTGGCCGGGCTGGCCTGCGATACGGCGCTGGCCGCCTACCTGGCGCTGCCCGGCCAGCGCACCTTCGACCTGGCCGACCTGGCGCTGCGCTACCTGGGCAAGGAGCTGCGCGAGGAGGCCGACGGCGGCCAGCTGACGCTGGACGGCTCCGGCGAGCGGGACGCGGCGGCCGGCCTGGTGCTGCGCGCCCAGGCCACCCTCGAGCTGGCCGGAGCCCTGGAGGAGGACCTGGGCCGGCGCGAGTCGGTGGCGCTGCTGCGCGAGCTCGAGCTGCCGCTGGTCGACGTGCTGGCCAAGATGGAGCGCACCGGGATCGGCGCGGACTCCGAGCACTTCGCGGCCATGTCCTCGATGCTGCACGGCGAGGCGAAGGCGGCCGAGCAGGCCGCGTACGCGGTCGCCGGGCACGAGTTCAACCTCGGCTCGCCCAAGCAGCTGCAGGAGCTGCTGTTCAACGAGCTCGGGCTGCCCAAGACCAAGCGCATCAAGACCGGCTACACCACCGACTCCGAGGCGCTGACCAGCCTGCTCGCGCAGACCGGGCATCCCGTCCTGGAGCACCTGCTGCGCCACCGCGACGTGGCCAAGCTGATGTCGATCGTGGACTCGCTGATCCCGATGGCCAGCGAGGACGGCCGGATCCACACCACGTTCAACCAGACGGTCGCCGCCACCGGCCGGCTGTCCTCCACCGACCCGAACCTGCAGAACATCCCCATCCGCAGCGAACTAGGCCGCCAGATCCGGCTGGGCTTCGTGGTCGGTGCGGGCTACGAGTGCCTGCTCTCCGCGGACTACAGCCAGATCGAGCTGCGCATCATGGCGCACCTGTCCGGTGACGAGGCGCTGATCGCGGCGTTCGAGTCGGGGCACGACTTCCACGCCGCCACCGCCTCCCGGGTGTTCGGCCTGCCGCCCGCCGAGGTGGGGCCCGAGCTGCGGGCCAAGATCAAGGCGATGAACTACGGGCTGGCCTACGGCCTGTCCGCCTTCGGCCTCGCCAACCAGCTGCGCATCACGCCGGACGAGGCGCGCGGGCTGATGGAGGAGTACTTCGCCGAGTTCGGCGGGGTCCGTGATTACCTGCACGAGGTGGTCTCCCGGGCCCGGATGGACGGCTACACCGCCACCATGATGGGCCGCCGCCGGTACCTGCCCGACCTGACCTCGGACAACCGGCAACGCCGCGAGATGGCCGAACGGATGGCGCTCAACGCACCGATCCAGGGCTCGGCCGCGGACGTGATCAAGGTGGCGATGCTGGCGGTGGACAGCGCGCTGGCCGCGGCCGGGCTGGGCTCCCGGATGCTCCTGCAGGTTCACGACGAGCTCATCATCGAGGTGGCGCCGGGCGAGCTGGACGCCGCCCGCGACCTGGTGTGCGCGGCGATGGCCGGCGCCGCCGCGCTGCGCGTGCCGCTCGACGTATCGGTCGGCACCGGCCGAAGCTGGGCGGAGGCGGCGCACTGAGGTGGTCGGCCTGCCTGGTCGATACCCTATTGTGGCCGGGCTCAATTGACCCTACCGGTCAACTCTCATAAGCTGAACGCTGCGCCGTGTCCTCGTGCGTTCCGCCGTGATCGCGTGGTTCACCTCACGTGATCGGGCAGGCGGTCCTGGAAATCCTGGTCACCTGCACACGGTTACCGGCGTGTCCATAACTTTCCCTGTCCGCATCCGGAGCCTACCCACACATGACGAGCAGCACGCAAGCCAACTCGACCCCCAAGGTGGCGGTCAACGACATCGGGTCCGAGGAGGCATTCCTCGCCGCGATCGACGAAACCATCAAGTATTTCAACGACGGTGACATCGTCGAAGGAACAGTCGTCAAGGTCGACCGAGACGAGGTCTTGCTCGATATCGGCTACAAGACAGAAGGCGTGATCCCGTCACGTGAGCTGTCCATCAAGCACGACGTTGACCCGCACGACGTGGTCAAGACCGGCGAGCACATCGAGGCCCTTGTCCTGCAGAAGGAGGACAAGGAAGGCCGCCTGATCCTGTCCAAGAAGCGCGCCCAGTACGAGCGCGCCTGGGGCACGATCGAGAAGATCAAGGAAGAGGACGGCGTGGTCACCGGCACGGTGATCGAGGTCGTCAAGGGCGGCCTGATCCTCGACATCGGCCTGCGCGGCTTCCTGCCCGCCTCCCTGGTGGAAATGCGCCGGGTCCGCGACCTGCAGCCGTACGTCGGCAAGGAGATCGAAGCCAAGATCATCGAGCTGGACAAGAACCGCAACAACGTGGTCCTGTCCCGGCGCGCCTGGCTCGAGCAGACCCAGTCCGAGGTCCGCCACACCTTCCTCAACACCCTGTCCAAGGGCCAGATCCGCAAGGGCGTGGTGTCCTCGATCGTCAACTTCGGCGCGTTCGTCGACCTGGGCGGCGTGGACGGCCTGGTGCACGTGTCCGAGCTGTCCTGGAAGCACATCGACCACCCCGGCGAGGTCGTCGAGGTCGGCCAGGAGGTCACCGTCGAGGTGCTGGACGTGGACATGGACCGCGAGCGCGTCTCGCTGTCGCTGAAGTCCACCCAGGAAGACCCGTGGCAGCAGTTCGCCCGGACCCACCAGATCGGGCAGGTCGTGCCCGGCCGGGTCACCAAGCTCGTCCCGTTCGGCGCGTTCGTCCGGGTCGAGGAGGGCATCGAGGGCCTGGTGCACATCTCCGAACTGGCCGACCGGCACGTGGAGATCCCGGAGCAGGTCGTCCAGGTGGGCGACGAGATCTTCGTCAAGATCATCGACATCGACCTGGACCGGCGCCGGATCAGCCTGTCGCTCAAGCAGGCCAACGAGGGCACCATCGGCGAGGCGGTCGGCGACGACTTCGACCCGACCCTGTACGGCATGCCGGCCTCCTACGACGAGCAGGGCAACTACGAGTACCCGGAGGGCTTCGACCCGGAGACCGGCGAGTGGCTGCCCGGCTACGAGAAGCAGCGTGAGGAGTGGGAGCACCAGTACGCCGAGGCGCGGGCCAGGTTCGAGGCGCACCGGCGTCAGGTGGAGGAATCCCGGGCCAAGGCCGAGGAGGAAGAAGGCACCGCGGCCGAGGCCGGCGAGGGCGGCGCGGCCAACGGCGCCCCGCGCGGTCCCCGTGGCGGCGGCCGCTCGGGCGGCTCGCGCCCGGCCGGCACCCCGGGCGCGGTGACCTCGAGCTCGACCCCGGGCACCGCGGCCACCGGCACCCTGGCTTCCGACGAGGCCCTGGCGGCCCTGCGCGAGAAGCTGTCCGGCGGCCAGAGCTAGCCAGCAGCACCGAAGGCGGCGCCCGCGAACGCGGGCGCCGCTTTTCGCGTTCCACGCCCTCCTGGTACGGTTTCTCGGCCGGGACGCCAGGAAATAAGGAGGCACTGTGGCCGAGCGAGACCTCGCCGTCCGCATGTTCGAGGTCATGGCGCTGATGCGCGCCGTCGAGGACCGGATGGTCACCATGTACCGGCAGGGCGAACTGCTCGGTTCGCTCTACACCGGGCACTGGCACGAGGCGATCGCGGTCGGGACGGCCGCGGCGCTGCGCCCCACCGACGTGCTCGCCCCGCTGCACCGCGATCTCGGCGCGCACCTGTGGCGGGGCCTGGAGCCGTGGCAGGTGATGGCCAGCTTCATGGGCAAGGCGACCTCGCCGACCGGCGGCCGGGACGGCACGCTGCACTACGGCCGCCTGGACCTCAACATCATCAACCCGGTCAGCCACATTCCCAACAACTACCCGGTCGCCACCGGGGCAGCGTTCGCGCTGAAGTACCGCGGCACGGACGGGGTGGCCATGGCGTACTGCGGGGACGGCGCAACCAGCCGCGGGGACTTTCACGAGGCCCTCAACCTGGCCGCGGTGCAGCGCCTGCCGTGCGTGTTCGTCGTGGAGAACAACCAGTACGCCTACTCGACCCCGCTCACCCTCACGACCGCGGCCTCGGATTTCGCCAGCAAGGCGGTCGCCTACGGGATGCCCGGGGTGCAGGTGGACGGCGTCGACGTGTTCGCCGTGCACGAGGCCGCCGTCAGCGCGGTCGCCCGGGCCCGGGCCGGGGACGGCCCGTCCCTGATCGAGGCGGTCACGATGCGCATGCACGGCCACGCCGAACACGACCCGGCCGACTACGTGCCCAGGGAGCTCGCCGAGACGTGGGCGAAACGCGACCCCGTGGAAGAGTGCGCCGCCCGCCTGGTCGAGCTCGGTTTCCTCGACCTGGACGGCGTCGCGGCGGTCCAGGCGCAGGCGCGCGAGACCGCCCTGGAGCACAGGAACAAGGCGCTGGGCATGCCGATGCCCGAGCCGGACGACGAGGAGGGCCGTGTCTATGCCGACTGAGACCGTGAGCTACCTCGAGGCGATCGCCGAGGGCCTGAGCAGCGAGATGGAAGCCGACCCGGACGTGTTCCTCATCGGCGAGGACGTCGGCCAGTTCGGCGGCGCGTTCAAGGTGACCAGGGGTTTCCTCGACCGGTTCGGCCCGCGGCGGGTCGTGGACAGCCCCATCGCGGAGTCCGGGTTCACCGGCCTGGCCTGCGGCGCGGCGCTGATGGGCCTGCGGCCGGTGGTCGAATTCCAGTTCGCCGACTTCATCTCGTGCGCGTTCGACCAGATCATCAACAACTGCTCCAAGCAGCACTACCGGACGGGCAATCCCATCCCGGTGACGTTCCGCGCCCCGTTCGGCGCCCGGCTGCGGGCCGGGCCTACGCATTCCCAGAGCGTCGAGGCCTACTTCGCGCACATCCCCGGCCTCAAGATCGTCGCGCCGGCCACGCCGCAGGACGCCGCCGGGCTGATGATCAGCGCTATCCGGGACAACAACCCCGTGCTGTACCTGGAGAGCAAGTACCTGTACCGGCGGATCGAGGTGCCCGGGCCGCTGTCCCTCGACCCGGTACCGATCGGGTCGGCGCAGGTGATCCGCGAAGGCACCAGGGTCAGCCTGCTGACCTATTCGGTCGGTGTCCACCAGGGCCTGGAGGCCGCCGCGCAACTCGCCGGGGAGGGCATTTCCGTCGAGGTCGTCGACCTGCGCACGCTCGTCCCGCTCGACGTCGCGACGATCGCCGCCTCGGTGAACAAGACCTCGCGTGCCGTGGTCCTGCACGAGGACGCCCGCCGGCTGGGCTACGGCGCCGAGATCGCGGCGACCGTCCAGGAGGAGTGCTTCTGGCGGCTGGACGGGCCGGTCGTCCGCATCGCCGGGAAGAACACGCCGATCCCGACGAGTCCGGCCCTCGAGGACGCGGCCGTGCCGCAGCTGCCGGAGATCGTCAGCACGCTGCGGCGGGTGGCGACGACATGAGCAGCCCGCAGGAGAGCGCCCTGGCCGGCGTCTTCAAGATGCCGAAGCTGGGGGAGAGCGTCACCACCGGCACGGTCACCAGGTGGCTGAAAGCCGTCGGCGACCCGGTCGGCTTCGACGATCCGCTGCTGGAGGTGGCCACCGACAAGGTCGACTCCGAGATCCCGAGCCCTTACGCCGGAGTCCTGCTCGAGATCATGGTGCCGGAGGGGGAGACCGTCGAGGTCGGCGCGCCGCTCGCCCGCATCGGCGCGCCCGCCACCGCCACCGGCTCCGCCACCGGCTCCGCCCCCGCCCCCGGCTCCGCCCCCGGCACCCGCTCCGCGCCGGCGGACGCCCCGGCGGGGAACGGCGCCGGCCGGGCGCTGGTGTCGCCGATCGTCAGGCAGCTGGCCGCCCGGCACGGCATCGACCTCGCCACCCTTCAGGGATCGGGCGTCACCGGGCGGATCATGCGCGAGGACGTCGAGGCCGCCGTCGCCCGGGCCCGCGTGACCCCGCCGCCCGCAACATCGGCCCCGCCCACAACATCGGCCCCGCCAGTGACTTCCACCCCGTCCGCAACATCGACCCCGCCCGTTACTTCCGCCCTGCCGGTCACCTCGGCCCCGCCGACCCCGGCCGTGCGGCTGGGTCCCCGGGATGAGGCCCAGCCCCTCTCGCGCATGCGCCTGGCCATCGGCGAGCGCATGGTCGAGTCGCTGCGGATCGCGCCGCACGTCTGGACGTCCGTCGAAGTGGACATGCAGGCGGTCGAGGAGGCACGCCGCCGGCACAAGGAGCAGTTCCGGCGCGAGGAGCGGACCTCGCTCACCTACCTCGCCTTCGTCGCCCGCGTCACCTGCGACGCCCTGCGCGCGTTCCCGGCCGTCAACTCCTCGGTCGACATGCAGGCCAAGACCCGCGTCCTGCACCACTACGTCAACCTCGGGATCGCGGTCGACCTCAGCGAACAGGGCCTGGTCGTCCCCGTGATCAGGGACGCCGACGGCCTCAACCTGCGCGGGCTCGCCCGGGCGATCCGGGCCGCCGGAGACATGGCGCACGCCGCCACGTTCACCCCCGACGACCTGGCCGGCTCCACGTTCACGATCACGAACCCGGGCCCGTTCGGCGGCTACGCGTCGGCACCCATCATCAACCAGCCGAACTCCGCCATCTTGTCGGTCAACTCGGTATCCCGCCGCCCCACGGCGGTCGGCGACGCGGTCGCGGTCCACTACATGACGATGCTCGGATTCAGCTACGACCACCGGGCGTTCGACGGCGTCACCGCGTCCCGTTTCCTGGCCTACCTCCGCGACGCGCTGCAGGACCGGGACTGGGACGCCGAGCTCGGGTAGCGCCAGTGCCAGGTAGCGCCAGTGCCGGGCAGCGCCAGTATGCTGCGAGACCGGTGCCCCTAGCGGAAGGCGGGTGGCGGTGCTGCGAGTCGGGCTTACCGGCGGCATCGGGTCGGGCAAGAGCGAGGTGGCCCGGCGGCTGGCGGAGCACGGCGCCGTGCTCATCGACGCGGACGTGGCCGCCAGGGAGGTGGTCGTGCCCGGCTCGCCCGGGCTGGCCCGGATCGCCGCGGCCTTCGGCGACAGCGTGCTCCGCCCGGACGGCTCGCTGAACCGGGAGCGGCTGGGCGAGATCGTGTTCGGCGATCCGGGCCTGCGCGCGAAGCTGAACGAGATCGTGCACCCGCTGGTCGGCGCGTGGATGCAGGCGGCCGAGCGCGCCGCGGTGCAGGCCGCCGGGCCGCCGGGGCCGGTCATCGTGCACGACGTGCCGCTGCTGGCCGAGAGCCGCGGCCGGGACGGCTTCGACGTGGTGCTCGTGGTTGACGTGCCGTCCGAGCTTCAGGTCGAGCGGCTGGTCCGGCTGCGCGGCATGGCGCCCGGTCAGGCCCGGGCCCGGCTGGCGGCCCAGGCCAGCCGGGAGCAGCGGCTGGCCGTCGCCGACGTCGTGATCGACAACTCCGGCACCCTGGAGGAACTGGACCGCCGCGTCGCCGAGGTCTGGTCCGGTCTGGAGCGCCGGGCGCGGGATTAGAGGCTGTCCCGAAGCGGGTCGTTTCATGATCCTGAACAGTTTTGGGTCGCATCTGCCCCGAACTGTTCACGATCATGAAAAGCGCCCCCGCGGTCCGCTCCAGAGCGTGTACCGCAGGGTGAAAACTGCCGCGTAGGCCCCGCCCGTCACGGGGATCCCGGGTCGCGGCGGCGTCGGCCGCCCGGTGTCACCGCGACGAGGTGATGTCACGCCGGCCGCGTGGGGCCGGGAGGCGGATGAGGCCGGGCGCCCGCTCGCCATCGATGAGAGCGCCGCCGGCCATCCGGGCGGAGCGAGTATCACGATCTACGGGACGCGCCTAAGGCCACCGCGAACAGGGCCCACTGCTACCCTGCGCTGACGCCGCCGGCCTGCGGGCCCGCACCCGCTGAGGCCACCGGAATGCCGGAATGTCGGACCCCCGGCCTAGAGTTGAACTCTCGGGGGTCTAGGAGGTTGGGCTCGTGCGTCCGGTTACCGATTTGCAGCGCAAGGTCGCGCCGTTCCAGGTCATCACCGACATGGTTCCGGCAGGTGACCAGCCGACGGCGATCGCCGAGATCGAGAAGCGCGTCCGGGCGGGGGAGTCGAACACGGTGCTGCTCGGCGCGACCGGCACCGGCAAGACCGCCTCGGTCGCCTGGATCGCGGAGCGGCTGCAGCGTCCGGTGCTCGTCATGCTGCCGAATAAGACGCTCGCCGCGCAGTTCGCCAACGAACTGCGCGAGATGCTGCCCAATAACGCGATCGAGTACTTCGTCTCCTACTACGACTACTACCAGCCGGAGGCGTACGTCCCGCAGACCGACACCTACATCGAGAAAGACTCCTCGGTCAACTCCGAGGTGGAGCGGCTCAGGCACTCGGCCACGAATTCGCTGCTCACCAGGCGGGACACCATCGTCGTCTCCTCCGTCTCGTGCATTTACGGCCTGGGCACGCCGCAGGAGTACGTGGACCGGATGCTCAAGGTCAAGCTGGGCGACACCATCGAGCGGGACAAGCTGCTGCGCAAGCTGGTCGGCATGCAGTACAACCGCAACGACCTGGCCTTCACCCGCGGCACCTTCCGGGTCCGCGGCGACACCATCGAGGTCATCCCGATGTACGAGGAGCTCGCGGTCCGGATCGAGATGTTCGGCGACGAGATCGAGCGGCTGATGACGCTGCACCCGCTGACCGGCGAGGTGATCAGCGAGGACACCGAGCTGTACATCTTCCCGGCCTCGCACTACGTGGCCGGGCCGGAGCGGATGGAGCGCGCCATCAACGGCATCGAGGCCGAGCTGGCCACCCGGCTCGGCGAGCTCGAGCGCGGCGGCAAGCTGCTCGAGGCGCAGCGGCTGCGCATGCGCACCACCTATGACGTGGAGATGATGCGGCAGGTCGGCAGCTGCTCGGGGATCGAGAACTACTCGCGGCACATCGACGGCCGCGAGGCGGGCACCCCGCCGAACACCCTGCTCGACTACTTCCCCGAGGACTTCCTGCTGGTGATCGACGAGTCGCACGTGACCGTGCCGCAGATCGGCGCCATGTACGAGGGGGACGTGTCCCGCAAGAGGGTCCTGGTGGAGCATGGCTTCCGGCTGCCGAGCGCCATCGACAACAGGCCGCTGACCTGGGATGAGTTCCTCGACCGGATCGGCCAGACCATCTACCTGTCGGCCACCCCGGGGCCGTACGAGCTGCAGCGCGTCGGCGGCGACGTGGTCGAGCAGGTCATCCGGCCGACCGGCCTCGTCGATCCCGAGGTGATCATCAAGCCGACCAAGGGCCAGATCGACGACCTCCTGCACGAGATCAGGCAGCGGGCCGAGCGTGACGAGCGGGTGCTGGTCACCACGCTGACCAAGCGGATGGCCGAGGACCTGACCGACTACCTGCTGGAGAACGGGGTCCGGGCCAGGTACCTGCACAGCGAGGTCGACACGCTGCGCCGGGTCGAGCTGCTGCGCGAGCTCCGGGTCGGCGAGTACGACGTGCTCGTCGGCATCAACCTGCTCCGCGAGGGCCTCGACCTGCCCGAGGTGTCGCTCGTGGCCATCCTGGACGCCGACAAGGAAGGCTTCCTGCGCTCCGGCACGTCGCTGATCCAGACCATCGGCCGCGCGGCGCGGAACGTGTCCGGCGAGGTGCACATGTACGCCGACAGGGTCACGCCGTCGATGCAGCGGGCCATCGACGAGACCAACCGGCGGCGGGAGAAGCAGGTCGCCTACAACGAGGCGAACGGCATCAACCCGCAGCCGCTGCGCAAGCGGATCGCCGACATCCTGGACCAGATCGTCCGCGAGGACGCCGACACCGAGCAGCTCATCGGCGGCGGCGGCCGGCAGCAGTCCCGGGGCAAGGCGCCGGTGCCCGGCCTGTCCTCGCGCGCCCGCGCGGTAGCGAGCCAGGCCGGCGAGCGCACCGCGGCCGGCGAGCCGACGAAGGAGGCCAGCGCCGCCCGCGGCGAGCTGGTCGGCCTGATCACCGAGCTCACCGAGCAGATGCACGCCGCCGCCGCCGAGCTGCACTTCGAGGTGGCGGCCCGGCTCCGCGACGAGATCCGGGAGCTCAAGGCCGAGCTCCGCGGCATGCACGCGGCCGGCGTCTGACCGCACGCATTACCGCGCGGCGGCAACGATGCGGCAACGATGGAGCATCGGTGCCGCCGAAGCGACGGCCGTGCGCCGCCGTTGCCGCTGAGCCTGAGCGTGCACCAGGGTCGTTCGGGACAAAGGTGTTTCCCCTGGTCACACACGGGTGCCCTGATGCTCGAAAATGGCTTCAGCGACGATCCGGAGCCTCATATCAGGCTCGAATTCATGATTGCCGGCGGAGTATAGTGCGCGGAGAAACGGGGAATCGGGCGATCAGGCGTATAACGGGGTGTAACGGGGTGTGACGGAGGCGAAACGAATGCCCTGGGTGGTTCGTGACGCGGTCGACGACATCAACCGGGCGGTGAGCCGCCGCTGGCAGGGCCTGGACGGGCTGCTGCCCGCGCGGGCCGAGCTCCCAGAAGGCTGCGCGGCGCCGCTCGTGACCGCCGGGGTGAACGGCCGCCCGGCGGGCCTGGCGGTCTGCCGCCACCAGCACGTCCCGGCCGGCAGCCTGAACCAGACCTGGGGCGCGGCGGGCCGGTTCTCGCTGATCCCGCGGCTGCGCGAGGCGGACACGTCCGCCGCCCTGGACGACCTGCTCGGGCAGTGGCGCGATCACCTGGCCGCCCTGCCCGAGGCCGCCGCCGACGACACCGCGGCGATGGTCACCTGGCCGGCCCGCGACGTCAGCGGGGTGAACGCGCTGGTGCGGCACGGGTTGCAGGCGCTCACCGTGATCGCGGTGCGGACCGCCGGGCGCGCCGCCCCCGCTGACCGGCACGAGGACAACGCACCCGACGGCCTGGCCATCCGGGAGGCCGGCCCCGCGGACCTCGACGCCGTGACGGAACTCGAGATGGGCGTGATCCGCTACGACGCGCAGTTCGGCGCGACCGTCCTCCGCCCTGGCACCGAGGCGCTGGTCCGCGCCGAGACGCGGGCGGCGCTGGCCGCACGGCCGGCCTGGGCCTGGCTGGCCGAGCGGGACGGGCGGCCCGTCGGCCTGGTCCACCTCCAGCCGCCGGAGCACGCGGGCTGGATCGCCGGCATGACGCGGGGAGGTACCACCGCTTACCTGCCGACCCTGTTCGTACGGCCGGGCGAGCGGGGCGCCGGGGTCGGCGCGGCCCTGGTCAGGCATGCGCACGCGGTCCTGGGCGCCCGCGGCGTGCGGGCTACGCTGCTGCACTACGCGCAGGTGAACCCGCTGTCCGGGCCGTTCTGGAACCGGATGGGATACCGGCCGCTGTGGACCGGCTGGGAAATACGGCCGGCGGTCTCGCTGCGCTGAGTAACCAGTGGGGGCAGGGGAGCGGGTGGCTGTGCCGAATGATAACGGGCCGGAATGCGGGGGCCGGAATGCTGAGGGTCTGCTGATGGTTGCCTCAGAAAACAGCCGACTAGCCAGAGATACCGGGGGAGGTGTGCGGTGCTAGTCAGCCTGATCGCGGCCATCGTCGCAGCGCTCTTGTACGGCATTGCCGCGGTGATGCAGGCGATTGCGGTGCGCGCGGCCAGCAACAAGTCGGCCGAAGATGCCTCGGGGGGCGTCGATCCCGGCCTGGTGATGCGGTTGCTGCGCCAGTGGCGCTTCGTCGCCAGCATGTGCCTGGACGCGCTCGGCTTCGTGGCTCAGCTCATCGCCCTGCAGCGGCTGCCGCTCTTCGCCGTCCAGGCGTTCGTGGCGTCGAACCTCGCGGTGACCGCGGTGGTGGCCTCCTGGGTAATCGGCGTGACCCTGTCCTGGCGGGAGTGGGCGGCGGTCCTCGGCGTGGTGGCGGGCGTCGGCCTGCTCGGCTCCTCGGCGGGCGCGGAGGGCGCCGCGCACGTGGGCGCGGTGTTCAAGCTCGCGCTCATCGTGGCGATCGCGGGGCTGGCCGTGCTCGGCCTGGCCGCGGCCAAGCTCAACGAGCCGTACCGGACCACCGCGCTCGGCGTCACCGCCGGTTTCGGCTACGGGATACTCAGCATCGCGGCCCGCGTGCTGACCGGGTTCTCGCCGCTTGAGCTGGCCCGTGACCCGGCCGCGTACGCGGTCGCCGCGGCCGGCATCATCTCGTTCATGTTCTACGCCACCGCGCTGGAGAGCGGCAGCGTGACGGTCGCCACCTCGGCGGTGGTGCTGGCCGAGACCATCCCGCCGGCCGTCATCGGCGTGATCTTCCTGGGCGACCAGACACGTCCCGGGCTGTCCGTCGTCGCCTGGGGAGGCTTCTTCATCGCCGTCGCCTCGGCCGTCATGCTGGCCAGATTCGGTGAGGCGCACCAGACAGAAGACGTGGCGAGGGCCGACGCGATAGCCCGCCGGCAGGCAAATGCCGGGCCGGCCGCCGCCGGCCTGTTATCCTGGTGGCCCGTGGACCTGCAGTTTTTCCTCGCCATACCGGACACCACGGGAGCCTCATAGTGGCCGCATCATCACTTCACTCACGGCCTGCGCAAACCAGACATCTCTTCGTCACTGGAGGCGTCGCCTCCAGCCTCGGCAAGGGACTGACCGCATCCAGCCTGGGCCGCCTGCTGAAACTGCGGGGCCTGCGGGTGACGATGCAGAAGCTTGACCCTTACCTCAACGTCGATCCGGGCACCATGAACCCCTTCCAGCACGGCGAGGTGTTCGTGACCGACGACGGCACGGAGACCGATCTCGACGTCGGCCACTACGAGCGCTTCCTGGACACCAACCTTCAGGGCGAGGCCAACGTCACCACCGGCCAGATCTACTCGACGGTGATCGCGAACGAGCGCCGCGGCGCCTACCTGGGCGACACCGTGCAGGTCATCCCGCACATCACCAACGAGATCAAGTCCCGCATCCTGCAGATGGCCGGCGACGACGTCGACGTGGTGATCACCGAGGTGGGCGGGACCGTGGGGGACATCGAGTCCCAGCCGTTCCTGGAGGCCATCCGCCAGATCAGGCACGAGATCGGCCGGGACCGGTGCTTCTTCCTGCACGTCAGCCTGCTGCCCTACATCGGGCCCTCGGGTGAGCTGAAGACCAAGCCCACCCAGCATTCGGTCGCCGCGCTGCGCAGCATCGGCATCCAGCCGGACGCGATCGTGGCCCGCAGCGACCGGCCGATCAACGCGAACCTGAAACGCAAGATAAGCCTGATGTGCGACGTGGACGAGGAGGCCGTGGTCTCCGCGCCCGACGCGCCGTCGATCTACGACATCCCCAAGGTGCTGCATGCCGAGGGCCTGGATGCCTACGTGGTGCGCAGGCTCGGCTTGCCGTTCCGCGACGTGGACTGGAGCGAGTGGGACGACCTGCTCCGCCGGGTGCACCGGCCGGCCCACAGCATCACCATCGCCCTGGTCGGGAAGTACGTGGACCTGCCCGACGCATACCTGTCCCCGGCCGAGGCGCTGAAGGCGGGCGGCTTCGCCAACGACGCGCAGGTGAACATCCGCTGGGTGATCAGCGACGCCTGCGAGGAGCCGGAGGGCGCGGCCGCCGAGCTCGAGGGCGTGGACGGGGTGCTGATCCCGGGCGGGTTCGGGGTCCGCGGCATCGAAGGGAAGATCGGCGCGATCAGGTACGCCCGCGAGCACGGCATCCCGATCCTCGGCCTGTGCCTGGGCCTGCAGTGCATGGTCATCGAGGTGGCCAGGGACCTGGCCGGGCTGGCCGAGGCCGACAGCACCGAGTTCAACCCGGACACCCCGCACCCGGTGATCGCGACCATGGCCGACCAGGAGGACGTGGTGGCGGGGGAGCGGGACATGGGCGGCACCATGCGGCTGGGCCTGTACCCGGCCGTGCTGGAACCCGGCACCCGCGTCGAGGAAATGTACGGCAGCACCCTGGTGGAGGAGCGGCACCGGCACAGGTACGAGGTCAGCAACTCCTACCGGCCCGTGCTCGAGCAGGCGGGCCTGGTCTTCTCCGGCCTCTCGCCGGACGGGCACCTGGTGGAGTTCGCCGAGCTCGCCGGGCACCCCTTCTTCGTCGGCACGCAGGCGCACCCGGAGCTCCTGTCCCGCCCGACCCGGCCGCACCCGCTGTTCAGCGGCCTGATCGCGGCGGCGCTTGCCCGGTCCAAGGCGGCCAGCACCGCGGCCAGCGCCCGGGCCGTGGCCAGCGCGTGAACGTCGCAGACACCCCCGAGGAGTGGCCCGTCGTCTCCTCGGCCGAGCTGTTCCGCGGCCGGCTGGTCACCGTACGGACCGACAAGGTCCGCATGCCCGGCAATCACATAGCCGAACGGGACGTGGTTATCCACCCTGGCGCAGTCGCCGTGCTCGCCCTCGACGACGCCCAGCAAGTCCTGCTGATCAGGCAGTATCGCCATCCCGTCGGCCGGCTGCTGTGGGAGATCCCGGCGGGCCTGCGCGACGTCGCCGGCGAGCCGCCGTGGCACACAGCGCAGCGGGAACTGCTCGAGGAGGCGGGCTACCGGGCCCGGGACTGGCGGGTGCTCGCCGATTACTACACCTCGCCCGGCTTCAGCACCGAGCGCCTGCGCGTCTTCCTGGCCCGCGACCTGGAGTTCGTCCCGGAGGCCGACCGCGACTTCGTAGCAGAGGACGAGGAGGCCCACCTGCTGTCGGCCTGGCTGCCGCTGGACCAGGCGGTCGGCCAGGTCCTGGCCGGCGAACTGCACAACGGGGTCGCGGCCCTGGCGCTCCTGGCGGGTTATGCTGCCAGGTCAGAGGGGTTTGACCGGCTTCGCCCCGCCAACGCTCCCGAAGAGCAATGACGCTCTGGAAAGGACCACCATGAAGGTTGGAATTCCCCGGGAAATCAAGAATCACGAGTATCGCGTGGCCATCACGCCCGCCGGCGTGCACGAGCTCGTCCGCGGCGGCCACCAGGTGATCATCGAGGCCGGGGCGGGGGATGGGTCGTCGATCCCGGACGAGGACTTCGTCGCGGCAGGTGCGAAGATCCTGCCGACCGCGGACGACGTGTGGGCCGAAGGGGAGATGATCCTGAAGGTCAAGGAGCCGATCGAGCAGGAGTACCACCGCATGCGCTCCGGCCAGGTCCTGTTCACCTACCTGCACCTGGCCGCGTCCAAGGCCTGCACCGACGCGCTGCTCAGCTCGGGCGTCACCTCGATCGCGTACGAGACCGTCCAGCTGCCCGACGGCTCGCTGCCGCTGCTGGCCCCGATGTCCGAGGTCGCGGGGCGGATGGCGCCGCAGGTCGGCGCGCACCACCTGCAGCGCGACGGCGGCGGGCGCGGGGTCCTGATGGGCGGGGTGTCCGGCGTGTACGCGGCCAAGGTCGTGGTGCTCGGCGCGGGCGTGTCCGGCATGAACGCGGCCGCGATCGCGCTCGGCATGCAGGCCGAGGTGCTGCTGGTCGACAGGAACGTGGCCAGGCTCCGCCAGGCCGACGCCATCTACCAGGGGCACTGCCAGACCGTGGCGTCCAACACCTACGAGATCGAGCGGGCGGTGATCGACGCCGACCTGGTCATCGGCGCGGTGCTGGTGCCCGGGGCCAAGGCGCCGCGGCTGGTGACCGATGAGCTCGTGTCCCGGATGAAGCCGGGCGCGGTGCTCGTCGACATCTCCATTGACCAGGGCGGCTGCTTCGAGGGCTCGCGGCCGACCACGCACGCCGACCCCACCTACCGGGTCCATGACGCGCTGTTCTACTGCGTGGCGAACATGCCGGGCGCCGTGCCGCACACGTCCACCTACGCGCTGACCAACGTCACGCTGCCCTACGTGGTGGAGATGGCCAACCGCGGCTGGCGCGACGCGCTCCGCGGCGACGCGGCCCTGGCCCTGGGCCTGTCGACGCACGCCGGCCAGCTGACCTGCGAGCCGGTCGCCGAAGCGCACGCGCTGCCGTACACCCCGGCCAGCCAGGCCCTGAACTGAGCCAGCCGCTGGCGGCCCATTCGCTGGCCGACGCGCTCCGCGGCTACCTGCAGTACCTGGTCGTGGAGCGCGGGCTGGCGGCCAACACGGTGCAGTCGTACCGGCGGGACCTGCGCCGGTACTCCGCGGTGCTGGCCGGCCGGGGCAAGACCAGGCTGGCCGACATCACCCCGGGGGACGTGGCGGAATTCCTCGCCTCGCTGCGCGAGGGCGATGCCGAGCACGCGGCGCTCGCGGTGAGCTCGGCCGCGCGGGCCGTGATCGCGGTCCGCGGCCTGCACGCGTTCGCGGTCGCCCAGGGGCTCGCCGACACCGACCCGGCTCGCGAGGTCCCGCCGCCGTCGCCGCCCAGGCGGCTACCCAAGGCGATCACCCTCGGGGAGGTGGAGCGGCTGCTCGACGCGGCCGGCCCGGGCCCGGACGAGCTGTCCGCCGACCCCAGGCGGCTGCGGGACCGGGCGCTGCTCGAATTCCTCTACGGCACCGGGGCGCGCATCTCCGAGGCGACCGGCCTGGATATCGACGAGCTGCACCTGGGGGCCGATCCGGTGGTGCGGCTGATCGGCAAGGGCAGCAAGCACCGGGTGGTGCCGGTGGGCAGCTACGCCGTGCGGGCGCTCGAGGCGTACCTGGTCCGGGCCAGGCCCGGCCTGGCCGCGGCGGCCCGCCGCGGGTCAGCCAGCCCCGCGGTGTTTCTCAACGCCCGCGGCGGCCGCCTGACCCGGCAGGGTGCCTGGGGCGTGCTGCACGCCGCGGCCGCCCGAGCGGCCCTGGCCGACGTGTCACCGCACACGCTGCGCCACTCGTTTGCCACGCACATGCTGGACGGCGGCGCCGACATCAGGGTCGTCCAGGAACTGCTCGGGCACGCGTCCGTCACCACCACCCAGGTCTACACCCTGATCACGGTGGACCGTCTCCGTGAGGTCTACGCCTCCTCCCACCCCCGCGCCCTCGAGCGGAAGTGACGCGTGAGCTCATTGGCGTAAGCCCGGCCCAGGGTGTCCTTGTGATCGGCCATCCACTGCGTCAGGGCGGTATCGCCGGTGGCAGGGCCGTCGGTATCGGCCAGGCCGTCCGCCATCGCCCGGTACTCCTCGGCGGTGAGCAGCGTGTCGCGCAGCGCCAGGCCGAGCAGCCGGGCGGCAGCCGGGATGAGCGCCCCCGGCACCCGGATGACCCGGCTGTGGCTTCCCACCAGGTGCCTGATGGTGCGGACGAGCTCGAGAAAGGTGGGCCGTTCGGGTCCTACCGCGTCGATGGTCTCGGTCGTCGCCGAACCTCCGGCCCGGACCGCCAGCCGCGCCAGGTCCTCGACGTGAACGGGGCGGATGCGGTACTCGCCGGTGCCGCCGACGGCGAACACCGGCAGGCGCCGCAGCAGCCAGGCGATGTTGTTGACCAGGACGCCCTGGCCGCCGAACAAGATGGCCGGACGCAGCACGGCGTGCGAGACACCGAGATCGTCCAGCGCCTGCTCCACCGCCGCCTTGCCGCGGAAATACGGATAGGGCGAGTCGGCACTCGGGTTGGTGATCGACACGTGCACGATCCGCTGTACCCCCGCCTCGGCCGCGGCCTGGAACAGCACGCGCGAGCGGGCCACCGCCACCGGATGGTCGACGTGGCCGTGGGCGAACCGCACCCAGTAGGTGTTGTACAGCGTCCGGGCGCCGCGCAGCGACCCGGCCAGCGCGGCCGGGTCGCTGAAGTCCAGCGGCCTGACCTCGATGCCGGTACCCGCAGGAGCGCGGCCGGGATGGCCGGTGAGCGTGCGCACCCGGCGGCCCGCCGCCTGCAGCTCGCTCGCGATGGCCGCGCCGGAGTAGCTGAACGCTCCGGTCACGACGTCGAAACCATCGCCGTCCGGGGTCATCGCGGCACTCCGCTTGTGACCACGGGGTTTGCGACCACGGTCACCAGGTCGGTGAGAGCCCGCCCCAGCGGCGCGTCGAGGGTCGCGGTGGCGTGCGCGTCGCCGCGGGTGGCACCCTGGTTGACGATCACGATCGGGCGCTTCAGCCTGGCCGCGTGCCGGACATAACGCAACCCGGACATCACGGTGAGCGACGAGCCCAGAACCACCAGCGCGGCCGACCGCTCGACCAGCGCGTAGCAGGTTTCGGCCCGCTGCTTAGGCACGTTCTCGCCGAAGAACACCACGTCGGGCTTGAGCACGCCATGGCACGCGGAACAGTCGGCGACCTGGAACGACTCGGCGGCCGCGTCGTCCAGCACGGCGTCGCCGTCGGGGTTGACCGTGGCCGGCTGCCCGTCCCAGCCGCGGTTCGCCGCCTCGAGCCGCCGGTCCAGCTCGGTGCGCGGTGTCCGCTGCCCGCAGGACAGGCACAGGACCCGGTGCAGGCTGCCGTGCAGTTCGGTCACGGCGGCTCCGCCCGTCACGGGGCCCGCCGCCTGGTGCAGGCCGTCCACGTTCTGCGTGATGATCCCGGTCAGCAGCCCGCGCCGGCTCAGCTCGGCCACGGCACGATGGCCGTCGTTCGGCTCGGCCCGGGCGATGTGCCGCCAGCCCAGGTAACTCCGCGCCCAGTACCGGCGCCGGGCCGCGGCGCTGCCGGTGAAGGCCTGGTAGGTCATCGGCGTCGCGCGCCGGGCCAGGCCGGTCGGCCCGCGGTAGTCCGGGATGCCCGATTCGGTGGACAGCCCGGCACCGCTCAGGATGAGCACGCCGCCGGAAGCAACCACGTCGACCAGGGTCCCGAACGGTCCGGTGGTTCGCGCCTCGGTCAGCTGGGTCACGTTCCTATGGTGCCTTAAACCCGCCGCGGTACCTACAGTGCCGCGGCCCGGATCGCCTGGGACACGGCCGCCGCGCCCTCCTTGTCGAACATGATCGTGTAGTGGTTGACCCCGGGCACGACCTGCGGCCGCAGGGCCGGGACGCGCTCGGCCCACGCGGCCACGAGCTCGTGCGGGATCAGCGGCGGCGGCGCGCCGAACATCCCGGCCGGCGCGGTCAGCAGCGGCGTCGGGCGGGTCAGCCGCTGCAGCGCCTCCGCGAGCGGCTTCTCCGCCAGCACGTCACGGCCGTCGGCGCGGACCGCGTCCCCGATCACGCGCGATCGCAGCTGGCCGGGCTCGCCGGTCAGGTCGTAGCGGACATACGCCTCGACGTCGGGGGTCCAGTGGCCGGCCAGCGCCGGGTGCGCCCGCCAGAAGTCCAGGTAGGAATCGGTACTGGGGAAGGTCTGCCCCAGCCGGGCGATCGCCGGGCCGAGGGTGGCGTCGAGCGTGGCGTCGAGGTCGGTGCCCTCCGGCACCGGCAGCGGCAGCCCCCCGTCGACCAGCACGAGCCGGCGCACCAGCTCCGGGTGCGCGTCACGGGCCAGCAGCGCGACATAGGCCCCCATCGAATGTCCGGCCAGCACCGGCCTGCCGCCGAAATGACGCAGCACCGCCACCACGTCCCGCGCGTGCCTGTCCAGGCCGTACGGGCCGGGCAGTTCGCGGCTCTGGCCGCGACCTCGCAGGTCAGGCGCGGCCAGCGTCCAATCGGGCGGCATATGGCGCGCGACCGCCTGCCACGACATACCCGAAGCCGTAATTCCGTGCACGGCGACCGCCACGCGTTTGCCTGTCCCCCACAGGAGCACACGCAGGTCCCCGCCGTCCACTGCCACTTTCAGCAGCCGGAGTTGCATGTTTCACCCTCCACGGTCCCGGCGTTATGGCCAGGGCCGCCCATGTATAGAAACCTATTATCTGCCCAAAAGTTCACCACGTGATGTCAAGTCGTAGATAAAGGTTTACCGGCATAACCGTGCCATGCTGGACTGGGGAAGGAATGCCAGGTAAAACCATGTTTGGAGGTGGGCGGGCCATGTCTGCAGCACTTAGTTACTCGTCAGGAGAATCCGCGGCGCTGCTGCTCGGCGACACGATCGGCGGCAACTTCGACGCCACCGTGCGGGCGTTCGGGGATCGCGAGGCGCTGGTGGACCGCTCGCCAGGGAACGGTTCAGCGCGGCGGTGGACCTACGCGGAACTCGCCGCCGACGTGGACGCGCTGGCGCTCGGGTTGCTCGAGATGGGCATCGCCACCGGCGACCGGGTCGGCATCTGGGCGCCGAACTGCGCCGAGTGGACGCTCACCCAGTATGCGACCGCCAAGATCGGCGCGATCCTGGTGAACATCAACCCGGCGTACCGCACCCGTGAGCTCGAATTCGTGCTCAACCAGTCGGGCAGCGTGCTGCTTGTCGCGGCCACGCGGCTCAAGGCCTCCGACTACGCCGGGATGATCGCCGAAGTGCGCCCGCGCTGCCCGCAGCTGAAAAGCGTCGTGCTGCTCGGCAGCCCGCAATGGCAGGCGCTGCTGGACGCCGGGCGCCGCCTGGACCGCGGGCCGCTGGACGCCATAGAACTGGACACCGATGACCCCATCAACATCCAGTACACCTCGGGTACCACTGGCTTCCCGAAGGGCGCGACGCTGTCGCACCACAACATCCTGAACAACGGGTTCTTCGTCGGCGAGTTGTGCAATTACACCGAGGCGGACAGGATCTGCATCCCGGTGCCGTTTTACCACTGCTTCGGCATGGTCATGGGCAATCTCGCCGCGACCAGTCACGGCGCCTGCATGGTCATCCCCGCTCCGGCCTTCGACCCGGTCGCGACCCTGCAGGCCGTGCAGGCCGAGCGCTGCACCTCGCTCTACGGGGTGCCCACCATGTTCATCGCCGAGCTGTCTGCCCCGGACTTCGCCGACTACGACCTGTCCAGCCTGCGGACCGGCATCATGGCCGGCTCGCCGTGCCCGGTCGAGGTGATGAAGCAGGTCATCGAGCGGATGTCGATGACCGAGGTGGGGATCTGCTACGGCATGACGGAAACCTCGCCGGTATCCACCCAGACCCGCGCCGACGACTCGCTCGACCGCCGCGTGTCCACCGTGGGCCGGGTCGGGCCGCACCTCGAGGTGAAGGTCGTCGACCCCGAGACGGGCCGGACCGTGCCCCGCGGCACACCGGGTGAGCTGTGCACCCGCGGGTACTCGGTGATGCTCGGCTACTGGGAGCAGCCGGACAAGACCGCCGAGGCCGTCGACGCGGCGCACTGGATGCACACCGGAGATCTCGCGGTCATGGACGCCGACGGCTACCTCGCCATCACCGGGCGGATCAAGGACATGGTGATCCGCGGCGGCGAGAACGTCTACCCCCGGGAGATCGAGGAGTTCCTCTACACCCACCCGGACATCCTGGACGCTCAGGTCATCGGCGTGCCCGACGCCAGGTACGGCGAGGAGCTCATGGTCTGGGTGCGGCTGCGCGCAGGCGCCGCCGAGCTGACCGCCGGGTCGCTGCGCGAGTTCTGCACCGGGCGGCTGGCGCACTACAAGATCCCGCGGTACGTGCACATCGTCGACGAGTTCCCGATGACGGTGACCGGCAAGGTACGCAAGGTCGAGATGCGGGAGCGCGCCACCGAGATTCTCGGCCTTGACGTCGGGGAGCATCCGCCGGGGTAGGGTACGGACGATGAAGGTCCTGATCGCGGGCGGTGCCGGGTATATCGGCAGCACGATCGCGTCCGCCTGCTCCGACGCCGGGATCAGCCCGGTGATCCTGGACAGCCTGGTGACCGGCAGGCGCGAGTTCGCGGCGGGCCGTGCGTTCTACCAGGGCGATATGGCCGACGGCCCGCTGATCGATCGCATCTTCGCCGAACATCGCGACATCGACGCCGTCATCCATTGCGCGGCCCTGATCGTGGTCCCGGACTCCGTCGCCGACCCGGTCGGGTACTACCGGGCGAACGTGGCCAAGAGCCTGGAATTCGCCGCGCACCTGCTGCGCAACGGCTGCGCCCGGCTGATCTTCAGTTCCTCGGCCGCCATCTACCGCCCCACCGGGGACCTGAGCGTCGACGAAGACTCGGCCATCGACCCGCTGAGCCCGTACGCGCGGACCAAGGCGGTGTGCGAGGCCATGTTCGCCGACATCGCCGCCTCCCAGCCCATCCGCGTGCTCTCCCTGCGGTACTTCAACCCGATCGGCGCCGACCCCAAGATGCGGACCGGACTGGCGCTGCGGCAGCCGACGCACGCCCTGGGCAAGATGATCCAGGCGCACGAAGAAGGCGTCCCGTTCCAGATCACCGGGACCGACTGGCCGACCAGGGACGGCTCGGGCATCAGGGACTACATCCACGTCTGGGACCTGGCCGCGGCGCACGTGGCCGCGCTCACCCGGTTCGACGCCCTGCCCGGCCCGGTCACGGTCATCAACCTGGGCAGCGGCACCGGCACCACCGTGCGGGAGCTCCTCGCCGCGTTCAACCTGGTGGCCGACCATCCCGTCGAGGGGCGTGACGGCGCCCGCCGGCCCGGTGATGTCGCCGGCGCCTACACCCGGGCCGGCCGCGCCGGGCAGCTGCTGGGCTGGCAGCCTCGTTACGACATCACCGAGGGCATCCGGCATTCGCTCCAGTGGGCAGCGCTCCGCGACGAGATCCTGGCCGGGTCGGCCACGCCTTTCCCGCCTGCCCCGTGAGTCTCGCCTGCCCGTAACCCCGGCCGGCTGACGGGCATGTCACCTCAGCCGGGTAATTATGCGGCGGAAAAGCGCATCATGGTCACACCTGGCGGGGATCGGGGGGTTCCTGGCGGAAGAGATTAGTAAATGATTGTATTGGCTGAAATCAGGGGACAGCGTATGATCGAACAACTTTGGTATCCGGTCCCGTTCACCCGCCGCGGGGCCGTGGGGGAGCGGAGATGGGCCAGGAGCTTCAGCGACGTACACCGGGAACGGTTGCTCGTCGGGCAGAACCATCGTGGCCGACGGTGGCTCGCAACACAGTGCGCCTATGGCTGGACCGGCATTTCCGGCGCAGGCCCGGCCGGCGGCGTCTCGTGCTCCTGCTGAGCGCGCTGCTGGCCATGGCCCTCGGGGCCGGTGTCACGCTGGCCTTCACTCAGCGTGAACACGGACATGCTGTCACCCGATCAGGCGGCACGAACGCGCTGCGGGTGGCCGCGGCTGACCGGCAGCAGGCGGCGTCGTGGATCGCCCACGAGGTGGCCGCCAACATCGTGGTGGCCTGTGACTCCGAGATGTGCAATGAGCTGCAGAAAAGCGGTTTTCCCGGCGCCCGGCTCATGGAAGTGCAGCCGTCGGCTCCCGACCCGCTCGGTGCCCAGCTGGTCGTCGCGACCCCGGTGATCCGGAACCAGTTCGGCATCCGCCTGGCCACCGTCTACGCGCCGCTGGTGATCGCCGGCTTCGGCTCCGGCCCGGAACGGGTCGACGTCCGCTATATCGCGCCGGACGGCTCGGCGGCATTCGAAGCCCGGCTCGTGACGGACCGGCAGAACCGGATCACCGCGGGGCAGCAGCTGCTGACCAACAAGCACGTGCAGGCCGCCCCGGCCGCAGGGAAGGCGCTCCTCGCGGGACAGGTCGATCCGCGTCTGCTTGTAACGCTTTCGACACTTGCTGACCTAATGCCGATTCACCTGATAGCGTTCGGTGACCCGTCGCCTGGGGCGAGTTCGGATGTGCCCTTGCGCGGCGCTGAAATCGGCGCCGCGGCGCCGGCAGGCCTGTCGGCGATGGTCAAGTTCCTGAATGCACAGCAAAACCAGTACGCGCCAGCGGTGGCTCGCATAACCCAGACCGCGAGCGGGCAGTCTGTGGTCACCGTACGGTACGACGCTCCGGGGCCCATGGGGCTAGGAGACTCATAGAGATTCATGGCTTGGGGAGGGATCAACGTGAAGTTTCCGCGAATAACTAGAAAAATCACAATGCTCGTGGCGGCGTCGGCCTTGCTGTTCGGCATGCCCGCCGCCGCCGCCTCGGCGGCCTCGGGTACCGGCTGGATCAGGCTCGCTCACCTGTCCCCGAACACCCCGCCGGTCGACGTCTATCTGTACTCGTTTGGCAATTCCAACGCGCAGATCGTGCTTCACCACGTCGCCTACGGAACGGTCTCGCCCTACGAGGCCGTCTCCGCCGGTGACTACAGCGTGGCCATGCGGTCATCCGGGGCGTCCGCGTCGAGCCAGCCGGTCCTGTCCACCAGCGTGACGGTCAAGGCCGACCACGCGTACACGGTGGCGGGCATGGGGCCGGAGTCGGGCCTGCGGCTCCAGGTCCTGAACGACCAGCTGACCACGCCGTCAGGCAAGTCCGAGGTCCGGGTGATCCAGGCGTCGCTGAAGCAGCAGACGATCAAGTTCACCTGCGGCGGGCAGACGATCGTGCCCAAGGCCACGTTCGCCTCCGTGAGTTCCTACCAGGCCATCCCGGCCAACACCTGGACGATGGAGGCGATCGGCTCCGGCACGAAGGGGTCGGGCCGTTTCGCGATGAACGCGGGCACCGTGCACACGATGGTGGTGCTCGACGGGGCCAACGGCCTGCAGATCGTCAACCTCGAGGACGCGGCCGGGGCCGGCAAGCCGCCCGCGGGCGGCGTCACGACCGGGTTCGGCGGCACCGCGGGGCACGGTCCCGGATCGCCGGCCCCGTGGCTGGCGCTCATCGGAGCCGGCATGCTGATCACCCTGACCGGCGGCTTCAGACTGCGCCGCAACTGGCTGCGGCGTCAGCTGACCACCGGGAGTTAATGATGAGGAGCCGTAGGCCGGCCGCGATCGCGATCGCGGCCGGCCTGGTCGTGATCGTGGTCGGCGCGGTCGGCCTGCTGCTGACGCGGCACTCGACTCCGACGCTGCGGCCGGTCGCGGCCGGGGGGGCGGCGCTGCCCGCGCCGACCGGCCCGATCGTCGCCCCGCCGCAGTCGGCGGAGCCGGCTCAGGTCGCCAGCCCGGCCTCGCTGACGATTCCGCGGATCCGCGTGAAGACCCAGCTGATCAACCTGGGCCTGGCCGCAGACGGTGCCATGCAGGTGCCCTCCTCGGTGTCCGTGGCGGGCTGGTACACGGGAAGCCCGCGGCCGGGCGCTGTCGGTTCGGCCATCATCGTGGGCCACATCGACTCGCGGACCAGTCCCGGGGTGTTCTACCAGCTGCCTCAGCTGCACCCTGGGGACAGCGTCTACGTCAAGCGAGCCGACGGGAGCACGGCCGAGTTCCGCGTCACCTCGATCCAGACGTACCTGAAAGACCATTTCCCGACGCAGACGGTGTACGGCCCCACTCCCGACGCGGAACTGCGCCTCATCACCTGCGGCGGTGCCTTCGACGCCGCCTCCCACCGCTACCTGAGCAACATCGTCGTCTACGCCACCGAGGTGGGCTGAGCCGCGCCCTCATCCGGCACGCGGATGCGAAGCTAGGCTCATGACGCTCCAGGAGCGGTACGAGGACCTGGTGGACGAACTCATGGGCCTGGACGGGGTGACGCCCCCGGCGGGCGGCAGCGGGTTCGGCCGCAGCGCGCTGCGCTACCGCCGGAAGATCTTCGCGATGCTGGTCCGCGGCCAGCTGGTGGTCAAGCTGCCCGCGCCGCGGGTGGACGAGCTCGTCGCTGGCGGCCACGGCGAACGCTTCGACGCCAACAAGGGCACGCCGATGAGGGAATGGTTCAGCCTCGCGCCGGACTCCGCCCTGGGCTGGTCGGCGCTGGCCCGCGAAGCCCTGGACTTCGCGATCGGCCGGCCGGGATAGCCTGGGCGGCGTGAGTACGCCGACCTAGTCCCAGCCGGGCGGCGCGAACAGTTCGGCCTGTGAGCTCATCGCGGTACCGATGAGTTTGCGCGCCGGCCTCCGTTACACGGGTGAGAACCGGCGCCGGCCGGTTCCGGACAAGGGAGGCCATGACATGGACTACAAGCTGGAGCTGGTGCTGATCCCCGTCACCGACGTGGACCGCGCGAAGAAGTTCTACCTGGAGAACATGGGCTTCGTCCTGATCGTCGACACCCCGATCGGGCCAGGGCAGCGGGTGGTCCAGCTGGTCCCGCCGGGCTCGGAGTGCGCGATCGGGTTCGGCACCGGGATCACCTCGGCTGCGCCCGGCTCGGCCCAGGGCCTGCACCTGGTCGTGTCCGACATCATCGCGGCGCGCGCCGAGCTGGTGGAGCGCGGCGCGGCGATCGGCCCGGTGCGCCACATGGTGTCCGGCGAGTGGGTGGACGGACCGCACCCGGAGCGCGAGAACTACCAGTCGTTCGCCGACTTCACCGATCCGGACGGCAACATCTGGCTGCTGCAAGAGGTCGATCGCGGCAAGGGCTGACGATGGATCGTTCGGGATACATGCCGGCCGCGGACCAGACGGTGACGGCGGCGATCGCGGGCGACGAGCCCGCGTTCGCCGCCCTCGCCGAGCGGCACCGGCGTGAGCTGCACGTCCACTGCTACCGGATGCTGGCCTCGTTCGACGAGGCCGAGGACGCGGTGCAGGAGACATTCCTCAAGGCCTGGCGCGGCCGGTCCGGCTTCGACGGCGGTTCGCAGTTCCGCGCCTGGCTGTACCGGATCGCCACCAACGTCTGCCTGGACATGCTGCGGCGCGGCTCCCGGCGGACCGACGGGAGTTCGCATCCTGAGGTGCCGTGGCTGCAGCCCTACCCGGACCTGCTGCTGGACCAGGCCGCGCCGAGCGACGAGCAGCCCGAGGCGGTCGCCATCAGGCGGGAGACCATCTCGCTGGCGTTCCTGGCCGCGCTGCAGGTCCTGCCCCCGCGGCAGCGCGCGGTGCTGATCGCCCGCGACGTGCTCGGCTGGCCGGCCAGCGAGACCGCCGCGGCGCTCGGTACCAGCGTGGCCGCGGCCAACAGCGCCCTGCAGCGAGCCCGGGCGACGATGCAGGCACGCCTGCCGGCCGCCCGGGGCGAATGGTCCGCGCGGGAGCCGACCGCCGAAGAGCGCGAGCTGGTCGAGCAGTTCATCGCGGCGCACGAGCGGTTCGACACCGAGGCGGCCCTGGCCATCGCGGCCAGGGATATCCGGGTGACCATGCCGCCGCTGCCGTACTGCTTCGACGGGCGGGAAGCGATCCGGCCGCTCATGGCCGACGCGGCCGCGATGGGCGAATGGCGGCTCGTCCCGGTGGGGGCCAACCGGATGCCAGCCGCGGCGAGCTACCTGCGCCGGCCGGGCGACAGCCAGTTCCGCGCGTTCAAGCTCGACGTGATGCGCATCGAGGCCGGGATGATCGCCGAGATCACCACGTTCAACGCGGACATGTTCGCGGCCCTCGGCCTCCAGCCGACGCTGTGAGCGCCTGGGGCCGCGCGCGATAGCCTGTCCCGCGTGCTCGAACATGTCACGGTGACGCGGTACGTGACCCCGCTGCGCGAGGGCGGGTCGCTGCCCGCCATCGTCGAGGCGGACAATCTCGGCACTTACGTGATGAAGTTCCGCGGCGCCGGCCAGGGGCCGCTCGCCCTGGTCGCCGAGATCATCGCCGGCGAGCTCGCCCGCCGCCTCGGCCTGCGTGTTCCCGAGCGCAACCCGAACCTCCTGGTCTGGCACCGCAATATCTGGCTCATCGATCACGGCGCGGCGCTGTACTTCCACCACAACTGGCCCACGGCCGATCCCAAGCGGGCCTTCGACGCCGGCGAGCATGTCCTGCGCGACCAG
>WNGG01001733.1_pt1 | contig 51281 bp, 40 predicted proteins | sample 5400661 | NCBI WGS metagenome assembly WNGG01 (sample SAMN13153372, study PRJNA577476) | soil metagenome | isolation source: 100 cm soil or saprolite under Garry oak tree replicate 1 | place: USA:California | collected 2016-06-15 | reverse complement strand
TCAAGCGCGGCGAGCTGCACGCCGTCCACGTCCGCACCGGGCGCGCGAAAGGCCTGCGTATCGAGCCGCCGCCCGCCCAGGCCGGCCTGTTCTGACCCACACAATCAGCAAAGGAGCAGTGTGATGCCCACACCATGACGGCGTGGAAGTCCAGGTCGAAGATCGCCTCGCTCGCGGTGGCCAGGCCGGCCGCGATCATCTTCTTGTCCAGGGCAGCCAGGAACCGCCGCTGGTGGTCATGGGACAGCCGGTAGGAGTAGTCAGTGAGCGCGGACTTCTTCGGCAGGATCGACAGGCCCGCCAGCAGCGCCGGGGCGGGGTCGGTGAGCAGGTCATCGACGTGGGACACGCGCCGGGTGGCGGTGAGCTTGAGCGCGAGCAGGGACAGCAGCCAGGACACGGCGGGGATGACCCGGGTGCCGGGGTAGCCCGCGGCGGCGGCCAGCGCGGGCAAGTCCAGGGCAGCCAGGTCCGGGATGGCCAGCAGCAGCCCGGCCATCGCAGTGTGGGTCCGTGCGGGCAGGGCGGCGAAGTCGATGATGCCGGCGGCCGGCAGCCGGGTGTCGCGCCCGGAGGTGGCCGGGCTGGCGCTGGCCTCCGGCGCCGGGCCGCGCACCAGTCGGCCGAACCCCTCCTCGCGCAGGATGTCGCTGACCGCGCTGCGGCCCAGCGGCGTTCCTTCCTGGCCGAGCCGGGTGCTGATCTCGTAGACCGACAGCCCCGCCCGGCGCAGCTCGATGACCCGCCCGCGGGCCGCGTCCTTCTTCGGCGCGCTCTTGCGGCCGGGAACCCCCGGCGGCGCGAACACCGTCAGCCTGCCCGCCCGCAGGTCGCGCACCAGCGACGCCAGCGCATCGCGGGTGTACCCGGTGGCCTCCGCCGCCTCCCGCAGCGACAGTCCCTCATGCAAGTAGGCGCGCAGCGCCTCGTAGCGCCGCTGGTTCACCTGCCCGGCCAGCAGCTCCCAGCCCGGCCGTGGGGTCGATACAGCGGTCATGGCTGCTGATCTATCACAAGACCGCGCTTCCCGGCGGTACAGTCCCAGCGCCCGGTTCCACCATTCCCGTGCCTACTTGCGGTCATCTGAGGTGATCTGAACCGGGCATTTCATCCCACATCAAGCATGTATCGGCTAGATAACGATCTTTACTCAGGCAGGTATGTCCTCCATTCTAACCCTGTCCGAGCGGGCCGCACGGGCACCAGCCTCGGTAAGACCGCAGGTCCGTAGCCAGGGCTGGTCAACAGGATGGGGCCGAATTACCGGAGCGGAAGTCCGCGTTAGCGGACCGAGACCTTCACGGACGTTCTTCATTCCGCACTTCGTCGGCGGCACCTGGCGGCTGCCGACATCAGCTCAGGCCTGGGCTGCGGCAGCCGTCGGGGCGCCCAGCGGACGATGCGGGCGCCTGCCGCGAACGCGAGGCCGGCAGGAAGGGCTCGCAGCAGTGCGTTGCGGGCGGCCTGGCGTCAGCCGCCGCCGAATTCGAAGCCGAACCGCGCGAGAAGGAGCGCCTGCCGGGCGATCCGCCGACACCGCGGCCGCCGGGCCTGATCGAATGCCCTGAGCGCGGTGGCCAGGTCCGCGCCGGCCGTGACGGGTACAGCGATCATGCGCCCCGCGCACACGCCATCCTCGAGCGCGGTGGCTGCCCCCTGCCCCATGGTGGGCAGCATGGCATGTGCCGCGTCGCCGACGATGACAACCCGCCCGCACACGTAGCTGGGGCATCCGCCAGGAAGATGGCAGACGTCGTGGCGCATCAGCTGGCCGGGTGCGGTGGCGGCTACGATGGCCCGGATCCACGCTGCCCAGCCTGCGAAGTGCTCACCTGCTGCGACCAGCTCGTCATCGAACGGGGCGCCTTCGGGGTGGAGGAATTCCCCGTACCAGTAGACCTCGCCGTCGCTGACCCGCAGCGCCCCGAACTCGGTGCCCGGCCCCATACCTCGATCAGGCGGCCGTCCAGGTCGGTGTTGCCGATGACCGCCCGCCAGCTGGTACTGCCGGCATAGCGCACGCGGGTCCCGGGGAACAGGCGTTCCCGCACGGTGCTCCGGACGCCGTCAGCCGCCACCACCAGGTCGCACTCGTCTGTCCGCTCACCGGTACTGGTGCGCGAGGTCACCGTGGGCGTTCCGCCGTGCCTTCGGCCTCCCGCCAGGTCAGTACCGCCGCGAGCAGGTCACCTTCCAGGTCCCGACCGCCAGAGGACAAGAGCATTGAGGCCGGCCGCAGCCCGGTTACTCATCTGTCCAGTCCGATGACAGGACGCGGCACCGGGCCGGGCTCCGTCCGGGCCGCCTCCAGCGCCAGCAGCGCCACGTGCAGCGATGTCCGTGACTCCGCCGCCCCCAGGTCGGTGCCGAGGATGCGCTCGATCCGCCGGAGCCGCTCGTAGAACGTCGGCCTGGCCAGGTGCGCGCTCTTGGCTGCTGCCGCCTTGTTCCCCCCGGCCGCGAGGTAGGCGGCGAGCACGTCGAGCAGCGCCGAGCCCGGCTCGGCGGCGAGCAGCGGGCCCAGTTCACGCTCCACGAACGTCTGCACCCGCGGATCGTCGCGCAGCAGGTGGAGCAGTCCCCGCAGGCGCAGGTCAGCCAGCCGGTAGAAGGGCGGCCGGCCGGAGCCGCCGCCCGCCCCCCAGCCGTCCGGCCGTTCGGCGGCCACGTCAGCCACCTGGCTGGCCTCGAGGAAAGAGCGGCGTACGTCCCTGATCGACCCCGCCGCGGCGCCGACCCCGATCACCAGGCTGCCGTGGGCGCCGCCGGCCCGCTCCGTGATCCGCGCCGCCAGGGCAGGCAGCACGCGATCGGGGTCGGCGCGCGGGCTGAGCGAGAGCATGGCTCCGGCGCGGGTGTCATCCAGCGTTCCGACCAGGGACGGGATCCGCTCGGCGCGGCAGGCCGCGGCCGCCGCGTCGGCGATGTCGAGGACCCGCGCGTGCGCGGACACGCCGAGCACCCCGGGCCCGGAAGGATCGCACAACCGGAGCACCACGGCGATGAGCTGGCGACCGTCCACCGGGACCCCGAGCGCCCTGGACCGCACCGCCGCCTCGGCCGGGTCCGCGTGCGCCTGGCTGATGATGCCGGTGATCAGCGTCCGGTGAGCCTGCCGGTCCAGGCTCTCGGCGTGCCTGGTGAGCAGGCGGCCGAGGGCCAGCGTGGTGGCGGCCCGCTCGATGAGCACGGTGTCCGTGCCGCCGGGCGGCTCGTCGCAGACCAGGATCACCCGGCCCCAGTCCTCGCCCCGCGCGCCGACCGGCGTGAACAGCCACCCCGACGCCTCGTCGTAAGCCGTCCGCCCGGACGACCTGAGCGCCCGACTGCGCCGGGCGAACCCGGCCAGCAGCCGGGCCGGATCGGCGCTGCCCGGCTCGCAGGCCAGCACCCGGTGCGACAGATCGGCCAGGATCACCGGCCGCCTGGCCAGGATCGCGGCCTGCCGGACTATCTCGCCGGGCGAGGCGCCCGCCACGGAGAGCTCGGTGAACACCTCGTGCAGCCGCTCCGACGCGCGCAGCTCCTCGAGCTGCGCGTCGATGATCCTGGCGTGCACCGCCTCGGTGATCTCGACGAACGGCACCTCGCGGGCGAAGGCGATTAGCGTCAGCCCGCTGTCGGCCGCGGCACGCACCAGCGCGGCGGGCAGCGCCCCGACGTACCGGCGGCCGAGCTCGACCGCCAGCGCGCTCACCCCGGCCCCAGCCAGGTCGGCGGCATAGCGGGCCAGCAGCGCGGGCTCGGCAGGCAGCGCCACCCCCGTGGTCAGCACCAGCTCGCCGCCCTGCAGCAGGTGCGCCGCGTCAGCCAGCTCCAGGACGTGCACCCAGCGGACCCGGGCGCCCAGCCCGTCAGAACCCGCGACCACCTGCGGGCTCCCGCGGCGGATCACGTCGAGGCCGAGCAGGTCGCCGAGCGTGGGCAGCATAGACAAAGCGTAAGGCTTAGGGCGAGAAAACTTACATGGTGTCGGTTCCATCCAGTGCCGGGAACAGGGAAGACTGGGAACCATGTCTGAGCTCCTCGCCCGCCATCGCGCGGTCATCCCGAACTGGGTCGGTATCTACTACGACGAGCCGATCGAGATCGTCAGCGGCAAGGGCTGCCGGGTCACCGACGCCCAGGGCCGCGGCTACCTCGACTTCTTCGCCGGCATCCTCACTAACATGCTCGGCTACGACGTACCCGAGGTACGCGACGCGGTCGAACGGCAGATCGCCAGCGGCGTGGTGCACACCTCGACGCTGTACCTCATCCGCGGCCAGGTCGAGCTCGCGGAGAAGATCGCCAAGCTGTCCGGCATAGACAACGCCAAGGTGTTCTTCACCAACTCAGGCACCGAGGCCAACGAGACCGCGCTGCTCGCCGCGCTGACGGCACGCAAGGCCAGCCAGGTTCTGGCCATGCGCGGGAGCTATCACGGCCGGTCGTTCGGCGCCGTCTCGGTGACCGGCAACGCCGCCTGGAAGATGTCAGGCCTCAGCCCCTTCGGGACCCACTACCTGCACGGCGCGGACCGGCAGCTCGCCGCCTACGCCGGCCTGCCCGACGCCGCCTACATCGAGGCCTGCGTCGACGACCTGCGGGCGCTGCTGGCCGGCGGCATCCACCCGGCCGACGTCGCGTGCCTGCTGGCCGAGCCGGTGCAGGGCGTGGGCGGGTTCACCATGCCGCCCGACGGGCTGCTCGCGGCGTACAAGGAAGTCCTCGACGAGCACGGCATCCTGCTGATCTCCGACGAAGTGCAGACCGGCTGGGGCCGCACCGGCGAGCACTTCTGGGGCATCGGCGCGCACGGGATCACCCCGGACGCGATGACGTTCGCCAAGGGCCTCGGCAACGGCTTCGCCATCGGCGGCGTGGTGGCCCGCGGCGACCTGCTCGACGGGATCCGCGGCAACGGCATCTCCACCTTCGGCGGCAACCCGGTCGCGACCGCGGCGGGCAACGCCACCCTGGACTACGTCCTCTCCCACGACCTGCAGCGCAACGCCGCCGTCACCGGCCGGCTCATCATCGACGGTCTGCGGGAAGCCACCAAGGACCTCGGCATCGTCGGCGCCGTCCGCGGCAAGGGCCTGATGTTCGCCGTCGACCTGGTCGACCCGGCCACGAAGCAGCCGAGCCCGCCGCTGGCCGGGCGGATGCTCGAGGCGACCAGGGAACGCGGCCTGCTCATCGGCAAGGGCGGCCTGGCCGGCCACACGCTGCGGATGGCGCCGCCGCTGACGCTGAGCGAGACCGAGGCCAAGGAGGGGCTGCAGATCCTCACCGACGCCCTGGCCGCCGTGAACGAGGAGAGCACGACCAGATGAGCAAGCATGTGACGCACTGGATCGGCGGCAAGCCGTGGGCCGGCGAGGCCGACCGCCAGGGCGACATCTACGACCCGGCGACCGGGCAGGTCAGCGGCCATGTCGACTTCGCCGCGCCCGCCGAGGTGGACCTCGCGGTCGAGGCGGCCACGGACGCCTTCCAGGCCTGGCGGCGCGTCTCGCTGGCCAAGCGCGCCTCGGTGCTCTTCGCGTTCCGCGAGCTTCTCCGCGCCAACACCAAGAACCTGGCCCAGCTGATCACCGAGGAGCACGGCAAGGTCGCCTCGGACGCGGCCGGCGAGGTGACCAGGGGCCTGGAGGTGGTCGAGTTCGCCTGCGGCATCCCGCACCTGCTCAAGGGCGGGTTCTCGGAGAACGTCTCGACCGGGGTGGACTCGTACTCGATCCGGCAGCCGGTCGGCGTGGTCGCGGGCATCACGCCGTTCAACTTCCCGGCCATGGTGCCGATGTGGATGTTCCCGCTGGCTATCGCGTGCGGCAACGCGTTCGTGCTCAAGCCGTCGGAGAAGGACCCGTCCGCGTCGCTGCTGCTGGCCTCCCTGTGGGCCGAGGCGGGGCTGCCGGACGGCGTGTTCAACGTGGTGCAGGGCGACAAGGTGGCGGTGGACGCCATCCTCGCCCACCCCGGCATCAAGGCGGTCAGCTTCGTCGGCTCGACTCCGATCGCCAGGTACGTGTACGAAAACGGGACCAGGGCCGGCAAGCGCGTGCAGGCCCTCGGCGGCGCCAAGAACCACATGGTGGTGCTGCCCGACGCCGACCTCGACCTGGCCGCGGACGCCGCGACCTCGGCCGGGTTCGGCTCGGCGGGCGAGCGCTGCATGGCGGTCTCCGCGCTGGTCGCGGTCGACCCGGTGGGCGCCGGGTCCACCCGGTCCTCGGCGGAGCGGGCGAGGGCTTCTGGCTCGGGCCGAGCGTGCTCGACCACGTCACGCCGGCGATGAGCTGCTACACCGACGAGATCTTCGGGCCGGTGCTGAGCGTGCTGCGCGCCCCGACGTACGAGGCCGCCGTGGACCTGGTCAACAACAGCCCGTACGGCAACGGCGTGGCCATCTTCACCAGCGACGGGGGAGCGGCGCGCCGGTTCGTGTCCGAGGCCGAGATCGGCATGGTCGGCGTGAACGTGCCGATCCCGGTGCCGATGGCGTACTACTCCTTCGGCGGCTGGAAGGCCTCGCTGTTCGGCGACACGCACGTGCACGGCACCGAAGGCGTGCACTTCTACACCCGCGGCAAGGTGGTCACGTCCCGCTGGCTCGACCCGAGCCACGGCGGCGTCAACCTGGGCTTCCCGGTCAGCACCTAGCCGCGCGCCGCTGGGCCGGCCAGGGGCGCGATGCCCTGGCCGGCCCAGTCGCCGTGCGTTAGCGGACGGTCACCCCGCTGATCACCGGGGCGGCCGGGGCCGGGCCGGCGGGCCCGGCTCGCCGCAGTCCGCGGCGGCCTCGCGGCCTTTGCGGCCAGGCCCGGTCGCCGAGCAGGGCCAGCCCGGCCGGCAGCAGCACGCCGCGGACGATGGTGGCGTCGATGAGCACCGCGACCGCCATGGCCACCCCGAACATCTTGAACTCGATCAGCGACAGCGTGGCGAAGATCGAGAACACCGCCACCATGATCACCGCGGCGCTGGTCACCACGCCGCCGCTGCGGGCGATGCCGTCGGTGACGGCGGCCCGGGCCGACGCGCCGCCTAGCCGCAGCTCCCTGATCCGGCTCAGGATGAACACGTGGTAGTCCATGCTCAGCCCGAACAGCAGCACGAACATGAACAGCGGCAGCCACGGGGTGATCCCGCCGTAGGCGGTGAAGCCCAGCGGCTTGGCCAGGTGGCCGTCCTGGAAGATCAGGACCATCAGGCCGTAGGCGGCGCCGACCGAGAGCAGGTTCAGGACGATCGACAGAGCCGGGATATAGACCGAACGGAACGTGACCATCAGCAGCAGGAACGCAAGACCCAGCACGAATGTGAAGACCCACGGCACGGTCTTGGCCAGCTGCGCGTCGAAATCGTGGTTGCCCGCGGTCAGCCCGGTCACCGAATAGCTGATCCCCGGCACGTGGCCGAGCGTGGCCGGCAGTGCCTGGGTGCGCAGCGTGGCCAGCGCGTTGTTGGATGCGGTGTCCGTCCCGCCGCCCGCGAGCGGCACCGACACCACGAGCACCTGGTCGTGGCCGAACATCGCGGTGCTGATGGGCTCGCGGATGGCGCCGTGGGTGGCCGCCACCTCGCCGTGCAGCGCCGCGATGGCCTGGCTGACCTGCTTGCCGCCGAGGTCTGAGCCGGTCACGACCACCTCGGCCGGCTCGGGGCCGCCGGGGAAGGCCTGCGTGATGTCGATCAGGCTGCGGACCACCGGGACGTCAGCCGGTAGCGAGTGGATGCCCGCGTCCTGCAGGTTCAGCGAGAGCACCGGCGCGGCCAGCGCCAGCAGCACGGCCACGGCCACGCCGCCCCAGGCGAGCGGGCGCCGTACCACCGCGCGGGCCAGCGCGCCCCAGAACCTGGACTCGTGCGCGAGGGTGCGCCGCCGGCCGAGGAACGGGATCCGGCCGCGTTCGGTCCACTTGCCGAGCATGGACAAGATGCCGGGCAGGAAGGTCAGTGAGCCGAGTACCGCCACGCCTACCACCAGGATCGTGCCGACGGCGACGCCGGAGAACACGTCGATGCCGGTCAGGAACAGCCCGGCCAGGGCGATCATCACGGTCAGCCCGGACACCACGATGGCCCGCCCCGAGGTGTGGGCCGCGATCCGCAGCGCCTTGGTGGTGTCGTGTCCCGCCGCGCGCTCCTCACGCACGCGGCGCAGGTAGAACAGCGAGTAGTCGATGCCGACCGCCATCCCGACCAGCAGCACGATCGAGGAGGTGGTCTGGCCGATCGGCAGCCAGTGGCTGGGGATGGCCAGCAGCGAGATCGCCGAGATCACCGCGGTGCCGGCCAGCAGCAGCGGGATGCCGGCCGCGATCAGCGCGCCGAACACGACGAGCAGCAGGACCAGCGAGACCGGGATCGAGGTGACCTCGGCCTTCCTGAAGTCCTTGCTCGTGATATCGCCGGTCGCCCGGTCCAGGCTGGCGCTGCCCGCCTCCTCGACCTTCAGCCCGGGGTGGTGGGCCTGGACGGCGGCGACCGCGTTCATGGCCGGCGCGACCGCCTGGTCGTCGTTCCCCGGCTTACCCGCGACATTGAAGGTGACCAGCGCCGACCGGCCGCTGACCAGGCCGGGGCGGCTGAGCGGGGACTGGATGTCGGCGGCGGCCTTCGGCAGCGCCCGCAGCGCCGTGACGACCTCGCGGACCGCCTGCCGTATCTCGGGATCATTCCCGTAGGTCTGGCCCGAACGGGCCTGGACGAGCACGCTCTCGCTGGCGGGCTGCTGCACGACGGGCCGGTCAAGCACCCGCTCGGCCTGCCCCGCCTGCCCGGGGTCGTAGCTGGTCAGATTGTCGGTGCCGAGCCGCTGCCCGATCACCACGGCCGCGACGACCAGCAGCAGCCAGCCGAACACAGCGGTCTTCCGGTGCCGAGCGGACCAGCCGGCCACTCGTTCCACGATGGGAGCCCGTGCGGGCTGCGTCGTATTCATAGCACAAAGACTGGGTGACGGGCCCGGCGCGGAACTATGGTGCGACCTGCCCGAATTGAGGTGGGGTTATCCTCACCCCGTTCTGGGGGGTCCGGCTGATGGGCAACCCCGGGGGTAATGCCATAGCGTCGGAGCCATGTTCCTCCTCCGCGATCTGGTGTCGCCACGCACCTGGCTCGCCATGATCCACCATCTGGCCGGCCTGTTCATCGGGCTCGCGGCCGTCGTGGTCTTCATCGTCGGCCTCAGCGTCGGCTTCGGCCTGCTGGTGGTCGCGCTGGCCGGGCTGCCGCTCCTGGGCGTGACACTGCGGCTCGCCGACTGGTTCGCCTACGCCGAGCGGGCCCGGTTCGCCTTTCTGCTCGGCGTGCGGATCCCGGCCTGGCCGGCCGGAAGCCGGGCCGGGTACCGCTGGGGTGTCGTGCCGCGCTGGCGGATGCTGGCCGAGCGGGCCACCTGGGGTGATATCGGCTATGCGCTGCTGCGGCTGCCGGTTAGCACGATCGCCGCGACCCTCAGCCTCGCCGCCTGGGCGGCGGGCCTGGTCATGCTGACGCTGCCGCTGTACAACTCCTCCCTGCCCAGCGGCGGCGCCGAGCTCGGCGACGTGGTGCTGCGCGGCACGCCCACGATGGCGGCCTCGGCGGCGATCGGCCTGCTGGTGCTGCTCGCCGCGCCTCAGCTGACCCGCGGGCTGGCGGTCACGGACGCGGCGATGTCCCGCCGCCTGCTCGGCCCGCCGAGCGACCTGGCCGCCCGGGTGACCGAACTGGAGACCAGCCGGGAGCGGGTGGTGGACGCGGCCGAGAACGAGCGGCGGCGGATCGAGCGTGACCTGCACGACGGCGCGCAGCAGCGGCTGGTCGCGCTGGCCATGGAGCTCGGCCGGGCCAAGGCGAGGTTCGCCGACGACCCCGACGCCGCCAGGGTCCTGGTCGACCAGGCGCACGCCCAGGCCAAGGAGGCCCTCACCGAGCTGCGCAACCTCGTCCGGGGCGTGCACCCGCCGGTGCTGACCGAGCGCGGCCTGGACGCGGCCCTGTCCGGCCTGGCCGCCCTGTGCCCGGTGCCGGTGGACATGCACGTCGACGTGCCGGTGCGGCCGAAGTCCGCGGTGGAGGCGGTCGCCTACTTCATGGTGGCCGAGGCGCTCACCAACGTCGCCAAGCACTCCCGGGCCAGCCAGGCGAAGGTCGTGGTGGAAGGCCGCGGCTACCCGGGCACGCTGACCGTCATGATCAGTGACGACGGGATCGGCGGGGCGGACGCTCATAGCCCGGGTCTTTCCGGGCTGGCGGACCGGGTGTCCGGGGTGGACGGGCGGCTCTCGGTCGAGTCGCCCTCCGGCGGCCCGACCATCATCGCGGCGGAACTGCCATGCGGATAGTGATCGCGGAGGACTCCGTGCTGCTGCGGGAGGGGCTGACCCGGCTGCTCACCGAGGCCGGGCACGAGGTGGCCGCGGCCGAGGGCGACGGGGAGAAGTTCCTGCGCGCGGTGGCCGCGAACACCCCGGACGCGGTCGTCGTCGACGTCCGGATGCCGCCCACCTTCACCGACGAGGGGCTGCGCGCAGCCCTGATGGTCCGGGACCAGTGGCCCGATGTCGGCGTGCTCGTCCTGTCCCAGTGGGTGGAGGAACGATACGCCACCGAGCTGATCTCCGGCCGCCCGCACGGGGTCGGCTACCTGCTCAAGGACCGGGTCGCAGACGTCGCCGAGTTCCTCGACGCGCTGGACCGGGTGGCTGCGGGCGGCAGCGCGCTCGATCCCGAAGTCGTCGCGCAGCTGCTCGCCCGCAGTCGTCACCCGCTCGGCGAGCTGACCCCGCGCGAGCGCGAGGTCCTCGCGCTGATGGCCGAGGGCCGGTCTAACTCCGCCATCGCCAGCGCGCTCGTCGTCGGCGGCGGCGCGGTGGAAAAGCACATCAACAACATCTTCACCAAGCTCGGGCTGGCGCCCGGTGACCGCGACCACCGTCGCGTGCTCGCCGTCCTGCGCTACCTGGGCACGGGATGAAACGGGGATACCGCCATGACAACCGCGCCAGTGACCAGCCCGCCGCGCCCGCCCGCCGCCCTGCGCATGACGCCGGGCCGCTGGGTCGCCCTCGCGATCGGCGTGCCGATCTCCCTCGCCCTGATCGGCTGGAGCGCCTTCAGCCTCGTGGCCGGGCTCGGCCGGGCGAGCTTCCCGGTCAACACCGTCATCCCCGTCCAGGGCGGTCATCTGGCGGCCAGCACGGGCGGCGGTGACCTCACCGTGCACCAGGGCCAGGCCACGGGCACCCAGGCCCGGCTGGTCGGCACCGTCCAGTACAGCCTGATCCGTCCCCGCCTGACGATCAGCCGGGACGGCCTGCACCTCAGCTGCCGCCTCCCGACCGGTAACTGCGGGCTGAACGCGACCCTCGACGTGCCGCTGGACACCTCGGTCCAGCTCACAAGCGGGGGCGGCAACATGCAGGTCAGCGGCATTCACGGCAACGTCACGCTGGACAGCGGCGGCGGCGACGTGAGGATCTCAGGCGTCGGGGGCATCGCTGACGTGACGACCGGCGGCGGCAACCTGACCGCCAGCGACCTCGGCAACATCCGGCAGTTCTCCACCGGCGGGGGTGACGTCAACGGCACCGGCCTGTTCGCGCCGCAGGTCGACACCGAGTCCGGCGGCGGGAACGTCACGCTGGTATTCACCCGGGTGCCGACCAGCCTGACGGTCAACAGCTCCGGGGGGGACATCGATATCCTGCTCCCGCACGGGAGTACCTCCTACTACATCGCCGGCTCCTCCGCGGGCGGCGACTACAGCGCCCAGGTGCCGGTCACGACCAACCCGCATGCCAGCCACCGGATCACGGTGGGCAGCGGCGGCGGCAACGTCCACATCGCGGAGAGCTAGCCGGCCCGGAGCGAGTCGATGAGCGTGGCGAGGTTCTGGGTGCCGAGGCTGGCGGGCACCGAGACGTAGAACACGGCGGGGAACTGGCCCGCGCCGCGGTCAACGACCACTACGGCGCCCGGTTCGCTGGTCCACGTCAGGCCCTGGCTAGCGCCGCCGGAGTAGGTCATCAGGAAGGCGACGATCCAGGCCCGGTGCCCGCTGACCCGAATCGCTGCGCTCTCCTCGGTCGCGCGGGAGTGCTGCACCCCGGCGTAATAGGCCGGGTCGATCGCGCCGACCAGGCTCATCGCGGTCCGCTTGAGGTCAGCGGGGCCCGCGTAAGGGAACTGCTGCTGGAGCTGGCCCGAGCAGGCCAGGCCGTGCCAGTCGATGACGGACCCGCCGATGCTGACGTGCCCGGCGACGGTGTTCTCGCCCGCGGTCCAGTCGAGCATCGGCGTATTCAGGTCGGCCGGGCAGCCCTGCCGCCAGGGTGAGCTGAGCAGCCGGAAGGCCAGCCCGGATGCGGCGTCGGTCACCTGCGGGTACGTCACCGCGGGGTGGTGACGTCGCGCTGCCGCCCGCGAGGCGTTCCCGTGGCTGAGTTTCCGCGCCGAGGCGGACAGCGCGGCCGAGCGGGCCGTTGCCGGGACCCTGGAAATGTCCTTGACGAACAAGGCAATAATCAGCAGGACCGCCGTCGTGGCCCCGGTCAGCAGCCAGAGCATCCGCCGCTGCCGCCGGCGGCGCCGGCGGCGGCGGGCCAGGGCGGCACTCTCCCGGACCAGCGAATCCCAGCCTGGCGAGGCCATCCCCATGCCGTCAGGTTAAACGCCCCGCCCCGGCGAAAGAAGGCCTCAGCCGACCCGATTCCGCTTCGTTGGCCAGCCCTCGCGCAAACCCCGCGGTTTCATGATCATGGCCAGAAATGGGTGCTACTTGACCCGAACTGGCCACGATCATGGTGGACCCTAGGCCGCGGCGGGGGCGGGGATGGGGGCTGATTCCTCGGCGCGGACGGCGGCGCGGCTGAACGCCAGGGTCACCACGAAGCCGATGGCCAGGGCCACCAGCACGCCGAGGTTGGCGGAGGCCCAGGCGCCGGCCTTACCCCCCAGGCCGAACGGGCCGAGCAGGTAGCCCTGCCAGGTCAGCCAGCTGGCAAAGGTGTTGGTGACCAGGCCCCAGCCGATCCCGGTGGACACGATGACCGCCAGCACGGGCAGCCACCGGACGTCGCCGTAGCGGCCGGCCGGGGTGAACAGCTCAGGCTCGGCGTAGTCCCGCCGCCGCAGCGCGATGTCCGCCAGCATGACCCCGCACCAGGCGGCGATCGGCACGCCCAGCGTGATCAGGAATCCCTCGAACTGGAACACGAAGTTCGTCGTGAAGAACACCACGTAGATGGTGCCGAGGGTCATCACGGTGCCGTCGATCAGCGCGGCCCGGTACCTGGGCACCCGCAGGCCGAGGGTGAGCAGGGCCAGGCCCGAGGAGTAGATGTCGAGCACCGAGCCGCCGATCAGCCCGAGCACGGCCACGATCGCGAACGGCACCAGGAACCAGGTGGGCAGCAGGGTGGCCAGCGCCCCGATGGGATCGCTCTGGATCGCCGTGAACAGGCTCTTCGACGACCCCGCCAGCAGCAGGCCGAACACCAGCAGGAAGATGGGCGCGATGGAGGAGGCGAACGTGGTCCACCAGATCACGCCTCCGCCGGAGGACCGCCTCGGCAGGTAGCGCGAGTAGTCCGCGGCGCAGTTCACCCAGCCGAGCCCGAAACCGGTCATGGTGAACACCAGCGCGCCGATGACGGCCTCGGCCGAGCCGCCGTGGATGCCGGACACGGTATGCCAGTGGATCTTGTCCGCCACCAGCGCGATGAACACCACGGTGAACACCCCGGTCACGAGGGTGATCCAGGTCTGCATTCGCATGATCAGGTCGAAGCCCATCACGCCGCCCAGGATGGTCAGGGCCACCACGATTATCAGCGCGACGACCTTGGTGCCGTCGCCGCCACCCCAGCCGAGCCGGGCGAACACCGTGGCCGTGGCCAGCGTGGCCAGGACGACAAGCACCGTCTCCCAGCCGACGGTCAGCACCCAGGAGATCACGGCCGGGAGCTTGTTGCCGTTGACCCCGAACGCCGCCCGGCTGAGCACCATCGTCGGCGCCGAGCCCCGTTTGCCCGCCACCGCGATGAAGCCGCAGGCCAGGAACGACAGCACGATCCCGGCGACGCCGACGATGAGCGCTTGGGCGAACGAGATGCCGAAGCCGAGCTCGAACGCGCCGTAGCCGAGGGCGAGCACCGAGACGTTCGCGGCGAACCACGGCCAGAACAGGTCGCGCGGGTGGCCCTTGCGCTCGTTCTCGGCGATGACGTTGATGCCGTTCGCCTCGACCTGGAGCGGCCGCAGCTCGGCGGCGCCGGTGGCGTCAGTCATGGCAATGCTCCCTCTCTGGGCTCCCTCACTGGTCCATGATTGCTTTGCGCTGCGCCCCGTCGACGGGGATGTGGGCGCCGTTGATGAAGCGGGCCAGCGGCGAGGCGAGGAACGTCACAAGCGCCGCGACTTCTTCCGGCTCGCAGATGCGGCCCAAGGGGATGGACTGGGTGGCCAGCTCGTGCGCGCGCTCCTGGGTCACGCCCTTGTCGCGGGCGAAGGCCTTCTCCAGCGTGTCCCACCGGTCGGTGTTCACCGGGCCGGGGTTGACCGTGTTGATGCGCACTCCGTACCGCCCGTACTGTTCGGCGACCGAGGAGGCGAAGTTGATGTCCGCGGCGTTGGCCACGCCGGCCGTCATCTCCCAGTAGCTGGGCTTGAGGCCGTCGTTGCCGACGACGAGCACGATCGCGCCTTCGCCACGCTGGCGCATGTGGCCGATGACCGCGCGGACCGAACGGACGTAGCCCATGAACTTCAGGTTGAGGCTCGCCATCCACTGCTCTTCGGTCAGGTCCTCGAGCAAGCCGCCGGGTGAGCTGCCCGCGCAGGTGACCAGGATGTCGATCTGGCCGAACCGCTCGAGGGTGGCGTCGACGCAGCGCCGGACCTCTTCGGTCACGCTCATGTCCCCGGCCAGCGGCAGCACCGCCCGGCCGGTATCGGCGGCGATCGTCTCCGCGGCGGCTTCAAGCGGCGCGGCGGTGCGGGCGGTGATGACCACGTCGCAGCCCTCGCGGGCGAGGAACCCGGCCACGCAGCGGCCGATGCCCTTGCTGGCGCCCGTGACGAAGGCGACCTTGCCGTCCAGCTGCAGATCCACCGCAACCCCTTCCGTCCCGCTACAGCATCACGCCCAGCCAGCCTGTTCCCGCGCTGGTCCTGCGGTTACGCCGCACCGGCGCGGTCCGCGCCCTCGGTGAGCTGGATGGTATACCAAATATCAACGAGGCGGAAGATCCAGTTTTGTCGCCGGGGCCGGCCCCGGGGCAGCGGGCCTGATCGCCGTTGTCCGGACAGGCCTGGGGGAATGTCATTATCGTGGCGATACGGGAGCGGCTGCCGCGCCCGCGGGCTCGTCTGGTCACGTTGCCGTTGCGCGCCCTACCGCACAGCGAGCGGAGGTTCCTGAGCGTGGCGGACTCAGATCCACCACCAGGCTCGGACCCGCCGGGCCCGGGGCGGCCGGTCAGGATCGCCGGCTACCGGCTGGACCGGTGTATCGGGCGGGGCAGCACGGCGGTCGTATACCTCGCCCTGGACAAGCGGCTGCGCCGCGAGGTGGCGGTCAAAGTACTGACGCCGGACCCGGACCGCGACGCCGCCGTCCGGACCAGGATGATCCGAGACGCCCGGACCGCCGCCGCGCTGGACCATCCGCACATCCTGCCCGTCTACGAGGCGGACGAGGCGGACGAGACCGCCTACGTCGCCATGTACTACGCCCGCGGCGGGGACGTGCGGTCGCTGCTCAGCCGGTTCGGGTCGCTGCCGCCCGGCTATGCCTGGCGGATCGTCGCCCAGATCGCATCGGCACTCGACGCCGCACACGCGCGCGGCCTGGTGCACCACGAGGTCACGCCCGCGAACATCCTCTTGGACGTCGGGGACACGGCCGCCGGGGACACGGTCGCCGGCCGCCCGCTCAGCCCGGCCGGCGACCAGGCACCCGACCACGCGTACCTGGCCGGCTTCGGGATGAGCACGACCTTCCCGCTTGGCCAGGTCATCGCGCCGGATCAGATCGGCGGCACGCTCCATTACCTCGCGCCCGAGCAGATCGAGGGCCGCGCCGCCGACGGCCGGGCCGATCTCTACTCGCTGGCATGCACCGGTTTCGAGCTGCTGTGCGGCACCCCGCCGTTCGGCCCAGACCAGGGCCTGACCTTGATGTACGCGCAGCTCTACGCGTCACCTCCGGCCGCGACCGCACGGCGCGCCAACCTGCCCGCGGCCGTGGACTCGGTCCTGGCCGCCGCGCTGGCGAAGGATCCGGCCGACCGCTATCCGAGCTGCGGCCGGTTCGCCGAGGAACTGCGCGCGGCGCTCGGCCTGCGCCCTGGCGAGCCGGCCGGCCCGGCTGAACCGCCCGGCCCGGCTGAGCCGCCCGGCCCGGCCCGGCCCCGCCCGGCTGGGCCGCCGCGCTCGCGCCAGCCGTTCCCTTCGGACTCCGGCACCACGCACGGTCCGGCCGGTCCCGGCCCGTCCGCCCCGCGCCGCCGCGCCCTGCGACCGGTCCTGGCCGCCGCCGCCGTGATCGCCGTGCTCGTGGCGGCGGCATCCGGCGTCGCCCTGTCGAAGCGGTCGGCCCCCGGCCGCCCGGCCGCGTCGCCAGCCGGGTCCGCGCGATCGCCGTCGGCCTCAGGAGGGCGGGCCGCGTCGTCGCCGCCGGGGGCGTCATCGGCGTCCGGGGCGTCCACGCCGCCGGCGCCGGTCCTGGCCGCCCAGCAGGCGGCGGCCCTGGGCACGCTGCTGGCGTCGAGTGCCGCCGCCCGGACCACGCTGCACCAGGCCGTCAGCCAGGTCGGTGCGTGCGCGGACCTGCCGGGCGCGGTCAGCCAGCTGCAGAACGTGGTAAACCAGCGGGCCAGCGAGTACAGCCGGGCATCGACCCTGCCGACCTCGGCTCTCCCGGGCGGCACGAAGGTGAAGTCCGAGCTGATCGCCGCGCTGAGCAGCTCGCTGACGGCGGACCGGGACTACCTGACCTGGGCGCGGCAGCAGCTGGCCGGCGGGTGCACGCCGTCCGGCCAGTCCAGCGCCTATGACGCCGCGTTCAGCGCCAGCCAGCTGGCTGACACCGCCAAGCAGGCATTCGTGCAGGTGTGGAATCCGGTCGCGGCCAGTTACGGCATCGCGCAGAACTCGGCCGGCGATATCTAGTGCCGCTGGTGTCAGGTCACGTTCACCCGGTCGCGGTGGCGCTGTGCGGGGTGGCCGGCCTGGGATCGGGCCGGCACGACGTGGCATCGGGCCGGCTGGGGCCGGCTCGTCGTCAGGGATGACATCGTGCCGGCTGGGGACGGGGCTGGCGCGAGAGGCATGAGCGGCGTGAGGCGCCCGGGGCGTGAGGTGCGGGGACAGGGGCCGGCGCAGCCTGATGCGGCCGTCCCGGCCGGGACCGGCCTCAGCTCAATGCGCTGCGGATGATCTTCCCGAGCTGGTTGCGCGGCAGCTCCTCCAGCCGGAATACCCGCTTGGGGCACTTGTACCCGGCCAGCTGCGTCCGGGCGTGTGCGATGAGAGCGGCCTCGTCGAACTCGTGCCCGTCCCGCGGTACCACCCAGGCGGTCACCCGCTCGCCCCACCGCTCGTCCGGCACTCCCGTCACCGCGGCCTCCGCCACCGACGGGTGACCCTCGAGCACGATCTCCACCTCGCGCGGATACACGTTCATGCCGCCGGAGATGATCATTTCCTTGGTCCGGCCGCGGATGGCCAGGTGCCCCGTGGCCGGGTTCACGGCCCCGATGTCGCCGGTGCGGAACCAGCCGTCCGGGGTGAACGCGGCCCCGGTGGCGGCCGGGTCGTTCCAGTAACCCGCGAAGACGTGCGGCCCGCGGAGCTGGATCTCGCCGTCCGCGCCCGGATCGGCCGGGCCGTCGACGGCCCGTATCCGGGCCAGCACGCCGGGCAGCGGCACCCCGATCGTGTCCCCGCGCGGATCGGCGACCGGATTGGAGACGTCCAGCCCGCTCTCCGTCGTGCCGTACCTGACCAGCGGCAGCCGGCCCAGCACGGCCGGCAGCCGGGCGGCCAGTGCCGGGCTCAGCGGAGCCGAGCCGCAGACGGCCAGGCGCAGCCCGCGCAGCCCGCCGGACCGCGCGGCCGGGAATTCCAGCAGGGCGTGGTAGATGGTGGGCACCGCGAACAGCACGCTGGCCCGCGTCTGGCCGGCCGCCTGCACCAGGTCGGCCGCCGAGAACTTCGACCGGATATGGACGGTGCCGCCGGAGATCAGCGCGGCGTGCACCCCGCCCAGGCCGTGCTGGTGGTACAGCGGCAGCGCATGCACCAGCACGTCGTCGGCGTGCCACTGCCAGGCCGCCATCGCCGCGCGGATGGAGACCGTCAGCTGGCGGTGGGTCAGCGGTACCCCCTTGGGCCTGCCGGTGGTGCCCGAGGTGTACGCGAGCAGCGCCGTATCGTGCGGCCGGGCCACGATCCCGGGGACCGGCCTCGCCTGCCCGGGCAGCTCCCGTACGTCCGCCATCATCAACGCGGATCCGGCCAGCCGCCGCGCGGGCTCGCGGTCGGCGAAAGCCAGGACCGCGCCGGAATCGGCGACCAGGTGCCTGAGCTCGGCGGCGGTGTAGCCCGGGTTGGCCAGGACCACCACGGCCCCGGCCCGCAGCGCCCCGAGATAGCAGCGCACGAAGCCGATGCTGGCGCCGGCCGCGAGCAGCACCCGGTCCCCGGGGTCCACCCGCCTGGCCAGCCACGCCGCCACCCGGCCCGACGCGTCGTCCAGCTCGGCGTGGGTGACCGCCTCGCCGTCCACGGTGACCGCGACCCGATCTGGCCTCGCGCTGGCGGCCGCGGCGGCCAGCGCGGGCAGGGTCTCCTCGCCGAGCGCCGCGACGTACTCCTGCACATCGGCCGCCCCGGGCAGGTGCGTCCGCCAGCCGGCCAGGCTCCACTCCTCGTAGCCGTTCATGCGGCCGGGCCCGATGCCGTCACCCGGGCCCAGGCCGAGCGGTTGGCCGCACGTTCGGCCTGCAGCCGGTCCAGCAGCCCGCCCGCCGCCATCACCGCCTTGACCCCGGACTCCCCGGCCCTGGTGCCCCGCCCGGCCAGGTCGGCGGCGATCCCGGCCGCGACCCGTTCCGGGTCATCGCAGACCTGGTTGACCAGCCCGAGCGCCAGCGCCTCCGGCGCCCGCAGCCAGCGGCCGGTCAGCACCAGGTCCATGGCCGCGGCCCGGCCGACCAGGTCGGGCAGCAGCCACGCGCCCACCGCGAGGCCCAGGCCGGGCGGGCCGATCCAGCGCAGCCGCGCCGCGGGCCCGGCGATCCGCAGGTCGGACGCGGCGGCCAGTTGCGCGCCGCCGCCCACCGCTGGCCCGGTCAGCACGGCGATCACCGGCCCGGGTCTGGTGACGATGGTCTGGCAGCAGTCGTAGACCAGGTCGGAGACGGCGGCCCGTTCGGCATCGGTAATGGTCAGGTCGGCCCCGGCGCAGAACACCCGCGGATCCGCGCTGCCCAGCACGACCGGTACCGCGGGTTCGGCGGCCAGCGCGTCCGTCACGGCGCGCAGCAGGCTCACGTCGAGTGCGTTGCGCCGCTCCGGCCGGGACAGGCGTAGCCAGCGGTAGCCTGCCGGGCTGGTCTCGACGGCCAGGTGGGGATGGGACATGCAAGCTCCCGAACCGCGGGGGGCTCCCGAAACGCGGGGGCTTCCGAAACGCCTGAAATATGGTATACCAAATTAACCGAGCCTTGGCCGCAGCGACCTGAGGAGCCAGGTGAAGCCAGCGTCGTTCGCCTACCACCGCGCGCACAGCGTCGCCGAGGCGGTCGCGCTGCTCAGCGAACTGGGCGACGAGGCGAAAATCCTGGCCGGCGGCCTGAGTCTGGTCCCGATGATGAACTTCCGGCTGGCCCGGCCCACCGCGCTGGTGGATGTGTCCCGGATCCCGGGCCTGAGCTACCTGCGGGCCGACCCCGCGGACGGGTTGCGCATCGGCGCGCTCACCACCCATCGCGCCGTGGAGGTCAGCCGCGACCCGGCCGTCCTGCGCGGCTTCGGCGTGCTGCCCCGGTCGGCCCGGTGGATCGGTCACTACCCGATCCGCAGCCGGGGCACGTTCGGCGGCAGCATCGCGCACGCCGACCCGGCCTCGGAATGGTGCCTGCTGGCCGTCCTGCTGGACGCCCGGGTGACGCTCACCGGCCCGGACGGGCAGCGCACCGTCCCGGCCGCCGGTTTCTTCGAGGGGTACTACAGCACCGCGGCCGGACCCGACGAGATGATAACCGAGCTCTGGTTCCCCGAGCCCGCGCCGAAAGCGGTGCTCACCGAGTTCGCCCAGCGGCAGGGCGACTTCGCGGTCGTCGCGGCCGCCGTATCCGCGGACGTCGCGGACGGCGTCTGCCGCCGGGGCCGGGTGGTGCTGGGCGGTGTCGGCCCGCTGCCGGTCGAGGTGGACGCGGGCCCGCTGAGCGGGCAGCCTGCCTCCGCGGAAACCTGGCAGGCCATGGGGGAGCACGCCGCCCGCCAGATCGATCCTCCCGACGACGCGCACGGGGACGCCGCGTTCCGGCGCAGGCTGACCGCTACCCTGGTCTCCCGCGCGCTCGCCGAGGCGAGCCAGCTCGGTGAGGACGGCAGGTGAGCCCCCCGGCCGCGGGCTTCGACGGCCGCTGGGTCGGCGCCGCGGTGCCCCGCAGGGAAGATCGCCGGATGCTGCTCGGCCGGGGCCGCTTCACCGGTGACCTCACCCGCCCGGGGATGCTGCATGCCGCGTTCGTCCGCAGCCCGCACGCGCACGCCCTGGTCAACATGATCGACGTCGCCGCCGCAAGCCAGGCTCCCGGCGTGGAGCGGCTGTTCACCGCGGACAGCCTCGGGCATCCCTACCTGCTCGCGCTGCTGGAGCGGGACGAGTTCGTCCCCACCAGGATGCCCATTCTCGCGGGGGACAGGGCCCGGTTCGTCGGCGAGCCGGTGGCGCTGGTGATCGCCGACGACGCCTACCTGGCGGAGGACGCGGCCGAACTGGTCGAGGTGGACTGGGACCCGCAACCCGCCGTGGCGAGCATCGAGGACGCCACCGCCGCCCGGGCCCCGAGGCTGCATGATGAGACAGACGGCAACTGCCTGGTCGACCTGCTCATGTTCGACGACGGCCGGCTGCCGCAGATCTTCGCCGCGGCCAAAGCCACCGTCAGCGCCACCTTCCGCAGCGCCCGGGTCGCCGCCCTGCCGCTGGAGGGGCGCGCCTGCCTGGCCGAATGGGACGACCGCGACGACCAGCTGGTCATGCACGTCTCCACCCAGGTGCCGCACCAGGTCCGCTCGGGGGTCGCCCAGGCGCTGAACATCCCGGAGCGCGCCGTCCGGGTGATCGCCCCGGACGTCGGCGGCGGGTTCGGGCTGAAATGCGTGGTGGGCCGCGAGGAGGTGGCCGTGGCGGCGGCCGCGCTGCGGCTGCGGCGGCCGGTGCGCTGGACCGAGGACCGGCAGGAGAACCTGACCGCCGCCTTCCACGGCCACGAGCAGTGCTACCAGGTCAGGGCCGCCTTCGACGAGCACGGCAGGATCCTCGGCCTGGACGCGGAGATCGACTGCGATACCGGTGCCTACTCGGTGTTCCCGTTCACCTGCGCCGTCGAGCCGCTGATGGCCGCCACCGAACTGCCCGGCGTGTACAAGGTGCCCGCGTACCGTGCCCGGGGCCGGGCCATCGCCACCAACAAGGCCCCGGCCGCTCCGTACCGGGGCGTGTCCCGGCCGCAGATCGTGCTGGTCATGGAGCGGCTGATGGAGAAAGCCGCGGCCGCGCTTGGCCTGGACCCGCTGCAGGTGCGCCGGGTCAACCTGATCGGCCGGGACGAGTTCCCCTACACCGGCGTCAACGAGATCACGTACGACGAGGGCAGCTACCGCGAGTCCCTCGACCTGGCCGAAGAGCGTGTCCGCGCGAAGGCGTGGCTGACCGAAAGGGACCGGATCCGCCAGGCGGGGCAGCGGGCCGGGATCGGCTACTCCTGCTTCTCCGAGCGCACCGCTTACGGCACCCCGGCCATGTCCCAGCGCCGGATGCGGATGACCCCCGGCTATGACACCGCGCTGGTCCGGATGGACCCGACCGGCGAGGTCATCGTCACCACCGGGACCTGCGGGCACGGCCAGGGGCACGAGACGACGTTCGCGCAGATCGTGGCCGATCGCCTCGGCGTCCATCCCGACCAGGTCAGGCTGCGTCAGGGTGACACCGACCTGGCCTCCTACGGCTGGGGTACCTGGGGCAGCCGCTCGGTCGTGATCGGCGGCGGCGCGGCCAGGCGGGCCGCGGACATCGTGGCCGCCCAGCTGAGGAAGGTGGCCGCGCACCTGCTCGAGGCCGGTCCCGCCGACATCGAGCTGGCCGAGGGCATGGCCCGGATCCGCGGCGACGCCGCCGCCGCCATCGGCATCCCCGAGCTGGCCAGGGTGGTCCACTTCCAGGCCCACCGGCTGGCCGAGGACCTCCGCTACAGCCTGGAGGCCCGCGCCACGTTCGATCCGCCTGGCACCTTCTCCAACGCCTGCCATGCGGCCATGGTGGTGATCGACCCGGGTACCGGCGCGATCCGCCTGCACCGGTACCTGGTGGTCGAGGACTGCGGCGTGGTCATCAACCCGGTTGTGGTCGACGGGCAGGTGCGCGGCGGCGTCGCCCAGGGGGCGGCGGCCGCGCTGCTCGAGCGGGTCAGCTTCGACTCCGAAGGCCAGCCGGCCAGCGCCACCTTGATGGACTACCTGGCGCCCACCGCGGCGGAAATGTGCTCCGTGGACATCGTCCACCTGCAGACCCCCTCCCGGTTCAGCGAGACCGGCGCGAAGGGCATGGGAGAGGGCGGCACGATCGGGGCCCCGGCCGCCGTCCTGGGTGCCATCAACGACGCGCTGTGCGATACGGACGTGCGGTTCGACCACATTCCGGTGCTGCCGCACGAAGTGAGCGCGGCCCTCAGCCAAGCCGGAGCGACAGCATGAAGGACATGCACCAGATCAGCCTCACCGTCAACGGCCGCGAGCACGAGCTGGCCGTCGAGGCCCGCCGGACGCTGGCCGACATGCTCCGCCACGACCTCGGCTACACCGGCACCCACCTCGGCTGCGAGCACGGCATCTGCGGGGCCTGCACGGTGATCATGGACGGCGCGCCGGTCCGGGCCTGCCTGGTCTTCGGGGTGCAGGCCGACGGCACCGAGGTGCGTACGGTGGAGGGGCTGGCCGACGGCGAGCAGCTGTCCGACCTGCAGCGTGCGTTCAGCGAACATCACGCGCTGCAGTGCGGCTTCTGCACGCCCGGCTTCCTCATGCTCGCCGAGGCCTACCTGGCTGACGCCGATGCCGCCGCGCCGCTCACCGAGGACCAAGCCCGCGAGCTGGTCGCCGCCAACCTGTGCCGCTGCACCGGCTACCAGGGCATCATCGAGGCGGTCCGGGCGACAGCACAGGCCCGGCAGGAACGATGACGGTCATCGGCACCCGGCTGCCGCGCCAGGAAGACCCCCGGCTGCTGCGCGGCCGCGGCCGGTTCGGCGACGACATCAGCGCTCCCGGCCAGCTGTGGGCCCGGATCGTCCGGTCCCCGTCCGCGCATGGCCGGATCCGCCAGCTGGACGTCGCCGACGCGGCCAGGGCCCCCGGCGTCACCGCCGTCGTCACGGCGCGCGACCTCCCGGCAGGGCTGGTCATCCCGGTGCGGCTCGCCATCGCCGACACCGATCTGGGCGAGTTCCTGCAGCCGGTCCTGGCCCTCGACACCGTCCGCTACGTAGGCGAGCCGCTCGCCGTCGTGGTCGGCGAGGACCCGTACGCCTGCGAGGACGCCGCCGAGCTGGTGACGGCCGACATCGCGGACGAACCTCCGGTCCTGGACGCCACCAGCAGCGGTGATACGGCCGCCGAGCTCACCCGCGGCTACGGCGACACCGACGCGGCCTTCGCCGCCGCCGCGCACGTCGTCCGGATCGAGCTGGCCATCGGCCGACACAGCGGCGTGCCGCTCGAGCCGCGCTGCCTGCTGGCCGTGCCCGGCCCGGACCGGGGCGAACTGGCCATCTTCGGCATGACCAAGGTCCCGGTGTGGAACCGCGACCTGCTGGCGGGCATGCTCGGCATGGACGAGACGCTGATCCGCGTGCACGCGATCGACGCGGGCGGCGGTTTCGGGGTCCGCGGCGAGTTCTACCCCGAGGACTTCCTCATCCCCTGGCTGGCCATCACGACGGGCCGCCCGGTCAAGTGGGCCGAGGACCGGGCCGAGCACCTGATGGCGGTGAACCACTCCCGGCAGCAGCAGCACCGCATCGCGGCCGCGTTCGACGCCGACGGCCGGATCCTGGCCCTGACCGACGACATCATCCACGACAACGGCGCCTACTGCCGCACTCACGGCGTCGCGGTCCCCGAGCTGACCGCCGCCATGCTCCCCGGCCCCTACCGCGTGCCCGCCTACCGGGGACGGGTACGCGTGGTGCTCACCAACAAGACCCCGTGCGGCACCTACCGGGCGCCGGGCCGGTACGAGGGTACGGCGGCGCGCGAGCATCTCCTCGACGTGGCCGCCACCCGGCTCGGCCTCGACCCGATCGCGCTGCGCGAGCGGAACCTGATCACCAGGGCCGAGATGCCGCACGAGCGGCCGATCAGCACCCTCGGCACCGACCTGATCCTGGACACCGGCGACTACCCGGCTCTGCTCGCGGCCGCCGTCACGGAGGCCGGCCGCCTCGGCTACCGCACGCTGGCCCGCAGCAGCGCAGGCCGCAGGCGCCGCGGTTTCGGGCTGGCCATGTTCGTGGAGAAGAGCGGCCTGGGACCGCAGGAGACCGCCGACGTGACCGTGAGCAAGTCCGGCGGTGTGCACGTCTACTCCGGCGGCACCTCGGTGGGCCAGGGCATCGAGACCGTGCTCGCGCAGATCGCGGCGGACGCCCTCGGCGTCGACCCGCAGGCGGTGCACGTCACGGCGGGGGACACGGCGGCCCAGCCGTTCGGCTCCGGGTCCTGGGCGTCCCGGTCGACGGTGGTGGGGGGCAGCGCGGTGCACCAGGCGGCGACGGCGGTCCGGGAACGGGCCGTCGAGCTGGCCGCGCGCATCCTCGAGGCCGCCCAGGAAGACCTCGACCTGGCCGGCGGGTCGGTCAGCGTCCGCGGTGACCCGGCGGTGCGCCTCAGCCTGGCCGACATCGCCAGGGCCGCCGCACCCGCCAGCGGGTACCTGAAGGCAGGCGAGCCCGCCGGGCTGTCCGCCCGCCGCCGGTTCGAGGTCTCGCACATGACCTACCCCTACGGGGCGCACGCCGCGGTGGTGGAGGTGGACACCGGGACGGGACGGGTCCGGGTGCTGCGCTACCTGGTCGCCTACGAGGTGGGCCGCGCGATCAACCCGATGCTGGTGGAGGGGCAGCTGCGGGGCGGCGTGGCCCAGGGCATCGGCGGGGCGCTGTTCGAGGAGTTCCGCTACGACGACGCGGGCCAGCCGCAGGCGATCACGTTCATCGAGTACCGGCTGCCCACTGCCGCCGAAATCCCCCCGGTCGACGTGCTGCTGTCCCAGGACGCCCCCTCGCCGGGCAACCCGCTCGGCGTGATGGGCGCGGGCGAGGGCGGCATCAACGCGGTCGGCGCCGCGGTGGCGAACGCGGTCCGCGACGCGCTCGGCCTGGCCGGCGGCGTCGGCCAGCTGCCGCTCACCCCGGCCCGGGTCTGCGCCCTCATGCCAGGAACCGGAGGCAGCACATGACTACCGGAGTGCCCGGCTACGTCAGCAAGACCGACCTGGTGGCCGCCCTTATCCGTGAGCTGATCATCACCGGCGAGCTGGACCCGGGGGAGCAGTTGCGCCAGCGTGACCTGGCCCAGCGCTTTCACGTCAGCCAGACCCCGGTCCGCGAGGCGATGCGGCGGCTGGAATCGGAGGGGCTGCTGATCTGCGACACCCACCGGGGCTTCACCGTGGTCGCGCCGGACGTCGGCCGGGTCGAGGAGAACTTCCAGATCCGGGCGGCGCTGGAGTCCCTGGGCGCGTCGCTGGCCGCGCGCAAGATCGACCCGGCCGGCCTGGACCGGCTGCGCGCGCTGAACGACCGGATGCGCGCGCTCGCCGACGACGACCCCGGCTATGCCGAACTGAACCGCGAGTTCCACTTCACCGTCTACGAGTACGCGCACAGCCCGCTGCTGCTGTCGCTGATGCGGCTGCTCTGGGCGTCGCTGCGCGGCGGCCCCCGGGTGGCGCGCACGCACGCCGAGTCCGCCCGCCAGCATGACGAGATCCTGGCCGCGCTGGCCGAAGGAGACGCCGGCGCCGCCTCCGCACGGACTTACCTGCACATCATGGGCGCGGATCCGGTAAAAGAAGTATCCGAGTAAGGACCCGCAGCCAGATCCAGGGAGCCGACATGGCACCGATCGTGACCGACGACGGCGTGACGCTGCACGCCGAGGAGACCGGCCAGGGCGAGCCGCTCCTGTTCGTCCACGAGTTCGCCGGCGATCACCGCAGCTGGGAGCCGCAGGTCCGGTTCTTTTCCGCGGCCTACCGCTGCGTCACCTACGCGGCGCGCGGCTACCCGCCGTCGGATGTGCCGACCGACCCACGGCGCCCAGCCCGAGCGCGCCGAGGCCTTCCGCGCCGAGTCCGTGCTGACCGCGGCCGCGTTCGCGGCCGAGGGCGCCGCGAAGGTGGCCGAACGGTACGCGATCGGGCCGGCCAGGGTCCAGCTCCAGAACAAGAATCCGCGCGGCTGGGCCGAGTTCGCCGCGGCGCTGGCCGGCCATTCCTCGCTGGGCAGCGCGCTGACCATGCGTGGCGTCCAGGCCGCCCGGCCCTCGCTATACGCGCTCACCGACGAACTGGCCCGGGTGAGCGTCCCGGTCCTGGTCCTGGCGGGCGACGAGGACGAGGGCTGCCTGGAAGCCGCGCTGATGCTCAAGCGCACCATCCCCACCGCCGGCCTGGCCGTCCTGCCGCGCACTGGCCACACCGCCAACCTGGAAGAGCCGGACGTCTTCAACCGCGCCGTCGACACCTTCCTCGGCAGCGTCGCCCGCGGCTCCTGGCATCCCCGCGACCCCCGCTCCCGCTCCGCCTCCACCACCGGCATGACCTGACCGCCCTCCCCAGCCAGAGCATCCTTGACCCGAACGATCCCGTGGTGCGTGCTTAGCCAATCGGCGATCCTCGCTTGTCCTTCGGAGAATTCCTGCCACTTACCGCCGAAGATCACACGCGGCGGGGCGTGGGAGCCGTCGGCGGTGACCGGGAATCTGCGTATTCCCATTACATTTCGTAGTCGTCTTGATTAGCCGTCGATCCATTCGGGCACGGAGAGTATCTAGATAGATACTCAGTGTCGACATATTCCTCCTGGTGCGTGGCCCGTGGATCATGAAACGGGTCTCTCAACCAGGTGCTGATTGAGCGAACGTCAAATTGTGCCCTGGTAGATGCGCTCGCGTTGGCCACCGCCCTGAACTGCCCGAGCTTGCTGAAGTAACGTTCGACAGCGTTGCGGCGCTTATAACAGTGTTGGGCTGCCGTCCTGGCTGGCCGACATGCCGCGCACCTGAAACCGGAGCCGTTACGCAGTGTTAGATCAACTAACGTAAAGTATATATTACCAGCTTAACAGAGTATTTCCTGAGTTAGCTTTTTGTCGCACTCATGTGTAATCCTCCGACCAGCATCATGCGTCTACGTGTCGGTGGATATATCTGGCGAGCCGGGCTTCGGCCACCAACGGGTCGGTTGCCGGGCCAACGGTCAAAACGCAAAATACCGTTCCCGTAAGGGAGGAGCCTCGTTGTCGACTCAGTCCACCCGCGCCGCTGATGATCAGGGACCAGCCAAGTTGGTCCATGCGTCACAGTGCGGCCCGCAAGTGGAGGCCTGCAGGACTGACTTTGAGACTGTCGACCGCACCCCACGACTAGCGGCATCTCGGAACAGAGGACGCCGGGTCCCTCCGTTGAAGCTGTCAATCATCATGGCTGTATACAATGAGCAGGACACGATCGAAGAAGCGGTCAGCGAGCTTCTCGAGGTCGAGTACCCATGTGACATAGAGCTGATTGTCATCGACGACGGCAGCACAGATGACACACCTGCCTTGCTAGCTGAGATCGACGACTCGCGAGTCGTCGTGTTCCAGCACGTAGCGAACCAAGGGAAAGGTGCAGCGATCCTGACGGCTGCTAGCCTCGTGACGGGGACGCACATCCTTCCGTTCGATGCGGATCTCGAGTATGTTCCGGAAGACATTCTTAAGCTGCTTGAGCCGGTCTTGAGAGGCCGGTGTACCGTGGTGTACGGTGTTCGTCTTTTCGGCTACAACACAGTTTACCGGTCATACTTGTATGCCCTAGGCAATAGAATGCTGACCCGCATAACAAATATTATGTTTGGTGCATGCCTCAGCGATCTTCATACGTGCCTCAAGCTTATCCCAATCGGGATGTTCCGGAGCCTCAGGCTCACGGAAACCGGTTTCGGTCTAGATACCGAGGTAAGTGCGTCGCTGCTACGTCACGGCGTCCGACCATTTGAGGTTCCAGTCAGCTACTTCAGCCGATCACACGAAGAAGGCAAGAAGATAACGTGGCGCGACGCGTTCGCCTGCTTGTGGATTCTACTGCGGGTACGAACGCTACCGCGATCGCGATTTCTGCGTGCCTATGACATCACCGAGGGCGGCGTGCGGGATCGCGTCGTCGGTCCGGAGCCAGACGCGCCTAGGCGGTCGCAAACTCGAACTATGACGGTGGTTGAGGCAGAAGCCAAAATGAGCATCGGCTTTGCGCGGCAGACTGAGCAAGTCTGATGCCAAATGGTTCAGAACCGGTACGGCAAACGCGACCGGCGGCCTGTCGTAGCGTTGGTGACAGATGCGATCTATCCTTATCACTGTGGGGGTAACGAGCTTCGTTACCCCGAGCTAATTCGTCAACTGGCCGGTCGTTAGTCGCTCGGTCGTCAAGAGGCGCCGTATGCGACCCCTCGCCGAGAGCGCTGGCAGACGCCATGTGACGGAGCCTGGACCGCGAGCCGGGCGGGCTGGCCCAGATGGCGGCGTTCGCCCGCAAGCACGGCAAGCCGCTCAGCTTCCCCGCGGCTCCTGGCACCCGCGAGACCCGAGGTCCCGTTCAGCCTCCGCCACCGGCATGACCTGACCGCCGTATCCCCTCCGCCCTTTTAAGCGGCCGAACGGGCCGGGTGTAACGCCCCAGCGTCGCTTCGCGGCCCCGGGAGCACCACGGCGTGGATCCGGTCGGCCCTCAAGGCTTCTTGCGCGCCTCGACGATCAGCTCGGTGGCCGCTTCGGTGGGCTCGTCCCGCCGCTCAAGGCCGCGCAATAGCGGGTCGTCGCTCTGCCCGGCCTCACAGCGGCGGACCTCGGCAAAGCCGGCCGCGGCCAGCTCCGCGGATAGCGCGGCCCAGTCGAAGCAGTAGCCGCGATGATGACCGTGGTACGCGTAAGTGACTCGCAGCATGTCGACCGGATGCTCGGCGGGGAAGCCGTGCCGCCGATGCCGGTCCAGGTGGTCAGCGGTGAGCTGGGGGTTCTCCAGGTAGGCACGGGCGGTGCGTTCCACGTCCGGCGTGGCCAGCCGGATCGCGCCCCCGGCCCGTAGTGCGTCGTGGCAATGGCGCAGCACAGCGCGGGCGACGTCAAGTGGGAAGTGCTCGATGACGTTGTCCCCGAAGATACGGTCGATGCTGCCGGCCGGCACCGGCCATGGCCTGGTCAGGTCGAGATACATCTCGGACCACCACACGACGTCGGTGTTGATCCACTCGTCCAGGCGTACGTTGCCTGCCCCCACGTTCACCCGGACCGGCGCGGGCATCGCCGCGACCGCCCGCTGGAATCGCCGGGACAGCAGTGGAGCACGTACCGCGGTGAACGTGTCGTTGACCACCGACCGCGCGGCTTCCGCGATCTCAGCACGCATACGGCGTTCCCTCCTGACTGCCCCGCATGGATGAAACCTCGCACAGATGGACGCCCCAGCAGGCCTGCTGGATTACCGGGCGTCGCGGCGGGTCAGTCCCGCCGGGTAATCCGGTAGGAGATGAAGCCCAGGAAGGACACGATGAAGCTGAGCACCCCGGCGGTGTCCTCACGTAGTGACGGCAGCAGGTGCGTGAGCGGGAGCGCGAGGGTCTCCGGTGCCACCAGCGCGCACAGGCCGACGTAAATCCATCCGGCCATGCCGTACACGGCCAGCGCGAGGGAAACCTCGCGGACAACCTTGACGCCCCGGGCGGGGCGGACCGGCCTGGCGGCCGTGTCGGCGGATGCGAGCATCGGAACCACGCTGCCTGGAGAGGTTCGTGGCTTGCCGTTCAACCTGTTGCCTCCCCTGCGAGCGTGAGCTTGCCAGCTGACCACCGTGTCCACGGTATATCCCGCCCGCCATCCCGTCGTCTCTGGCGAATACCGGAAAATTCGCGTAAACCGGAACGTGGAGCGGTACGTCACCCTAGCGGGTGCATTGGTGAGCATCAGAATTGGTGAGCATCAGAGGAGTGGCCGTTTGCGGGTGACTGAGCCATGGGTGAGAGCGTAGCGTGCGGTCGCGTGCGCTGACCGCGCTGAGCCGGGTCTTCAGCGACCCCCTCTACCGCGGGTCCCTGATCATGCTGGCGAACTCGGCGAACCTCGCGATCTTCGGGTTCGTCTTCTGGCTGGTCGCTACCCATATTTACAGCGCATCCGAGGTCGGCGCGTATGCCAGCATTACCGCGGGGACCGGCCTGCTCTCCGCCGTCACCTCACTGGGCCTGCCGAACACCATTACCCGCCGCATCGCGAGCGCCGCGAACCCGCGCCAGCTCATCTGGCTGGCGCTGGCCGTGACCGCGGTACTCGGCGGCGTACTGTGCCTCGTCACCGTCCTGCTGATTGGTCCTCACCTGCCCGGTGAGCTGGGCCTGGGCCAGCGGAGCGCGACGGGCGTGCTGCTGACAGGAATCGTCATCGCCACGGCCATCAGCACGATCCTCGACGCCGCCCTGGTCGCCACCCGCGCCACCCCGGCGCTGGCGATAAAGAACCTCGTCGGCAGCATCATCAAGCTCGTGGTCCTGGTCCTGCTGGCCGGGATCGGCTCTGCGGGGCTGATCCTCGCCTACGGCCTCGGGATCTCGCTCTCGTCCGTGCTGAGCGGGCTGGCCCTGTGGCGCAAGCTCGACCGCGGGGGCGAACGGGTCAGCCCCGTGCGCCTGCTGCAGAGTCATCTGTCAGTGACCGCGGGCAACTACGCGTCGATGATCATGGGGATCCTTCCCAGCACGGTCGTGCCCATCGAGGTGCTGATCATCCTGGGGCCGGCCGCCACCGGGCGTTTCGCCGTGGCGTTCACGCTGGCGGGCTTCCTAAACGTCATCCCGTCTACCGTGGCCCAGGTGCTGTTCGCCGAGACCTCACGTCAGGGTGTCATCCTCGGCGTACAGCTACGCAAGGCGCTGCGCGGGACGTACGGTCTGCTGCTGCCGCCCCTGGTGCTACTGGCGGTCGGCGCGCCCTTCGCCCTGCGCTTGTTCGGCGCCGCGTACGCGTCGGCGGCCACGGCCTGCTTGCGTGTCCTGCTGCTGAGCGCGGTCTTCACTGGCGGCACCTACCTCGTCGACTCGATCTTGATCGCACGTGACCGTATCGCTGCCTACACCCTCATGAACGGGGCCAACGCGGCGCTGGTCCTCGGCTGCGTCGCCGTGCTGCTGCCGCACGGCCTGACGGCGGGAGCCTGGGGGTGGACCGCGGCCCAGGGCCTTTCCCTCCTGCTCGGCACCGTCGTGATCGCCACCGGCAGATCCGGGCGGCACCGCGCTCTCGCCCGCGCGGATGGCAAACGGGAGCCGCGGGCCAGATCCGCACGAGGGACCGTCAACGCGTACGAGACCGTCATCAGGGAACTGCTCGAGACCTGGCCTATGATGCCGACGGCGCTGATCGCGGAGCAGATCGGATGGGACCGGCCGATTTCCGTGCTGCGCGACCGCGTCGTCGACCTGCGGACGCATTACCTGGCTGTCGAGAACCACCCGGGCGACGGCAGCCCTCCGCCCGGGCAGCTCGCTCACTGCGGTATCTGGTTCCCGCCGGCGGAGGTTCCGGTGGGTGCCGGACAGACGCGCTCAGCCGCCGAGTTGCCGGTGCTCACCATGGTCACCGGGCACTCCCGGCATCTTTCCGCGCTGCTCCTGCCGTCCAGCAATGCGGGAGATCTCTTCACCGGGTGCTGGCAGCTGCTGGCCGGGCTCGGTGCGGTACCCAGGGTCATCGCCTGGAGCAGCCAGCGGGCGGTGGGCCGCCGGCTGCCCAGCGGGATGACCCAGCTGACCGAGGAGTGCACCGAGTTCGCCGCGGCCCTGGGGGCCAAGCTCATCATCGGCGGCACGGCCGGCCAGCCGACGAGGAGCCTGCTCGAGGGCGCGCACATCCATCTCGAGCGGTCGTTCCTGGCGGGCCGGGCCTTCAGCTCGCCCGGGGATTTCAACGCCCAGCTCGCCGCTTGGCTCGCGGGGACGGGGAACCAGGCGCTGCCGGTACCGGGCCGCTTGGCCGAGGAGGTAGTAGCGGCGGACAAGCAAGCCATGCTGCCGCTTCCCGCGGTGCCTCCGGTAACCGGCTGGCGCCTGCCAACAATGATCGGAGCGCGTCCGTTCGTCAGCTTCGACTCCAACCGGTACTCGGTGCACGCACGCGCCCTGGGACGTCAGGCCAAGATCATCGCGGATCTGTCGGACGTGACCGTGCTGTGCGCCGGCGAGGTAGCCGCCGGCCACCGGCGTAGCTGGGCTCGTAACCAGACCATCATCGACCCGGACCATCGCGCCGGGGTCGGCCTGGAGCACACCGGGCGCCGCTGAGCGGGCCCGGGCGTCACCGCCTGGCGGTTACCGGGTGGCCCGGACCACGGTATACGCGGCGAGCTTGCGCAGCCCGAGATGACGCACCGTCCACTCGTACACCGCGTGCAGCAGGAACGCAGGGTAAGCCGCCTCGAAATAGCCAGGCTGCGCCCAGGTGATCCACGACTCCACGCCTGAGAACCCGGCGGCGCGGAACTCGTGCTCCAGCGCTTGCGGGTAACAGTGGTCGTAATGCACGGGAAACTCCACGTAGCCACGGGTCCACGGCATCACGAGGTGAACGAGCCGGACGAGCGGGCCGAACGGAAGAAGCCGTGCCGCCAGCCCGAACAGCGAGTACCGGCACGGGACGAGGTGCAGCGCCGCGCCGCCTGGCTTGAGCACTCTCGCCATGTGCCGAATCGCCGCGGGCACGCCCTGCACATGCTCAAGCAGCGCACGGGACAGGATGAGGTCGACGGAACCATCCGGCAGCGGCAGGCCCGCCGCGACGTCAGCGACACGCGTCTCGGCGACGTCGCCGTTCAGCGCGAGTTCCTCGGCCGAGATGTCGACGGCGATAAGCTTCACGCGTCCCGGCGGCTGCACCGACCCCGCGTAGACACACCGTCGGCCGCCGCCGAGATCGAGTACGGTAGCCCCGTCGGGAAGCGCCCGGATGAGCGCGTCTGCCTCGCGCTCGAATCGCTGCCACAAGGTTTTGTCGGTCGGCAGCCGGTAATGTCTCTCAGTCGCACGGGACCACCGGACATTAGCGTTGACGAGTTCGCGTAGAGCCATGATGATCCCAGTTCTTGTCGGCGTTCATTCGATATCGACGGGCAAGCCGTGGCGCGTGCCCGGCCCACGTTACCCCGGCAGCGCCGGCTCGGTCCCGGGCTCAGCCAGCCAATGCGCGCTTCCCGCGATCGTCGACACCTCCAGGCCCGTCTTCTCGGCGGTTTTCAGGATCTCGTCGAGCAGGACCATCCGGTTACCTCCAGCGACGATCCAGTCGTGGAATGTGACCATCGCGGCGGCCGCAGGCCGGGCCACCGCATCGCACAGCGCTGACCGGGCATAAGCAAGCAGGTACGGTGCGGTGTCTTGCTGGGGCGCGGGCAGGCCGAGCAAGTCGCAGTCGAGCGGCGCGTACAACGGAATTTCCGTCAGGCGACCTCGCCGGAACGGCGGGCGGCCATCCAGCAGCCAGCGCAGGCGGCCCGGCGCTGATCCGGCGAATGTCTCGCGCGCCACCAGTCCGGCGTTCAGGCAGGCCAACATCAGGCGGCTGTGCGCGACGCGTGCCGCCGCCACGGCCGGGATCTGGCGCCACGGACGGGGCAACGGCAGCCGGTCTGGCCGGAGGAGTTCAACCGGGTACCGGATCTCGCGGTTGGAGACCCACCGATAGCCATGATCAGCCAGAAGGTCATAGACCTCACGCCGGTAAAAGCGGGGGCCGAGAAGGTAAGGCGCGCGGAAGCCGATCGGAGGGGAGCCTGTGATGTCACTGACCAGCGTCTCCACCCTGGCCAGGTTGCGATCCAGGGCGCTGAGCCTTCCCGCATCGTAAGATGCCAGGTCGTCGTGATCGTAGCCGTGCAGTCCGATCTCGTGCCCGGCTTGCGATATCTCATCGATGAGCCCGGGGTGTTCCTCGGCCAGCTGGCCAACGACGAAGAACACCGCGGGTGCCCCGAACGCGGCGAGCCTGTCCAGAATCCGGCGGGCCGCGGACACGACATCGTAGGGAGCGTCATGCGGCATGCCATAAGCGCCTTCGAAGTCAAAGCAGACGAGGATGTGCCGAGGCTGCGCCGATTGGGCCGATATCCGTGCCACCACCTCGCTTTCATATCACAGCGCACGGCCCCCGCGACGGATGGCGACACCAGTCGGCTCGTTACTAAAAGTATTGCTTATATTACACTTTGTCTCCACTCTGGCCGGATGCCGGGAGAAAATTCATTCGTCCTGTAATCCCCGTAGCGGCGCGCCGCGTCCCCCCATAGGAACGGTGAACGACGGAGCGCGCGGGCGCGTCGGCTGTCCGCCGCGCGGCGACCGACTCGTCCTGGATGGTGCTCACGTCGTCCCGCTCCCGCGCACCGCGAAGCGAATGGGCGCGTGGGAATCGAGCGCAGCAGTCTGATAATCGTGCCGGAATCGAGGAAGCATGGCTGGGCGACGACGCGAAGACGGCGAGCGGGGGGGCAGCCACGCTGGGCAGATGGGCGGCACGGACGTCGCGGACGCGGGAAGCGCCGGGGCGGACTGCCCGCAACCGGTTGCTGATCTGGCGGTGGTCATCTGCTCGCTCAACGGCGCCGCCGGCGTAGACCGGTGCCTGCGGGCGCTGGCCCGGCAGACGATCAGGTCACGCCTGGAGATCGTCCTCGTCGACGACGGTTCCACCGACGGCACCAGTGACGTGGGCCACCGCCACGGCGTGAAGGTGATCCGCCACCCGGTCAACCAAGGGCTGGCGGCGGCGCGTAACTCGGGATTGACCGCGTCGTCCGCCCCGCTGGTGGCCTTCCTCGACGACGACTGCGAGCCTGAGCCGGACTGGGCGCAGGAACTTATCGCCGGCTACGAGGACGGCGTGACCGGCGTCGGCGGGCCGGTGCTGCCTGCGGCTCCGGCCGGTTTCATGTCCGGCTTCCTGAGCAGGAACAATCCGCTCACACCGCTCGAGGCGGACCTGGCTAAGAGCGAGAAGATCGCCTATCGCTTCTATCTCTACCTGAAGCGCCAGTGGATGCCCGCGGAAGCATCCGGTCGGCGGGACGTGTACGCGTTCGTCGGGGCGAACATGTCATTCCGCCGACAGGCCCTGATCGACGCGGGCCGGTTCGATGAGCGGTTTCGCTTCGGCTGTGAAGAAGGGGACCTCTGCCTAACCCTGACCTCCGCCGAGCCCTCGTGCCATCTGGTTTTCACCCCCGGCGCCCGGGTCGTGCATCACTTCGAGTCCACGCTGCGGGATACGCTGCGGCGCAGCCGCGCGTACGGGCGTGGCTCGGCGCAGCTCTGCCGTAAATGGCCCAGCGTGCGCCCCACCTTCTTCCCCTGGCCCGTACTGGTCCTGATCCTGTTGCTTTCGTCCGTGCTGCTCCCGCTGCTCGCGGTGGTGGCCGCGGCCGTACCGCTCGCGCTGTATCCGCGATCGCCGCGGGCGGCGGCGTCCGGCCGTAGCCCCCGGTGCCTGCTGGACGCGTACGTGCGGCTGGCGCAGGAAGCGTGCGAGGATATCGGCTTCCTCCAGGGACTCTGGCGGTTCCGTCACCTTGTCCCCAAGCCGGCCGCGGGACGAGAGCTAGTGCCGTCTTGGCCCGTGGCGGAGCTGGAGGAAGCTACGTGACGGTACGGCGATTGGAAAGGTCACCGCCGCTTGATCGCCCCGTCCACCGGTCCGAGACCGGCCCGGGGTGGTGGCTGGGCACCCGCACCGCCGGACTCGTGCTGCTCGCCCTGCTGGTTCCCGCCCACCGCCTGTGGGCGGTGCAGCTTCTGCTGATTCCGCTTCTTCTCGTCCTGCCCGGTGAGATCCTGCTCCGGGCTTTGCGTGTTCCGGGCCGGGCCATCGCGTCGTTTCCGGCCTACGTGCCGTGCGCATCGCTGGCCGTGCTGATCGGCTCGGGGCTGGCCGTCGACCTGGTGGGCCCGCTCACGGGCGTCACCGCGCCCCTGCGCACCGTGCCGCTGCTGGCCGGTCTCGAGGCGGCCTGCGCGGTGCTGCTGGCCGCCTCGGTCAAGGCTCCGCCCGCCACCGCCATACCGTGGCAGTCCCTGCGCGTGCCCCTCGTCAGCCTGCTGCCGCTGCTGCTACCGCTGGTGGCGGCGGCCGGAGCGCTCCGCCTCAACGCCGGCCACAGCGCCGCCGTCGCCCTGATCGCGGTCTGCGCCTGCCTGCTGGTGTTCGTCGCCGTCCTGGCCTACGCCCCGTGGCTCGACCCGACGCTCCTGGCCACGGTGATCTACGCCATCGCGCTCGCCATGCTGTGGTCGTTCTCCCTCCGCAGCGACCTCGTGTACGGGTACGACATCTCCGACGAGTACTACGTGTTCCACCAGACCGTCACCGCGGGCGTCTGGCACCTGGGGCATCCCGGCGACGCGTACGGCGCGATGCTCAGCACCACCGTGCTGCCGACGGAATTGCACGCGGTAGCGGGGGTACCTGAACAGGCGGTCTTCACGGTCGTCTACCCGGCCATCACCGCGCTGTTCCCGGTCGCAGTCTTCTGGCTGGCCCGGCGGATGCTCTCGCTGCGCTGGGCGTTCACGGCGGCGGCGCTCATCCTCACGCAGGCCACGTTCGGCCAGGAGCTGCCCGCCATCGCGCGGCAGGAGATCGCCCTGATGCTGTTCGTGGCGCTCGTCGCGGCCATCCTGGACCGCCGGCTCCGGCGGTACCCGCAGTGGGCCCTGGCCGCCGTGTTCGGCGCGGCCCTGACCCTGTCCCACTACAGCACGACGTACCTCGCCGTGTCCCTGATCGGCATCACCCTCGTCCTGCAGTGGGGCCTGTCGTGGCTGCGTCGGGTGCCGCGAGTATCCGGCGCTTTCGCGGTCGCCCTGGTCGTGACCCTGGCCGGCGCGGCCACCTGGTACGGGCCGGTGACTCATTCCGCCTCGAACCTCAGCCAGTTCGTCCAGTCCGCCGAGGGGCAGGGGTTCAACCTGCTGCCCAACCGGGTGGCGGGCCAGGGCATCATCGCCGCCTACCTGCAGGGCAATACGTCGGCCCCGATGAGCGCCGCCCAGTACGCCCAGGCTGTACACCAGGAGTACGTCAAGGACAAGCCGTACGTGACACCGCTGCGGGACGCCGGCCGGCCCCGGTACGCGCTGCGGAACTCGGCGGCGCCTGCCCCGCCGGTCAGGTCGAGCGCTGGCTCCAGCGCCATCGCCACGGGCCAGGTGATCGTCCAGCAGTTGGAATACGTGCTCGCGGCTATCGGCGCGCTGATGCTGGTGCTGCGGCGCCGGGCTCCCGTCCTCGCCCGTCAGGTGGGGTTGTTCTCCCTCGCCACCTTGCTGCTGCTCGGGGCGACCAGGCTGAGCGGCACGATCGCGGCCGCCTACAACGGCGAGCGAGCCGTGCTCCAGTCGATGGTGGTGCTCGTCATCGCGACCTGCTGGCCGCTGAGCGTCCTGATGGAGCGGGAATGGCGATGGCTGTCGGCCGCCAGCGCCGCTATCGGCGCCGCGCTGGCCGTGATGTTCATCAGCGGCAGCGGGCTGGCCGGTGCCGCGCTCGGCGGCGGGACCGCGACCAACCTCGCCAACAGCGGCGAAGACTATGAGCGCTTCTACATGACCACGCCAGAACTGGCCGCGGCCCAGTGGGTGGGCGCGGTCGTTCCCCCCGGCCAGCTCGTCTACGCCGACCGGTACGCGCAGCTGCCGCTGATCGCCATGACCGGGATCGGCCGGGGGTTGATGCTGGACGTGACGCCGATGACGCTCGACCAGCACGTGTGGGTGTACGCCAGTACCACCAACGTCGTCGACGGGCGCGGGCGCGCCCAGTTCAACGGCGATGACGTGGTGTACGTGTTCCCGTCCCGGTTCTTGCGCGATAACTACAACCTCGTCTACACGGACGGCTCATCGGAGGTGTTCCACCGGTGATCTCTTTCGTCATCATCAGCAAGGACGAGCCGGCCCTCGATGGGACCCTGACGGCGGTCGCCGCCCAGGCCCGCGCTTCCGGCGAGCCCTTCGAGATCGTAGTAGTGGACGCGTCCACGAGGCGGCTCGACCGGATACGGCAGCGCCACGAGGCGACGGTGCGCTGGATCGATTTCCAGCGGCCGCCGGGCGTCACCGTCTCCATCCCGCATCAGCGGAACGCCGGGGTGCGCGCGGCCCGCGGCACCACCATCGTCTTCACCGATGCGGGCTGCCAGCCGGAAGCAGGATGGCTGGACCAGCTCCTCAGCCCGCTCGAGGAAGGCGAGAGCGTCGCCGCGGGCATCGCTCTCGGCGCATCCGATGCGGGCCCGTACGCACTCGCGGTAAACCGGGCGAGTACGGTCCGGTACCTCGACGAATGCTCCACCATCAACATGGCCTTCCGGCGCGAGGCGTTTGACGCGGTGGGCGGCTTCGACGAGGCCTTCGCCTACGGCTCCGATGTGGACTTCAGCTGGCGCCTCGTCGGCGCCGGGTTCCTGATACGCAGCGTTCCCGGCTCGGTCGTCCGGCATGACTGGGGCACGCGGCGCCGCCAGCTGCGCCGTTCCTATCTCTACGGCAAGGCGCGGGCCCGGCTCTACCGCAAGCACCGGCCCGGGCTGATGCACGTGCTCCGCACCGACCCCATGGTGGTGGTGTACCCGGTGTTCCTCCTCGGCTTGCCGCTGACCCTGGTTTTCCCCCTCTACCCGGCCCTGCTTCTCATCCCGGCCTGGCGGAACCGCTCGCACGGGGCGGTCAGCGTGCTCATCGACCACCTGAGCTTCGGGGCCGGTGTCCTGAAAGAAACCATCTTCCGGTGAGAGTCCTGGTCTTCCCGCGCGATGATGTGAACCCCTATCAGCGGTTGCTATACGGGGAAATGGGGCGGCTCGGGGCGAGGGTGACGTATCTCGGGCGGCTCACGCCGTCCCATACCCTCAACCTCATCCTGCTCCCGGCCGAGCTGGCCGCCCGGCGTGCCGTGGGCGCTCGCCTGGTGCACCTGCACTGGGTGTTCGACTTCTCCCCGCCGGGCAGCTCCCGGTGGTCGGTGCTGAGGCGGCTGGCCCAGCTATGGTTCGTCCTGTGGCTGCGCACGCTCCGGCTGCTCGGCATGCGCCTGGTATGGACCGCGCACAACGCACTGCCGCACGGCCGGGTCTTCGCCGACGACGTCTCGGCCCGCCGATCCCTGGTCAGGGCGAGCGATCTGGTGTTCGCCCACTCGCCCGCGGTGCTCGCGGAGCTGGCCGCGCTGGGCGCTACCGCGCGCCGCAGCGTCGTCATCCCGCACGGCCCCTTCGGCCCCGCGGCGCCGGGAGTGCCCCTGCGGGTTCCCGGCCACGGTGATCAGGTTCGCCAGCTGCTGTTCTTCGGCAAGGTGGAAGAATACAAAGGGGTCGAGGACCTGCTGGCGGCGGCGGCGATGATGCCAGCCGACCTGCCGGCCCGGCTGACGATCGTCGGCCAGTGTGACGACCAGTCGTTGCGCTCGCGGCTGCGCGCGCTCGCCCGCGCCGCCGGCGGCCGGGTCGTCCTGCGGCTCGAGCGCGTACCCGAGGATGAGATAACTGGCCTGCTCGCCGCGTCCGACGTCGTCGTGCTGCCCTTCCGCAGGATCACGACAAGCGGGTCGGCGATGCTCGCACTGGCGCACGGCAGGCCGCTGATCGTGCCGGGCCTGGCCGCGCTCGCCGACCTTCCGCCCGCGGCCGTCATCCGTTACGACGGATCGATACCGTCCCTGGCCGCCGCGCTGACCGAGGCCGCCCGGGCCGGTCGGCCCGTACTGGCCGCGATGTCCGCGGCGGCCACCGCGCACGCGTCCGGTACCTCCTGGCCGGAGATCTCGGCCAGGACGCTGGCCGAGATGGCCTCGCTGCTTGACGCGCCGGCGCCCGCGCCCGCGAAAGTGCTCGCATCATGAGGAAGCGCCCCACGGTCGCCGGGCCGGAGATGCCGGGCCGGACCGCGCCGCTCGCCGGATCGCCCGGCGGACCTCTCCGGCCGGTGCGCATCGCGGTCGTCATCCCGGCCGGCCCGCGCGATGACATCCTGGACACCCTGGCCAGCGTGGTCGAATACACCGAGCCGTCCAGGATCATCGTGGTCATCGATGACACCGGTACCCTGGCCGAGGATCCCGCGCCGGTCCGTGATCTGTCCGAGGACATCGCCGTGATCGCCGCGCCGCCCCGGGCGCCGGGTGCTTACGGGGGCCTCTGGGTCAAGCTGGCGGCCGGCTATACCTGGGTCCTGGACAGGTTCCGGCCGCGGGTCATCCTCCGGATGGATGCCGACGCGCTGATGCTCGGCGCGGGCATCGAAGCGGCGGCCGAGCGGGCCTTTGCCCGCGATCCCGGTACCGGGATGCTCGGCTCCTACCGGATAGGCCCGGACGGAGGACCCCGGGACTTCTCGCCCGCCGCCCGGATCCTCCGCGCCGAGGAGGGCATGCGGGGACTGGTCCACCCCCGATGCAGATCCCGCGTCCGGCACTACGCCCGGCTGGCCCGGCGGAACGGTTATATCCCCGGCGAGCACGCGCTCGGGGCGGCGTACCTGCACAGCTACCAGGCTGCGAGGGACCTGCACCAGGCGGGCTGGTTCCGTGAGCCGCGGCTCGCGCCGGCCAGCCTGGGCGAAGACCACCTGATGGCCATGCTGACCATCGCGGCGGGTTACCGGATCGGCGACTTCGGCGGCCCTGCGGATCCGCTCGCACTCAGGTGGCGCGGGCTGCCGACCCACCCGTCCGAGCTTCTCGCGGCCGGGAAGTTGATCACGCATTCGGTCCGGTCCTGGGGCGACCTGACCGAGCGGCAGATCCGGTCCATCTTCGCCGGGGCCCGGGCCACGGGTAGCATCCGGGGCGCCGAGCCGTGACCCGCGTCTACTACGTCCTGTCGCCGCATCTGGACGACGCCGCCCTGAGCTGCTCGCTCCTGCTGGCCGCCAACCCCGGCTCCTGCGTGATCACCGCTTTCGCCGCGGGGCCCAGTTCGGTCCGGCCGCTGACGCCGTGGGACAGGGGATCGAAGTACTTCCCGGAAGGGGCCGACGTCACCGCGGTTCGCCGGGGCGAGGACATCAGCGCGACCGCGCTGGTCCGCGCCACGGCGATCCACCTCACCTACTGGGATCGGCACTACCGGAACGAGCGTTACGGATACCAGGGGCTCCCGGACGAAGAGCTGCCCGGGGCGATCGCGGCGAGCCTGGCGCCGCTCCAGCCCCCGGCGCTGGCCGCGGCCTGGGTGATACCGCTGGGACTGGGGCATCCCGACCATCGCCTCACGGCTGAGGCGGGGCTGATCCTGGCCGAGCGGGAACCTGCCGACGTCTTCGTCTACGAGGAGCTTCCGTACGCGGTGGAAGATGCCTCGGAGGTCACGGCCAGGAAGCGCTACTTCGCTGAGCGCGGTTTCGAGCTGGAGGATGACACCAGCGTCGGCATCGCCGCTGACCGGAAGCTGAAGGCGGCCGTGCTCCGCTGCCACGCCTCGCAGCGGCGCGCCCTGCGCCGACGGCTCCGGGCGGCCACGCGGGCGCGGGAGCGCGTGTGGAAGATCGTCCCCCGCCACGCGCACAGCAGCGGCGCGGCGCACTGATCGGCGGGAGGCGACAGACACGCACGCATACCCGCCCCGGGACGAAGCGCCACGGGTCCTGCACGTTGTCGTGGGATACCGGCTCGGCCGGTACTTCCTGAACGCCATCAGGTCCGTACGTGCCGTCGCCCCCGGCGACCGGCTGCTCATCGTGGACAACGCCAGCCCGGACCCGGGCTTGCGGGAGGAGCTCGAGCGGATCACCGACCAGGACGCGCTCATCGACGTCATCTTCCGCGCCGAGAACGACGTAGGGCAGAACAGGAAGGTCGGCAGCCTGTACGCCGCCTACGAGGCCGCGTTCGAGCACGCGATGGCCCGGCAGTTCGATTACCTTCACCTGATCCAGGGCGATTTTCAGGTGCTGTGGTGGGACCGCGATCTTGTCGCGCGATCCGCGGAAATCTTCGCCGGTCATTCACGATGCGTGAACATCTCGATGCGGGCCAACTTGCGCGATATGACGCTGGGCGACGACCTGACCGACCCGCCTGGTCCGGACGGCCTGCGCATGCTGCGCTGGTACGGGCTGACCGACACCGGCCTGTACCATCTCGGGCGGTGGCGGGCCTGGGGCATGCGGTTCGGCCCGACCGAGCGCGAGCATGCCCGGCGCTACCTGGACGAAGGGCTCGAGGTGGTGTGCCATCCGTGGCCCACGGACGTGCCGATACCCTGGCCGGCCGTGGTCCGCAACGGCATCCAGCGGGGCCGGCAGATCGTCACCGAGAAGCCGTTCCTGATCAAGCCGCTGTCGGCTGCGGAGGTCGGCCGCCTGAAGGGCACACGGGAGGCCGTCTGGCTGGAAGACGTGTGCGTTCCCTGGGGCTGGGCGTGCGTCACCCCGATGTGGGCGACCGACCTGGACTCGATCGACTACTGGGTCATGCGGTACCGGGACGCCAAGGCGAACGGGCTCCGGCACCTGCTCCCGCGCCTGGAGCGGCGCGGGATTGACCGCGCAGGTTGCCAGAAGCTGACCTTCCGGTACCAGTACCGGCCATCCTTGTTCCAGTTGTTCGTCGCGTCCCCGGCCCGGTTTGCCGCCCGGCAGCTATTGCGTTCCCGGCGGACGTGACCGTCCGCTGACGTATCGATATGGAGGCATGCGTGCGCGAGGAAGATTACGTTAGCTTCGTTGTGATCGCGTATAACGAAGCGGCGAATATCGCGGCGACGATCGGCGCCATCACGGCTCTCGACGGGCTAGGGAAGCACGAGGTGATCGTGGTGGACGACGGCTCGCGCGACGGGACGGCCGGGATCGTGGCCGCCGTCGCCGAGCGCGATCCCCATGTCCGGCTGATCAGGCTGCCGGAGAACCGCGGCCGGGGTTACGCGCGGTACACCGGTATCGCGGACGTGCACGGGGACCTGATCGCCACCGTCGATGCCGACATCATTCTTCCTCGCGACTGGCTGGTACGCGCCCGGTCGGCGCTGCGCGATCACGACGCGGTGGGCGGGACCGCGGTACCCGACGGCGACGTGGCCTACCTGCACCGGCGATTCGGCCTCACCCCGCGGGTCAGGGCGCACACCACGACCGTGGCCGGGGGCAACGGGCTCTATCGCCGCGAAATCTTCGCCTCCGTCCGCTTCGACCCGGCGCTGCGGGAGGGAGAGGACGTCGCGTTGAACCACGCCATCGAGCAGCACGGCCTGTCCTGCGCGACCGTACCGGGCCTGATCGTCGAGCACAGGGAAAACAAGGCGTGGGGCGAATCGCTCCGGTGGATGTTCGACAGCGGCCGGGGCGCCACCCGGCAACTGCTCGCCTACCGGCAGGTCCGGCAGCCCGACGTGGCCGCGGCGGCGTTCGGCGCGGCCGCGGCGGTCGGCGCGCTCGCGGCGGCGCGCAAGCACCGTGCGGTCGGCGCGCTGATCCCGGTCGCGGTGGTCCTGACGGCGAGCGCACAGCACGTCCGGAGCCGGTTCCAGACCCTGCCATCGGACTGGAGGCGGGTCGCCCCGGCGATCGCGGCGGACAGCACACTGCTGACGGCCTACTTCGCCGGACGCTTCGCGGGCCTGGCGACGGCTCGGCGCCGGCCCGGTGCACGGTGATGCCGGCGGTGTGGAGAAGCGTCCTGACAAGGCCGGTGGCCTCAGCAGGCAGCCGGGAAGCCGCGCGCGGCACGGCCGGGGGGATCGCTCAGCGATTCCCCGCCTGGCTGGGGCGTGCCTTGCGCCCGGTCGGCTGTCGTCCGGTGCGCTGGGGAATCGCAGTCGCCGCCGTGCTGGCAAGCCTGGGGTGGGCCGCCGTGTCCGTCTTGCTTCCGGACGCCGTCAACACCAGGACGACGTGCGTCTATACGGCTGGCAGCCGGAGCGCCCTGAACAGCTTCGACCAGCTCACCGGACAGCAAGTGAACTGCGTGCTGCTGTACAACGACGCGAACACGACGTGGTCTGAATGGGCCAAGCCCTGGTTCACCGATTTTCCGGGCGGCGACACTGACTGGCGGCAATGGCTCAGCGCCGATCCCGGCGCCCGCAGGGTGGTCCTGTCCCAGGAGGTGGTGCCCGACGGCGTCCCGTCGAACTGGCGGGAAATCGGCGCCGCCGGCGGCTACGACGGGTATGCCCGCCAACTCGCAGCGAACCTGGTGGCCGCCGGAATGGGTAATGCGGTGATCCGGCTCGGTCACGAGATGAACGGCACCTGGTATCACGACGCGCTGGGAAACGATCCCGCCCAGTACGGTGCCTGGGCCGCGTACTGGGCCCGGATCGTGACGGCGATGCGTTCGGTGCCAGATGCCAAATTCCTGTTCGACTGGAACGTCAACGCCGGCTACCGGAACATCCCCCTGGATGATTACTACCCGGGCGACAGCGTGGTGGACGTGATAGGGGTCGACGTCTACGACTCCGGCATGCCCGGCCATCCCCGCGATCCCGCTGTGCGCTGGACACGCCTGGATCACGAGCCAGGGGGGCTAGCGCAGGTCGTGGCGTTCGCCCGGCGGCACGGCAAACCGCTCAGCGTCCCCGAGTGGGGCGTGGTGAACGCCTCCGGCGAAGGGCTGGGGGACGATCCGGCCTACGTCACCGGCATCGCCGACACGATCAAGGACAACAACGTCGTGTACCAGGCCTACTTCGACCGCCCGGTGGGAGGTGTCATGGCCCTCAAGGATGCCCCGCAGTCCTTGCGGCTCTGGGTGAAGTATTTCGGCCCGCACGGCACGCTCTCGGGGCGGTCGTGGTTATGGTCCGCCGGCCACGCGGCCGACCGGTGGATCGCCTCAGCTCAGTAGCGCTCCGGCGACGCGCTCGGTGATCGTGTCCCAGCTGTACTCGGCCAGCCAGCTGTCGTTACGCCGCGCGCGGCCGGAATCAGGCCCGACGAGATCGGAGGCGAGCCATGCCTTGACCGCCTCGGCTATCGCGGCGGCGGAAGGCTCGCAGACTGACCCCTGCCAGGCCTGCGTCACCAGGTGCCGGGCCAGGTTGGCCGGGGCCGAGGTCGTGACGACCGGTACGCCGCAGGCGAGGGCCTCGAGCACGGCGATGCCGAACCCCTCCCTGGCGGACGGGAACACCGCGACTCTGGCCGCCTTGAGCAGCGCGTACACCTCTTTCTGCTCGCCGACGTCGTGGCGGAAGTCGACCGCGTGCGCTACGTCCAGCGAATGCGCGAGCGACCGGAGACTGTCCCGCTCCGGGCCGTCGCCCACGATGCGGCAGATAACCGGCATGCCCTCGGCGTGCAGCCGGGCCACCGCCTCCAGGAGCAGGTCGATGCGCTTGTGCGACATGAGTCGTCCGACCACCACGATGTCGGTGGTCTCGGCGTCGGGATAGGCCGCCTGGACGGCGTCCAGGTCGATGCCGTTCGGTGCCGCCAGGATCGCGGTGCGAGGGCCCAGGGCGGCGCGGAGTGCCTCGGCCGTCTGGGGGGAAGCGGCGATTATCTGATCCGGCAGGGCCATGGCGAGCCGTTCGATATACCAGGCAAAGACGCCCAGCGGCCCGAGATACTCCCGCCAGTACGACCGGCTCCACACTTCATGCCAGGTGACGACCAGCCGCTTCCGCTTTATCGCGGTGACGAGACGCAGGGCGAAGATCTGGAAATACGGCATGTGGTCCGCCTCGACCACGTCGAAGCGGCGGAACAGGAGCCGCATGCAGGCCAGGCTGAAGAACACGGCCTCGCTCACCGACCGGCGGCCCTTGGTGTACAGCGGGAACAGCGGTGATATGCCGTGGTAGGCAACATCGTCCTGCACCCTGACCCGCGGGCCCTCCCACCAGTTCATCGTGTACACGTGGACATCCGCGTACCGCGTCAGCCGCCGGGCAAGCTCGAAGTACCGAAGCTCCTTGCCGCCACGGTGGTAGGGATAGATCGCGTCCGTCACGAGCGCTATGACTGGCTTGCGGTGATCTCTCATCAGGCTCACTTCGGGGAGGTCGGGCAGCGGCTGAGGAAGTGGATGGATTCGGCCGGGCTCGCGAGGCGGATCGTGATGCGGATCTGGCCGCCGTGGCAGACGAGCGGCAGGGCAGGATCCATGGTGACGGTCGCGCCCGGCGCCAGGGTGCTCGTGCCGCTGATCGGGCGGGTGGTCAGGCCGCCCGCTTTCCCGATGCGGGAAGCCGTCAGCGACCACTGGTACCTTCGCGTGCCGGAAGAGTCGTTGTGGATGGTGAAAGGCACGCGCAGGCTGGTACGCGAGGCGGGCAGCCGCGCGGGCAAGGATTGCGGCTGGGCGAATGACAGAGCCGTGTAGGACGGCGGCGTCGTGTCCAGCCCAGCCTGACGCAGGACCGTATGCCCAGCCGGCGTCTGCGCCAGCGAGGCGGCCGTCACCAGCACCAGCGATGCGATGATGAGCGGGATGCGGCTCTTGCGTCCGGTGATGGCGTCAGCTCGCCTTGCCAGTGGCGATCTCGCCCGGACTTTCGCTGAGCTTCACCGGCCGCAGGGCGGCGGCCCTGGCCGGGCCGTCCGGGCCGGGAGCCGGCGCCTCAGGAAGGGCTGCCCGGGCCCGTCGGCGACGCAGCCGGACCTTTACCAGCACCCAGGCGCAGACCAGGGCGTCGCGCATCTTGATCTTCTTACCCTCGCCATGCGATCGGCTGTAATAGCTGACCGGCACCTCGAACGGCCTTACCCCGTTCCGCAGCAGCAGCGCCGTGACCTCGGTATCCAGCCCGAACCGCTCCTCGGTGAGATCCAGGGCCGTTAGCATCGGCAAGGGGATCAGTTTCAGGCAGGTATGCAGATCACTCATGCACGCGTCGAAAAGAATATTGGCCAGCACGGTGAGAAACCGATTTCCTGCGGCGTACCGCAGCGAGTGGTAGACGGTGTTGAAGCCGAACATGCGCACCCCGTATACCACGGCACACCGGCCTTTCAGCACCGGATCAAGCATCCGCGGAATGTCCTCGGCCGCATACTCAAGGTCAGCGTCGAAAGGCACAACATGTGATCCCCGGGCAAGGGACACCGCCGTTCGCAATGCTGCCCCCTTGCCCCGGTTCTGCCCGTGGCGGTGCACTACCAACCGGTCATGACGCATCCTGGCCAGCAACACCTCGGTCGCGTCTGTGCTGCCGTCATCGACCACGATGAGCTCGAAGTCACACGGGTACGGGGTCTGCAGCACCTCCTCGACCGCCCGCACGATCGTGCGTTCCTCGTTGAACACCGGCATCAGGATCGATAGCTTCACCCCCCGGCCGACGGCATCCCCGGTCGGCGTGGGCTCGGTTCCGCCGAGCCGCCCGGGAGACTGGGTGCGGTGCAGCACGGGGACGACTTCGCTCCTCCCCCGTGCAGGTGGTTCACACCAAGGCTCAGTCGCATACAAAGCCGGTCCTCCTCCTGACGTCCGCCGAGTGCCTTGTCTACAAACGGCCCCCATCCGGAAGGCGCCGCTGCCTCGTAACCGGTTCCGGAGATCAGGCCAACCCGAGACCAGCTGAAGTCTGGACTCGATGAATCGACGCCCAGCCGGAGGTCCTGGTTTACCCAATAATGCAGATATCGAGTGAGACAAGTCACGACTCCACATATGCGCAGTTAGATCACTGTTTGCCGGCGCCGGTCCGCCGCCCCGCGGGTACGGCCTGCCGATCCCGGCTGGACGCGTCTCAATATGGGGGAAACCGCCGCTATCGTGGCGGCATCGCGGCTAGCGTGGGTGGCTTGAGCGAGGGGATGGCGCATGCGGGTGACGGTCGTCCGTCCTGGCGACCTCGGACCGAGCGAGGCGAGCCTGTGGGCTACGTTCCAGCGGTCTTCGCTGGCGACGCTGAACCCGTTCCTGTCGCTCACCTTCGCCCGGGTGGTGGGCCGCTGCCGGCCGGCCGCCCGAGTGGCCGTGGTGGAAGCCGACCGCCAGATCGAGGCGTTCCTGCCCTTCGAGCTGACCACACACAGAATGGGGATGCCCATCGGTTACCCGATGAACGACCTGCAGGGTTTTGTCGGCCGCGGCAGGCCGATCGACGCCCGGCACGTCATACGCCGAGCCGGCCTGCGCGGATGGCGCTTCGTGGCCGCGCCTGCACAGCAGCAGGCACTCGTCCCGCACCGCTATGCGGGCACGCTGGCCAGGGTTCCGGTCATCGATCTCGCCAATGGATACCAGCAGTACCTCAGCAGCCGTAATAGAGCCAGCACGAAACGGATCGCCGAGAAAGGGCGGGCGCTGGAGCGCCAGCTCGGCGCCTTGTCGCTGCAATGGTCTAGTCCTAGCCCACAGCAACATCTTCGGCAGCTAATCGAATGGAAGACGGCTAAATACGGCGGCGCACGTCAGCTGTTCTCAGACCCGACCGCCTGGCGCATCCTGGAAGAGCTGACGACGGAACCGGGAGACGATTGCCGTGCCTTGCTCAGCGTGCTATCCGCAGGCGAGCGGACCGTCGCCCTCTTCTTCGGCTTGATCGCGCACGGAGGCCTCTCCTCCTGGTTTCCGACCTACGACCGCGAGCTCAGTCGCTTCTCGCCGGGCCGTATGATGTGGCAGCCCTTGGCCGAGCAGGCCGCCAGCCGGGGCATCACCCGGCTGGACCTCGGCTACGGTCAGGATCCGTACAAGTTCGGCCTGGCCAACGCCTCGTATCTGGTCGCCGGTGGCGCAGTCTGGGCTAGCCGATGCGAGCAGGCCGTACGCAGCGTCTACCGCCGGCTGCACGAGCGAGGCAGCCGAGCCCCCGGTCTTGCCGGACGAGCCGACGGCGAAAGAGATGACATGGCGGAGCTCGCGGAGACGGCATGGTGAGCCGCATCACGGTACTCGGCACCGGCTACCTGGGGACGACGCACGCCGCATGCTTGGCCGAGATGGGCTTCGAGGTGCTAGGGGTGGACGTCGACCCAGCCAGGATCGACGCGCTCACCCATGGTGAGCTGCCTTTCTACGAACCGGGACTTGAGTCGCTGCTCCAGTCAGGGCTGGAGTCGGGTCGGCTGTCCTTCAGTTCGTCCTACGCGGAGGCGGCCGCCTTCGGCGACGTGCACTTCATCTGTGTCGGCACGCCGCAGCTCAAGGATTCCTATGGCGCGGACCTGTCCCAGGTTGACAGCTGTATTGGCGCGCTGGGACCGCTGCTGGACCGGCCGTGCCTGGTGGTCGGCAAGTCCACGGTGCCGGTGGGCACCGCGCAGCTGCTGGCCGGACGACTGTCCCGCATCTCGCCGGCCGGCCGCGCCTGCGAGCTCGCCTGGAACCCCGAGTTCCTGCGGGAAGGGCACGCCGTCCAGGACACGATGCGGCCTGACCGGATCGTGGCCGGGGTGACCTCGGCACACGCGGAGGCCGTACTGCGTGAGATATACGCCGAGCCGATCGCGGCGGGCACGCCGTTCCTCAGCACCGACCTGCCGACCGCCGAGATCGTGAAGGTCGCGGCGAACGCGTTCCTGGCCACGAAGATCTCCTTCATCAACGCCATGGCCGAGGTGTGCGAGGCCACGCACGCTGACGTCACGAAGCTGTCGGAGGCGCTCGGCCTCGATCCCCGGATCGGCGGCGCTGCCCTGCGCCCCGGTCTCGGCTTCGGCGGCGGCTGCCTGCCCAAGGACATCCGCGCGTTCATGGCCAGGGCCGAGGAACTCGGGGTCGACCAGGCCCTGTCGTTCCTGCGCGAGGTGGACGCCATCAACATGCGCCGCCGGGCCCGCATGGTGGACCTGGCCAGGGAGCTGGCCGGGGGGTCGCTGCGCGGTCAGATCATCGGCGTGCTCGGGGTGGCGTTCAAGCCCGATTCCGACGACATCAGGGACTCGCCCGCGCTGGACGTCGCGGCCACCATTCACGACCTCGGCGCGGCGGTCACCGTTTACGACCCCGCCGCCCTGGTCCACGCGCGCCGGATGCATCCCGAGTTGAGCTACGCCGATTCGATGGTCGACGCCGTTACCGGCGCCGACGTGACGCTGCTGCTGACCGAATGGCAGGAGTTCCGTGACGCGGACCCGGAGAAGCTCGCGAAGCTGGTAGCCAGGCGCAACATCGTCGACGGCCGGAACTCGCTGGACGCAGACCACTGGCGCGCGGCGGGCTGGACCTACCGCGCTCTCGGCCGCCCAGGCTAGGCACGGCCCGAAGCGCACCGCCGCCGGCAGCCGGGTCCACTCCTTCGGCCCGCCAGGTTCCCGTTAGCGGCCATGGGCCGGAACCGGGAAGAACTCCTCAGGAGTCGTATCCCAGGCCGACCGCGTCCAGGGCCCTGAGCCACAGGTTCCTGCGTCCGGACCGGCGGTCCGGACAGGCCAGGGACCAGCGGGTGGCCTGCACGCCCAGGTAGGCGAGCGGCTCCGGCGGGAAGGGAGCGGCTTGCTCCGGACCATCTCCAGCTCGGTCAGTTCGGTCCGCTCGCCGTCGGACGTGCCGACCGACCCGGAGGCGTATTCGCAGGACCGGGCCGTCGCGGACGCGATCGCGGTGCTCGACGGCCTGGGCATCGGCCGGGCGCACGTGGTCGGCCTGTCGATGGGCGGCTTGACCGCGCTGCACCGGTGCTCGGGCACCCGGAGCGGGTCATCTCGGCGGTGGTCGCCGGGGCCGGCTACGGCGCCCAGCCCGAGCGCGCCGAGGCCTTCCGCGCCGAGTCCGTGCTGACCGCGGCCGCGTTCGCGGCCGAGGGCGCCGCGAAGGTGGCCGAAC
>WNGG01000707.1_pt1 | contig 51510 bp, 54 predicted proteins | sample 5400661 | NCBI WGS metagenome assembly WNGG01 (sample SAMN13153372, study PRJNA577476) | soil metagenome | isolation source: 100 cm soil or saprolite under Garry oak tree replicate 1 | place: USA:California | collected 2016-06-15 | reverse complement strand
GAGGGGATCGCCTCAAATATTCTCGCCGACCGACTCAAGCGACTCGTCGAGTTGGGATTGCTCACCCGTGAGGACACGCGAGCCGGCCAGCGGGCGCGCTACAGCCTGACCGAACCCGCAATCCAACTCGTACCGGTGTTCGCGCAGCTCGGCAGCTGGGGACTTCGCCACCGGCCCACGAGCCGCGCGCTGCGCGTTCGCGCCGAGCTGCTCGAACACGGCGGCCCCGCGCTCTGGCAAGAGTTCATGCACGAGCTTCGCCGCTCGCACCTTGGCTCCGAATCCCCGGCGCGATCACCGAGCGTTCGCGAGCGCCTGAACGCGGCCTACCTCGCTGCTACCAGCTCCTCGTAGCTGCCAGGCAGTCGACCATGTCCAAGGGCGCCGACGGACGCCGCCCGAGCTGTCTCACATGTGAACCTCCACCGGCACAGGAGCGGCGCCGAGAGCCGTCGCCGGCCAGCTCGATGACGGGATGTCTCGTAAGACCCGCCCGGTGCCGTGTCGCGGTGACCGGGCCTTCAGTGGGACGCTGCGTCACGTGTCGAGGTAAGCCTGGCGCGGTGTTCGATCGTCGAGAGCTTGGTGTGGCCGGATGCGGTTGCAGATGTCGCGGAAGCGGGCGGTCTCCATCGCTAGCGCGCCGCCGTCGTCGATCGGGGCGCGGTAGAGGTGCTCGTACTTCAACGTGCCGAAGAATCGCTCGATGACGCCGTTGGTCTGCGGGCTCCGGACGCGGGTCCGGACGTGGCGCAGCAGCGGCTCATCGCCGGCGAACGCAGATTGGCAGGTCTCGCCGCGAAAGCACGAGCCGTTGTCGGAGACGACGGCGATCGGAGCGGGGACGACGTCGATGACCTCGCCGGTGTTCTCGTCGACCAGGTCGAGTTCGCCACGGTCGTCCCTCAAAGTCGTCCAGGCCGAGAACGCGTTCGGCCTCGTCGACGGCCGCGTCGAGACACGCGAGCGCGTCCACGCCGCGGCCGGGTCGACGAACCGGTTGCGCCACCGGTTGATCGACTCTGCCGAGACTCCGTGTCGACGAGCCGCTTCCGCGACGGTCATCTCATGGGCCAGCACCGGCCGCGGGCGGGATGGCGAATGCGGCCATCGCCCGCGACCTCGGCTGCAGCGTGGCGATGGTGCGGGCCTGGCGGGGCCGGTTCGCCGTGCGCGGGATACCCGGGCCTGTCCGGTAAGCCCCGGTCCGGGCGATAGGGCGTTATCGCGCGTCGTCAATTACGCCTGATCCCGTCGCTGCGCCGCGAGTCGTGCGGGTGACGCACCCGTTTCACCCGTGGCATCCGCTGCCCGATGTACCGCCCGATGCACCGATCCGGGACCGGCGTGACAGTGGAGCGTGAAAGGGACGGTAGGCGCCGACGTGCCTGGACCGCCGGCCAGCCCGGCAGCGGTCCTCAGGATGCAATCGGGGGGCTCGGCGGGAGCTGTAGTCCTCCCAGACCGACGGCCTGCCCTCGGACTCGGAATGTAACACTCCGCACTTCCTCTCCGAGATGAGCGCGTACCTCGTACGAGCCTAGCTTCGGGAAGGTTAGATTCGCTCCGAGGGCGAGCAGGTTGCGGAGGTCCGCGCCCGGTGTCAGGCCAGCTGGCCGACCTGCCTCGATCTGGGCGTTAATCTTTGCCAGTTCGTCCCCATCTTCGTGCACGACCGTCAGCTCAAGCGGGAAGCGCCGGTTCGTCTCGTTCCAGCCGACGAGGATGGACACTGCGATTCCTATATGCACAACCCCTGGCTGACCCTGAGGGCCTGGCGGCGGAGTGACGTCCGTCCACCCGGCGCCGAACAGGTACAGCTTCCCGTTGATCGCTTCCGCGTGATCAGCAACTGTCACGTACTCGATCTTTGGCATAGCCTTCTTCCTCCGCGTGGTTGTATACACTTGTAGACAACAGTCTACACGGGGAGCCGAAGGGGCCACCGCATGTACATCGCTGAGTGGAGCTGGCTGGACGAGGATGTGGAACACCTGGCAAAGCATGGAGTGAGGCCCAGCGACGTACTTGCTGTATGGCGCGAGGCACCCAAGTATCGACGAAACCGCAGAAACCGTGCATCATCACATCAGATGGTTGGCCCCGGATCGGGGAGGCAGCTTCTTTGCGCTCTTCATTCGGGAAGTTGAGACTGTGAAAGGGCAGTGGCGCGTCATCACAGGCCGCCGCGCAACCGCAGCGGAACGCGCATCGTGGGAACGGAGCTGAGATGGCCAGTAGTGCGGGAGCGGCTGACGAGATCCTCGCTCACAGTCAGGACGAGGGCGAGTGGGAAGACGAGCCGGAGCAGATTGCTGCCCGGCCGTCCGGCAGTCAGGTGATATCGGCCCGACTTCCAACGGCTCTGGCGGAGGAGCTTTTGTCCGAGGCTGGGCGCCGGGGGGTGCGGCCCTCCGAGCTTGTCCGGGAAGCAGTGGAGTCCATGCTGCACGGCCGGCGGGGCGCCGTGGCTGGCTTGGTGGCCAATAGCGGGGGCACGCTGCGCGTTGCAGTACTCAGCGATTACAGAACCGAGAACCTCAATCTCGTCGTCGAGCCGCCAGAAGTCGTCGCCATAGGGCTGTGATCGAACACTCCAAGGGGAGCGCTGCGACTCGTGCCGAGGTGCCCCCTCACGCGGCCGGGCCTGCTCGGGCCACGCTTGTCTGCAAGCACATCGCCGCTGGCGCCCGGATACCAACCTGGCGCCGGGAATGCCGAGGTTCGGTCAGCCCGTGCTGTTGCTCGCGGCGACCGGCTCGCCAAGCTGATCCCTGCTCGGGCTCACGCCGCCAGCCGATCCGGTGACGGCCCGCGCCGCAGAGCCTAGTGCCGTGATCTGCGCAGCGGTCAGCTCGATGCAATCGCCCTTCTTGTATCCCTGCGCAGCGGCGACGATCATGACTCGCGGCATCCTGGCCTCCTTCAGTTGCTCAGACCCGCCCCACCCCGGTCGTCCTGTCCGTGGACGTACGGCCGGAGGTTCGCGGCGCCGATCGCCTGGCACAGGAGCTGCGGGGCGGTGGTCCCGGCCGAGCTGTCCGCGTAGATGACCATGCCCTTCTCGAACGTGGCAGGCAGCCAGCCATACTTCCCGGCCGTGGGAGGGCGAGGGTGGCGAAGTTGCCGGGACCTGCGGGAGCGCCCGTGCCTGGCTCACCGGCCACCAGGGTCGCGATCGTGTCCGGCGTGATCGTGACCTTCGCCGTCACGACGAACCTGGACAGCGCCATCAAGACCTGCCGGTCATCGCGCTGCACGGCCTCAGGCATACGCACGTCTCGGTGCTGCTGTCAAGCGCGACGCCGGTCAAGACCGTCAGCGCCCGGATCGGCCACAGCACGCCGCTCGTGACGATGACCGTTTACGCGCACCTGCTCGCCGCAGACGACGAAGCGGCGGCCGAGTCGTTCGCCGCCCTGGTGAGCGATGCCTCTGCCGGCCTGCAAGTATCAGCGGAGTATCACGGCACCGTCCCTGAGCCGGTCCAGATGACGGTGATAAGCCGATGACCAGCGCATTCTCCGGTGGGGCCGGTGGGATTCGAACCCACACTGGCAGGATCCTAAGTCCTGTGCCTCTGCCGTTGGGCTACGGCCCCGCAGTGGTCAAGTGTCCCCGACCAAGCCGCTGTCGCCAACCGGGTCAGCTGCAGAGCCCGAGCTCCCTGCGCAGCCTCGCGACGTGCCCGGTGGCCTTCACCGCGTAGTAGGCCTTTTCGATCGCGCCGTCCGCGCCGACCACGAACGTGGACCTGAGCACGCCGACCGATTTCTTGCCGTACAGCATTTTCTCGCCGTAGGCACCGTAGGCCTTCAGCACCGTCAGGTCAGGATCGGAGAGCAACGGGAACGTCAGGCCATCCCGGTCGCGGGACTTGGCCAGCTTCGCGGGGCTGTCCGGCGATATCCCGAGCACTGCGAATCCCGCCCCGGAAAGGTCGGTCCCGCTGTCGCGGAAGTCGCACGCTTGCTTCGTGCACCCGGGCGTCATCGCCGCCGGGTAGAAGTAGACGATCACCCGCTGACCACGCAGCGACGCGAGGCTGACCTGGTTGCCATCCGCGTCGGGCAGGGTGAAGCCAGGCGCCGGGTCTCCTGGTGCCAGCCGAACGCCGCTCATGCGCGCATCCCTTCGATCGGTACCTACCGTACCGGCAGCCCGGCCGACGGGACGCGCGGGCCGGCCACGGCGCTCCCGGACGGAAAGGAATTCCGCTATTCATTCACCGGTAAATAGCCGCTACATCATCGAAATTGCAAATTACACAATCACGCAGATCGGCATGCTGGCCCGCTGATAGCATTCGGCCCATGATTTCGTCGACTCAGTATGCGGCCGGTCCGCGTAATTCTGCCTTTCCTCGCCTATCACGGCCGATCGCGTTCGGCGCGGCGGCGGTCGCGGCGGCGGCGGTCGCGCTGACCGGCTGCTCGAAGGCCAGCACGGGAGCCGCGGCGAGCAGCGGCGCGCTGAATCAGATCAAGCTGGCGGCCGACACGTCCCGAGACGTGAACTCGCTCACGGCCAACATCACCGTGCATTCGGTCGGCACCACAGCGGGCGGCCTGACTGGCACCATCCAGATGCAGCTGAAGCCGACGACCCTGATCGAGGCCCGGTTCGACGTGCCCGCCACCACTTCGCCCGGCATCCACCTGGACGAGATCCTGACCGGCCAGGCGATCTACTTCAAGAATCCCGCCTTCACCAAGACGAAGGCAGGCAAGCCGTGGGTCAAGGCCAAGATCTCTGAGCTGTCCTCGAAGAGCGGGCTCAGCTTCGGCTCGCTGCTCCAGAACCTCGAGAGCAGCAACCCGCTCGATCAGACCAGGCTGTTCACCGCGTCCCGGGACGTCCGCGTCGTCGGCACGCGCACCGTAGGCGGCGTCACCACCACCGAGTACGCGGGCAGCTACGCCCCGAAGACGGCCTACGCCGGGCTTTCCGCGCATCTGCGCGAGGTGCTCGGGCCGATGCTGCGGTCGATCGGCACGCATCCGGTCAGCTTCCACGTCTGGGTCGACGCGCAGCACCTGATCAAGAAGGCCGACGACACGGCGAGCGTGCGCGGCCAGACCGTCACCACCACCTTCGCGGTGACCTCGGTCAACCAGCCGGTGAAGGTCACGCTGCCGAAGGCCGGCGAAACCGCGCCGCTGCCGAAGCTCTGAGCCAGCCGGCGCCGGCCCGCCCCTAGCGGACCAGCGCGGCGACCACGGGAACGAGGCCGCGCAAGGCGCGGCCACGGTGGCTGATCGCGTCCTTCTCGGCCGGCGTCATCTCCGCCGTGGTGCGCTCCTCCCCCTCGGGAACGAAGATCGGGTCGTACCCGAACCCGTTGCTTCCCCGCGGCTCGCGGATCAGGCGGCCGCGGAGCGTGCCCTCGCTGATGTGCTCGGGCCCGGACGGCAGCGCCAGCGCCGCCACGCAGCGGAAGCAGGCACCGCGCCGCTCGTCCGGCACGTCGCTGAGCTGATCGAGCAGCAGCCGCAGGTTCGCGGTGTCGTCGCCGTGCGCGCCCGACCAGCGAGCCGAGAGCACGCCCGGCATCCCGTTCAGCGCATCGCAACACAGGCCGGAGTCATCGGCGACCGAAGCCAGGCCGGTGAACGCGGCGATCGCCCTGGCCTTGAGCAGGGCGTTGTCCGCGAACGTGGCGCCGGTCTCGGCGACGTCCGGCGCGCCGGGGAACCCGGCGAGGCCGGCCAGCTCGACCCCGACGTGACCGGCGGACAGGATCCTGGACAGCTCGATCACCTTGTGCGGGTTCGCGGTGGCCAGGACCAGCCGCGGGGCTACCGCGCTCGTCGGCACGGGCCGTGCGCCGGCGCTGGTCAGGACGGCGACAGCGCTTCGCGCTGCATCCTGGTGAGGTCGGCACAACCCGCGGTGGCGAGATCGAGAAGCTCGTCGAGGAGCTTACGGTCGAACGGCTCGCGTTCGGCGGTGCCCTGCACCTCGACGAACTCGCCGTCACCGGTGCACACCACGTTCATATCGGTCTCCGCCGCGACGTCCTCGGCATAGCACAGGTCAAGGCGGGGTTCGCCGCCGACGATGCCGACGCTGACCGCGGCGACCGAACCGGCCAGCGGATCGCACTTGAACCGCTTCCTCGCCTTCAGCCAGCCGACCGCATCGGCCAGCGCGACGTATCCGCCGGTGATCGCCGCGGTCCTGGTGCCGCCGTCGGCCTGCAGCACATCGCAGTCGATCATGACCGAGTTCTCGCCGAGCCCCTTCAGGTCGATGCAGGCCCGCAGCGACCGCCCGACCAGCCGGGAGATCTCGTGCGTCCTGCCGCCGACCCGGCCCTTCACCGACTCCCGGTCGCTGCGGGTGTTGGTGGACCTGGGCAGCATCGCGTACTCGGCGGTGACCCAGCCGAGACCGCTGCCGCGCCGCCAGCGCGGCACGTCTTCGAGCACGCTCGCGGCGCAGAGCACCCGGGTCGAGCCGAACTCGACCAGCACCGAGCCCTCGGCGTGGTCGAGCCAGTTCCTGGTGATGGTGACCTCGCGGAGCTGGTCCGGTCGACGGCCGTCAGGTCGGGAAGACATGCTCGCAAGCGTAGCGGCTGCGCCAGACCGCCCCTGGCCGCGCGGTTCCTCCAGCCGGCTTGCTGGCGAGCGCCACGATCCGCCTGCGATGTGCCGGGCCGCGCGCCCTAGCAGGCGGCGCGGTCGGGGGTGCCTGCCTCGATCCAGTCGCAGACCGAGCGGATGCCGTCGGCGAGCGCGGTCGTGGCCTTCCAGCCGAGATCGGCGTGCGCCCGCTCGACGGCAAGCGCGCTGCGCTGGAGCTCACCCGGCCTGGCCGGGGCCAGCGTGTAGTCCACCGGCCGGCCCGTCACGTCGCCGATCACGCCGGCCAGGTCCAGGACGCTTACCTCCACCCCCGTGCCGATGTTCCACGTCCCCGGCCTGCGCCGATCCGCGGCGGCGAGGAAGGCGCGGACGGTATCGCCGACGTAGACGTAGTCGCGGGTCTGGGTGCCGTCGCCGAATACCGTCGGGCGGCCGGCGGCGAGTACCTGCGAGCAGAAGATGGGCACCACGCCCGCCTCGCCGGTCGGGTCCTGCCTGGGCCCGTACACGTTCGCGAGCCGAAGCACGGAGTGGGCCGTCCTGTGCAGGCGGTTGTACAGGCCGAGGTACTGCTCGGCGCAGTGCTTGGCGATGCCGTACGGCGACTCGGGCAGCGGCAGCACGTCCTCCATCGAAGGTATCGGCGCGTCCCGTCCGTACAGCGCGCCGCCGGTGGAGCAGAACAGGACCCGCGCCTGCGCGGTCCTGGCCGCCTCGAGCACGTTGATCGTCCCGAGCACGTTGGTCTGGGCATCGGCGGCCGGACGCGCGACCGAGGCCCGCACGTCGATCTGAGCGGCCAGATGGCAGATCAGCTCGGGCCCGACCGAGTCGATCACCTGCCCGAGCAGGTCGGCGTCGGTGACGCTGAGCTTCTGCAGCGCCACCCGCTCGTCCAGCCGGGCGGGCCGGCCGGCCGACAGGTCATCGATGACGGTGACGTCGTCTCCCCTGGCCAGAAAGGCGTCCGTCAGATGCGATCCGATGAAGCCGGCTCCGCCGGTGACGATCACTCGCATGTCACGGCAGTCTATTCCGGCGCCGGTCAGGCACCATGCCGCCAGGCCGGCGCAAGACCAGCCCGAAGACGGCTCAGTGAGTGTTTGATAAATAGCCTTGATGCCCGTCATGGCGGACTTGGCTAGTCCCGTTGAGATGAACTGGCGCGGGCCCCATGATCCGCACCTGCCAGCTGACGTTCCGGGCCGGCGGGGCAGGCCGCGCATCTGGTCGGCCCGGGCGATCGTGGAGGCGATCTTGTACGTCGACCGGACCTGGTGCGCCTGGCGGTACCTGCCGGCTGACTTCCCGCCCTGGCGGACGGTGTATGGGTACTTCGCGGCCTGGCGTGATGACGGCACCTTGGCCCGGCTGCACGATGTGCTGCGCGCCCAGGTCCGGGTCGCCGCCGGCCGGGACGTCGAGCCGACCGCCGCGGTGATCGACTCCCAGTCGGTCCGGGCGCCGACACCGTGCCCAAGGCCACCCGCGGCTGGAATAACGCGAAAAAAGTGAACGGCCGCAAGCGGCACATCGCCGTAGACACGATGGGCCTGCTGCTGGCCGTGGTGATCACCGCCGCCTCCGTCCAGGACCGCGACGCCGCCCGGCCGCTGCTGTGGAACCTGCACCGCACCTGCCGCCGCATCCGCCTGATCTGGGCCGATGCCGTCTACACCGGCAAGCTCACCGCCTGGACCGCCACCTTGAAGATGAACCTCCAGATCGTCGCCAAACGCACCCCGCACACCATCGAGGTCCTGCCCCGCCGCTGGGTCGTGGAGCGGACCTTCGCCTGGATCAGCAAGCACCGCCGCACCACCCGCGACTACGAACGCCTCCCGGCCAGCCACGAAGCCATGATCTTGTGGGCCATGATCGCCCACATGGCCGGCCGCCTTGCCCAGCCCGCCGTATAGCCCGGGCGGCAACCGCATGACCCAGATGATCAGCGCTGTTCAGAATTCCATCCGGTCATGAAGGTCACCGTCGACAGCTACCGTCCCGTCCTCGTTCCGGGGAGCGGGTCCCAGTTCGTCCACCGTGACATCGTAAATACCGTCGGCGGTGCCATAGCCACGGCCATCACGGTGCGTGGCCATGACCACCGCCTTCTCCGGACCCAGCCAGGTCACCACGAAGAACTCTCGCGGCTCACCCCGCACAGGCCGGATCGTCACCCGGTACCGGACGGGCCAGGCCCGCTGCCCACTCATGTTCCGATCATGCGGCATCTGCGCCCTGACGTGCCACTAGCCGACAACAGGCACGTCATGACCCTGCCAACCGTCAGGCCACGATTTATCAAACACTCACTCAGAGCCGGCTCAGAGCACCTGGCCGGGTTCGGCCAGCGACACGGCGCCCGGGTATCCCGCGGACGCCTCCGCCAGCGCCCGGTCCCTGCTGGTCCATGGCATCAGGTGGGTGAGCACGAGCCGGCCCGCTCCGGCTCTGGCCGCGTACGTGCCCGCCTCGCGCGCGGTCAGGTGCAGGCCCGCCGGCAGGCCGGGACGCTCGGTGAACGTCGCCTCGCAGAGCAGCACGTCCGCGCCGGAGGCCAGGCTGACCAGCCGCTCCGTGGCCCCCGTGTCGGCCGAGTAGGTGATCGCCCGCCCGGCATGCTCGAACCGGAAGCCGAATGTCTGGACCGGATGGTTCATCTGGCCGGCCGTCACGGCGATCGGCCCGATATCGAACTTGCCCGGCTCGAGCGTGACGAAGTCGAACCTTTCCGACATGGACTCCCCGGAGTCACCGCCAGCCGCCCGGCCCAGCCGGTCGGCCGTCCCCGCCGGACCGCAGACCGGGATCCTCGGCAGCTCACCGGACGGATGGAACGTGCGGAATACCTGGTAGGAACACATATCCAGGCAGTGGTCGGCATGCAGGTGACTGATCAGGACGGCGTCGATGCCGGCGGCCGGATCGGCGAACCTCTGCAGGCCGCCGAACGCACCGTTGCCGAGGTCGACGACCAGCCTGAAGTCGCCTGCCGTCACCAGATAGCATGACGCCGCGCTGTCCGGACTGGGGAAACTGCCCGAGCAACCCACGATTGTCAGGTCCATGACTGCCAAGGCTACGCCCGCCGAACCGGAATTAGCTGAACCGAACATCTACCCAGAATGCACAAAAGACGGCATGATCCCTGCAAGCGGCGATGACGCCACGGCGGTCCTTCCCGCCAGGCCGGCTGGACTATCGGAGGTTGCGCATGGCCGAGCAGGCGACGGACTCGCTGCACCTGCTTCCCCGGGCGCTCGCCGAGCCGACCGAACCGGTGACCAGGGGCTGGATCGGGAGCCTCGGCCTGGCCAGCCTCGTGATGTGGATGGCGTCGATCACGCCGCTGCAGGTACTGATCCCCGAGCAGCTCCAGAACATCGATCCGAAGGGCAAGATCGTCGCTCTCGGCCTGGTCTCCGCGTTCGGAGCCGTCGCCTCGCTGCTCGCGACGCCGATCGCCGGCGCGCTCTCCGACCGGACCACCCACGCCTACGGCGTGGCCCACCTGCGCGGCAGGCGGCACCGCTGGACGTTGGCCATGGCCGTGCTGAGCGCGGTCAGCCTCGCGCTGATGGCCCCCAGAAGAGCGTGCTCGGAGTCGGCATCCTGTGGGTGCTGTTCAGCGCCTTCCAGAACGGCGAGTACGCGAGCCTGAGCGCCGCCGTGCCCGACCATGTCCCGGTGAACCAGCGGGCCACTGTGGCCGGCTGGATCGGCATGCCGCAGGCACTCGGCCTGGTGGTCGGGACAGCGCTCGTGGTCTACGCGTTCAATGGCCCGACCGCCGGATACCTGGCGCTAGCCATCCCGCTCGTGGTGCTCACGCTGCCCTTCGTGCTCGCCACGCCCGACCACGCGCTCGACCCCGATCACCGGACGCCGCTGTCGATCCGCGCGCTGGTCGCCTCGTACTGGCTGAACCCGCGGCGCCACCCCGACTTCGCCTGGGCCTGGATCACCAGGTTCCTTGCCTCGCTCGCGATCGGGATGGGCACGCTGTACCTGCTGTACTTCCTCAAGGACGCGGTCCACTACCACCGGATCTTCCCCGGCCAGACCGCGTCGCAGGGATTGTTCATCCTGATCGTGATCTACACCGGGTTCGTCATCGTCACGGCCATCGTCGGCGGCATGATCTCCGACCGGATCGGCAGGCGCAAGATGATCGTCACGATCTCCGGCGCGCTGATGGGGACGGCCGCGCTGCTGCTCACGTTCGTCGAGACCTGGACCGCCGCGATGGTCGCCGCCGTCTTGTTCGGTGCCGGGTTCGGCGCCTACCTGGCCGTCGACCAGGCGCTCATCACGCAGGTACTGCCGCAGGCGAAGGACCGGGCCAAGGACCTGGGGATCATCAACATCGCCATCGTCGGCCCGGCCGCTCTGGCCGGGGCGATCGCGGCATTGCTGGTCGAGGTGGGCGGTTACCCGGCCCTGTTCGGCGCGACGGCGTTCGTCGCGGCGATCGGATCGGTGCTCGTCTGGAAGATCAAGAGCGTCCCCTAGCCCTCGTCATCGCGGCGAGCCGCGGGGAATGCGGCCCCTGACCGCCGGGAGTACGGCCCGGAGTCGCTAGCCGGCCGCGGCGACGCCGCGCAGCGGGCCGCGGCCGACCCGGGCGATCTGGCGGCTCTGCGCGGCCAGGTTCCCGGCCGAGTCCCAGACCTCGGCTTCCTCGTCGAACCAGCCACCGCTGACGTGGCGGCACCCGGCCGCGACCCGCAGCGGCCCGGGCGCGGGCACCATCCGCATGTACATGGTCAGCTCGACCGTCGGCGCCCAGCCGGTCGCGCCGAGCCCGAACACCACGGGCGGCAGCCCGTCCACAGCGAGCGCCAGCAGCAGCGCGTCTGGTTCCCGATCCTCGCGCAGCCCGAAGTAGCCGCGCATCTCCGGCAGCCCGCTTGGCTCGTCGTGCACCCAGCCGGTCACCGCCGGATCGAACAACATGCTGATCTGGGCGGCGTACCCGGCCGTGCCGTCGGGGCCCATGGTGCCTCGCCACGGCCCGAGTTCCACGCACTCGTCCAGCGCAGGCAGCACCGGAGGTGCATCGGTCCAGTGCAGCTCGCCGGTCGCGGCAGCGGCCAGGCCCGGTTCGACTGCCTTCTGCCGGTTCCCGGTTGCCGCGCGCCCGTCCCCGACCTGCCCGTTTCCCGCCTCCCCGGCACCAGCGGCCGGCACCGGAGCCGGGCCGCTGACCGGGACCGTGCCAGTCGTCACCGTCATTTCCAGCACGGCCTGGCCGTCCTGCGTCAGCGTGGCCCGCGCGGTAGCCGCCGTCCGCCCGGTCTTGAGCCAGGTGACGCGGATCTCGGCGGGAGCGAGCTTGGCCGCGCGCAGGAAGTGCGCGCTCGTGGCGACGGGATGCGGCAGCGGCGAGCAGTCGAGCACGGCCCGCAGCACGGTGGCGATCAGCACGCCGCCGTTCACCGCCGGCGGGGCGGTGCCCCGGGGCGACGAGCGCGAACCGCTGGTCGGGACGCGCCTGGTAGACCCCGTCGCCGCGGCGTTTATCATGCCAGAGGTCACGCCCACAGCTCGCCCTCGAGCCTGGCCTCGGCCTCGGCGAGCGTTCCGCCGTACGCTCCGGTCGACAGGTACTTCCAGCCGCCGTCCGCGATCAGCACGACGATGTCGGCCCGCTCGCCCGCGGCCTGAGCCCGGTCCGCGAGCGCGAGGCCGGCGTGCAGCACGCACCCGGCCGAGATCCCGGCGAAGATGCCCTCGCGGGAGACCAGCTCACGGGTCCGGCGCAGCGCGTCCGCCGCCGACACGGAGAACCTGGAGGTCAGCACCGCGTCGTCGTAGAGTTCGGGGACGAACCCCTCGTCCATGTTGCGCAGGCCGTAGACCAGCTCCCCGTACCGGGGTTCGGCGGCCACGATCTGCACGGCAGGCACGTGCTCGCGCAGGTAGCGCCCGGTGCCCATGAGCGTGCCCGTGGTCCCGAGGCCGGCCACGAAGTGCGTGATTTCCGGCAGGTCGGCCAGGATCTCTGGCCCGGTGGACTCGTAGTGCGACCGGGCGTTGGCCTCGTTGCCGTACTGGTACAGCATGACCCAGCCGGGATTGGCCGCCGCCATCTGCTTGGCGACCCGCACCGCCTCGTTGGACCCGCCGGCGGCCGGCGAGTAGACGATCGACGCGCCGTACATCTGGAGCAGCTGGGTCCGCTCGGCCGAGGTGTTCTCCGGCATCACGCAGACCACCTTGTAGCCGCGCAGGCTGCAGATCATGGCCAGCGAGATCCCGGTGTTGCCGGACGTCGGCTCCAGGATCGTGCATCCCGGCCGGAGCAGACCGTCCTTCTCGGCCGCAAGCACCATCCACAGCGCTGCCCTGTCCTTAACCGATCCGGTGGGGTTCCTGTCCTCCAGCTTGGCCCACAGCCGCGCGTCGGGGCCGGGCGACAGATGCGGCAGGCCCACGAGCGGGGTCCCGCCGATCGCGTCGAGCAGGGAGTCATAGCGCATCTGCGTGCCTGCCTTGTCCGGCCGCTGCCGTCGACGGCCGCGGGGACGGGCTCAGCGCATCCCGCCGGCCACGGCGGGGAGCACGGTGACGGTGTCGCCGTCCTTGACCTGAGCCGTCAGCCCGCCGAGGAACCGCACGTCCTCGTCGTTGAGGTAGACGTTGACGAAGCGGCGTAGCCCCGAGTCGTCAACCAGCCGGTCGCGCAGACCGGCGTGCCGCGAGTCCAAGTCGGCGATCAGCGCGTCCAGCGTGTCGCCGGAGCCCTCCACCGACTTCGCGCCGCCGGTGAACGTGCGCAGGATCGTCGGGATGCGGACCTCGATGGCCATCAGAAGCTCTCCAGGTGTAGCGGGCCGGGGCGTGTAGCGGGCCGGGGCGTGTAGCGGGCCAGGGCTCAGTGGTACAGCCAATCGCCGATGGAACAACTCGCCTCAGGTCTCGATCATTCCAGCCACGTCGTCGACGACCAGAACCTGCTCCTCGGTGACGACTCCGTCGGAGATCAGGAAGGAGCGAATCTCGGTGCCATCGGGCTCGGCGGTCGAGACCAGGAGGTAGTGCGCGGCGGGTTCCATCGCATAGGAGATGTCGGTTCTGGAGGGATAGGCCTCGGTCGCCGTATGCGAGTGGTAGATGACGACGGGCTCCTCGTCCCGGTCGTCCATCTCCCGCCACACCCGCAGCTGCTCCATCGAGTCGAACCGGTAGAACGTCGGCGAGCGCTCGGCGTTGGTCATCGCGACGAACCGCTCCGGCCGGTCGCTTCCGGCCGGGCCGGCGATCACGCCGCAGGCTTCGTCCGGATGATCGGCCCTGGCATGGGCGATCACCTGATCGACCAGGGCTCGCGAGATCGTCAGCATGGCCGCGATCGTAGCCGCCCCTCACGACAGGGCCGCGACCAGGCTCTCCTGCAGAAAGGCCAGCCACTGATAGACCTGGACATAGGCGTAGCTAGGGTCATCGGGCCGGGCATCCTCGCTGAGCCCGTCGAAGTCGTCGGTGACTCCGAGCCGGACGCCGAGCGCGAGCCGCACGTCGTTGAGCGAGCGCAGCCACGCCTCGGCCTGATCAGCGCTGAGCTTGACCCGGCCGCCGCCGGCCGGCAGGGTCTGCAGCAGCAGTTGCGCGGATTCGACCTTTGCCGAGCGGAGCCCGGACTCGGTGAACCGGCGGAACTCCTGTGCCGCCTCTGGGTTGTCGCGGTAGCCGTCGGGGAGCAGCCTGGCGAGCACCGGGTCGTCGGGCACTTCGGTGGAGTCGCTGATCCCGACCATCGCGGCGAGCTCGTCGGTGTCGGGCGCAGGTATGTCGGCCACGACCAGCTCGACGACCTGCCCGACGAGGTCCCTGATGATGGCGGCCTCAGGCTTGGCGAACCGGGCAGTCACCCCGCCCGATGTCGCACGGAAACCCGCCATCGACTCCTCCGGCAGCGCTAGGTCCTCAGGATCCGTCGGCTCGGGCGGCTGGCTGGCCCGGCTCACGTGTCGTGGCTGACCGTCGCCCAGAGGCCGTAGCCGTGCAGGGTCTGGGCATCGCGCTCCATTGCCTCCCGTGCCCCTGCGGCCACGACGGCCTTGCCCTTGTGGTGCACGTCGAGCATCAGCTTCTCCGCCTTCGGCTTGGGATAAGCGAATACCCGCTGGAACACGTAGGTCACGTAGTCCATCAGGTTGACCGGGTCATTCCAGACGATGGTGAGCCAGGGCTTGTCGACGACCGCCTCCTCGTCCGTCTCCGCCCTGGTGACCTCCACAGGTGCGACGCTCACGACTTACCACCTCCCTCCCTCTAGTGTTCCACTGCCCAGCAGCGGGCCGTACCCACACTCCGCCCTGCCCTATCCCTGCGACCCGAGTGGCAATCGGCTACATATGTGTATGATCCATCTCACCGCATGCCCAGCCGCTACATGGCGGGCCGTCGCAGGCTGGCCGTCCTGGCAGCGGTCGCCGCAGGCGGGAGCGGCGTCGGGTGCCCGAGCAGGCGTCCGTAGGCTTCCTACGTGACCAGTGATGCCGGCGCTGTGCGGCAGGCCCGTGCGAGCCGTTATCCCCACGCGGGGACCGGCGGGCACGGCACCGGCCTGCTGACCGATCACTACGAGCTCACGATGGTCTGCGCCGCGCTCGGCAGCGGCGTCGCGCATCGTCGCACGGTGTTCGAGATGTTCGCCAGGCAGCTGCCTGGCGAACGCCGGTACGGCGTGGTCGCCGGGACCGGCCGATTCCTCGATGCGCTGGCCAGCTTCAGGTTCTCACCCGGCGAGATCGACTATCTGCGCGGCGCCGGGGTGATCGACGAGCAGACCGCGGGCTTCCTGGCGTCTTATCGCTTCGGCGGCAGCATCTGGGGCTACGCCGAGGGCGACTGCTACTTTCCCGGCTCGCCGATCCTCGTCGTCGACGCCACGTTCGCCGAAGCGGTCGTGCTGGAGACGCTGGCCCTGTCGGTCTTCAACCACGACTGTGCGGTGGCCTCGGCCGCCTCCAGGATGGTCACCGCGGCCGGCCGGCGGCCCATCATCGAGATGGGTTCACGGCGCACGCACGAGCTCGCGGCCGTGGCCGCCGCCCGCGCCGCGTACCTCGCCGGGTTCGCCTCGACGTCGAACCTGCGGGCCGGGCTGGACTACGGCGTGCCGACCGCGGGCACCAGCGCGCACGCGTTCACGATGGCGCACGACGACGAACGGCAGGCCTTCGCCGCGCAGCTCAAGACGCTCGGGCCGGGCACGACGCTGCTCGTCGACACCTACGACGTCACCGCGGCGGTCAAGGCAGCGGTGGAACTGGCGGGAACCGAGCTCGGTGCGGTCAGGATCGACAGCGGCGACATCGCCGCGGTCGCCAGAGCGGTCCGGGCCCAGCTCGACTCGCTCGGCGCCACCAGCACCAGGATCGTCGCCACCGGCGACCTGGACGAGCGTTCCATCGCCCGGCTGGACTCGGCCCCGATCGACGGCTACGGCGTCGGGACCGCGCTGGTCACGGGCTCAGGCGCACCGACGGCGGCCCTCGTATACAAGCTCGTCGCCCGGGCGGACGGATCGGGCGAGCTGCGCGCCGTCGCCAAGCACTCGGTCGGGAAGCCGACGATCGGCGGGCGCAAGTGGGCGGTGCGCAGGCTCGACCGGGCCGGCACGGCGACGGCCGAGGTGGTCAGCACCAGCCCGCCGGATGACCGCGATGATCAGGAGGCCGGCCACCGCGCCCTGCTGCGGCAGCTGGTCGCCGACGGCGAGATCGTCGGCGGCGAGCCACTCGCGACGGCCAGGGAACGGCACAGCCGGGCGCTGGCCGAGCTTCCGCGCGCGGCGCTGCGGCTCTCGCCCGGCGAACCGGCCATCCCGACGCTGATCCCGCCGGCGTCGGCCGGTTAGTCTTGCCGGCCGACGGCAAGCCACTGCTGATCCTGACCAGCGGCGCCCACCGGGTGGATACCGCCAGGGTCGCCGACCAACACGGCTTCGCGTCGGTCAAGCGCGCCGACCCGGACTTCGTGCGGTCGGCCACGGGCCAGGCGATCGGCGGCGTCGCTCCGGTCGGCCATCCCGCGCCGATCCGCACGCTGGTGGACGTGTGGCTCGACAAGCACGGCGTCCTCGCCTGAACATGGCCAGCAAGGCCGGCCGCTAGCCGGCGCCATCCGGGAGGGACTCGAAGATCTCCTTGCACTCCGGGCAGACCGGGAAGCGCTTGGGATCGCGGCTCGGCACCCAGACCTTGCCGCACAGGGCCATCATGGGCGTGCCGTTCACCGCGCTGTCCATGATCTTGTCCTTCAGGACGTAGTGCGCGAACCGCTCGTGGTCACCGTCGCCAGTCGACAGGTCCGGCTTGGTGTCGGAGTCGACCCTGGTCCCGCCGGCCGGAAGAACCTCATTCACGGCTCCTAGCTTACGCGCGCTCAGTTCAGCACCGGGTCGTCCGGGTAGGTGGACAGCAACGCCATCTCACCGCCCTGCCGGCGCAGCACCGAAGGGTAGAGCCGGTCGGGCTGGTCGGCGAACGCGTCCTCTGGCAGGCCGTCGAGGACGAGCCAGGCGCCGACGTCGATCTCGGCCCCGAGCTGGCCGGCGCCCCATCCCGCGTACCCGGCGAACACCCGCAGCGAGGCGATGCCGTCGGCCAGCAGTTCCGGCGGCGCGCCCAGGTCGACAAGGCCGATCCTGGACATCAGCTTGGATCCGGCCAGCGAGCGCCAGCCGATCGGCTCGTCGTCGCCGCGCGGCAGCGCAAGCGCGAGCGCGCTGTCCGGCGACACCGGGCCGCCCTGGAACAGCACGGAAGGTCCGGTCACCAGCTCGGTCCACGGTTCGAGTACCTGGCGGACGGGAATCTCGCTCGGCCGGTTCAGCACCACGCCGAGCGTTCCCTCTTCCGGGTCGTCCTCGACGATCAGCACGATGGTCCGCCGGAAGTTGACGTCGCCGAGCATCGGGGTCGCCGCGAGCAGCTGTCCGGTGCGGGACTTCTCCTCCATGTATCTATGATGCTCCACCACCCAGCCCGGCCGGCCGGCCGGCTGGGCGAACCGGGGCCCGCCGCCCGGACGGGCATGGCCGGGCGCTGGGCCCGGCCTTTCCGGCCGGGCGTGGCCCGATCAGAACAGCAGGCTGGACAGTCGCGCCCGCGCCTTGGCGACCCGCGGGTCCCGCGGCGGCAGGACCTCGAACAGGCCGATCAGATGCAGCCGCACCCGGTTCCTGTCCTCGCCGGCGGTGCGCTGGAAGGCGCCGAGCAGCCGGTCGAAGCTCGCCTCGATCTGCCCGGTGGCCAGGTCAACGTCCGCCGCCTGGATCTGGGCGTCCGGATCGTCCGGGTGCTCCTGCGCTGCTCGCCGCACCTTGGCCCGGTCGTAGGAGGTCACACGCCTGATCAGGTCGACCTGAGCCAGCCACGCCTTGGCGACCGGGTGCTCCGGCGAGTCGGCCAGCACCTGACCGAGCGCGGTAGCGGCCGCATCGAGGTCGCCCGAGTCCATCGCCTGCTGCGCGGCGTCGAACCTCGGGTCGCCGAGCAACTCGGCCGACCCAGCGGTCCCAGCGGGCCCGGCCGGCGCGGCACCGCGCTCGGAGCCCGGCACGCCGGGCAGCCCCGCCGCGGCGCTGCCGCCGCCCTGAGCACCGGCCGCCAGGCTCCCGCCGGCCTGACCAGCACCGGCCTGACCAGCACCGGCCTGACCAGCGGCCGGCGCATCGGCGCGGACCCTGGCCGGCATCCCGACCTGATCGGCCACTTGCAGGATCTGGCTGATCCACTGGCGCACCTGCGCCTCAGGCAGCGCGCCGAGGAAGCCGTCGACGATCTGGCCGCCGACCACGGCGACCACCATCGGGATCGACTGCACCTGCAGGGCCGCGCTCAGCTGCGGGTTGGCATCGACATCGACCTTGGCCAGGAGCCAGTCGCCTGCGGCCTCGTTCGCCAGTTTCTCCAGGACCGGGCCGAGTTGCTTGCACGGCTCGCACCACTCGGCCCACAGGTCGACGATCACCGGCGCGGCCTGCGACCTGGCTACCACGTCGGTGTTGAACGTCGCCTCGGTGACCTCGAAGACGAACGCGGACTCGCCGCCCGTCCCCGTCTCCGCCGCCTGCTGCCGACGCTTCGCGGCCGCCTGCCTGGCGCCGAGGTCGACGGCGCCCGTCATCGAAAAGTTACGCGGCTGTTGCATGACTCCATCCTGCCGCATCCTGGTCAGCGCTCAGGCACTCAGCACGCCGAGCGCCGGGCACCGGGCGCCGCGCCTGGCTCAGCCTGCCGCTCCCGGTCCGCGGATACCGTCCCGCTCAGAAGGCGGGTGCCTCAGAGTACCCGCCCCACTCCTCGCGCAGCGTCCCGCAGATCTCGCCGAGCGTGGCCTCGGCCAGTGCCGCGTCGGTCATCGGCGGGATCATGTTGCCGCCCGACCTGGCCGCCGCCAGCATCGCCGCCAGCGCGGCATCCACTGCGCGCTGGTCCCGCGCGGCCCTGCGCCCGGCCAGGTCGCGTACCTGTGCCCGCTCGACCTCGTGGCTGACCCGCAGGATCTCCACCGGCTTCTCGACGGTGTCGGTGTGACAGTTCACGCCGACGACCTTCTTCTCGCCCTTCTCGAGCTGTCGCTGGTACGCGAACGACGCGTCGGCGATCTCGGCCATGAACCAGCCGTCCTCGATCCCGCGCAGGATCCCGCCGGTCATCGTCCCGTCCGGGCTCATCGCCCGGATCTTCGCGAATACCTCCTCGGCCTCGGCCTCCAGCCGGTCGGTCAGCGCCTCCAGGTACCAGGATCCGCCGAGCGGGTCGGCGACGTTGACCACCCCGGTCTCCTCCATGATCACCTGCTGGGTGCGCAACGCGATCTCGGCCGCCTTCTCGCTCGGCAGCGCGAGCACCTCGTCCAGCGCGTTGGTGTGCAGCGAGTTCGTCCCGCCGAGCACGGCGGCGAGCGCCTCGATCGCCGTCCGCACCACGTTGTTGTCCGGCTGCTGCGCGGTCAGCGAGACCCCGGCGGTCTGGGTGTGGAAGCGCAGCCACTGCGCCCGCTCGGTGGTCGCGCCGTAGACGTCGCGCATCCAGCGCGCCCAGATCCGGCGGGCGGCGCGGAACTTGGCGATCTCTTCGAAGAAGTCGATGTGCGCGTCGAAGAAGAACGACAGCCCGGGAGCGAACACGTCGATGTCCATGCCGCGGGACAGCCCGAGTTCGGCGTAGCCGAACCCGTCCGCGAGCGTGAACGCAAGTTCCTGCGCGGCCGTCGAGCCTGCCTCCCTGATGTGGTAGCCCGAGACGGACAGCGGCTTGTAGTCGGGGATCTCGGCGGCGCAGTACTCCATCAGGTCGCCTATCAGCCGCAGGTGCGGCTGCGGCGGGAACAGCCACTCCTTCTGCGCGATGTACTCCTTGAAGATGTCGGTCTGCAGGGTTCCGTCGAGCTTGCCGAGGTCGGCACCCTGCCGCCGCGCGGCGGCCAGGTACATGCAGAACACGGGCACGGCGGGACCGCTTATCGTCATCGACGTGGTGATGTCGGCCACCGGGATGCCGGAGAACAGCACGTCCATGTCGGCGGCCGAGTCGATCGCCACCCCGCAGTGACCGACCTCGCCGAGCGAGCGCGGGTCATCGGAGTCCCGGCCCATGAGCGTCGGCATGTCGAACGCGACGGACAGGCCGCCGCCGCCTGCCTGCAGCAGCATCTTGTACCGCTGGTTGGTCTGCACCGCGTTGCCGAACCCGGAGAACTGCCTGATCGTCCAGGTCCTGCCGCGGTAGCCGGCCGGATAAAGGCCGCGGGTGAACGGGAACTCGCCCGGCCAGCCGATCCGGTCGAAGCCGGGGACGACGGCACCGTCCGGCGGCCCGTAGGCGGGGTCGACCGCCAGCCCGGACAGCGTGGTGAAGTCCGCGTCCCGCAACCGGGAGCCGTCATACCGGCGCTGCCAGCGAGCCCTGCCGTTGTCGCCAGGGTGGGCGTGGTCGCCTTCGGGCCGAACACTCATGATCATCCTCCGGCAGCTGAGCGGAAGCAGACGACCAGATAGTAGGACGTCCTACTAAACCGACGCCGCAAGTGTATGCCGCCGAAGCGACCCAACCATCTGCAGGCCTGTGCCGTCTCAGTACAACAGGAACGCGCACATGACCCGCCCGTGCACGCGCCCGGGGACAGGACGAGCCCAGGCCGAATGTGTGGTAGAACAAATGCGAAATCTCGCTAGCGACTCCGGCTGCCTCGCAGTAGCCGGTGACGTTGTCTCCCTGCAGGCATCATGGGCTACGCCGCCAGCGACGACGGCAAGGCAAAGGAACTCTGTGGCCAGGCTCCGCACCGCTGACCGCGAGGCCGTCGAGCAGCTCTTCAACGCGTGCTACCCGCGGCTGGCGGGCTGGGTCAGGCGGCTGGTCGATGACGACGAGACGGCGCACGAGATCGCTGCCGAGGCGTTCACCCGGCTGCTGTCCCGGTGGTCGGGTCTGGACAACCCGCAAAGTTACCTGTACATGATCGCGACGAACCTGGTGCGCGACCACTGGCGCAAGACCGGCAGAGAGCGCCGCGCGATCAGGACCATGACGGCCGCTGTCCCCCGCGAGCCGAGCTGGCAGCCCGCCCAGGACGTCGACGTGCGAGCCCTGATCGAGGACCTGCCGCCCAAGCTGCGCAGCGCGTTCCTGCTGCACTACTACGCCGGGTTCGGCGTCAAGGAGGTGGCCGTTCTGCTCGGCCGACCCGAGGGAACGGTGAAGGCCGACCTGCATCACGCCCGCAACAGGCTCAAGGCGGCGGTAGGTGAGGCACCGTGACGAATCACCATGACCCGATCGAGGCGTGGCTGAGCAGGGATGTCGAGTTGCTGCAGCCGCCGCCGGGGACCTACCAGCGGGTCCGCCGCCAGGCGCGCAGGCGCAAGGCGGTCCGGGCGATGGGCGCGGCGGCCGGCGTGGCGGTGATCATCGCCGCGGCGGGCGGACTCCCCCAGCTCGCGGGAAACCTGCTGCCCGGCGTCAGCGGCCCGGCCAAGGTCGCTAGCAAGAGCGGGGCGCCGAGCACCCGGATCTCACACAGCACCGGGCCGAGCCCGTCGGCCACCGCGCCGTCACGCACTGGACCGCCGCTGTCAGCCGCCGGCTCGGGCCCCCGGCCGCCGGCCGACTTCGAGCCCACCTCGGTGACCTTTGTCGGGCCCTATACCGGCGCGGTACTCGGCCAGGGCGGCAGCGCGTGCGCGAAGGGCCTGTGCACCGCGGTGGCCGGCACGCCAGACTACGGACGCAGCTGGTCGGCCATGACCGCCCCGCCGACCGAAGCACCAAGCGGATCGTCGGGCGTCAGCCAGATCAGATTCCTCGACCTGCACGACGGCTGGGCCTACGGGCCGGGCCTGTACGCAACCCATGACGGCGGCGCGACGTGGACGCCGATCACCACACTGCCTGGGCGAATCATCGACCTGGCTGCGGTGGACGGCCGCGTCTTCGCGGTGTCTGCCTCATGCACCGGGCAGGGGCCGGCATTCGCATCGCGATGCACCGGCTTTGCGCTGTACTCGGCAAGCGCCGGATCTGACCGGTGGCGGCCGGTTCCCGGCGCCTTCGGTCAGGGTGCGATCTCGCCAGGGGACCTGCAAATCACCTCCTCCGGCGGCTACCTGCTAGCCGGAAACCGGATCTATACGGGGCCGGTCACGGCGGTCAGCTGGCATGCCGTCACCGTCGCCTCGGGCATCCAGCCACCGTGCCTGCGGGCTACGAGCCAGGACCTGGCCTTGATCGCACCGAATGGGAGCGACCTCTACCTCGCCTGCGGCAGACGACCCTCCGGCGCGCAGCAGGGCGGGGCCGGCGCCCTGACGCTTTACCTGTCGACCGATGCCGGCCGGTCCTGGCAGCCTCGCGGTGCGGTCAAGGCGCAGGGCACAGCCGCTTCGCTGGCCGTCTCCCCCGCCAGCGTCCTCGTTCTCTCGACGACGTCGGGCATCTGGTGGTCGCCGGACGCGATCACGTGGGTCCAGGCCAGCGTGAGCGGTCCTGCGCCTGACGGCGGATTCACCTTCGTCGGCATGACCACCGCTCAGCAGGGTGTCGCCGTCCCGGCCGACTGGGCGCTGCACGAGATATTCGTGACCCGCGACGGTGGCCGGACCTGGCAGCCCAGGCTCATTCGCTGAAGTCGCCGGCGTCCACCCGCAGGCTCTTGAGCAGACTGAACATCTCGTCGAGCTGGGCATCCTCGTAGCCCGTCATGCCGAACCCGGCAGCCATAAGTACCTCGGTCGCGTCGGCCACCACCTCGCGCCCGGCCGGTGTGATCTCGGCCAGCGTGCCGCGCCGGTCCTGCGGGTTCGGCCTGCGGACGACGAGCTCGGCGCGCTCGAGCCGGTTGATCGTGTTGGTGACGCTGGTCGGGTGGACCATCAGCCGCTCGCCGATCAGCCGCAGCGGCAGCGCCCCGGCACGGCTGAAGCTGAGCAGGACGAGCGCCTCGTACCTGGCGAACGTCAGCCCGAACGGCCGCAGCAGGGTATCGAGCTCGCTCAGCAGGATCTGGTGCACCCGCATGATCGAGGTGACCGCCGCCATCGCCCGCGCCTCGCCGAACCTGCGCTCCCAGATCGCGGCGGCCCGCTCGATCGGATCGAAGGGCAGATCCATCGGCTTGCGCACAGCGACACCGTACCGGCGGTCCGGAGCCGGCCTGGATAATTACACCCGCGCCCCGCCGATCACGTCTTGGACACCCATGATTACGGCAAGTTATATTCCCTGCTTGGGGAGCACGTGACCGAGACGTGATCGAGGGGGCGATATGGAGTCCGGTCACGCCGTGACAGCCATGGCCCCAGTGCTGTCGGCGGGCGTCGGCGCCAGGTACGAAAGCCGCTGGGCCATGCGGATGGCGAGCTTCCGGCTCGACCAGTCCGACTTCGGGAGCGCCTCGCTGGGAATCGTGACACCGCGGTCGGCCGCCGCCAGCACGCTGGTCGGCCTGCTGTCCGGGCGGATCGCACCTGGCTACGGCAGTCTCCGCGTACTCGGCCACGACATGACCCTCGCCGCGGGGCGTGCCGCGGTCGGCCGCCAGACGGGAATCGCCAGCCGCACCTCCCGGCCGATGCCCGCGGTGCGGATCAGGGGCCTGGTCGAACGCGCCGCCAAGCGCTCTGGCCAGCCGGGCGATGACCGCTTCCTGCTGGTCGCCGCCATCCTCGACCGGCTGGCGCTGACGGCGTGGTCCGATGTGGCGTTCGGCGCCGCGCCCGAGCTCATCGCCAGGAAAGCACGGCTCGCCCTCGCCTGCGTGCACCAGCCGAAGCTGCTGATCATCGAAGGCCTGCTCGACCACCTGCAACCGCTCGACCGGACCGTGCTCGCCGACGTGATCAGGGACCTGGAGCGCGACACCGCAGTCGTCGCCCTCGGCAGCGACGCCGAGGCCCTGTCCCTCGTCTGCGACCGCGTCATCGAACTCGCCGACGGCATCCTCACCGGATGCCGACCGCCCACGGCCAGGGACGCCGAGGTAACGGCCGAGCCCGCGCGAGCCGGACTCGCTCCCCGGACGCTGCCTTCGATGATTTTACGCTAACTTGATGTTCATAAGTTGCTTCACTGCCACAAATGCAGGAATGCTGAGATACCTCACTACCCAATGACCAGAAGCGATACCTGCGATTGTCCGCACATCCAATCTCGTGAATGATGTACGCTGCTTCGGAAGCAAACGTCTTGACCCGCATTGGAAGCCGACTTGTCATCAGACGCGCCCGAGCCTAACTCTCGCGGTTCAGGCAATGTAACTACGAGCACTCAGCGTAGCGCTCCATATGACGTAAGAGTTCAATCACGACTCAAGGTTGCGGCGAAGCGCATTCTGGTCTGGTTGTTGTTCAGTGTGATCTTCGGCATGATGCCACTTTTTGCGCTGATGCTGAGCGGCGGCTTTTCCACGGGAAAGTTCAGCATTGACTATGTTCTCGCCAGAGGCGATCTCTTCATCATCTCGGCCGTTCTCTCCGCCGGCGCCCTGGGCGAACTGCTGGCAGCCGGGGCAAAGGATGCCAATGTGCCGGTAATAGTATCCGGCTTCTTCAGCCTCGCTTGCTTTGCCGGAAACACGCTCGCCTTCGCATTCGCCAGCGGCGCCAGGCCATCTGAGGTTGTCGCATACTCTTCCTGGCTCTTCGCTGCCAGCCTTGTGGCCAGCGCTTTGTGCGTCTGGACGGCGGCCTACAAATGAGCAACTCGTTCCTGATACCGACTATCCTTGTTGCGATCGGCTCGTGCGGTGCGTTGCTGTCTGCCATAATTGCTGTCAGCTCTTACGGGCGCTACCGCGAGTCGGCTTCCAAGCTAACCCTCAGGAAAGACGACAAGATATATACTGTCCGAGCGGCCGACCTGCGGGACGTTGAGAGGGCTCTTGACAGACTTCTCTCGGCAGGAATCGTAGGTTCAATTATTCCGACCCCGCCGCGGGAAACACCGCTCGTCCCAGATGCTGACGGCCCGGCATCTCTTGTGGAGCGACCTGGCGAGATCGGGGAAGAACCAGTAAGCGACTGAAACCTTGCGACGCGCGGGGCGACCAGTTCGCCGCTGAAACGCTCGCTCCACCAGACGCTAGGCTGCTGACCATGGACTGGAGCCTGTACCGCTGCGGTCGCGTCGGGCACATCACGTACGCACCGGATGAGCGGCATTTGCGCGAGCAGATGCACAGCAGCACCGCCTCCACCGAGCTGTGGCAGTGCCTGCGCTGCGGCAGTTACGTCACCGGGGAGCCGCACGGCACCGGGCCGTCCGCCGACGCTCCAGCCGTCCGGCGGGGCAAGCAGATCAGGGGCGACCTCATCCTGAAGCTGTTCGCGATCGAGCGAGGCATCCGGTTCATCATCTTCGGGGCCGTCGCCTACGGCATCTGGCGGTTCGCGAGTTCCCGAACAATCGCCCAGGCGATCAACAAGGACATCCCGATCATCCAGACGCTCTCCAAGCAGCTTGGCTTCACCCTGAGCCACTCCCTGCTGGAGAAGCTCCGTAGCCTGCTGCACATCAGCTCGTCGAATCTCCGCCTGCTCGCGCTCGGTGTTACGGCATTGGCCCTCGTCTCGGCCATCGAGGCGTTCGCCCTGTGGCAGGCCAAGCGATGGGGCGAGTACTTCGCGATGATCGTGACCTCGCTCGGCCTGCCGTTCGAGATCTACGAGCTCTTCAAGGCCGTCACCGCGACCAAGATCACGCTCTTCGTCCTGAACCTGCTCCTGGTCTTCTACCTGGTCTACAGCAGGCGGCTGTTCGGCGCGCGCGGCGGGAAGGAGGCCTACGAGGCCAGGCTGCGCGCGGAGTCGACGCTCGACGCGGCCGAGAAGGCGGCCGCGGCTCTGAGCGCCGGCCGGACGGCCAGCGCAAGCTCCCCCGCCAGCGCAGGCAGCCCGGCCGATGAGGGCGGCCCGGAGAGTTCGGGCGTCACGAACTCGGGCGTCACGAGTTCGGGCGTCACCGTTCCCATGGCCACCGGCCCGGCCGCCGTTCAGCCGGGTTCCCCGCCCAATCGGGAGCCGGACGCTCTGTAGGGGCGACCGGATGAATCCCGGGATCGAACCGGGATTACGGGGATAGATCCCGGGATAGACCCTGGCCGCTCGCCTGGGATCGACCCGGGTCCGCTGGCCCGCGAGCGGCGCGGGCCGGACAATAGGTCGGTGGACTCGAAATCGCCGCAGCCGCCGACCTTGTCCAGCGAGCAGCGGCGCAGCCTGCTGCACGACCTGCTCGACGACGCATCGCTGTTCCCGCCGGGCAGCGTGCCGATGCCGGCCGCCGTGGCTGCGCACGTCCGCCACGAAAGCGCCTGGTTCGGCGACCTGACCGGGCCCTTCGTGTGCCCGGAGACGAAGCTCGCCGAGCTTGGCCGTGCGCTGACCACCGCCAGCGTGCCCTGGATCGACCTCTCGCTGGTCGTCGCCGGCGGCGCAGCCGCCGTGGCCGCGGCGACCGATGCCGTCACGACCGACCCGCGACTGCGGTTGCGGGCCGTCGAAGTCCCCGCTGCCAAGGGCGATGAACCCGCCCAGGCGATCACGGACGTGGCCGCCGCGCTGGACAGCGTCCCGCTGGCGAGCGCCACGGGCTACATCGAGTTCCCGCTCGCCGCCATCGCCGACCCGGCCGCCGCAGGCCCGCTGCTCGACCTGGCCGACCAGCGCGGCTACCGGCCCAAGCTGCGCACCGGGGGCGTGACGCCCGACGCGTTTCCCGACGAGGCGACGCTGGCGGGCTGCCTGGCGGCGGTGGCGGGCCGCCGGATCCCGTTCAAGTGCACGGCCGGGCTGCACCACGCGGTGCGCGGCACCGACCAGGCCGCGGGCCTCGAGCAGCACGGCTTCCTCAACGTGCTGCTGGCCGTCGGGGCAGCGGCCGCCGGCGCTAGCGTCGGCGAGATCGCGGCGATCCTGGCCGAGCGCGACCCGGCCAAGGTCGCCGACGCCGTCCGGGCACTCGACCCCGGCGCCGCCGCCGAGATCCGCTGGTTGTTCACCTCGTTCGGCACGTGCAGCACCGAAGAGCCCGTCGCTGACCTGGTCAGCCTCGGGCTGCTGAGTCAGCACTGAGAGTTGTTGAGCCCGGGAGGTTGTATCTATGGCACTGCCGCCCCACCCACCTCCCCAGCCCCCTTCACAGTGGCTCGCGGTCCCGGCCGGCCACCCGTTCGGCCTGCAGACCCTGCCGTACGGTTCCTTCAGCGATGCGCACCACGCGGCGCGTCGGCGGGTCGGCGTCGCCGTGGGCGACCGCGTCCTCGACCTGACCGCGGCGGCCGAGCGGCTGTTGCCCGGCCGCGCCGCCGACTTCAGCTCGGGCCACCTCGATCGCTTCCTGGCCGCCGGCGACGCGGCGTGGGCGCAGGTCAGGGCCGCGCTCACCGAGTGGCTGTCGCACGACCACTACCGCGGCGCGATCGAGGACTTGCTCGTCCCTGCCGACAGCGTCAGCCTGCACCTGCCGTTCACGGTCGCCGACTACGTCGACTTCTACGCCTCCGAGCAGCACGCGACCAACGTCGGGCGGCTGTTCCGGCCCGACGGCGAGCCGCTCACCCCCAACTGGCGGCACCTGCCGATCGGCTACCACGGCCGCGCCGGCACCGTCGTCGTGTCCGGTACGCCGATCAGGCGCCCGTCCGGCCAGACCAGGCCCGCCGGCGCGCCGGCCCCGGTCTACGGGGCGTGCAGACGGCTGGACTTCGAGGCCGAGCTCGGCTTCGTGGTGGGAGTCGAGAGCGGTCTGGGCGAGCCGGTCCCCGCCGGGCGCTTCGCCGAGCACGTGTTCGGCGCGTGCCTGGTGAACGACTGGTCGGCGCGGGACATCCAGGGCTGGGAATCCCAGCCGCTCGGGCCGTTCCTCGGAAAGTCCTTTGGCACAACGATCTCGCCGTGGATAGTCCCGCTGGCCGCGCTGGAGCGCGCACGGGTGAGGCCGCCCTCCCTGGATACCGAGCTGGCCAGTTACCTCGCGGACTCCGGCGACTGGGGACTTGACATCGACTTCGAGGTGCGGATCAACGGGCACGTGGTGTCCCGCCCGCCGTACGCGACCATGCACTGGAGCCCGGCTCAGATGCTCGCGCACATGACGGTCAATGGCGCCTCGCTGAGGACCGGGGACCTGTTCGCCTCGGGCACGGTGAGCGGGCCGCGGCCCGACCAGTACGGGTCGCTGATCGAGCTCGCCTGGGCCGGCCGGAAACCGGTGGCGTTTCCCGACGGCAGCAGCCGCGGCTGGCTCGAGGACGGGGACGAGGTCGTGCTCACCGCCTCGGCCGCCGGTCCCGACGGCAGCCGGATCGGATTCGGCGATGCGCACGGCCAGATCATCCCTGCCTGGCCACCGGGGGGATGAAACGCTACGCGCCGGGACGATCCTTCTAGCGGCCACTGCATCGCCAGATCCGCGACTACGATGACGACATCGCCGATACGCGGGAGAAAGCGCCATGTCAGGGCAGCAGGAGCGGTGGGACAGGCTGGATCTGCCTGACCAGCCAGACCTGCTCGACTCCACCTTGATCATGGCTCGGCTGCTCGGCCGCGACCGGGAGCCAGGCAATGGCCTCCACCGCAACGGCCACGCTCCAGACGGCGGTCCCGATCACGCGTCCGAACCGGCCGGTTACCTGGCCGCGGACCCGGGCGCCGGACGGCACCGCAGCACACGGAGCGCTCCGCCGGACCATGACCGGCCGGTTCCGGTGACCCGGCATGAGGCAGGACCCGACGGCCCGGCCGGACCCGACCGGCCGACCGGACCTGGCCGACCGGCCGGACCCGAGCTGAGCGCCGGAGCCGAACCGACCGCCAGGGCCGAGCAGAGCGCGGACGCAGAGCAGCCCCCCAGGGCCGAGCAGCCCCCCAGGGCCGAGCAGCTTCGGGTTTCCGGCCTCCCCGGGCAGACGCGGGAGCGAGGGGCGCACGCACCGACCGCGGATCTCCCGGCGCCTGCCCGCCCCCAGCCTGCCGCACCCGAGCCGGGCGCCGAATCCTGGCATCGCCAGGACGCCGGGCGGCCCGCCGAACCGGAGCCCACCCCTGACCGCTCGCCCCCTGCCGAACCCCCGAGCACCGCCGAGCTCCCCCGCGCGGCCGAGCCTCCCCGCACGGCCGAGCCTCCCCATGCGGATGAACCCCCGCGAGCAGACGGACCGCCGCGAGCGGACGAGCCCTCGAGCACCGCCGAACCTCAGCCTTCCAGCCGCGCCGACGATCCAGGGACGGCCGTTTCCGCGCTGCCTGACCCGGCCAGGCCGCAGCCCGCCCCGACCGCCGTCCGGCCGGAGCCCGGATCATGGGCCGACTTCAGGCAACGCCTGGAACGGCTGCCCCACGGTCACCCGTCGTCGCCCTACCACGTCGATGGCGAGCGGAAACCGCCGCCGCCGCGGCTCAAGCACCTCGAGCTTGCGCCGCCCGCCCGCGAGGTGTCCGGCAGATCGGTTCCTTCCGTGCTGCCCGGCGTGGCTGCGGACGCGGATGCGGCGGCCCGCCCCGGCCCGCTCGGCGAGTCGGCTGACGAGCCGCCCGAGAGCGTGTTCACGCCCGTCGCCAGTGACGCCGCGGAACAACCGCGAAGCGAGCATCCGGGCAGCTCAGCCGCCGGTTACGGGGCCCGCGGGGACGAGCGGCCCGAGTTGCCGGGCAGCACAGCGCGGGTCGGCCAGAGTCTGGACGAACGTCCGTTCGCCCGAGAGTCGGACCAGCGCTACGAGCGGACGCCGAGCCTAGTGCCGCCGCGGGGCGCGTTCGAGCCAGCGGCACCGGGCACGACGGAGTCAACGCCGCGCGGAACACACGACGTGTGGGCGGATGGCACGCGCCACAGCGGGATGCGCGACACCGGGACGCGCGACACCGGGACGCGCGACACCGGGACGCGCGACACTGGGATCCGGGGCGGTGCAGGCGGACCGGGTGGCCGACCGCCAGGCGGCCAAGGACCCGGGTCCGGCCAGGGCCGGGTCGCTCCGCAGATGGCGGCCGACGGCTCCTGGGCATGGGGTCCGGCGAGCCTGACGCGGGACCAGCTGCGGGTCGCCGAGGACGCCTACGACAGGTTCCGTGCCGCCGAGGGCCGTAGCCTTTTCGGCGGCTACGGCGGCTACGGCGGCAACAGTGGCAACGGCCTGACCCCGACCATGCGCCGGGTCGAGGAGCAACTCGCACACGCCCGGCTGGCGCCAGACACCGAGGAGCGCGCGCTGCTCGAGCCCGACCTGTTCCGGGCCAGGCTGGCCGACATGCTGCGACGGCATCCGGACCGCACCCCTGAGCAGCTAGGCCGCCGCGTGCCTGGCGCGCTCTCTTACGTTTTCATACTCGAGGCCGAGCACTACGCCGAGGGGATCAGAGGCACTCAGGAGGCTCTCGAGATCCAGGGCTTCCAGTTGCAGGCTCGCAAGAACAGCTGGAACAGCGCGGTGAACCGGTGCGTGTTCACGATCTGGCACGACCCGCGTAGCGATCTCCCGTTCCAGGTTCAGTTCCACACTGCGGCCAGCCTCGAGGCCCAGCATCTCGCGCGGTCGTCGGCCACGTTGATCAACGACCCGCGGATCCCGTCGGCAGAGGCGGCGAGCATACGCTCGGAAATCGCCTCGGCCTGGGCGGCGCTGCCCGTTCCGCCGGGAAACGCGGACATCGCTGACTACCGGCGAGCCGGCGACGTCACCCGCCGCTGAGCCAGCCGCGGTCCTGGCTCTCGGCCTGGCTGGCGACGGCCTGATTGAAGTATTCCCTGATCAGCTGCCGCTGCCGCTCGCTTACCAGCTGAAAGTGCTTGTCCAGGGCGTCCTCGCCGATGGCCTCGGCCGTCAGGTACAGATCCTTGATCTGGTCCATCTTGGCCGACGCGGGCGGCCACACGCTCGCACTGGCGTCCTGCGACACGGACGTTCCTGGCGCGGCGGCGGCCGAACCGTTGCTGACCGCCGACTCGTCCCGGCCTGGTGGCTCGAACGGGCCGCGCATCCGCGTGGCAGCGGACCCAGCCGACGGGTCCTGCGGCTGGGCTCCTCCAGGAGGCTGTGACGGGCCCGGCGGCTGGGCTTGTCCTCCGGGCTGGGCTTGTCCTCCGGGCTGGGCTTGACCTCTGGGCTGCGCAGGTCCTGCTTCCCGCTCAGGTGCCGCCGGTGGCTCCCGGCCCGCGGATCCCGGGTCGCGCAGGATCACCGGCATCGGCGCAGTGTCGTCGTCCGGGCCGGCCTCGCCGTATCCGCCGACCTCGCCGGCGAACGGGACCGGCGAATGCCCGGCTGGCTGTGCCGACCGGGTAACCGCGGGCGGGACCATGCCGGTCGGGCTGGGCGGCGCCGCCGGGCCAGACGCGCGAGGCGTGCCGATCGCGCGCGGCGTGTCGGCGGCACGGGGCGTGCCGAGCGCACGAGGTGTACCTGCCGTAACGACAGAACCACCTGTCGCTGAAGCTTCATCGGTCGCGAACGCCCCGTCCGTCGTGAACGCCCCGTCCGTCGCGGAGACCTCAGCCGTCGCGAAGACCTCAGCCGTCGCGGAGACCTCACTCGTCGCGGGCACGCCCGTCGCAGCGGCCCCGCCCGCTGAGGCGCCACCGGTGGGCTGCAGAGGCGACGACTGAGGGGGCCGCGCGGATGTGGACGACGCCGCCTGGGTCGGTGCGGCGTACTCCCCCGCTGATTCCGTCTCAGCCCGCGCCGGCTCAGGCCGCGCCGGCTTAACCGGCGCGGACGAAGCTGTCGCAGACGGACCGGGCGGCAAGGCGGCAGGCCGGGCGCGCCGCCCGGAACCCGCCTTGCTCTGTGCGCCGGCCGAACGTCGTGGCTCGTCCGGCTGCCCGTCGGCGCCGCCGAGTTGGCCGCCGGCTGCGGCACCCGGATGCGGCCCGCTCCGCTGAGCGCCGGGGTGATCTTGCGTCTGCCAGGCAGAGCCGCGCCCACCGTAATCGGAGGGCTCGCCAGGGTATTGCCGGCGGTCGGAGTCGTAACCACCGACCCCGCTGCCGAACCGGGCAGCGTCGGGTTCCCGCCACGCGTCGGCTGCCGGACCACGCGGAACGGGCCGGCCGTGTTCGCGCGGAGTTCCGGGCGTCATGGCGGGCCCGGCATTCCTTCCTGGTCCGAATTGGCCAGCGGCCCATGGACCGTCGCGCACTACCCGCCCGTCCAGCGGCCGCTGCGCATCCCCCTGGCGATAGTCCTCGCGCTGCCTGCCACGCTCGCGCTGTTGGTAGGGGCCATACGGATCGGGCGGCGAGTGCTCGTCCCGCGCCCCGTGGGCCGCTTGCGGTGGCGGCCCGTTGCCTGGTCCGGCGCGGTAGCCTTCCGCAGCTCCGTACCCCCCTCCCCGATAGGGAGAATCTGGCGGCCGCGCGTAACCACCTCGCGGATCACCGCCGTTCCCGGCTGGGAAGCGGCCCGGCCGACCATGCCCGTTCACAGGACCGTCGCGCTCAGGAGCGACGAAGCCGCCGGACGGCCCGAAGCCCGGGCCGGAGTCATAGCCGCCGGACGGCCCGACGCCGGCACCGGGCCCGTAACCATTACGCTGGCCGTTCCCGGCACCTGGCGGCGGGTAGCCGCCACCCCCTGGCGGCCGGGATCCGTCAGCTCGAGCGTTGCCGCCGGGCAGAGCTGACCCAGGGTGCGGAGCAGGCCCGAGATCGCCTCGCCGGCCGTAACCTTGCGCTCGGCCGTACCCGTCGTCCGGAGCGACCCTCTGCGGCCGGGCGTATGCTTCCCGCGATCGAGACCCGTCGGAGGAGTAGCCGTCGCGCGCGCCGTAGGCGTCGGCCGGACGGTGGCCTCCCGCCTCGACATATCCAACCGCCGGGCCATAGGCCGCAGCCGGCCCGTGACCCTCGGGCGGACCGTAGCCTGGCCCACCTTGGCCGCCGGGATGGCCGAAGCCGGCTGGCGCGCCGTAACCGGCGGGCGGACCGTAACCGGCGGGCGGACCGTAGCCGGCGGGCGGGCCGTAGCCGGCGGGCGGGCCGTAGCCCTCGTGTGGGCCGTAACCCCGCGGTGAGCCGTAGTCCTCGGGTGGCGCGTAACCCTGCGGCGGGCTCACGGGCGGGCCGTAACCCCCCGGCGGGCTCGCGGCCGGCCCGTAACCCTGCCCAGGCCCGTAAGCCTCGGGCGGGCCGCTCCGACCATCGGCCGGGCCGTACCCGTGCGGCGGACCGTACCCCTGCGGCGGGCCGTACTCCTGCGGGCCGTAGGCCGACGGCGGGCCGTACCCGTCGTGCCCGCCATACCCCTGATGCGGGCCGTAGCCCGCTGGATCCGGGTGGCCGGCGGGCGGGGCGGGCCTATCGCGCCTTGGAGCAGTCTCAGCCGGCCCGGGCGAGTTCCGAGGCCGCCGGCCGGGCAAACCGTATCCGTTGCCAGGGCCAGGGCCCGGACCGGGACCAGGGCCAGCGCCGGGACCGGGGCCATGACCACGATTCTCGTCCCGGCCCGACCATTGACCGGGCGCGGCCCATCGACCCTGACCGGCGCCCTGATCCGGACCGTAAGCAGGCCCTGCGCCGCGACCGTCGGCATGCGGGCCGTAACCGTCGGCGGGTAGCGGCCGGATCGGCTGACCCTGAATCGGCTGAGCAGGGATCGGCTGAGCAGGGATCGGCGGCTGTGCAGGGTGGGACCAGCCATGATCCGGCGGCCCGGCCTCATGCCAGATCTGACGCGGCGGTTCTGCGTCGTGCCAGACCTGCCGCGCAGACTCGGCACGCGGCGGCTCGGGCCTGGGCTCGCGCTGCGAGACGACGGGCGTCACGGGACGCCCGATCCGGAACGGGTTCAGCCACTGCTCGGCCTCGATGTCGCCGGTGTCAGTACCGGCCTCTTGCCCGGACTGCTGGCCTCGCCCGCCCTGCCCGCGCGAGTCGTGATACTCGCCAGGCTCGCCCTGCCCCGGTCTACGCCGACCCTTGCGCCCCCCGGCCATAGCTAGACAAACCGCCAGCGCGCGGGACGGTCCCCGTGTAGCAAGAAGACTGCCCGCACCGCCACGACCCACTACCTCCGCTACCGCCAGCCCGTGATGTCGCCGCAGGACCCGGCGGGTCGCGGGAACGATCACGGACCACGAGCATCGCCCCAGCGGTCAGCCAGGGGATAGATCGACGAAATCGCCATTTAAAAGGCCATCGAACCACCCCGGGTTAACCGTCTAACGATTTCACGCGATGGGGTATGCCGCAACCGATCCGATCCAGGTCACACGGTTCCGCGGCGGGCCGAAATCCACGCTCCGGCCGGCGATCGGGCGTTCGACCGCAAACTAACGCACGGCACCACCGTGGGCTAGGTTTGTTGTCACCCGGCGAAGCATGCTGTGGCTAACGGATAACTGGGAGGATTTTCATGTCGAACCAGGTCAAGTATGTCCTGCAAGAGTCGGAGATGCCGCGGCAGTGGTACAACATCATCCCCGACCTGTCCGCGCCGCCTCCGCCGCCGCTGCACCCAGGCACCCGTCAGCCCGTCGGGCCGGACGACCTTGGACCGCTGTTCCCGACCGCGCTGATCATGCAGGAGGTCTCGGGAGACCGGCACGTCCCGATCCCCGAGCCCGTGCTCGACGTCTACCGGCTGTGGCGGCCCACCCCGCTGTACCGAGCCCGGCGGCTTGAGAAGGACCTTCGCACCCCGGCGAAGATCTACTACAAGTACGAAGGCGTCAGCCCGGCCGGGTCGCACAAGCCGAACACCGCCGTCCCGCAGGCCTACTACAACGCCGCCGAGGGCGTCAGGAAGCTCACCACCGAGACCGGCGCCGGGCAGTGGGGCACCGCGCTCGCCTTCGCCAGCGCGCTGTTCGGCATTGATCTCGAGGTCTGGATGGTCCGCTCCTCGTTCGACCAGAAGCCGTACCGCAAGCTGCTGATGGAGACCTATGGCGCGACCGTGCACCCGAGCCCGTCGGACGTCACCAGCGCGGGCCGGGCGATCCTGGCCGAGCACCCGGACTCCACGGGCAGCCTCGGCATCGCGATCAGCGAGGCCGTCGAGGTGGCGGGCAGCAACGCCGATACCAGGTACTCGCTCGGCAGCGTGCTCAACCACGTCCTCATGCATCAGACGATCATCGGCGAGGAGGCGCTCAAGCAGCTGGCTGAGGCCGGCGATACCCCCGACGTCATCGTCGGCTGCACCGGCGGCGGCTCCAACTTCGGCGGCCTGGCCTTCCCGTTCATGCGGGAGAAGATGGCCGGCCGGATGAACCCGGTTATCCGCGCCGTCGAGCCGGCCGCCTGCCCGTCCTTCACCCGCGGCACCTATGCCTACGACTTCGGCGACACGGCGGGATTCACCCCGCTGCTCAAGATGCACACCCTCGGGCACGAGTTCATCCCCGACCCCATCCACGCGGGCGGCCTGCGGTATCACGGGATGTCACCGCTGCTCTCCCACATCTACGAACTCGGCCTCATCGAGGCCGTCGCCAAGCCGCAGTCCGAGTGCTTCGCCGCCGGGCTCCGGTTCGCCAGGACCGAGGGAATCGTGCCGGCGCCCGAGCCCGCGCACGCCGTCGCCGCCTGCATCGAGGAGGCGCTGCGCTGCAAGGAGACCGGCGAGGAGAAGGTGATCCTGACCGCACTCTGCGGCCACGGGCTGCTTGACCTCCAGGCCTACGGCGACTACCTGCACGGCGAGATGCGCGACCTCGAGCTCAACGACACCGCCATCTCGGCGGCGCTGGCCGGCCTCCCGGTCGGCGTCTGAGGCTGCCCGACCATGATCGTGGATGATTTTCGGCGCATAGGGTGACGTGCCAAATCCGAAAATCCGGCCTGGGTGGCGGGGCTGGCGGGGGCGTGCTCGGGTTTTCGCTGTCGGCGACGGTGGCGGCGACGGTGGCGGGGGTGGTGTCGGTGATGGTGGCGAAGATGGTGTCCTGGTCCATGCCGTGCTTGTACAGGAGCTCGATGCTGAACGCGTCGTAGAGTTGCTGCTGCAGCCGTACGGAGGGCCTGGTCCAGGATGTCGCCGAGGAGGGGCAGGGCGTCGAGCAGATCGGGTTGGGGATCGTGGCCGGGGTTTGGTGGTGAGGTCGGCTAGCTGGCGGTTGACCTTGCGCTGGGGGCGGCGTACGCGGGCCAGGGTTTGCTGGCAGGGCCGTTGGGGTCAGGCTCGGGGTGCGGCGTGCTGGCCGTGTCGCATGAGGGTGGCCGCTGCGGCCGGGTCGTTGGCGGGGCATTGCCTGCCGCTGGCGAGGCTGTATGTGCGGCCGTCAGTTGTCGCGATGTCGGTGCCGTCCGGGGCGAAGATGCGCAGTTGCGGATCGGTCGGGCCGGACGGCCCGCTCGGGACGCGGTTGTACTGCAGGACGAGCCGGTGGTTCCTGGCGAGTACGGAGCGAATCCCGAGCGCCGCGAGCAGGCCCTGCAGTTCGGCCAGCAGGAGCATCCTGCGCTCGACTTCGGCCTCGGCCAGGATCGGCGGGCTCGGGGGCGGTGGCCTGGTGTTGAAGCCAATCGGGGTCATGTCGCGAACGTAAGGGAGGTGTACCTTGCGCAACAATGGTGTTGCGAAAGGTTGCTTCAACTCGTGTCGGGTGGCAGGTCTGCCTGTGCTGAGATGACGAGGTTCCGGGCACGAGCGCCGTTCACTGCTGAGCGGGATAGCAGGTCGAATTTCTTGGCGTAGAGAGCGATTTCGCGGTGCTGGGTGATGGTGATTTCAGCGGAGACGGTTTCGACTTGCACGGTTTCGTCGTCGAAGATCCAGAAGCCGGCGGTGGTGGTGGTGTGGCGTTCTGCGGCGGCGGGGATGATGCTGAGGCTGACTCGCCGGATGTTCATGAGCGTGAGCAGGCGGTCGAGTTGCCCGGCCATTGTCTGCGGGGCGCCGATGCGGGTGCGCAGTGCCTGTTCTTCGAGGATGACGTGGAATCGGCGGTCTCCTGAGTACAGGAGTCGTTGCCGTTCGAGTCGGGCTGCGACGGCCTGGTCGAGGTCGCCGGGGATGTCGTAGAAGTCGATGACTTTGGTCATGATGGCGGTTGCGTACTCTGCGGTCTGGAACAGGCCGGGGATGAGGCTGGGCTCGTAGATCCGGAAGTGCTTGGCGCGTTCGTAGGCTGGTGTCCTGGCCTGCTGCGGTCGTTTCAGGCCGAATTTCATTTGCCTGCGCCACTCGATGTACATGCTTTCCACGCTGTGGGCGGTGGCGATGAGGCCGGTGATCTCGCCGTGGGCGTGGCAGTGCGTGCACCAGGTGCGTATGTCGTCGTCGGATGGGTGCTGCTTGCCGTTTTCGAGTTTGGATACTTTGGTGAAGTGCCAGCCTGTCAGGGCTGCGAGCTGGCGTCCTGATAGGCCGGCGTCTGTGCGGATCTCGCGCAGCCGCCCGCCCAGAGCTTCCCGGGCCTGCTCTAGCTGTCTGGGCAAGGCGGTTGCCGGATCAGATGGGGTTGTAGTGTGCGTGCGGTGTTGCGATGGCCCAGACTGCCTCGAACGCGGTCTGGCACAGCCGCACTGCGCCGGCGTCGGTGGCGAGTTCATGCCCGGCCGACCGGCCGTCTCCTGTGAAGTAGTTGAAGAGAACGCGTTCGCCGTCGAAGAGCCAGAAGTCGTTTCCTGGCAGGGCGATCCGCGAGGCGTGCCTGCGGGGGAGCCATCGGATGTCCTCGCCGGCGTCGGTGCTCGGTTGGGTGCCTGCGTGGGAGAACCGCATGTAGTCGCTGAGCGGCTCGCATACGATCCGGGCGCGCCTGACTTGCTTTCCGGCCTTTGTGGTGGCGCGCATCAGGTCGAGCCAGTGCCGCCGTTCGGGGGCTTCGGCCTGGTGGTCACGGTGGCCGGTGGCGAGGAACCTGGCGTAGCGCCCTTTCTCGTCGTCAACGCCGTACCAGTCGCGTGTTTCTAGGTGCCACGCGAAGCGCTGGCATGACTGGAAAAGGCTGGTCCACTGCTCGTCAGTCAGCGGCTCCATCATTCTCCTTCGGCAGGTACCGCATGAGTTCCTTTGGCACTGCGATGGCTGCCTCGTGGTCGGGGAGGTTGAGGGCTGCTAATGCGCCGGGGTCGGTGATCTTCCATCCCTGGATGACGAAGATCTCGCTGCCGAACATGATCTCATCGGTGTCGTAGAGGGTGGGTGAGTTGCCGCCATCGGTGACCTTGCCAAGGAAGCGTAGCTTCATGTGTTGCTCCAATTCTGCAGTTGCCGACAGTTGCGTCGCTTCGATGGTCGATCCGGCTGAGTGATGTGTCAAGGCATTCTGCCGATCGGCGCGGGCCTTAAGCCCGAGCGGGCGTGCGCGCGGGCGCTGACGCTGGCCGGCGCCGGGCTGGGGGCGGGAGGGAGGGCCACCTTCGTCCGTGGGTGCGCTTCCTCGGTTCGTGGCCGCGCGGGCGCCAACTGGCAGGGTTTGCCCGCTCGGACCTGTTGTGTCGGCTGTCTGTGGTTACGCTTTCGTAGAGGGGTGGCGGCCTGTCTGGATCTCAGTTGTCCATTCGATGACCAGGCGGCGGCCGGTTTCAGGGGTGGTGAGTTTTTCGGATTTGGCGCAACGCCCTATGCGCGGAAAATCATCCACAATGACCGGTCTGAACCGGGCGCCTGGGCACCGGCACCGGCTGCCCCTTTGCCGACTCTTGACCCGGCGGTAGTGGCGACACCGCTCTGACCAGCGCATACTTCCTGGCGTTCGGGCTCCTGACTCGTAGCCAATGGAAGCAGGCCGAAATGTTCGCTGTCGCCGTCAGCCTGGCCCTGGTCGCGGCCCCCGTCGCCGGAGCGCCGTCCGCCGGAGCGCCGTCCGTTGCCGGAGCGCCGTCCGGAACCCACGGCACTGCCCCGCTTCCGCGCGGGCCCGTCCGCGTGGCCGCCGTGACCAACCGGCACAACGCCGGTTCCGGCTCGCTCCGGGCGGCGATCGCCCAGGCGAACGCGACCCCGGGACAGCGCGTCACGATCATCGACTTCCGGGTCCGCGGGGTCATCACGCTCGCCAGCGCGCTGCCGTCGCTGACCAGGCGCGTGGTCATCGACGGCCGGTCCGCGCCGGCCTATCGCCGCGGCGGCCCGCCGGTCGTGGAGGTCGACTGCCACAGCCACCGCGGGCTGCAGTTCGGCGGCGACTCCGCCCATTCCGCGCTGCTCGCCCTCGCCGTCGACAACGCCAGCGGCGCCGGGATCAGCCTCCGGGCGGGCTTCGTCACGCTCGACGGCGACTACGTCGGCCTGAACCTGGCCGGCCGGCCGTCCGGCAGCCACGGCGACGGCGTGTACATCGCGCCGACCTCGTCGCACGACGTCATCGGCCGCAACCCGTCGGGCGCCTCAGGAGCGGTGTCGAACGTCATCTCCGGCAACCGCGGGAGCGGGATCGTCCTGGCCGGATCGACGGGCAGCACGGTCGCCGCCAACCGGATCGGCACGAACCCCGGCGGCACCGCGGCCGTGCCGAACGGGCGCGACGGCCTGCGGATCGTCCGCGGCGCACGCGGGAACGAGATCGGCGGCACCGAATTCGTGGACTCGGCCACCGGCCAGGCCAACGACCCGACCGGTGACAAGGGCACCACGACCCCGGTGTTCGTGGTGCCACCGCTCGGCAACCTGATCTCCGGCAACGCGGGCACCGGGGTGTTCATCGGCAGCGGCTCGGCGGGCAACGTGCTGAACGGCAACTTCATCGGAACCACGGCCAACGGCGACGCCAGGCTCGGCAATGGCGGCAGCGGCGTCTGGATCGACCGGGCCGGCCGCAACTCGCTGATCGGCTGCCGCTTCGTCAACAACCCGTTCGTCTACTACAACGTGGTCAGCGGCAACGGTGGCAACGGCCTGCGGGTCACCGACTCGGACGGGACCGTCGTCCAGGGCAACTTCTTCGGCATCGGGGCGAACAACACGGCGATCATCGGGAATGGCCGCAACGGCATCCTGGTCGACGGGTCGTCGGCGAACACCCAGGTCGGCGGGGTGATCCCGCTCGGCAACGTGTCGGCGGGCAACCGCGCGAACGGCATCGCGGTGACGGGCAAGGCGCGCGGGTTCGTGACCTTCAACACCTTCGGCGGGCTGCTCGCCTTCAAGGGCGCCGCGCCCAACGGACGCGACGGCCTGCTGGTCACGTCCGCCGGCGGCGACAACCTGGCCCGCACGAACGTGTTCTCCGGCAACCGGGGCAACGGCATCGAACTGGCGGGCAACGCCTCTGGCGTAACCATCGACCCCGACATCGCCGGCCTGACCACCGACGGCAACGCGGCCCTGCCGAACGGCGGCGACGGCCTGCGCATCGACGGCACCGCCCACGGCAACACCGTCGGCGGCAGGCTGCGCTCGGTCATCCCGCAGAACACGTTCTCGGCCAACGCCGGGTACGGCATCGCGATCACCGGCGCGGCGCACGGCAACCGGGTGTTCCGCACCTTCGTCGGCACGACGATCGGCGGCCTGGACGCGCTTGGCAATGGCCGCGGCGGCGTCCTGATCGGCGGCACCGCCTTCCGTAACGCGATCGGCGTTGCTCGCCTGCACCGTGCCAACATCATCAGCGGCAACCACGGCAACGGCGTGACGCTGCGGGCAGGCACCCGCCGCAACCGGGTAGTCGGCAACTTCATCGGCATCAACAGGATCAGGCGGCCGCTGCCGAACGCCGGCCGCCCGGTGCTTGATCTGGGCCGGGGGAACGTGATCCGGAGCAACAGGCTCTGAGCCGGGGACCGTCTTGCCGCGCACCATGCGGCAAGACGCGTCCCCGGTGGCCAGACCTGACCGACGAGCCAGGCAAACGACGCTTGCGACGAGGACGCCGCACCCATGGCTGGAAGGTCGCCGCCGCATCGGCCTGCTCTCCGATCAGCCGGATCATCCCCAGTCCGACCAGGTAGCTGGCCAGCGGCTCAGGCTGAAGCCCTGCCAGGACCTGCCTCGTCCTGCCCCCAGCGCCCGATCGTGACATCTGCGCGGTCATCGCGCCAGCTCCGATCCGGCGCTCGCGCGCCAGTCGGCTATCCGGACCAGCGTCTCCAGGTAAGCCAGGATGAACGGCCCGTAGCTGTCACGCAGCGCCAGCGCGGATCTTGTCCATGAAACGGCCCCGCCGAGGTTGAACTGCTGGAGGTCCACCGTCAGTTCGGCGGCTGGACGGCCGAACAGCGCTGGCACGGACCAGGCCGTGCCGTGCTCCAGACCCAGCAGCACGCTCATGGTCGCTTGGTCAGGTTCGCGTGCCTGGAGCCGAAGCTTGCCGTGATGGGCCAGCACCAGGTAGCGGACGAGTTCCGTCTCGGCGGTTCCGTCCACGAGCCCGCGCAACGGACCGTCGACCAGCAGGAGAGAGGCGAGTTCGTGCCGGAACGCGACATCCCCGGCGAATCTGAGCCGGCCATCTCGGCCCGACTTGGCCCACGGCCTGCCGTTGCCCACCCGCTCTCTGTCGTCTGCGTCGGCCAGGGCGCACAGCGCGTCTTGCCAGATCTTGTGTGCCTTTCCAGCGTCATGCAGGTAGGCGGCACAGACGACGGCCGGGGCGGCACGGTCCGGCAGGCTGGGCCTCAGCACCGTAAGCAAGGCAGCAGCCTGGTCACGAGTCTCGTCGCTGTGCTGCTGCAAGGACACCCAGTTACGCTGGGCCACACTGGCCGAGTCAGCGCGGAAGAGGTCTTCGGCACCGGCCGCCACCTCTGACCGTGAGACTAGCTCTGGGCTGCCGGTCACCGAGCCGCGCACCGCCGGATCGAAGCCGGTCACCGCGTCATAGCCGCCATCCGAGGCCGCCGCGAGCAGCACTTCGCCCGGCCGGGCGCGCTCTTGCGGAGTCACTCGGGTACAGCGGCCTCTCACCTGGTCAAGCCGCCAGATGGGAACGCGCTTAGCCAGCACGGCCACCTCACTCAGCGGCGCCCGGCAGCGCCACTCACTGGCGGGTGCCTTGGCATCGGCCGGCGGTCGACCATCCGCTGCGGGCCGACCGTCCACCATTTCGGGCTCCCAGGTGGCCCAGACGAGCTGCGCGTCGAGGTCGTCAGCGTCCCGAACGTAGGGAGCCACATCCAGGTCAGCGCCGCTGAGGTCCGGAGCAGTGTCGAAGAGCCCCATAAGGTCGGGCCGGCGCAGTACAGCGACGGCTGCCTCGGTGGTGGCCACCGGCCGACCCAGCAGCTCCTCGCCGGTCACCAACTCGCCCTCGAGAGCCTGCAACTCGGCCACAGACGCTGCGATGTCCCGTTCATCGTAGGGCTGGTGCCTGACGGGCGGGACCCAGCACAGCTGCGCACCGTCGACCCTGCCTGTGCGGTTGCATCGCCCGGCCCTCTGCACGATGCACGGCCAGGGCGCCGCCTCCGTCACGAGGAGCGCGGCGTTCAGGTCGAGCCCTGCCTCTACTACCTGGGTCGCGACGACGATGTGACCAGCCCCACCAGGCGGCATGGTGACCTTCCGCGCCAGCGCTTGCCGGTCGTTACCGCGGAACCGGGAGTGAATCAGTGTCCGCGTCGCAGCCCTGGCAGGCAAGGCCTCGAAGACCTTCCTGGCGGCATCGACCGTGTTGAGCACGACAAGCGTCAGCGTTCCAAGCCTGTGCCGCTCCGCCACTTCGACGGCTATCGCCCGATAAGCACCCGGCTCCATCGGCAGACGCCGCACGGTGCGGCGTGCACAAAGCCGCGTGGCCAGTTCGCCAGTGCGCTCCGCCGGCTCGATCGCCAGCACGTCCTGCTGGTCGGGAGCCGGATTGTCGACTGTGTCAAGCAGCGATCTCCGTACGGTCGCTGACATGCATGTCAGCCCGAACGGCTCGGCTGTTCCGAACGTCATCGCGAACGCCGCCAGCTGGCGCAGCGTTGTCGTCGATTCCGGGCAGAGTTGGATCTCATCAATGACCCAATGCGCGCCGTTCGTCACGAGCGCGAAGTCAATCGGATAGGTCGCCCGGCCTATTCCGTAACCTCGGTTCAGCGCCTTGCTGACCAGGGAATCCACTGTGCCGATCACCACTGCCGGGCTATGCATGTCCTGCCGCCATCGCCATTGAGTCGCCCCCTCGCCACCCATCACCACGTGCAGCGCGACCTGCTCGGTCAGGCCAAGCCTGCCCAGCCATCCACTCGCCTCGGCCGCGACCTGCTCGACAAGACTGCGCTGCGGCAGCGCATAGATGAGCCGACGCGGCGTCCCTTCTCGATCCGGCCCGTACAGCCGCCGCCACAGCCAGGCCAGCACGATCCCCGTCTTGCCAGCTCCCGTCGGTGCCCGCACCACGGCCGGCAGGCCAGCTTGCGCGAGGCGGCATTGGTAGCCGTACGGAGAGAGGCCAGTGGCCGTGACAAAAAAGTCCTCAAAGCCAGTCACTTAGGTCACCCTTCTCACGAATCCCGTCGCAGCAGTGCAGACGCAATTAAGCTCTCACCCGCCAGTCCGATAGCCGCGCCATGACGGACTGGTTGGCCTCCCAGCCGTACTGCTTCCATGAATTTCCTGCAAGTTCCAGTGTTTCCCAGAACTACTCGCGCATCAGGGAGCGTGCCGAGTCCCCCGATCGCGGGGCGGCATGCCCAGACGTGGGGCTGGTCACACTCAAGTTGGGATGCCGGCGGCGCCCCGCATCTGGCCGATTGCGGAGACGAGCGAAGCGGAGAACACAAGGCTGATGAGTGACGACGCGGTCATGCCGCAGATTGGCCGACGAACAGGAACTGCTCGAGTTCGCGCGGAGTACGTCGCCCGCGGGATTCGCCCTGGGAGGACTGGCCGCGCGGGCCGTGCCGCCGACCGTGCGGATCGTCGTCCTGCCCGGCGGTCCCTCATCGGCTCCGCGCAGGATCCGAGCACGGTTAAGCCGACCAGCTCAGGTCGCCGCAGTTCTAGCCAGGTCGCCCGGTTTCATGATCCGCGAGGATCTGACGCGTCAGGCCCTACCGATCCTCTGTGGTCATGATTCCGCCTCGGCGAGCACGTCCAGGATCTGCTCGCCGTACCTGGCCAGCTTGGCGTCGCCGACGCCGCTGATGCCCGCGAGCTCGGCCAGCGTCGCGGGCGGCTGCGCGGCGATCTGGCGCAGCGTCGCGTCGTGGAAGATCACGTAGGCGGGCACGCCCTGCTCCCTGGCGGCCGCGGCGCGCCAGGCGCGGAGCCGCTCGAACCGGGCCGCGGCGGCCGGTGCCAGCTCGGCAGCCGGGTCCATGTCCGGTCGGCTGGCCCTGGCCCGCGCGCGCGCCCGTGCCGCGGGCTCCGGCTCGCGGCGCAGCAGGACCTGCCGCTGCCCGGACAACACCGAGCCGCTGGCCTTGGTCAGCGCGAGCGTGCCGTAGTCGCCCACGACCGCCAGCAGCCCCTGCGCGAGCAGTTGCCTGACGACGCCGCGCCACTCGCTTTCGCGCAGCTCCTCCCCGATGCCGAACACGGTCAGCGAGGCGTGGTCGTTCTCGATCACCTTCGGCGTCTTCCTGCCGAGCAGGATGTCGACGACCTGGCCGGCCCCGTATCGCTGCCCGCGCTCCCGGTGCAGCCGCAACACCGCCGACAGCAGCTTCTGCGCCGCGATCGTGCCGTCCCACGTCTGCGCGGGCGACAGGCAGGTGTCGCAGTTGCCGCACGGCTCGGCGGACTCGCCGAAGTAGCCGAGCAGCTGGGCGCGGCGGCACTGCACGGTCTCGCACAGCGCCAGCATCGCGTCCAGGTGCGCCGACTGCCTGCGCCGGTGCGCGAGGTCGCCCTCTGAGGAGTCGATCAGCCGGCGTTGCAGCACGACGTCGGCCAGCCCGTACCCGAGCCAGGCGGTGGCCGGCAGGCCGTCTCGCCCGGCCCTGCCGGTCTCCTGGTAGTAGCCCTCCACCGACTTCGGCAGGTCAAGGTGCGCGACGAACCGCACGTCCGGCTTGTCGATGCCCATGCCGAACGCGATCGTCGCGACCATCACCAGGCCGTCCTGGCGCAGGAACCTGGACTGGTTGGCGGTCCTGGTGCGAGCGGCGAGCCCGGCATGGTACGGCAGCGCGGTGATGCCGTTGCGGGTCAGGAAGTCCGCGGTCTTCTCGACCGACGCGCGGGACAGGCAGTAGACGATGCCCGCGTCGCCGGGATGCTCGGCCCGCAGCAGCGTGAGCAGCTGCCGCAGCGGCTCCGCCTTCGGCTCGATCCGGTACCTGATGTTCGGCCGGTCGAAACTCGCCACGAAGTGCCTGGCCGACTCCAGGTTCAGCCTGGACGCGATCTCGGCCCTGGTGGCCCTGGTTGCCGTGGCGGTCAGCGCGATCCGCGGCACCGAAGGCCAGCGCTCGTGCAGCGCCGACAGGGCGAGGTAGTCAGGCCGGAAGTCGTGGCCCCACTGGGACACGCAGTGCGCCTCGTCGATCGCGAACAGGCCGATCCTGCCGCGGTCGAGCAGCCGCAGCGTGGACTCGGACCGCAGCCGCTCAGGCGCCAGGTAGAGCAGGTCGAGCTCGCCGGCCAGGAATTCGGCCTCCATCGCGCGGCGCTGGTCAGGGAGCTGGGTGGAGTTGAGGAAGCCGGCCCGCACGCCGAGGGCGAGCAGCGCGTCGACCTGGTCTTGCATGAGGGCGATCAGCGGCGAGACGACGACTCCGGTGCCTGGCCGGATCAGCGCCGGGATCTGGTAGCACAGCGACTTGCCGCCGCCCGTTGGCATCAGCACGAGCGCGTCGCCGCCGCCGACCAGGTGCTCGATGATCTCGAGCTGGGGACCGCGGAACGAGTCGTAACCGAACACGCGGCGCAGGATGCCGGCCGCTCCGCCCAGATTCTCGCGGGGAGTTCCGGGGGGTCGTCGCCCCGGCCCAGCTCCATCGATGGCTGCGGACGTCACGGCGCCAGTGTAGGTGGCGCCGGTGACGCTGGCCCGCGGGCGGAACGGGAAGCGGTCACGAAATGTCCTGGCCCAGGCCGGGGAGGTCGCGTGATGGCGGAGAGCGAGCCGCCGCCGACGAACTGGCCGGCTAGCCACGGAGGGCGCGGTCACGGTCGCGAAAATATCCGTCACCTGACCGATGTCTCCGCATGCAAGTTTCAGCAACAGTTGACATGGCACTCTCGCGCCAGTCCGTCTCGGCTGTCTGTCCCATGCCTGCCCTGTTCCGAGAGCGTGCCCCTGGCGATCCGCACTGCCGCTCGCCGCACGGGCCTGCCGCACGGGCCTGCCGCACGGGCCTAGCACGCGAACCTGGCCGCACGGACCTGGCAGTAAGGAGGAACTGTGGATACCTTGAGGCTCAAGGACAGTTTCTCCCGGGTGGCCATGTACGGCGACGAAGTGCCGTTGTTCTTCTATTCCGACCTTTTCATTAAGCACCCCGAGGTCAGGGATCTCTTTCCGATCTCGATGAAGGTGCAGCGCGAGCACCTGATCGCCGCTTTAGCGCAGATCGTGTCCCAGGTCGACCGCGTGGACGACCTCGGCGTGTTCCTCCAGGGCCTGGGCCGGGATCACCGTAAGTTCGGCGCCCTCGCCGAGCACTACGACGCCGTCGGGGACAGCCTGCTGACGACCCTCGCGCACTTCGCCGGCGATACCTGGACCCCCGAGCTCGCCTCGGACTGGAGCGACGCCTACAGCCTGGTCGCCAGCGTCATGATCACGGCCGCCAAGGACGACGAGGCGAGCAAGCCCGCCTACTGGCAGGGAACCGTCATCTCCTGCGAGCGGAAGGCCTTCGACATATCCGTGCTGCAGGTGCGGCCGGAACCGCGGCTGGAGTTCACGCCCGGCCAGTCCGTCGCGATCGAGTCACCGCAGCGGCCGCGCCTGTGGCGCTACTACTCGATCGCGAACGCGCCGCGAGAGGACAAGACGCTCGACTTTCATGTCAGGCTGATCGACGGCGGGGCCGTGAGCATGGCCCTCACCTACGGCCAGACCGTCGGCGGATCGCTGCGGATCGGGCCGCCGGTCGGGGTGCTGACGCTCGACACCAATTCACGCCGCGACATTCTCATGGTCGCGGGAAGCACGGGCCTGGCGCCGCTCAAGGCGATCGTCCAGCAGATCGCCGGCCTGCAGGTGCCGCCGCACGTGCACCTGTTCTTCTGCGCCAGGAACGCGGACGGGCTCTACGACCTTCCCAGCCTGGAGAAGCTGGCCGCCGAGCACCACTGGCTGACCGTGGTGCCCGCGGCTACCGCCGACAGCAGATTCCGCGGCGAGTCGGGCAGCGTCCCCGACGTGGTGATGCGCGCGGGCAACTGGTCAGGACACGATGCCTACCTGGCCGGTCCGACGGAGATGGTGCGCGAGACGTCCGCGCGGCTGACCTCGGCAGGAACGCCGCGAGACCAGATACATGTCGAGGATTTCGGGTGGAGTGAGCCATGACGGTGGCCTGGCAGGAAGACCAGAAGAGACTGACCCCCGACGACGTGCAGGCAGTCGCCTTCCCGCTGTCCAGGCTGGGACGGCGCGGATTCGACGAAGAGCACGTCCGGGCGTTCCTGCAAGAGGTCGAGCGCGAGATTGTCACGCTGCTGAACGAGAAGGTCTCGCTGTGGAACGAGGTGGAGCGGCTCCGCAGGCGAATCATCACGGGGATGAAGCAGGGAGACAAGCAGGGCGACGGCGTGCTGTTCGGCCGCGAGGATGCCCACGTCCACGCGGTGCGGATCCTGTCGAACGCCCAGCTCACCGCGGACCGCTACGTCGCGGATGCGCAGGCCTACAGCCACCGGCTCACCGAGGAGGCCAGGACGCGGCGGGACGAGATACTGGTTGAGGCGCAGCAGCACGCCGACATGGTGCTCGAGGAGGCCTCGTCGCGGGCCAGGGAGGCCGCGCTCGCGACGCTCAATGCTCCGGTCGCGCCGCAGATGGAGACCGACCGGAGTGCGCTGAAGGCCGAGCTCGCCTACCTGCGGACCTTCGGCGAGGTCTACCGCACGCACCTGCGCGCCTACACCGAGGGAATGCTGCGCAGCATCGCCGAGTGGGAGCGCAACGAGGCGGGCGCGATCCAGCAGGCGTCGGCGGAAGCGAGAACGGGAGCGGGCGCGGGAGACCTGCTCGATTTCGGCCGCCCGTGAGGCGCCGTCAGGGCGCGGCCGGGACGAACTGGTCGGAGTAGATGTCGGCCAGCGACATCCCGGCCATGAACAGCGCCCGCCGCATCCGGCTGACCGAGCGGGCTCCGCCGCATAAATAGGCCCGCGCCCGCCCGGGCGCACCATCCAGCTTGCCGAGCTCGCCGGCGACGGCGTCGGCGATGTCGCCGCCCTCGGACAGCAGGCAGGTCCGCCAGGACAGCACCGGGCGGGCACCCGGCGGGCCGCCGGCCGCGGCTACCTGACCCGCCGCGGCCGCCCTGGCGGCCTCCGCCTCCAGCACCCGTGGGCATCGCGTGCCCAGATACAGGGCGGCCGGGCCGGACGCACCGTGAATCAGGACCACCGGCCCGCGATGGCGCTGCGCCAGCGCCGACCTCGCAACGGCCAGCAGCGGAGCGATCCCGGTCCCTGTCCCGGCCAGCAGCAGCGGGTGACTGGTACTGCCGGGCAGGTAGAAGCACTCCCCGCCCGGGCTGCCCAGGCTCAGCGGAGTACCGGGTCTGGCGCTGGCCAGCCACTCGCTCATCGCGCCCGCGGGATAGACGCGGACATGCAACTCGATTCCGGTCAGCGCCGACTCGGCGGGCAGGCTGACGATGGAGTAGATCCTGGTGATCCCGTCTGCCCTGGATACCGCCACGTGCTGGCCTGGCCGGTAATCGAGCGGCTGGTCCGGCTGCACCAGCACCCGCAGCACGCCTGGCGCTATCGGCCGGGAACTGACCAGGCGCGCTGGGGTCCGGGCGTCCTCACCAGCCGTGGCGATGGCGAGATCCGCCGCAGGCCGGGCCCTGCAGGCGAGGAAGTAGCCGGAGGCGAGCCAGGTGGCCTTGAGGCCCCGGCGAGCTTCGGGGCCAGGGTCCCCGCTGACCGAGCGGATCACGCAGGCCTGGCAGGAACCGGCCCGGCAGGCGGCGGGAAGGCCTACGCCGTGCCGGGACATCGCATCGAGCACGGACTCACCAGGGCGAAGATCGTAGTCGCGGCCCTCGAAGGTGAGCAGCATCGGGCGTCAGCGATTCAGGACGTCGTTCCTGACGCTCTCGGCGATCGCCCCGACGGCCGTCACCTCTGCCGCGCCGACGCCGAACTCGCGAAGCGCGTCGGAAAGATGCCCGAGGACGGCGTCGAAATGCTTATCGTCTAGATCGGTCATTTCTGCGTGCGCAGAACGGAGATCGCGCCCGGTGTATTTGGTTGGACCTCCGAGAACCATAGTGAGAAATAACGCCTGCTTTGCGACCTGCCGATCCATGTCTACGTCGTCGAAGTACGGTGCGACCAGGTCGTCGGCGAGCACCTTGCGGTAAAAGACCTCTGTTAACGACCGTATAACTAAGGAACCGCCGAGACGCTGATACAAGCTCACTTCTGGAGTCATAGGGACTGTATATATCCGCCATATGGCGCTCGCAACCGAAACGCCAAAATTCGGGAGTCCCGGGCTCAATCACGAAAGAATCACACTGCGGGCCTGGACCGGGAGAGCCCCCGCCGCCGAGCCGGGGCCGGGCAAGGCCGCTGCCGATCCGGCAGGTCTTCGGGGCGGACGCCAAGTAGCATGGCTGCGGCTTGAGGGAGTCAGACGATGCGCTTTGCGATCAAGACCAGGCCCGAGCATCAGACCTGGGCCGAGATGCGGGCCGTGTGGCTGGCAGCCGACCAGATCGAGATCTTCGAGTCGGCCTGGAACTGGGACCACTTCTACCCGCTCACCGGCGACCTGGCCGGCCCGAACCTCGAGGGCTGGACGATGCTCGCCGCCATGGCCGAGGTGACCAGCCGGATCAGGATCGGCTGCCAGGTGACCGGCATGGTCTACCGGCACCCGGCGGTCCTGGCGAACATGGCGGCGACGGTGGACATCATTTCCGCCGGCCGGCTCGAGCTCGGGGTCGGTGCCGGCTGGAACCAGCTGGAGTGTGACGCCTACGGGATCGACCTGCCGCCGCTGCGGGAGCGGCTCGACCGCTTCGACGAGGGCGTCGAGGCGGTCGTCAGGTTGCTCAGCCAGCCCACGACGACGTTCGACGGCCGCTACGTCAAGCTCGCCGACGCGCGCTGCGAGCCCAAGCCCGTTCAGCGCCCGTATCCGCCGCTGGTGATCGGCGGGCGCGGCAAGACCAGGACGCTGCGGACAGCCGCACGCTGGGCCAAGCAGTGGAACGCGATCACGCAGGATCCCGCGGACTGGCTCAGCCTGCGGGAGTCGCTGCTCGAGCACTGCGCCGCGCTGAGGCGCGACCCGGCCGAGATCACCTGCTCGGTGAACATCAGGCTGGACTCTCACTCCGATGCCGATCTGGACGCGGCCGCGCGGGCCGCCGCGGAGTACCGCGACGCCGGGGCCGACGTGGCCATCGTGGGCCTGCCGCTGCGCGCGACGCCGCGCGTACTCGAGCCGCTCGCCGCCAGGCTGGCGGCCCTGGCCTGATGACGCGAGCGCAGGACAGGCCAGCCTGATGGCGCAGCCAGGCGACGGGAACCGACCTCCGGTGGAGATCTACACCGACGGCGCGTGCAGCGGCAATCCGGGTCCCGGAGGCTGGGGAGCCGTGCTGATGTACGGCTCGCACACCAAGGAGATCTGCGGCGGCGAGAGCGCGGGTACCACGAACAACCGGATGGAGCTGATGGCCGCGATCCGAGCGCTGGAGAGCCTGACCAGGCCATCGACGGTGCGGCTGCATACCGACAGCGTCTACCTGCGCAACGGGATCATCTCCTGGCTGCCGAACTGGAAACGCAACGGCTGGCGGACCGCGGACAAGAAGCCTGTCAAGAACGCCGATCTGTGGCAGCGGCTCGAGGCCGCCGTCGAACGGCATCAGGTGGCCTGGCTGTGGGTCAAGGGTCACGCCGGCGACCCGGGCAACGAGCGCGCCGACGCGCTGGCCAACCGAGGCATGCGCGAGGCCGTCGCGCGCCGCTGACCAGCCGCGAGCGGGCATGATCACATATTTGCGCATAATGGGAACCCCGATGACCTAGCCAGGCCCGGCAGCGAGGTTCCGCGCTCCTGATCCGCCTGCTCCCGCCGATGCCGCAGCTACGACCGCCCCAGCAGCCTCCGGAGCAGGAAGCACTCGAGGTCGACCACGACCCTCGGAACGGCGTGCCCGGTCCGCCGAAATTCTCCCGCGAATCATCAACATCATGATTCACGCCCCCCTTTGTGCGGCACACTGTTGCCATGCAACGTCGGCATATCCGCGAATCGTCCGTAGTGTCCGCCTGCCTGCTCGCGACCGTCGGCCTCACGCTGGCCGCATGCAGCAGCGGCGGCGGCGGCTCGGGCAACCCCAGCCCGGCCACATCGACCGCGCCGGCGACCTCGTCCGCGTCGAGCAGCGGCTCGGGCGAGCCGACCACCGGCGCCGGCGCCGTCGCGGCGATCAAG